>Ga0310696_10000636_pt1 | contig 53713 bp, 37 predicted proteins | sample AusTroGonzalo_MG_4_FD_203885 | JGI IMG/M metagenome (GOLD analysis project Ga0310696, IMG submission 203885) | Bovine rumen microbial communities from tropical cattle in Woodstock, Queensland, Australia - Gonzalo_02 (v2) (version 2) | ecosystem: Host-associated > Mammals > Digestive system >...
GCACCGATAATGAGGCCGATAACCAACGCAATAAAGATAGAGAGGAAGCCTACAGCTAAGCTCACGCGCGCGCCAATCATCAGCTGACTGAGCACATCGCGACCATAGCGGTCGGTGCCGAGCAAAAACCGTTGCTTCTTGACCAAACGCTGTGAAAGGTCGCTTTTAGCGTAGCTTTCGTAATACTCCTGTTGGAAGAGCTTCACAATCACTGAGTCGCCGTTATCCTGAAAAGATTCTATCGGAACGGTCTTATATTCAGCAGGTTGTCCGAACAGCATCTTATGCAGGAAATTGACATGCGGAACCTCCTGATCGGGCTTGAGCTCCAGCAGTTGCACGGTAAAACCGGGTTTCTGCAGAGCGATTTCGAGCTGTTGGTGGTTGCAGAACGGAGTGGAATCGGGGGTGATGAGATAGCCGAGAATGGCGATGAGTACCACAAACACGATATATCCGAGCGCAATCATGCCCTGGCGTTCCTTCTTGAAACGCTGCCACGTAAGCGCGGAAAGGGAGACCGCGCGCTCTTCGTTTTTCTTATGTTTCCACCATGTCATAACAGGCGGCAAAAGTACGAAAAATTGATTTACCATAATTAATTGGTCAAATGTTATGCTTTCTCATTTTTTTATCTTTGCAGCGGAAATAAAAACAAACGTGTTATGAAAAAGCAATCTCTGTTTTTGTTATTACTATTCATTTCAACGCAATGGATGTTGACAGCACAAAGTGTCACGCTGACGTTCTCAGCAAGAGATGTGAACAACTTGTACGTGCCGTTTGATAGTGTCATTGTCACTAATTTGACCAAAAATTGGCAAAAGGTTATCGTGTGGCCAGATTCAGTGTTGTCGTTTTCTCCAAACAGTGATTATGCAGGAGATGCTGGAATATTACTTTCCCAAAATGCTCCGAATCCTTTTGTCGGGACTACAGATGTGCGACTTTACACTTTACATGAAGGCGTGACGACATTAGAAGTTATAGATTTGAATGGCAGGATTGTGACCAACTCCATCGTTACTATATCGAATCCGGGCACGCATCAATTTCGTGTTTCCCTTGCAAACGCTGGCGTTTATATGCTGATTGCCCGTCAAGATGGACGAAAATCTTCGATAAGAATGATATGTAAGGAGGGTGTGGGTGCCAGTTCCATTGACTACACGGGAGATGCGCCTACGCCTGATTACGTGCTGAAGTCAGATGCTACCTCATTGCTCTTTGACTTAGGAGACATGATGGAATATAAGGGGGTTGTATCGGTTGACGGTTTAGATATGGAAAGCCGACACGTCAAACAATCCCAAGGGGGTTCGCAAACCGTTGTGTTGCCGTTTTTGGACTTGAATTTCGTCTGCGGCACCACCACAATTTCCGATTACGACGAGAACATTTACCATACTATACTTGTTGGTCAGCAGTGCTGGCTAAAAGAGAACATGCGCGCCACAAAATTGGAGGACGGCACGGCGATAGCATATAGCAACGATGACGCATCGAACATCCCGTTAGAGACACGAGGCTATTTTTATCCCCAAGAGACCGCCGTGAAAATTTGTCCTGCTGGCTGGCGACTGCCCTCTGAGGAAGACTGGATCGAGCTTGCCAGCTATGTGTCATCAGAGGAGGATTATCTTTGCACAACCGGTTTGGAAAGCTTTGGCAATGCCAAGGCATTGGCCGCCACATTATACTGGAATCCCTCTGAAACCGTTTGCTCGATAGGTCATGACCCTGAATCAAACAATTTTTCCGGATTTTCGGCCGTTCCTGCTGGCTTTCGTATGTATCCGGATTTCGCCAAAGCAAATGAGCAGGCTTGCTTTTCCTCCTCCACGACATACACTCAGTGGTACGGGTCACATCAAGGTCCCACGTACGTCAGACTTTTCATTCTTGAATACGACAAAGCGAACACAACGATACTTCCTGCGCCCATACAAGGAAATTACAATGTTCGCTGTGTCAGAGATTCGCAAATAGATCCTTCACGTTAATAATTGTACATCTAATATCATATTCATGACATTCGTAATGGTGCGGTTGCGGATGTCGAAAAAATGTGTACTTTTGCGGCCTCAAAAAATCGCGGATGTGGCGTAATGGTAGCCGCGCCAGACTTAGGATCTGGTGGCGTAAGCCGTGGGGGTTCGAGTCCCCCCATCCGCACTTCAATTAAAAAATGTAGAATGAAAAATGTAGAATGTAGAATAAACATTCCTACATGCAATTATTAATTTTATATTGGCCAATATCCATTTGTCTTATAATTTATATTATGTTAAATAGGATATTTCACAAGGTGTCTCCTTTCGATATTCTATCTATTTCTAAACCAATTCGATATCTCGTTGAGAATTGAAAATTCAGACATGAAACAGATATTAATCAAATTATATCAAAAAATGAGAATAAAAAAAAAGACGGGGCCATCAAGCTCCGTCTTTTAATATTGGTTTTAACATACAATCATTAACGCAGACGTTCACAATCTCTCACATGCTTCTCATCCTTCTTAATGAAACGATTTGCCAGGAACAAACAAATAGCTTCAATTGTAATCATAATAATCAATGGGATCCCTTTATTATCATATACTAATTCATAACTTGCAGTTTTGCCTTCGAAGAATTTTTTGAAAACAATCTCTGGACAAATCCACAATATAAGCATTAATGTAATCAGAAAAACAATCATCGTTAATGAAACAATTTGCATTTGTTTTATACGATTTTTATACGTAAATAAAGCTATACCTGATAATACAGATGTTAAAAATAAACAGAAGGCTAAATAATAAAGACGTAACACAGACTCTCCATCATTAATATTTAACTTCAAGGAGATTGAATCATAGACATATTGATATTCAACTGTATTTATCTTACCAAATGGTATAAAAATCAGCACGATAGGAATAATAATCGCGATAAATAGGAAAATAGATTGAACTCTTTGAATCATAATGTTTTACGTTTTTACTGGAATGTTTTATTTAAGGTGATAGTCGGCAATTTCATGCCTTTTTTAGCACCGTCTTTCGTATTGATGTATGGCGTGAATTTTACGGAAACATTTGACGGGGTTCCGTTTCCGTAGTCCATTAGGTTACGGGCGAAATTAATGACATTCCCCGTGTCACCATTCTTGAAGATGCTGTACAGATCCAAACTCATCGGCACGTGAATGACAGCCGTGCTTTGGGGGTTGATAATCGTGGTTTGCGCCGTACTGCTTCCCTGCGCGATTGACGAACCTTCGAGATACAGGTCGTAGTCATACGCGTAAAGCTTGGCTACCTTATTGGTCTCGTTCTTTGCATTCACGTTGACATTACAGCCTATTTTGAAATCTCTATCCCGAATTGCGACATACGCTTTCTGCAAGTCGGACCATTGCAAATCACTGACACTCTTGATGTTGCTGATGTTTATACCTGCCCAGGTAATGTCGCTAATATTGGCCAGGCTGAATTTGCAGTTGATCATGTTTATCAGCTGCGACAGACCGCACCCGCCCATGATGAGCAGGGTGGCAGCGATGGTGATGATGGTAAGTGTTTTTTTTAAGTGTTTCATTGCTTTTTATAAGTCTTAAGTCTCAAGTCTCAAATCTGAACTACGCCGTCTTGCAGCACGATTTTCCGATCCGACAGCTGAGCAAGTTCTTCATTGTGCGTGACAATGATGAAGGTTTGTTTGAAGGTGTCGCGGAGAACGAAAAAAAGATCATGGAGCTTGCGGGCATTCTCGGTGTCCAGGTTACCGGAAGGTTCATCGGCGAGAATCAGTTCAGGATTGTTCATCAAGGCACGGGCTACAGACACGCGTTGTTGCTCACCGCCAGAAAGAGCAGCTGGTTTGTGCCCTACCCTATCAGCAAGTTTCAGAAAATCAAGAAGTTCTTGCGCTTTCTTAAAGGATTCCTTTCGGTCTTTTCCAGCTATGAGCGCAGGCATGGCCACGTTCTCTAACGCCGTGAATTCAGGCAGCAGGTGGTGAAACTGATAGACGAAGCCGATGTGCCGATTGCGGAATTCCGCCAATTTGTCATCCGACAGGCTGTTGAGATTCACCCCGTCGATGACCACCTCTCCCCTATCCGGCTTGTCAAGCGTACCAATGATGTGCAACAACGTAGATTTGCCGGCCCCGGAAGGACCGACAATCGTCACTACTTTGCTGTTCTCAATCGACAGGGAGACTTTCTTCAGAACCTGCAGACTGCCGTAGGATTTCTCGATTTCTTTGACCTCGATCATATTTCAAAAATGTAGAGACGCGGCGCGCCGCGTCTCTACAAACGTAATTTTGTCGTAATTATTTCTTTTCAATTTCGGAAGCCAAACGAGCTGTCAGCAGCGGCACCACCTTATTCAGGTCGCACACAATACCAAGGTCCGCGACGGAGAAGATGGGCGCGAACTTGTCTTTGTTGACGGCCACGATAAACTCAGACTCCTCCATGCCAGCCAAGTGTTGGATGGCGCCGGAGATACCGAGAGCGAAGTAGAGATCCGGACGCACGGTCTTACCAGTCTGACCCACCTGACGGTCGTGATCGATGATGCCGGCATCCACCATAGCACGTGAAGAGGAAACCTCTGCATTCGGGAACACGTCGGCGAGCTGTTGCAGCTTTTCGAAGCCCTCTTTGCAACCGACACCGCGGCCGCCGGAGACGAGCACTTTCGCGTCGGTAATATCGACTTTGCCCTTGTCAACTTTCACATTCTCGACCATGCGGACAAGGAACTTGCTTTTGTCGAAGGTGGGCTTGAACGTGAGGACATTGCCTTGGCGGCTGGCATCACGCTGCATCTTCTGCATCACGCCAGGACGCACAGTAGACATCTGCGGACGATGCTCCGTGCACATAATGGTGGCCATCAGGTTTCCGCCGAAAGCCGGACGGGTCATCATCAACTCGCCTTCTTCGGAGATCTCCAGTCGAGTGCAGTCGGCGGTGAGGCCGGTGGTGAGGCGAGCAGCCAAACGCGGACCCAGGTCACGGCCGATGGTCGTAGCACCAATCATCAAAATGCTAGGTTTATACTTGTCCACCACTTGGCAGATGGTCTGCGCGTATTGCTCTGTGAGATAGTCTTTTAATTCGGGCTCGTCGATGCAGATAACTTCATCAGCGCCATATTCAATGAGCATCTGGGCATGCTTGGTGATGTTGTGTCCAGGGAGGACGGCGACCACTTTCTCATTCAGCACGCCGGCCAACTCGTGGGCTTTGCCGAGCAACTCCAACGCAACAGATTGGATGACACCGTCGCGTTGTTCAGCGAATACAAATACATTTTTATAATCGGTTTTTTCCATTTTTCTGTTGTTTTAGGGTTAGATAATGAATTTTTCTTTCAACTTGCTGATAATAATACCAACAGCCTCCTCGGCATCCACTTCGTAGACCTGACCGGGGGATTTTTGCGGCTTGGTAAAGGATTTCTTCACACGTGTGGGCGATCCTTTCAGACCGAGACGGTTAGGATCCACGTCAATCTTGTCTGCAGTCCAAATTTCCACTTCCTTGTCGAAAGCCTCAATGATGCCTTTCACGCTCATATAGCGTGGTTTGTTAGCTGTAGCGAGGACAGTAAGGACGCAAGGCGTGGGCACTTCAAGAATCTGGTAACCTTCTTCGGTCTCCTTCTTTACGGTACAGAGGCCGTTGTTGTATTTGAGATCAACCGTATAGGAAACTTGCGGAAGTCCAAGATGCTCAGCCATTTCTGGAGCTACTTGAGCGGTGTCGCCGTCAATAGCCTGACGACCAGCGATGATCAGGTCGTAGTCGAGGGTCTTGATGGCACCGGCCAACGCGTATGAGGTGGCCAGTGTATCGGCACCGGCAAACTTGCGGTCGGTGAGCAGGATGGCGCGGTCGGCACCCATGGCGAAAGCTTCGCGAAGGATGGCGTCGGCTTGCGGAGGACCCATGGTGATGACGGTAACATGCGCACCGTATTGGTCTTTCAGACGAAGGGCCATTTCGAGACCGCCCTTGTCATCGGGGTTCATGATGCTGGGAACGCCGTCGCGGATCAATGTCCCGGTTTCGGGGTTGATTTTGATTTCGTTCGTGTTCGGAACTTGTTTGATACAAACTACAATATTCATAATGTCTCGAATTTTAATGATTATTTGAACAGATTACCGGCGATGACCATTCTCTGCACCTCGGAAGTGCCCTCATAGATCTCGGTAATTTTGGCATCGCGCATCATGCGCTCGACCGGGTACTCACGGGTGTAACCGTAACCGCCGTGGAACTGCACAGCCTTGGTGGTCACTTCCATAGCAGTCTCGGCAGCGAACAGCTTGCAGCGTGCGGCCTCGACGGCGTAAGGTTTGTGCATATCTTTATTATAAGATGCCTCTCGCACCAACAGACGGGCGGCCTGAATCTTGGCATCCAGATTGGCCAACTGGAACTGTGTGTTTTGGAAGGCGCCAATGGGCTTGCCGAACTGCTTACGTTCCTTGACGTACTTAACTGTCTCATCCAGAGCTCCTTGCGCAATACCGAGCGCTTGAGCGGCAATACCGATACGACCGCCGTTCAGCGTGTTCATGGCAATTTTGAAGCCCTTGCCCTGTTCGCCGAGGAGGTTCTCCTTCGGGATGCGGCAGTTTTCGAAAATAAGCTCGCAGGTGGCGGATCCGCGGATACCCATCTTCTTTTCCTTTTTGCCGATGGAAAATCCGGGAGTACCCTTCTCCACGATGAAGGCAGAGATGCCTTTCGTGCCCAACTCCTTGTTGGTCATGGCCATCACTACATACACGTGCGCATAGCCGGCGTTGGTGATGAAGATTTTCGTGCCGTTAAGCACCCACTCGTCACCGTCTAAAACGGCAGTAGTCTGCTGCATGGCAGCGTCGGTGCCGGCATTGGGTTCTGTAAGACCGAAGGCGCCGATCCATTCGCCGGCCGCCAATTTGGGTACGTATTTCTGTTTCTGTTCCTCCGTACCGTATTCCAGTATCGGATTGATACACAGCGATGTGTGTGCTGAAACAATGACTCCCGTGGTGGCGCATACGCGGGAGAGTTCCTCCACGGCCATTGAGTACATTTGGTTGGTGCCGCCCTGACCGCCGTATTCCACCGGAACAGGGATGCCCATGATGCCGATCTTCGCCATTTTCTCGACCGTCTCCATCGGGAAACGCTCCTGCTCATCAACCTCTGCGGCGAGCGGCTTCACCTCATTCTCCGCAAACTCGCGGATCATCTGTAAGAAGAGTTCTTCTCTCTTTGAAAAACCAAAATCCATAGTTTGTTTATTGTTTATTTGTTAATTTTATTTTTTTAAGACCTAAGACTTATCTTCTATTTTAAGACTTAAGACTTGAGACTTGAGACTTTTTGGGATAAGGTTATCCACTAATAGCTTGTCCTGAAGTCCAATTATTTACTTCTATCTATTATCTATTATTTGTCTCCAGACTTAAATCTGTAATCTAACATCTTACGTCATAAATTACATGTATTCTAAAGTCTTAAGTCCAAAGTCTAAAGTCTAATCGATCTCCATCGGTTTCAAATCCGGGGAGATGATGAGCGTGGCCTCTGTGGCGGCTTGAACATCCTCGACGGTGAATTCGGGATAGATTTCTTTAAGGACAATGCCCTTGTCAGTGACCTCCATCACGCCCATCTCGGTGACAATCAGGTTCACCTGGCCTTTGGCGGTGAGAGGCAGGTTGCACTTGTGCAGGATTTTCGGGTTGCCTTTCTGAGTATGCTCCATAGCGAGGATGACCTTGCGAGCTCCCACGAGCAAATCCATAGCGCCGCCCATTCCGGGGGTCAATTTGCCGGGAATCATCCAGTTGGCGAGGTCACCTTCTTCGTCCACCTGCATGGCGCCGAGGACTGTCACATCAACATGACCGCCACGGATGATGCCGAAGGAGACGGCAGAACTGAAAGAGACTGCGCCAGGTTGAGCGGTGATATAACCGCCGCCAGAGTTAACCAGGTTCTCGTCCTCTTGACCCTCGGCCGGAGTCGGGCCCATGCCGAGAAGACCGTTCTCGGATTGAAGGATAACGTTCACACCCTTAGGCAGATAGTTCGGAACCATGGTCGGCAGACCGATTCCCAAATTCACCACATCGCCGTCCTTGAGTTCTTTTGCAACTCGTTTGGCGATGATTTCACGCATTTGATTTTTGTCCATATTCTTGATATTTAATTGTTTTGTCGAATGTTCATTCTAAAGCACGCACTATTTGCGGCCGCAAAATTAACAAAAAATCATTTTCGTTTGGTACGAAAATGATTTTTCTTTGCCTATTAATTTGCTAAATATCTTAAAATGAACAAGATAAGTATTAATATTCATACATTACAAATAAAAAAAATAGGGAAGCCCAACGGACTCCCCTACTCTTCATTCTTCATTCGATTAGTACATTCCGCCCATTCCGGGATTCATACCGCCCATGGGAGCAGCGGGAGTCTCCTCCTTGATCTCCGCGAGCACGCACTCGGTGGTGAGGAGCATGCCTGCAATAGAGGCGGCGTTTTCAAGGGCTACGCGAGCAACCTTGGTCGGGTCAATGACACCGGCCTCAACCAGATGCTGATACTCGTCGGTGCGGGCATTGTAACCGTAGTCAGCCTTGCCTTTGGCAACGGCGTTCACGATGACAGAACCCTCCTTGCCGGCGTTAGCGGCAATCTGACGCAGCGGTTCTTCCAACGCGCGGCGCACGATGTCGATACCAATCTGCTGGTCCTCGTTTTCTCCTTTGAGACCCTTCATGCTGGCAATGGCACGGATGTAAGCCACACCACCGCCAGGGATGATACCCTCTTCAATGGCGGCGCGGGTAGCGTGCAGCGCATCGTCGAAGCGGTCTTTCTTCTCCTTCATCTCCACCTCAGAGGCAGCGCCCACGTAGATGACAGCGACACCGCCGGCCATCTTGGCCAGACGCTCCTGCAGTTTCTCGCGGTCGTAGTCGGAGGTAGTCTTCTCAATTTGGGATTTAATCATGGCAATACGAGCCTCGATGGCCTTCTTGTCACCCTTGCCGCTGACGATGGTGGTATTCTCCTTGTCAACGGTGATTTTCTCAGCAACACCCAACATTTCGAGGGTGGCGTCTTCGAGTTTGTAGCCTTTCTCTTCGGAAATCACGGTGCCACCGGTCAGGATGGCGATGTCTTCCAACATTTCTTTTCTTCTGTCGCCGAATCCCGGAGCTTTCACAGCCACGATCTTTAAACCACCGCGCAGACGGTTCACAACGAGCGTTGCAAGTGCCTCGCTGTCAACATCTTCAGAGATAATCAGCATAGGACGACCGGTTTGGACAACTTTCTCCAAAATCGGCAGGAATTCCTTCATGTTGCTGATTTTCTTGTCATAGATGAGGATGTAGGGCGTGTCATAAACAGCCTCCATCTTCTCGGTGTCGGTCACAAAATAGGGAGAGATGTAACCGCGGTCGAACTGCATACCTTCAACGACCTTCACGTAAGTGTCGGTGCCTTTGGCTTCTTCGATGGTGATCACACCCTCTTTCTTGACCTTCTGCATAGCCTCGGCGATAACTTGGCCGACCTCTGGGTCATTATTGGCAGAGATGGTCGCGACTTGCTCGATTTTGTCGTGGCTGTCGTTGATCTCCACAGATTGAGCCTTCAGGTTCTCGACGACCGTGGCCACGGCCTTGTCGATACCGCGTTTGAGGTCCATCGGGTTGGCGCCGGCGGTCACGTTCTTGAGGCCGGTGTTGAAGATGGCCTGTGCGAGCACCGTGGCGGTGGTGGTGCCGTCGCCGGCTTGGTCGTTGGTTTTGGAGGCAACCTCCTTCACCATTTGCGCACCCATGTTCTCGATGGGCTCCTGCAGTTCAATTTCCTTGGCGACCGTCACACCGTCCTTGGTGATTTGCGGCGCACCGAACTTCTTGTCAATGATGACGTTGCGGCCTTTCGGTCCCAGTGTCACTTTCACGGCGTTGGCCAAAGCGTCAACACCTTTTTTCAGACCCTCGCGGGCTTCCCAGTTATATTTAATGTCTTTTGCCATTGTTTTGTTTGTTTTTTGTTTGTTCTTGTTTTGATGTTCCTAGGGGCTCGACTTCGTCTCACCCTAGGTTTGCATAGGTCGGGCTTTCAGCCCTTTTGGAATCCCAGGGCTCACTTCGTTCACCCTGGGTTAGCATAGGTCGGGCATTCAGCCCTTTTTGGAATCCCAGGGCTCACTTCGTTCACCCTGGGTTGACACGTGTCGGGCTTGCAGCCCTCTTGGAAACTAATGCCTTATGCCTATAGATTTATTTATTTGCAGATCGCGTAGATGTCGCTCTCCTTCATGATGAGATAGGTTTCTCCGTCGAGTTGGATTTCGGTGCCGGAGTATTTGCCGTAGAGCACGGTGTCCTTCACCTTGACGGTCATGGGTTCGTCCTTTTTGCCGGGTCCGACGGCTACGACAGTGCCTTGTTGGGGTTTTTCCTTGGCGGTGTCGGGGATGATGATGCCGCCGGCGGTTTTCTGTTCAGCTTCTGCAGGTTTCACTAAAACTCTGTCTGCTAAAGGTTTGATGTTTTTCATACTGTTTTATTTTAAGTTAGAATTATTGTCATTTTTTGACGGCCTGATACATTGCAAATTCCGTGCCAGTTTCGAGACGGGAGACTTGAGACTTAAGACTTGAGACTTAGGACCTAGGGGTGGTGACAAAATGGCAGAGGGGTGCCTTCGTGAACTTTGTAAATATACTCTTTCACATAGCTGTATCCAACCGCATTAGCGGTTGCCTGTCTGTAGCCAAATGGGACGCACACACGCGAACCGCCGGGGGAATTCCGTGCGAGGGGATTCGCGGCGCGGAAAGACCGTGGGGCGAGGGGATCGTTCCCTTCGCCGCGAAAGTGACAATTGGTTGGAACGGGTGTCGCGAGAGGGATGGGAGCGGTTATGTTTTTGGCGGGAGTGCGTGCCCTGGAGAGACGGAGATTCCGCTTGACGTTTCGCGTCTCGCGGAATGGCGGCGTGCGTTGAGCCAAAAACATTTGAGCGGACAGCCCGACGGCGCGGCTGGAGGAGCCAACGTTTCCGAATGTTGGTCTTTGCCGGTTGTTGTTGTCTGCGACGCTTGGAAGCGTCGCCCCTTGCCGCGCCGGCTCGCCCAAATAAAAAAGTTGATGCGTAAGCCCTGGGATTGCATAACTTGTCCGCACGAGACATTCATATTTTATATATTTTTGCAGCCTTTTTTGAGCAGGTCGCATTCCTGCCACATTGAGGCTGACAGGATTGGTGAAACTTCCATTAGACATAGATAAACAACCATATTTATTTTAATAACAATATAATATAAGACAAAAATAACGAAACAATGAGACGATTATCAATAGTCATGGCACTGTTCCTGACAGTTACGCTCCTGCCTACGGCTTTCTGCCAAAAAGAGAAACCCGTGTTGGAAAACAGGCACAGCGTGAGAATCGGCTGGGGAGACATGATTACCGAGACGATTCTTTTCCGGCCAAGCTTGAACGGCTCTTGGGCCAACCCCGACGCACTGCCGGACAATTACCGGCACCACGAGACCTTCGATTTCGGTTATACCGGGCATCTGTTCGCCGAGTACCAGTACCGACTAGCCAGAGTGACAAGCCTTGGAATACAAGCCGATGTGGAGGGAATCTTTTGGAAAGAGGGCGATTTCGACAAATTCCATAACCTCGTGTCGCCAGTGACAATTGTGCGGAACTGGGATCTGACGCTGTTGGCCACAGCGCGGTTCACCTACTTTGAACGTCCTTGGGTGCGGCTCTATTCCGGCTTGGGCGTCGGCGCGCTCTTTGCCTTCGACAACACCGGCGGCTTCGGCGTGGCCCCGGCCTTCAACCTGAACTGGATTGGCGCAGAAGTGGGCAAAGGCCCTTGGGGCGGCACCATCGAACTGGGCGGTCTGAGCTCCTTCGCGAACAAGAGAACCTTCTATCAGTTTTTTTCGCGCATTTTTGCGTTCAGTTTCTATTATAAATGGTAAAAAGAATGAAAAAATGGATTTTTATAAGCCTTATGGCGCTGTGTCTAACCACTTGCCAAAGGCCCGAAATTGAAATTGTGGATTTCGACACGTTCCATGTGACGAGCGTGAAGTATAGCGACGTGATTGTAGACGGAGGATTGAATCCAGAAATCCGCACCATGGATTTGGGCGACGAAGACGGCGCGAAGTTGGCCAGCATCTCTATGGCTGAGTTGGTGTCGCACTTGGTGGAAACGTCCAACTGTAACAACCTCATTGAGATTGCAGGCACTTATACCAGCCATGACGTCAACGGGGATCCCATCACCTTGTCAGGGAAGGTGATTATTCCGGCCAAGGGAAAGATTAAAAATATGATAATCGTGAGCCACTGGACCATCGGAGCCAACCGCGAATGCCCGTCGGAGTGTTTACCGCTGGAAGGCATTCTCGCATCGAAAGGCTATGCTGTCGTTATGGCCGACTACATCGGATACGGGGTTACCTCAAACCAAGTACATCCCTACATGCACGTTTCAAGCACGGCAGGCAGCGTGGTGGATATGGCCTTAGCGGTGAAACCCTACCTGAAGGCCATCGGCCGGGAGCCCGAAAGCGACAATGTGATTTTGGTCGGCTACTCGCAGGGAGGTTCCACCACTTTAGGCGTGATGAATATATTACAGGTTGGATACAAGACCGAACTGCCCATCGAGATGGTGTTCGCCGGCGGCGGCCCCTACGACTTGGCAGCCACGTTTGACGTGGCGATGCTGGAAGACAAAACCGGCATCCCTTGCGCAATACCGATGATCGTTCAGGGCATCAACGAGGGCGAAGATCTGGGACTGAACCTCAGTGACTTTTTCACGCCGCTGCTGATGGAACATCTTGACGAATGGATTAACTCGAAACAATACTCCGTGCTTGAGATAAACGCCATGTTGAATGCCAAGAACGTGAGTGATCTGATGACCGATGTGGGACGCGACAAGAGCAACCCACAGACAGCGAAACTCTACCGCTCGTTGATGTGGAACTCTGTTCTTTTCTTCACGCCTCGCGCCCCCGTCTACCTCTTCCACAGCATGGACGACAACACGGTGCCTTTCGCCAACGCTCTCAAAGCCGAGGAACATTTCAAAGGGTATATGGTCATACACGACTTCGACCACTATGGCACCCACCAGGCTGGAGCGGTGCAATTCATTATCAAAGTGTATCAAAACCTTGATTAATAAGCAGTTAATATTATGAAACGGATATTATTATTTACAGTTTTGAGTCTAATGCTATTTGCTGGCTGCCAACGAGAAGAACTCCTCCCCGCTGAAATAAGAGTACAGTTGGAGTCGGTGACCGGCAGCCGTGCACGTTTCACCGTGGCCCCGACAAATCCGCACGCCTATTATAGCTACATCTATATAGGCGAAAACGAGGATTATTACAATGCGCCGGTAGCGGAACTATGCGAAACGGAAATCAGCATCATGGAGCATACTTACACCTATTTTCAAAGCGGCGATTTCATGGAAATCTTTTTCTACCAGGGCAGCCGCCAGTTTACCTTGACAGTTCCATACGACGACATGAACTATAAGTTGATTGTGTTCCAGGTCAGCCCACAGACCCACGAGATTCTCGGGGAGCCGGTCGTCTGCACATTTCACACCAAACCGGTGCCGGAACGAGACCTGCACTTTGACATTACTCACGATGGGGATCTGCTGACCATAACACCTTCCGACAACGAGTTGACCTACGTCTGGCAGTTTGAAGAAACAGACATGATATCTAACCAATATGGCACCGCCACAAACTATTTGTACGAGATGGTGGGAATGTATCAGGAATATGGCTTCTTGGACTATTACTACTTCAAGGGTCCGTGTGATATTGATCTCTCTATTGATAACGATCTGGAGGACGGTACCCATTACACGCTTGTCATCTGCGGCTGCGAAGACGGCGAGTTCACATCCACCTCGACCATTGTGAATTTCATCTACCATCCTGGAAGAATCGAAGTATTGGATATTTTGGAAGGAGACGAGTGGTGAGGACCATTCCCCAAAAAACTGGCACAAAATTTGCTATAGCCTCCGCCGTCAAATAAAACCAAAATTATGCAAACAGGTAAAATTAACGTACAGACAGAAAATATCTTCCCCGTGATCAAAAAGTTCCTCTACTCCGATCACGAGATTTTCCTCAGAGAACTGATTTCCAATGCGGTGGACGCCACGCAGAAACTCAAAACCCTAGTCAGCCTCGGCAAAGCCGATTGTGAACTCGGCGACATCACCATTGATGTGAAGGTCAACAAGGATGATAAAACCATCCATGTCATTGATCGCGGCATCGGCATGACCGCCGAGGAGGTGGACCGTTACATCAACCAAATCGCCTTCTCCGGCGCCGAAGAGTTCATGGCAAAATACAAGGGCGGTGACGCCAACAACATCATCGGACACTTCGGCCTTGGCTTCTACTCCTCCTTCATGGTCGCTGACCGCGTTGATATCCTCACCAAATCCTATCTCCCTGACGCAAAGGCTGTCAAGTGGAGTTGCGACGGATCGCCGGAATTCACCATTGAGGATATTGACAAAGCCGACCGCGGCACCGAAATCGTACTGCATGTAACCGATGACGACTTGCAGGAGTTTGTTGACGAAGACAAACTGGTGGGATTGCTCAACAAGTACTGCCGATTCCTGCCCGTACCCATCCGCTGCGGTACCAAGACGGAATGGCGCAAACCCGAGCCCGAACAAGAGGACGAAAACACTGATAATCAAGGAGAAAACAAAGAAGAGCCCAAAGAGGAAGCGGTTCAGGTACCGCATATCATCAACGACACCGAGCCCATCTGGCAGAAACAGCCTTCCTCCCTCACTGACGAAGATTATAATAACTTCTACCACCAACTCTACCCGATGTCATTCGAGGAGCCGATGTTCCACATCCATCTGAACGTTGACTACCCCTTCAACCTCACCGGCGTACTCTATTTTCCGAAGATCAAAAACCAGCTTGACCTCAAGAAAAACCGCGTCCAACTCTATTGTAATCAAGTATTTATCACCGACGAACTCGAAGGTATCGTGCCCGACTTCATGAACCTGCTGCACGGCGTCATCGACTCGCCTGACATCCCGCTCAACGTCTCCCGTTCCTACCTCCAATCCGACGGCAATGTCCGGAAAATCTCCACCTACATCAGCAAAAAAGTGGCAGAAAAGTTGGAGGAAATGTTCAAGAACGACCGCGAGGACTTTGAGAAAAAATGGGACGACCTTTGCGTTTTCCTGCAATACGGATCCCTCACCGACGAGAAGTTCTACGACAAAATCAAAGACTTCTACCTGTTGAAAAACACTGAAGGTAAATACTTTACGATCGAAGAATACCGCAACATGGTCAGCGCGCTGCAAACTGACAAGAACGGCAATGTGATTATGCTATACGCCGCCAATGTAGACGAACAACATGTCTACATCCGCAACGCGAAGGAGCATGGTTACGATGTGCTGCTGATGACTGGATTCTTAGACACGCACTTCATCAACATGCTGGAGCAGAAGCTTGAAAACACTCGCTTCACCCGTGTGGATGCCAACGTCGTTGACAAACTCATCGAGAAAGATGACAACGCACCCGTTTCCAAACTTTCCGAAGAACAGCAGAAGGAGCTGAAAGAACTGTTTGAGAAGCAGGTTGACGCACAGTTGTTCACCCCGCAGATTGCCTCGCTGAGTGAGACCGACTTGCCCGTGATTGTCACCCAGGACGAATTCATGCGCCGTTTCAAAGACATGGAGAAGGTTTCCGGACAGCAGAGTTTCTACGGCAATTTGGTGCATTACAACTTGGTGATCAACGGCAATCACCCGCTGGCATCTCGCATTCTCGGCGAAACCAATGAGGAGACCCGCATCAGACTGATTCAACAGATGGTGGATCTCGCCATGCTCTCGCAAAATATCCTCACCGGCGAAAAACTGAGCGAGTTCGTGAAACGGAGCTACGAATTACTTTAACTATTAATGGTTAATGGTTAACGGTTAAAGGTTAACGTTAAACCTCATTAACCGTTAACCTTTAACCTTTAACCATTAATTTAATGACAGAACATTTTTTCGCTCGTTACAACGATATATTTCCAAAATATTGGGAGGAGCCCGCGCTGACAGACTACAACGGCACGGACGACTTCACCTTCCGGGAGGTGGCTGAAGAGGTCATCCGTCTCAGAGACTATTTCAAAGACATGGGCATCCGGCAGGGCGACAAAATCGCCCTCTGCGGACGAAACTGCGCCCGATGGGCCGTCGCATACCTCGCCATTGCCTCGTATGGGGCGGTCATTGTTTCCGTGCTGCACGAGTTCTCGGGCGAGGACATCGAGACCCTCATCAACCATTCTGAAGCGCGGATGCTCTTCGTGGGGCCCTATGTCTGGAAGAACATGAACGCCGAGCACATGCCCGACCTCCAGTCCATCGTCTCCCTCACCGACTTCTCCATCATTGCCACCAAGCGTGAGCATGTCACCATTTCGCAGGAACCGCCGCATGTGCCGCAAAACAACCATATTTTCACGGTGCGCGACATTGACGACCTGCTGCTCATCAACTATACATCCGGGTCCACCGGTTCTCCGAAGGGCGTGATGCTGACCTACCGCAATGTTTCCGCCAACATCGACTCGGGACTGGAGTTTCTGCCGTCCGGCGGGCGCCAAAACGTGGTATCGATGCTCCCTCTTGCGCACATGTACGGGCAGTTGGCCGAATTTCTGTATCCTCTTGCCAGCGGCTGCCACATTCATTTCCTGACGAAGTCCCCCACCCCAACCCTGCTGATGAGAGCCTTCGAGGAAGTGAAGCCTTACATCATTGTCACGGTGCCGCTGGTCATTGAGAAAATCTGCAAACGCGCGGTGATGCCTGTCCTGGAAAAGAAGGCCGTGAAGAGGCTGCTGGAGATTCCCGTCATACGAAAGTTCGCAGTGAACACAATCCACCGTAAACTGATGAAGGCATTCGGCGGGCAGCTCAAATACTTCATCGTGGGAGGGGCCGCGCTCAACCCCGATGTCGAAGACCTGCTGACTTCGATTAAATTTCCGCTCATCGTGGGTTATGGGATGACCGAATGCGGGCCGCTCATCGGCGGCTGTCATCTCCACGAGTTCGTACCCCGCAGTGGCGGTCATATTCTCCCCGGCAACGAAATCCGCATCGATTCAGCCGACCCCTATCACGAAGTCGGCGAAATCCTCGTGCGCGGCGAACATGTCATGAAAGGCTACTTCAAGAACGAAGATGCCACACGAGATACCTTCACCGCAGACGGCTGGATGCGCACCGGAGACCTTGGGCTCATCGACGAAAAGCAGAACATTTTCATCAAAGGGCGCAACAAGACGATGATTCTCGGTGCATCCGGACAAAACATCTACCCTGAAGAGATTGAAGGCAAACTCAACGATATGGAGGGCGTGGTTGAATCCGTGGTGGTGGAACGGGAAGGCAAACTCATCGCACTGGTCTTCCCCGACTATGAGGGAGAACTCCGCTTTCGCCGCACTTTATCCGAAGTAATGAAAGAAAACCTGCAGAAACTCAACGAGAGACTCCCGAAATACGCCCAAATATTCAAAATCGAGCTCAAAAAGGACGAGTTCGAGAAGACCCCGAAACGCTCTATCAAACGCTTCCTATACAAATAGAATCCCTTAGGCAGCCTCGGTGAGGCAAACGCACGAAGGAATGATTATTTCAATTTTCTCCGTGCTGAATTTATAATAAATAGTATTTTTCCTCTGTTATAGAAGAGACGGGGCGTGCCCCGTCTCTTCTTATATCATTTTCTTTATTTCTGTGCATATTTAAAATTTATGTACATTTGCGGTTTTATTTTTTCTGTCATGGAAGAGGAAATTGAAAAATGTGTATCCCTGCTGAAAGAGGGCAAGGTGATTCTGTATCCCACTGATACAGTGTGGGGTATCGGCTGCGATGCCACCAACGAGGAGTCCATCGCACGGATTTACCGCATTAAGCAGCGCAACGAGAAAAAGAGCATGATCATCCTGCTCGACTCAATGCAGCGGCTGCCGATGTACGTGAAAAAGATTCCGCTGATCGCGTGGGACCTGCTCGCGCACGTCACTCGACCGACAACATTCATCTACCAAACGGCCTACAACCTGCCGGAAAAGCTGATCCACGAAGACGGCACCATCGCCATCCGCATCGTGCAGAACGAGTTCTGTCGCAAGGTCATCCGCGCCCTTGGTCGGCCGCTCATCTCCACCTCCGCCAATATCGCCGGCGAACCCACTCCGCAGACGTTTGACAAAATCTCGCAAGAGGTTATCAATCAGATGGATTACGTGGTCTCACAAGACCAATCCACCTCCGTGGAGTTCAAACCTTCGCGCCTCATCAAATTCCTTGACGACTACAATTTCACCATCATTCGCGACTGACCATGAAAAAAACAGCCGTTTATGCAGGGTCATTCTGCCCGTTCACCAAAGGACACGAGGACATCGTCGCAAAAGCCATGCCGCTTTTCGACGAAATCATCATTGCCATTGGTCGAAACCTTGACAAGGTGGACCTTTTCGACGACATTCAGCGTAACTTCTGGATCAGCGAACGCTATAAGGACAATCCCAAGATCAGTGTTCTCACTTATACTGGATTGACCATTGACTTATGCCGTAACTACGGCGTAAAATACCTTATACGCGGCGTGCGCAACGAAAAAGACTTTGCCGCCGAACAAGAACTGGCAGAGATCAACAAGCGGCTCGCACCGGAAATCGAAACCGTCATCTTCATCGCTTCCCCTGAATATCGTATGGTCTCTTCCTCCATGGTGCGCGAACTTTGGAAGTACGGCGCCGACTACACACCTTTCCTCTCCTACAAACTCCCCGAAAAATAGCCATCCATGCCCCAGCGACTCTGCCATATCCTCCTCTTCGCTTGTTTTTGGGTTGCAACTATGCAAGCCCAAACACCAGTGACTATCACCGGCACAGCCTCTTTCGCTGCCGGAGAGGAGATACGGTTACTCGTGTTCAACGATCTGCTGAACGGCAATGCAGATGTGGCGGCCACCGACATCATTGACAAGCACGGGCATTTTGCCTTGAAATACAACACCAACGACATCCAACTCGCCCAACTCGCCATCCGCACCTCCAAGGCCGAGTTTTTCATCGTTCCGGCCAACAGCTACACATTCACCATCACCGTGGACAGCACGCTGTATCAACTCATCAACCCGGAGAAATATGGTGGTTTCCTACAGATTGAGAACGCCCGTAAAGACACCGACGATCTCAATTACAAAATCAACCGCTTCTCGAATTTCTTCAATGGCGTAACCGACGCCTACTCCTATAAGATGATCTACGGTTCCGATGGCAACATCTTTGACACCATACGCGACATTATTGCAGAACATTTTGAATTTCAATATCTTCCAGAGAATTTTTACCAATCGTACGGTTATTATACCCTTGGCAGCCTTGACCTGCTGCAATACCGAAAAAAACCGGTATATCTGTACCAAAAATATTTCGACAACGATTATATCTTGTACAACAACCCGGCCTATATGTCGCTGTTCAACCAGTTCTATGAAGGCTACCTTTACTACTCCCCATATATCAGCAAGGAACTGTTAGACCGCACCATCAACGAAAGTCCCGACTACCCCACCCTTTTCAACGAGGTGGGCCGCGACCCGAAACTGACAAACGCCCGTCTGCGCGAACTGGTAATCATCAAGAACCTGATTGAATTTTTGGACAACGACGAGTTCGACCGCGGCAACATCCTCAAGGTGCTGGAATATATCCGACAGTCCTCTTCTTTTGATAAGCACAAAGAACTGATTACCAGTATACTGAATAGAATAGAAAATAACAGAAAGGCGTTGAAGGAGGTCGCATTCTTAGACGGAAAAGGACATAAAACACGACTTAAACAATACGAGGGAACTCCGGTCTATTTACAAGTATTTCAGACCGATTGTATCAACTGTGTGCGCGAAATGATGATTATCAAGGAGTTACAAACAAAATACAACAATCGAGTGCAATTCGTGAGTTTGTGCGTCGATCCGGACAAATCCACTTATCAGGCGTTTGTCAAACAATACGGGAAACAGTTTGACTGGCCGATACTCTACTTCGATGCGCAGTATGACTGGCTCCTGCAGCAGGGTATCGAAACACTCCCCGACCACCTCATTTTCAGTGCAGACGGCACCCTGATGATGCGCTATCCGCCTGCACCAGAGAAAGGACTTCCTGAATACCTCCAGGCAACCTACCCTGACGAGATTGAAAAAGACGAAAACCCGATGTTTCAAAACAGAAAATCACAATGAAATTTACCTTAATATGAAAAAAATCTTTTCCGTCATCCTATGCATGACCCTCTGTTTCAGTATTTTCGCACAAGAAGCGAAAGATAAGCATCTCGCCAAACTTCCTGCTGTCGACATTCAGACGCTGGACGGATCGGTGTTTAACACCAAAGATATCCAGAATGACGGCAAGCCAGTGATTATCAGCCTCTGGGCAACCTGGTGCAAGCCCTGTATCGCCGAGTTGCTGGCCATCGCTGACGAATACGACGATTGGGTTGAAGAGACCGGCGTGAAACTCTATGCCATTTCCATTGACGATGCCAAGACTTCCGCACGCGTGGCTCCGTTTGTCAAAGGGAAAGGCTGGGAATATACCGTCCTGTTAGACGTCAACTCCGACTTCAAGCGCGCCATGAACGTCAACGATGTGCCTTACCTCTGCATCCTCAACGGCAACGGCGAAATAGTATGGCAACACACCTCCTACGCTCCCGGCGGCGAAGCCGAGGTATATGAGGTCCTCAAGTCGTTAATGAAATAGCATTCGTCCACATAATCCCTTTTTATGATTTCAACGTCTATCAAACGCTTTATCCTTGCATCGGTGCTGTTTCTGAGCTGTATGTGGGTCTTTGGCCAGCACCAGTTCGGCAACAGCCGTGTCAGCGGCGACTTCGGATTCAACGGCATGTACTACATACCTGACTCCATCATCGGGGCCGAAAAGGTGGACTCCAAGGTCCGCGGCAATGCGTTCCTTAACCTTTTATACACTAACGGCGGTTTCTCGGCCGGTGCGCGGTACGAGTTCTACCAGTTTCCGCTTATCGACTTCGAGAAAACGGGCTATAAAGGTCAGGGAATCAAGTACTTCTTCGCCGACTACAAGAACTCTTTCCTGCAGGTCACGGCGGGCAACTATTACGAACAGTTCGGCAACGGTCTAACACTTAGGGCTTACGAGGACCGGCAACTCGGCATAGACAACAGTCTGCTCGGAGCGCGTATCAAGCTAACCCCCTACAAAGGTATCTATCTCAAAGGCGTGTGGGGCATGGAGCGGTACAACTTCGAGAGTTATCTGAACCGCGGTGATTTTGTGAGCGGTGGAGATTTAGAATTATCCTTCGGGGAAATGTTCCCTGTGATCCAGCAAAAAGGTTTCACAGCCCGCGTGGGCGCGAATTTCGTGAGCAATCACCAGCCCGAAGGATTCGACTACTACTTCGAGATTTATCCGGGCACCGATACCGCCCTGCTTGCATATATTCCGGAAAAGAAAATGCCTCGAAACATAGGTGCCTGGGCGGTGCGCGGGACCTTCGGCTATGAAGGCTTCCGCATCGACGGGGAATATGCCCGCAAGGTCAACGACCCCAATGTGAGCAACGGTTTCATCTACAAGCACGGCGAAGCCCTCTTCCTGTCAGCCACATACGCGATAAAGGGCCTCGGCATCGCCGCATCGTTCATCCGCGCCGACAATATGGAGTTCCGCTCCGACCGATACGAAAATTCCAATTCCCTGTTGATGACCAACTGTATTCCCGCTATCAACCGGCAGTACTCCTACCAGCTTATCGGGAACTACAGTTATGCCAGCCAGCCCAACAACCAAATTGGGGTGCAACTGCAAGTAAACTACCAAATACCCAAGAAGAGTGTGCTCGGCGGCAAATACGGCACCGACCTTACATTCAACTTCTCACGATTCCATAACATTGACCAACAACTTGTGCCTGAAGCCATCGCAAACGGCACCACCATCGGCACCATGGGTTACACCTCCTCCTTCTTCAAATTCGGTCCTGACCTGCTCTACCAAGATATCGGGCTGGAGATCAGCCACCGTTTCAACGACAAGAAATGGAAATGGATTCTGGCCTACAACTACATCACCTATAATCTGGAAATCTTGCAAGGTCACGAAGGCATGATGCGCGGTCACTTGGTTGCCTCCGACCTGTCGTGCAAAATCACGCCCAAACACGCCCTTCGCCTCGAGCTTCAGCATCTATACACGAAAGATGACCATGGCAGCCATGTCTACGGCATGCTGGAGTACTCCTTCAGCCCGAGTTGGTTTGTCTCCATCGGCGATGACTGGAACTACGGTAACCCGCTCAAGGACTACAGAACGCACTATTACAATATCGCCTGCGCCTACGTATGGAACACCACACGCATAGCCCTCAATTTTGGCAAAACCCAGGAAGGCATCCTCTGCGTGGGCGGTGTCTGCCGCGCCGTCCCGGCCTCATTCGGTGCCGGACTTTCTGTAACAACCTCTTTCTAAGCGAATTAGATATTTAAATACAAATTTATGGGAGCGTATGCGATACGCTCCCATTTTTCATAATTGGACATCATTCCATGCCAATAGCTACAGGATGGAGTACCTTTCGCGATAATTCTGCAAGAAGCGCCAATAGTCAGGGGTTTCTAACTTTTCACAAAGTTCAGCGTAATGTGCCTGGTAGAAGTGGCGCATCTCTTTGGAGACGATACGGTCACGCTCCACATCGGTGTCTGCAATAACCGTTTCATACGGACGCACACGTGCGGTGGCCTCCACCGTTATCGTACCTTCCCTGAAAATGATATCTCTCTTTGGTAAAACATGGCCTGCGCCGTGCAAAAAGAGCGGAAGAATGTCGGCACCAAGTTCACGTGCCAGCATAAACGCTCCCTTATGGAACCGCAGAATCTCACAATGCGGCGAGCGCGTGCCCTCGGGGAAGATGCAAATGGAGTATCCGCGCTCATAGAGGTCGCGCATTCGCGGCAGATTTGCTTCCATACCATCACTCGCGGGATAGCACTCGGCATGACGAGCCACCGGACCATAGAAAGGATTCCGCCATACCCAGTCATTTGTCATAAACACCAATTTGGGCGTAAGCGACAACATGCACAACAAATCCAGAAAACTCTGGTGGTTGGCAATAATGATAGACGGTTTCGAAAATGTCTCTGCAGTAATATTTTGTGTATTGAAACGGACTCCAGGCAGAATACGAAAGATAAATTTCGACATTTTGCAAAGCAGCGTATGATACTTCAGCTTTTTGGTCTCGGTGGTTTTCCCAATGGCGAAATAAATGAGCGTATAAGGGATAATTAGCAAGAAAACAGTCAAAAAAATCAACCCAGCCAGCGCGGTATAGAGCAGCCGTTTCAAAGTAATCGGGGCCTCTCGCAGTTCACCGTTTTTACGCGTCAGCCAGTCGAAGATGACAGGAGGCAAGAAGGAGGCCATCAGCACAACAGTTGCCATGCCGATGATGGTGACCACGGCAAGCGAGCGCAGCGCAGGATGTTTCGCCACCACCAGGCAACCGATGCCCGCGAACATGATGAGCGCTGAAATTACAACGCTGTGCTTGTAGGAGGCCAGACGGGGCTTTCCTGTACTGTATTCATAAAGCAAGCCTTCTGCAATGAATATTGTATAATCGTCACCTTGGCCGAAAATAAACGTGGCTAGGATTATATTGACAATATTGAATTGTATGCCTGTAAGATGCATAATGCCCAAAATCCATATCCAACCTACCGCAAGAGGCAAGAAAGCCAGTAATGCCAACTCAATGCGGCGGAACGAGAGTAACAGGAAAATAAAGACCACCACACTGCAGACCAGACCGATGTAGTTGAAGGAACCGCGCAACATGTCAACCAACTGACGGCCCAAGTCGCTGCCAGAAAAAACGAAAGCAGCATCATTATCATCAATCGCGTCATGCACGGCGGAGGGATTGTCAGCTGTTACATAACTCACTATACGCCAGCCGTTTTCCGTCTGATAGATATATTTATCGGTAAACGGTTCTATAATATCATTAAAACATTCTATATCAGATATTTGCACAGATTTCTCAAACATTCTGAAGAAGGGAGCGAAGGCATCTTCGGAGAAGCCTTGTACGGCCGACTCACGCCGCACCTCCTCACAGAGATGTGACCACTTGTTATCACCCCAAAAAGTATTCCAACGGTCGGCGGCTTCCTGTTGGCGTTGCTGCGAAGGGAGCATCTCGCCCACCCCGCTGACAGATTTAACGTCCTTACAACCAAGTATTTTCCGCAAGAGCGAATCGTTGCGGTTGACCGTTTCCTGCAGCGTTTTCCCCTCGGCCACGGCGTACATCGTGCCGGAAGACTGCACCTGTGAGAGGATTTCCAGATTTTCACGTTGTTCTGCCGTCATGTAGTTGATATGCGACAGGTCGCTGTCAAAGGAAGTTTTCTGTGAATAATAGCCCAAAACAACCGTAAGAATCAGTCCGACAAGGAGTATCCACGGACGAGCCTTGCTGCGGGAGAGATGGGTGCCGGTCCATCTGCCAAAGAGAAAATTTTCCGATGGCGACGGGCGTTTACGCATCAGTTGTGGCAAGAAAATGAGCACAAAGAGAATGGTACCGAGCAGCATCAAGGAGGCGAAAAGTCCGAGATCCTGCATGGCACGCGCATCAAGCCAGAGCAGACAAGCGAAAGCAGCAACCGTGGTAAGGTTGCCGATAAACAGCGGCAGCACCATCTCGCGAAGGGCCTCGCGGCGGTCACCGACCTCCTTATACTCGTCGAGGAAATGCAAGGGATAGTTTGCCACGATGCCGACGAGAACAGAGCCAATGCCCACAACGATGAGGGAAATGCCGCCTCTGATGAGTGCGACACCTGCCAGGGAAAACAGCGCTCCGAAAAGAATGGATGCACCCACCCAAAGGATATCGGACAGGCGGCGGTAATGCAACAGCAGAATTAACAGGATTAGAACAACCGCTATGGCAACCGCCAAAATGGAGTCTCTTTTTATCTGCGAGGCGTTGGTGGCGGCAATCAGCGGCCCGCCAACGGCGACGATCTCCACACCGGGCACCTGAGACTGCACTTCAGCAGCCTTCTCCTCCAAAAAAGCCGAAAGCCGTCCGTTATTATAACTCTCGTTGGACCCGAACGGACTGTCGAAAGTGATGACTCCGTGTTTACCGTCTGTTGTAAACAAATATCCATCCAGAACTTGAAACGAATTGTTGAGTTTCAAGGAGTTCAGCCGCTGCAAGGCAGGGGTAAAGAGCTGTAGCGGATCAGCCGGCAACGTGCGCATGATGACACCCGAGGTAGGGAACATCAGCATTTGTTTGTCGGCGGCGAGGCGTTCCTTCACAAACCCCGGAGTCTGCAAAAGTGAATCAATACGCTGGTAATCAGCATCTTCGAGTAAGTACGGCAAATGGGCGTACACGGCGTCCATTAAGTCGAAAATCTGCGTTTCGTCAATGGTAACGACCACATTTTCAGCCATATCGCTCTCTTCCAACAATTCTCCAAAACGCCGCATTGCCTCCTGCGTTGCCTCCAGGTCGGATGAAGTGTCTGTTGGGGAGAAAACAACGGCAATCCTACTTTGTGCGGCGAACTGCTGATACACCTCCTGATATTTCCTATTCTCCCCGTTGTTGGGTAAAAATTTGGCGATATCCTCCTCATAGCGGACCCGTAAAGCCAAAAATGCGAAAATAGCCGTTAACACGACAGCAAGGCTCACGGAAAGCCATCGCCGCTTCTCAAGAAAATCGTAAATATGGAGGAAGAAATTTGTCATCACTATCGGACCAATTTCACCGCTTCGGAGACCGGAATTTTGGTATCTCCTTTGAATGCAATGATAAAAGCGTCGGGGAATTTCACTTTAATTTCCTCAAGTATCTTCTTGGCTGATTGGAGATTGTTCTCGTTTCCGGCCGTATATTTCCAAAGATTTCCCTCAAAATAGCAGTTCACATTCGGGATGCCGGCAAACCGTTTGTTGTTAAGGGAAATTTTCTCGGGCATGGCCATAAACTGAACCAAAAAGCGGACAGCGTCCGATTTCACGGGCATGTTCGCCACAGCGGCCTGCTCGTCGTTGATATTCTTATCCGAATTCTTATTCGATTGGTCTTCCGCAGCTTTGCTTGCGTTCTTGCTATCGCCCTGCGTCTTATCTGCAGTATCCTTTTGATTATCCTTCTTGCTGTTATCCTTGTCATTAACTTTGTTACCGGTCATTTGCGTATAGTATGAGGCAAATCCGCGATAGATGGCATCCGCAATCTCATTCTTATGCTTTTCGTCATTAAGAAAAGTCTCTTCCGTAGGATTCGAAAGGAACCCCATTTCAATGAGGATGCTGGGCATGGAAACGGACCAAAGCACATAAAAAGGAGCCTGTTTTACGCCTCTATCGACAAAGTGCGTGGTATTGACAAGATTTTTCTGAACTTTGTCGGCCAAGAGAATAGAACTGTTGAGGTAAGCGGACGAGTAGAGCGAAAACATGACCGCCGATTCCGGGGATTTTGGGTCGAAGCCGGCGTAATTTTCCTTGTAGTCTTTTTCCATAAGGATGGAGGAGTTTTCTGCACGGGCCACGGCAAGGTTCTTCTCCGACTTATCAAGTCCCATCACGAAAGTCTCTACACCGTGCGCATCACGATTTTTGTTGGCGTTGCAATGAAAGGAGATAAAAAGGTCTGCATGGTTGCGGTTTGCAATTTTGGCACGGTTATAGAGTTCCACGAATACATCCGTGCTTCTCGTATAAATCACTTTGACATTCGGGCAGTTCTCGGAAATCATTTTGCCGGTTTTCAGGGCCACATCAAGAGCTACATTCTTCTCCTTTGAATAAGAACCAAGACAGCCGGGGTCGTTGCCGCCATGTCCCGCATCAATGACCACTTTGAACGTTTTGCCGTCTTTCTGGGCGGCGGCAGGATATGCCAGAAAAGTTATCAACAGACATACGAAGAAAAATAATTTGGAGTTCATCCTTTTCAAAAATTTTGATTACTTTTGCTGATTTTTTTGTGCAAAATTAAAACTATTGGCTTAATAAAACGTCCCGTTGACTAAAAAATTATACACACTCCATTTTTCATATTTTTGGATGCTGTTTATGGCATTCATATTCAGTGTGTTGTGCCTTTCGGCGACGGGGCAGGAAGTCACTAATCGCAAGCGTGCGAGAGCGCCTGCGGACACTTCCATGCGTGGCATTCCCAACCCTCATTATGCGGACACGACCGCCCCGATTTCCCCAACCGCAAAGGTTATCTCCCCCAATGCCATCACCTCAATTGTGGAGTACAGTGCAAAAGATTCCGTAGTCAACGACCTGCAGCGGCGCTACACTTACCTTTTCGGCGACGCGGTGGTGAAATATGAAGACATGGAACTCCGCGCCGACTACATCGAGATTGACTTCAAAAACAGCGAGTTGTACGCCAGCGGGGTCGCCGACTCAAACGGCGTGCTCCACGGCAACCCCGTTTTCATCCAGACCGACGCGAACTATCATGCCCGTGAAATCAAATACAATTTCAACACCAAGAAGGGCAAGATCACGCACGTCATAACGACGCAAGATGACGGCTTCATCCACGGCGAGCAGGTTAAGAAAATGGGTGATAACGTCGCTTATATCAAGCGCGGCAAATACACCACCTGCGAGCTTGATGACCCGCACTTCGAAATCGCCTTCTCCAAGGCCAAAGTCATCCAGCACGACAAGATCCTCATCGGCCCTGCCTACTTGAGTTTCTCGGGCGTCCCCACCCCGTTGGCCCTGCCATTCGGGTTCTTCCCCTTGGATTCAAAACACAAGTCCGGCCTTGTGATGCCCTCCTTCGGACAGTCCAACACCATGGGGTTCTACCTCAATGACCTCGGTTTCTACTTTGCCATCAACGACAATATCGACCTTCTGCTCTCCGCCGACATCTACACGCGAGGCAGCTGGGGTTTGAAGGCGAAGTCCAACTATGTTTTTCGCTACATGTGTGCCGGCGCCGTGGAGTTAGGCTACTCCCGTATCCTTACCGGCGACCGCATCGACACCGCAAACTTCAAAAAGTCAAATAGTTACAAAATTTACTGGGATCATAAGCAAGACAACAAGTCGCACCCCACCACTCGCTTCACCGCCCACATTGACGTGCAGAGTTCCAACTATGCCAAATACACCATGACCTCGGCGCAGGACTACCTCTCCAACCAGTTCACCTCCTCCGTCAGCCTCTCCACCTCCGCGGCCGACGTCTTTTTTGTAGACGCGACCGTCTCCTACTCGCAAAACACCAGCACCCACGCCGTTAACCTGAAATTGCCTAACATCAACATGTCGGTAGCCCAATTCTATCCTTTCCGGAAAAAGAACAAAACCGGCCCGCTGAAATGGTACGACAACATCTCCATGAAATGGTCGTCGCAACTCGTCGGTCAGGTGAACACCGCCGATTCGCTCTTTTTCCAGCCCATCACATGGCAGCACTATGAGACCGGCATGATGCACATCATTCCCCTCACCATCCCCATCAAAATAGCGAAATCCATAAACTGGAACACCTCAGTCACGCTCACCGAGAAATGGTACTTGCAGCACTACACGCGAAATATGGCCTGGGACAGCACATCTTCCGAATCCGTCCCTATCCTGCAGCAGTATTTCAACCGCAAGTTCGGTGCAGTACACGACCTGTCCATCTCCTCTAATCTCACCACCAAAGTCTATGTGATGTACATTTTCAAAAAAGGAGGAGCTGTCCGGCACATCATCACCCCTACCTTGAACTTCACCTTCCAGCCGATGCTCAACGGCCGCAACATCGGCCAATATGTCAATCCGATGACCGGTGAGATTGTTGAATACAACTACTATGACAATTCCATTTTCGGAGGGGGCAACAACCGCATGTCCGCCCGGGCGCAACTTTCCTTCGGAAACAATCTGGAAATCAAAGTACGGTCTAACAAAGACACAATTACGGGCATGAAGAAGATTCCCATCATCGACAACTTCAACATCTCAATGTACTACGATTTCGCTGCCGACTCCATGAAATGGTCGCTGCTGACCATGTCGGGACGAAGCACCCTTTTCAAACAGCTGTATCTCACTTACAGTTTCATCTTCGACCCCTATAGCATCAACGAAAACGGCCGCAGGGTGAATGTCACCGAATGGGATGCAAACCACAGGTTGCTCCGTTTTTCGTCTGGAACTTACAGCGTGTCCCTGAATTACCGCATCGACCAGAACACTTTCAAATCGAAAGACCCCGAGCGGCAGAAGGAGCGGATACCTTGGTCATTAACCTTCAATTACTCATTTACTTATGGTATCAACGACAATCTCGACTACTACAGGCTTATCTACTACGGTAACGACCTAAAGCCTTACAAAAACAATATGGTTCACACGCTGAATGTGAGCGGCGAAATATTCATCACGAAAAAATGGAAATTGGGGTTCACCACTGGCTACGACTTCGTACAAAAATCGCTATCATACACATCCATAGATATTTACAGAGATATGCACTGCTGGGAGATGAGTTTCAACTGGGTTCCCACCGGCTACCGCAAAGGCTGGCGGTTCACCATCAACGTGAAGTCCTCCACTCTCCGCGACGTTCTCAAGCTCAACCTCCACGACGACTTCCGCAGTTACCTGTAATTTGTTTCCGGGTCATATTTGGCTTTCTTAATTACATTTTCCGCGTTAGCTACATACCTTCTGGCCTCAGCAATAGGATCTGTGTATTCGACTTTTTCCATTATTTATAGTTTTATGAGTATCAAAAAACAACGCCGCAAAAATACATTATTGTATTTTTCAGAATCCTCGCGATGTTCTCGCTCCGCCGCCGACCACACTCGTGCGCGGGCGGGCGGAGCCGGAAGCGACAGAACGGGCGGATGACGACGCGCTGCTCTTGGATGAAGATGAGGCACGGTTGGAGGACTTAGCTGTCGTTGAAGGCTTGCCACCGGACGCGGGCTTGGTCCCCGACACCGGTTTAGCAGTGGATGACGGTTTCGAACCAGAAGACGGCCGGTTTGTGGAGGGCTGCGACGGCTTCTCAGGAGCGGACGGAACATTCGCCTGCGCCAAAGGTTCGCTGCCGCCACTATAACGTTTATAGTTCGTAGTGCTCCCCACCCTGCTGATTTTCGAAGAGATGTTGTGGCCACCCGTGGTGTTCAGGTCGTTGTACGTGACAATCACCGAAGGCGTTTTCAGGTAGCGGCCGCCGCTGTTGCTCAGGCTGCCGACAAAGTAGTCCCGCACTTTCGCCAGATCTATGCCCAGCAAAGGCAAATTGTTTTTGCCGATATGCCGCAGAAGGTTGTTGACCTTTTGCGCCTTCAACATTCGGTTGTAGGTCTCACGGCTGTTGACAGTCGTACCGCGCGGATAAGCGAGATAGCGCACCAACTGCGTGTATTCCTCATCGGAAAGCCCGTTCAGCATCGACCGCACACTGCGGAAAGACTCGGCCATCGACGCCTTCTCCTGCCGATTGACATCCCGATAGATTTCCTGCTGACGATCATCGGTGTAGGTGAAATTATAATCCCGCTCATGCTGACGCAGCTGCTTGTTGACTTGTTCCTCCCCATACGCGGTGAAATGCAGAACCGCAAGTGTATCGGAAAGTGTTTCTATCTGACTATCTGTCAAGTTTTTGAGAATATCCATTAGGGTGCGGCAGGGCTTAGCGAGCAGATAAGGCTTGTTCGAAGGGAACGCGGAATGGAGCAAATCTCCCTTGTAAGTAATGCCATTATCCATAAACAACTGGTACAAAGCCACATACTGCACCACACGAGCGATATCGGTGTTGCCGGAGCGGGCGAAATAGTTGCCGGCTTGCCGCTCATACTGTGCCCCGACACTCGTGCTGCTGCTCTGCGAATGGAAATAGGAGACGGGGAGCGCGCCCGTGCGGTTGAGTGTGTAAATCGTGTATTCCGGCAAATCAATGGCATACATTGTGTTGGCGGTATTCCAATTATAAACCAACTCGCTGAGTCCCAGTTTTTTAAATAGCGGTCTATCGAAGGGAAAACGGCCTGGCGAGGGATACTTGTAGCAGGCTTCTTGGATGGTGCCGTTCTCCGACCAGTCTTTGAGCAGCACATCGGTGATCGTGAGCAGATGCCCCAGTTCGGTGTTTTCCAATTCGCGGCTGAGGTAAGTGGGGCACCAGTCGCGGCCGTTAGCCATTTTGCCAGCCATACAGTCGTTGATATCAAGGCTTTGCGAGAGTTCCTTGCTGCTGATGGACGCGACCAAAAGGATAGTTTCCACGCGAAGAGGCGGCAGTGACTCCAGCGAAGCCTCGCGCTCGCGCCCGACAACCACCAACGTGGTAGAGTCCCGCAGGGCGCCAAGGATGAGGTCGGCATCAAGGGCAAATCGGCGGATGTCGCCGATCTGTTCGGAAAGGTCGCTGTCACGGCGGATACTCCAGGCCACCAGACCCGGCTCGCGGCTGAAGAAGACCCCGCGCCGCTTCTGGCTGAACATATCGCTCACCGTCAAATCATTAGCGGTATCGACATCATCGATAAAGGCCTCCCCGGCATCAAAGAACCAATCGTCGAACTCGCCCAACGTGATTTGGTAGTCCAGATTCTCGTCCGCGAAATAGTGGCGTTTCTCCTCGCTGAGCAAGTCGAGCGTGTTGGGCTTGTAATCGGAGAGATAGAGTTGTCGTGAAAGTTTGGTTATCAGATTGTTAAGATTCTCCGTCGTGGTATTGGCGAGCACGATGGCCATATCGGTGACATGTCCGTCATAGCCGATTTTGAAATTGCGGCGAGAGGTTTGGTGGGTAAAACGGCTGCAAATGGCTTCCAGACTGTCGGGCTCGAAAAACGGAGCCGGCTCAACAATGAGAATGATGCGGCTGCTGTCGGGGAAAGTGGCGGTGGCGAGGGTTTGGTAGTGCATCCGGAAGTGCTGCCGGAAATCGTCATAGAGGGAGTCCAGCTTCTGGAAAGCAAAGGTGGTCTCCAAATCCACATCTTGGTTGGGGATATATTCCTTTTTCAAGAGGACAGCCGCCTGTTGCTTGATGCTCTCCGCCACTTTGCTATGCCGCCCGAAAATGGCGAACAACACTACGGCGAGGAGGAGCACCCCACCGACGACCGCTACCGTTATTTTGGCTCTTTTGCTCATTGATTTCTTGTCTGCAAAATTCGGCGGCAAACGTACAAAAATTTTAATAAAGACGTGAGAGTTGAGACGTAAGACTAACGGCCTTCCATCAACTTCTTTAATTCATTGATTTTCTCTTCCGTTTCTTTAACACTTTCTTCAGATGCATTCTTCTCTTGTTTGAGTTTCATGCACAATTCAAACTGTTCCAAGGCTTCTTCGTATTTGCCGAGACTTTGGTATATTGTACCAGACAAACTAATGATCTCACTGTTATTTGGGTCTGCTTTCATTGCCTTCTCCACCCATTTCAAGGCTTCATTATTGTCTCCCTTTTCTTTGTGAATTTTAGCAATGCTTTCGTATGAACCTGCCGTTTTCGGATGTTCCTCCCCAAACATCTTCTCTCTGATATGAAGTCCTTTGTCACAAAATTCCAATGCTTTGTCATACTCTTTCATATTACGATATACGCGTCCTATATTATTGAATGACAAGGCCACTTCGGGGTGATCAGGCTCATAGAGCGCTTTTCTGATTTCCAGCGCTTTCATAAGCCAATCCAGTGCTTCTTCATAATCTCCGCGGGCGTCGTATGCGAGTCCCATATTAGCATACAGAATTGCCGTTCTACGATGATTCAGACCAAAGGCTTTTTCAACAATGGGCCGTGCCTTTTTGTAAAATTCCAGTGCTTTGTCATACATTCCCTGAAACCTATACCAACTGCCCAAACTCTGGTATGAAATGGCAGTGGATGGATGTTCTACGCCGAGACAGTTTTCCCTATAGGCCAATGCTTTTTCATGAAACTCCAAGGATTTTGAATAATTCCCCATTTTTCTGTACAACAGTCCTATTTTGTTATACGAGTCGGCGGTGCTGGCATTTTCTGATCCGAATATCTTTTCCCTAATCTCAAGTCCTTTCATAAGATATTCCAAGGCTTTGGTATAATCTTTCATCTCCATCATATAAATTATTCCGATATTGGTATATGAATTGGAGAGATCGGGGTCGTTTTTATCAAGAATTCTTTCTCTGATTTCGAGCGCCTTGTTATAATACTCCATCACATTCTTGTTTTCGCCAAGACTTCGATTGATCATTCCAAGAGCACTATATGCGGTAGCTGTTTGAGGATGTTCCTCACCATATGTGTTCTTGCATAGATCTAAAAGTCTGACAATCACATTTTTCGACTCTTTAAAAAAAGAATATTTCCGAAGAAAACGTTCATACTCGAACAACAGATCAATGTACTTGTCTTTTTCATAGTCGCATTCCTTCGCCAATGCATCGGCCTTCTCATAGATTTTCAAGGTCTCCTTAACACGTACGTCAATAGGAATAGTGTCGTTGGCCATCTTCACCGATGCCTTCAACAATAACTCTTCCAAGGATTGCAGACCTACCCTTTTGGCCGTCCTAATGTCGGCCAGAGCCTCGTCGGCATCGTGCTCCGCTTCGTCAAGAATAGCATCGGCTCGTTGCGCGTCACCGCCTTCAAAAGCATCGATGGCTCGTGTCATACGTTCGGAGATTCTGCTACCGCGCAATTCAGCGATGCGGCGGGCTGTATTGAAGAGACTCTGCTGCTCGCGGTCGAAGTCCTCTTTCATTTTGTTGTATTTGTTGATCTTCGGCTGGAGCTCGTCGATGAGCTTATCCACATCTTCCTTAAGTTCTTCATAATCCTCCTTGTAATCCTCATTATCAGGATATTTCTCCATCAAGGCCTTCTTCTTTTCCAGTCTCCTCTGCTTATTCTCAAGCTTTTCCTGCATACCGGCAATTTCTTTGTCAAGTTCCTTCAGTTCGGCTTGCACCTTTTTGAAGCCTTCGTTGTTGGCGGTAAAGGGGATGTTGTTCAGGTCGGCGATGGCTTCGTTGCCCACATAGACATGCTCTTGGCGTACCTCAATGGCATTTTCGCCCAGCAGGCTTTTTTGGTAGTTCTCCAATTGCAGCAGAAATTCCAGTTTCATCGTATCGACATTGGCGAACTTGCAGAAAAAGTGTCCGTAACGCGTGTATATGTCCCCTTTAAACGCTTTTAACTCTGGAGTCAGATCTTCCTCGTTGTCCACATTCTTGAAGAACACGTAGATTTTTTTCGGATTCTTTCCTGCCACCATCTGCTGGTAGGCCGTGTCGAATTCCTCGCCGGTGAATTCCCCGAACCTGCGCCAGAACACTGCGAGGCACATCTCGCAGCCTTTCAGCACCTCGTTGTACTCATCCTGCTTACGCACAGCCCCCATAGAAGAGTCCAAATACTCCCATTTCTCCAGGTCTAGTACCAAACCGCGACCTTTGAACAGCTTGTTAAGCTGATAAATCAAGTCTGTCATGTTCTCTCGTTCCGGCGAGAGTTCTTCAGAGGAGGCGAGAAAGATTTTGATGGTTTTCATAAAGTGTCCTTTGATGTATTATAAATTAAGAGAACAAAATATTATCTCTTCACCTCATAAATGTCGGGTTCGTTATGCCATGCCGGCCAAGAATAGCGGACAAGAAACTTATGTCCGCATTTGTTGCACTGAGGATTCGCAGTAGCGGTGTATCCTTTCTTTAATTCCACAAGGGTGATCTTCCCGCAATGCGGGCATGTCACATGATAATTATCTGCCATAGAAATATGATTTTACGGCTGCAAAAGTAACGAAATAATTTAACATTATCAAATACTCACAAAATATTTCGTAATAAATTGTGGAAACACCTTTCCCGAATCATTATCAGTCACTTCACCACCGCAAATACATACCGTCTCTCGCCAAAATACATCAGTCCGCCGCGGAAAACCAGGAAGAAGATGAAGGCGAACCAGAGAGCGTGGTTGCCCCAGTAGGGAGCCAAAACAAAGAAGACGACAAAGAACACGGCCGTGGCCACGAACATCACGTTGCGCATGGCCGCCGAAGCCGCCGCCCCGATGTAGATGCCGTCGTAGATGAAGGCCGCGAAACCGGCAAAAGGCAGCAGGTAGACCCAGTAGATATAGTGCATGGCCGTGGAGACGACCGTTGCGTCGCTCGCCAGAAGACGCAGCAGCAATCCGCCGCAGAAGACAAACCAACGTGTGAAAAGGACCGCCAACCCTATCCCCCAATAGAGGAGCATGCGGACCACCCTGTGCAGGTTTACGGTGTCTTGGGCACCTACATACTTGCCCACCAGCGACTCCCCTGCATAGGCAAATCCGTCCATAACATACGACGTGAGCGTGAAAAGCTGCATCAGCAGGGTGTTGGCGGCAAGAATTTCCTCGCCCATGTCGGCGGAGATGTAAGGGATGAACGTAAAGACCGCAATCAGGCAGAGCGAGCGCAGGAAGATGTCGGCGTTGACCTTAAAGAACCGGCCCATTTTGCGGAGCTCCAGCGCGGCCCTCCAGCGTATGTCACGCCAAAGATGCCTGTAACGGCGAATCCAGATGATGACGGCGAGCAGCAGGCCACTGTACTGTGCCATCACCGAACCCCAGGCCACCCCCGCGATGCCCGCATCGAAGGCATAGACAAAGAGCAGACTAAAAACGATGTTCACCAGATTGAGAATCGCGGCAATCCACATCGGGGAACTGGCATTCTGCATGCCGAGAAACCAACCTTTGAGCACATATAGGGAGATTGTGGCAGGCGCGGCCCAAATGCGGATGTAAAAATAGGTCAGCATCAAATCAATAGTCGTGGGAGGACTGTCTATCAGACGTTTGCAGAGCCCTGCGATAGGGTGTCGGAAAAGGATGAGCAACAAAGCGGCTGTCAGGGCAATGACAATGCCGCGCACTAACACATTGAGGTACTCCTCCCTGTTTTCAGCGCCATACGCCTGCGCCGTGAGCCCGGTCGTACCCGCCCGCAGGAATCCGAAATTCCAGTAAATCAGGTTGAAAACCATGGTCGCGAGCGCGATGGCGGCAATATAACTCGCGTCGCCGATATGACCCACAATCGCCAAATCCACCATACCTAACAGCGGAACCGTGATGTTCGTCACGATGCTGGGGATAGATATCCGGAGGATTTCGCGATTCATATTAACGGTTAAGGGTTAATGGTTAAAGGTTAAAGCGGTTTGAGGGTTTAGTAGTTTATTGGTTTAATGGTTTAGTTGTTTATTTGTTTATTGGTGGTTCGTAGGGGCGTATTGCATACGCCCTGATGTATCAGCATGAAGCACCGTTTTGGTTTATTTTATTGTTTATTGGTTTAATTGTATATTTCTATTCTTCGGGTTTACCTGTGTAGAGGATGGCTTTGAGGAGTTTTGCGTCGTTGCCTTCCGCGACAATTTCCTCGTTCGGGGCGGGCTTGATTTTAACGATGATGGCATCCTCCGATTCAGGTACGGGCTTGTAGCTCACGATGGCGTCCATGGCGACAATGTAGCGGGGATTAACCTTTACAAATACCATGAAATCAAGCCATTCCTCGACCTCCTCCATACTTTCGTCTATAACAATTTTGTTCCCATTCTTCATCACCACGGACACACGGTCACGATTCTTGACGAAATAGGCCACGATGTCCTGATTCAGTTTCTGCCCCACCCCTTTCTGATACATGTAAATATACGTGCGTATCAACGTGTGGTTTTTATACACTGTCGTGGACCGTATTTTACCATTCACATCGTAAGCGTTCCATTCGCCGTCGCGCAAGCCGTTATGGTAGTTGCCAGTCATGGCGATATTTTTATTCGGATAGTAGGAGGTGCTCAGTCCATTGGCTTTTCCTGCCACGTAGTGGTCCTCCAGACTGACATTGCCGTTCAGATAATAGGTTCTGTAAACACCATTCCGCTTGTCATTCAGATAGTCGCACTCTTCCAACAATACACCCGATGTGGAATAGGTTTGCCACAAACCGTTCCGCTTGCCGACCTGATAAGTCTCCACTTTGATCAAAGTGTCGCTGTTAGAGTAGTAGCGCCATTCTCCATCTTTCTGCTGGTCGATATAGGATCCTTCGGAAGCCTTATGCCCGTTATCATGGTACATGACGGTGCGCACCTTATGAACCCCTTGGATAAACTCAGTCTCACTCTTAAGTTTACCATTGGCATGGAAATATTTGAACGTTCCATAGGGCACATTGTCCTTAAACTGGCCTTCATAGAGCAATTTCCCGTTCTCATATTTCTTCCACACCCCTTGTTTCTTGCCATTTCTGTCGGTCACATTAATACGGTCCTGTGCAACCATAAGCAGCGGCAAGATCAAAGCTACCGCAAAAAAGATTATTCTTTTCATTGATATTAATTGAAGTTTGATTTATCTACATTAAACATCCTGCAACCCATAATTTACCCCTCATTTGAATTTCACTCGGTTCAGTCTCATCAGTTGGAAATAGAACATCGGCAATACTTTAGACCGGTCTCGTTTCATCAGGTTTATATCAATATTGAAATAGTTGATAATCGGGATTTTATGAATTTCCACAAATTCGATCAGTGTTCCGTCAGGATCCTCAATGCAGGCCAAATGGCCGGAGGCAAAGACTTTTTCAGGCTCACCCTCTGCGGGACAACTGTCCACGGTAAACGGATAGCCGTTCTGCTTGCAATGTTCTTCAAAAGCGCGCATATTCACCACCTCGTAGCAAATATGGATAAAGCCCGGATCACCCCACTGGCGCGGTTTCTCGAAAATTTTCCGAGGTTTGCGCTCAAGAGCCTGTACCAGTTCAATGGTGCTGGGGCCATACATACTTGAGAACGGGCCTTGGAACGGTTTTGAATGGGAAAGCAGCAAACGACGATATTGCTGGGTGCCGCCGCGCAGTGTTTGCCAGTCGCTGAACATGCCCGTGCGGTCATACTCCACAGTGTCATAGCCGAGGATGTCACGATAGAGCGACAAAGCCTTGTCAATGTCGGAAACGCCGATCATGACGCCCACTACACCTCCGGAATAGCGGTTCTCATCGATAAAGACATGCTTATCCTCCACCACCTGAAAAAGATTCCCATAGGGATCGCGAATATAGAATGTGGGCAGTCCGTTAGGTTCTACATATATCTGGCTTATACTCTTATATTTAGCAGCAAGTTCGGCATGATATTCAGCAATATTGTTGGTTTTGATTTTGGCGCAGAAAATGCCCAAGTCACCAATTTGAATATCAACATCGAGGGGGATCGGTTTGCGCTCGGTGTACTGACAGATCTCGAAGCCACCACCGCCCTGTAGATTGGCTGCCAAGCAAGCGTGGCGACCTTCAGGCTTGTTGTCCGTGTATGGCAGCATGTGTCGGACTTCCGCCTCTTCTTCGAAAATTCTGATGTTCATCTGGAACATGTCGGCATACCATTTCCACGACGCCATCAGATCCCCTGCTCCAATGCCAATCTGTTGAATACCAACAAGATAAAAATTATCCATTTTATGCAAAATTAAACTGCAAAGATAATTTTTTTTTGACTATTGACATTGATATTGATTTTTAACGTTGACCCTTGGCGTTGATTGTTGTAAAAAAAGTATATTTTCTCTGTTATTCGTAGAGACGGGGCATGCCCCGTCTCTACATACAGCAATTTCATTATATCTGTGCATATTTAAAATTTGTGTACATTTGCCACGCAAATACATTCGGATATGAACAACAATACTAACCAACAATGTGACAATAATCCCACGCTGGAGACCCTTTTCAACCACGTGAGCGTGCGTGAGTACAGCGACCGCCCTGTGAATGAAGAGACCCTGAACCTGATCCTCAAGGCGGCCTGCAGCGGTTCCACGATGGGCAACATGCAGCTGTTCAGCATCATTGTGACCCGCGACGAGGCGATGAAGGCCAAACTCGCGCCGTTCCACTTCAACCAGCCGATGGCGACCTCCGCGCCGGTGATTCTCACCTTCTGTGCCGACTTCCGCCGGTTCAACCAGTACTGCCGGTTCCGCAACGCCGACACCGAGGCGTACAGCAACCTGCAGTCCTACCACTGGGCCGTCACCGACGCGCTCATCGCCGCCCAGAACGCCTGCGTGGCCGCCGAAGCCCTCGGACTCGGCTTCGTCTGGCTCGGCACCATCACCTACAACGTCGACAAGTTCGTCGAGGTTTTGGAACTGCCCCAGCATGTCATCCCCGTGGCCTGCATTCCCATGGGCTACCCTGTAAAGAAGCCCGCGCTCACGCAGAAACTGCCCGTGGAAACCTTTGTCCATCAGGAGGTTTACCACGACTACGACGAACAGCACATCAACGAACTCTACCGCGAAAAGGAGAACTCCGACGAGACAAAGCACATCCTCCAAGAGAACCCCGACTGCGAAAACCTCGCCCAAGTCTTCACCAAACACCGCTACACCCGCCCCGACAACGAGCACTTCGCGAAGGTTCTGAAGGAGACGCTGGAGCGGCAGGGGTTTGCGATGTAGAGACGCGCCATGGCACGTCTCTACAGAGGCCGGACGAACCTTTTGTAGAGACGCAATGCATTGCGTCTCTACGATTCCCCTATTCGTATCGTTCCTCTATTATTCGTAGAGACGGGGCATGCCCCGTCTCTACATACAACAATATCATTATGTCTGTGCATGTTTAGAATAATTGTACATTTTCATCATTCATAAATCAATGAAACGTCTTTTCCCCATCATCCTCCTCGCCGCCGTCCTCCTTGCAGGTTGCCAAACCAATTCCCGCACCGGCTACGAACGCCGTTATCTTAATTCGCAGTACGGCTGTCTGACCAACGAGTGGCTGGTCTGTCTTCAAGGCGAAACACTCATGGATGCACATCCCGCCACCGTGCCGGGCAACATCCACGACGACCTGCTCGCCAACAAGCTGATTCCCGATCCGTTTTACGGCGACAACGAGTCGAAAGTGCAGTGGGTCTCCAATAGCGTATGGGAATACGTCGTTTACTTCGACAAGGACTGCGGTAATGGCAAATCGTTCACACACAACGAGTTGGTGTTTGAGGGATTAGACACTTACGCGGAAGTCTATATCAACGGTCAACGCTTGGTGGCCACAACCGGAGATTCCCTGACCAACAACATGTTCCGGACGTGGCGTTTCCCCATGCCCGAAAAACTGGACGAGGTTGGCAATGAACTTCGCGTCCGTTTCCTGCCCTCCGCCCCGTTCGACAGCATCGCGGCCTCCAAACTGCCGTACAAACTCCCTGACAATCGGGTGTTTACCCGCAAGGCACAGTACGAGAACGGCTGGGACTGGGGTCCGAAACTCAACACTTGCGGTATCTGGAAGGATGTCTATATCGAGTCGTGGAACGATATGAAAATCAACGACTTTTATATCGAAGACACGGAGCCGTCGTTTGAGCCAGACCGCCCGTGGATATCTAAAGTAGAAGTGGAGATTCTGGCAGACAAGAAGCTGACTGCCAATCTTTTACTAAACATCACCGACAAGGATGGCTATAGTCAGGAAATCCAGTACAAGGCGAAACTGCACAAAGGCGACAACAAGGTGGTCATTCCCGTGACCATCGATAATCCGAAGTTGTGGTGGCCTAACGGGGCAGGCGAAGCGCATCTCTACTATTTCAGTCTCAGCACGGAAGGCATGTCCACCCCCATGCTGCACACACATGGCCTACGCACGGTGGAATTAGTGCAGAAAAAGGACAGCATCGGACAGTCATTCCAGTTCCTCGTCAACAAAAAACCGCTCTTCATGCGCGGCGCGGACTGGATTCCGGCATCGTCATATCCCGGCGTGCTCGCCCGCAGCGAGGGCGACGACCGCTACGCCGAGCTAATCAAACAAGCCAAAGATGCGAATATGAACATGTTACGAGTTTGGGGCGGTGGTCTCTACGAGCACGAAGCCTTCTACAACTACTGCGACCAGTTAGGCATTCTAGTGTGGCAGGATTTCATGTTCGCCTGCAACATCTACCCCGGGGACCAGGCGTTTATGGACAACGTGAAAATCGAAGCCGAGGAGCAAGTGAAACGCTTGCGCCATCACGCGTGCATCGCGACATGGTGCGGCAACAACGAGGTGCACAACGGCTTGGAAGACTGGGGCTGGAAAGATGCTTTGGGCTACACCGACCAGCAATATGCGAAGATGTATGAGGATTACGAGCAACTTTTCGAGAAATTGCTGCCGAAAGTCTGCCTCGACAACATGTACAAGCCTAACTACGTGCACTCCTCCCCCACTTACGGCTGGGGACATCCTGAGTGCACAACCCACGGCTGCAGCCATTACTGGGGGGTATGGTGGGGCGAGCTGCCGTTTGAGATCTGGTGGGAGAAGACCGGTCGCTTCATGACCGAATACGGCTTCCAAGCCTACCCCGAGATGTTGCTTTGGAACGATTATATCCCCGAAGGTGAGCGCAAGCTTCAATCCGCGGCCATGCGCAACCACCAAAAGCACGGTCGCGGCGTGCCGATTATCCTCAAAGCGATGGAGGATCTATACGGCTTTAACGACACCAATAATTTAGATAAATACGTCTATATCAGCCAGTTGGTACAGTCCGACGGCATCGCGCAGGCCATTGAAGCGCACCGCATCCAGCACGAGAAGTGCAGCGGAACGCTCTTCTGGCAGCTCAACGACTGCTGGCCCGTGGCCTCTTGGAGCTGCATCGACGTGGCGGGCAACCCGAAGGCGTTGTATTACCGGCTGCCGCAATTGTACGCCAACGTGGCCATCGCCACGCGCCATATCTCGCCAGATACCATCGAGTTGTACTTGATTAACGACTCTTTCGAATCGGTTAGCGGACAGTTCGCTTGGAACATCTGCAAGATGGATGGCACACTGATTAACTCCGCGATATCGCTTGTCTCCGTGCAGTCGAACAGCAGTGCCAAAGCGGCGGTTGTTGTGCTGCCCAAGGGCGTTAAAAACGCGGGAGACGTCTTCGTTGAGGCTGGCTTTGCGCCCGAACCCGAAAACGGTGAAAAAATCTATTATCTGACCTATTTCGTAAAGCCTAAACTGCTTAATCTCACCTCCGACCCGATTACCGTCAAAACAGAATACGGCGACCACTGTGCCGAAATCCATCTTTCGGCCAAAACGTTGAAAAAGGGCGTTGTTATTGAGGAAACACACGGATATCCCGTCTGTTTCTCCGACAACTACTTCGATTTGAAGCCGGGCGAAGAGGTCAAGATTTTGGTAAAATATCCTAATTTAGATGAAAAGCCCACTTTCAAAACAAGGGCATTAAAATAAAAATAACAAAAAAAAACGGAGGTGAGCAGTTTTGCCTCCGTTTTTTATATGTAAGCAAGATGCCAACTTTTTTAACTATTTTCCCTCGCCGTGTTCCCGCTTATAAGCTTCAATCCGCTCATACTCTTCCAGGAACTGCGGTATGCTAAACATGTCGATTCGTTTGTTAAGAATAATTCTATGGTCTTTATTGTCAATTATGAACATCGCGGGATTCCCCATCTCGTAGATGTTAAAGTATTCAAGATAATCAATGTTACCTTTGTTGCCACCGACCTGGATCCACGGGTAGTTGTTCTCCCTCACATATTTTTTCCAACGGGCAACGTCGGCATCATTGGCGATAGCATAAACATCAAAGTTACGTTTGCCGATAGCCTGCAGCGAATCGTAGACAGCGCGCAGGTTTTTGGACTCTTTCTTACAAGTCGGGCAGTCGGGGTCGTAGAACCAGAGGATTGTGTACGGTTTCTGCATCCGATAGGACGAGTGCCACTGGCGCATGTCGTCACTCAGCGTGGTGTCCGGGATGAAAAGTTCCGGTGCGATATTGCCAATAAGGATGGGCGCGAGGCGCGTTGTACGCTTCTGATACTTAGCCAAAACGTCCTCGTCGAGCCAGTAGCATTTGCCGGCCATTTGGTTGGTCATGGCTATGTGGTAGAACACCGCATCATGGCCGATCACCTTGCTGGTTTCGAACTGGTAAGAGAGCCAATCGGTGCAGTAATGATACATAAACGTATCTTTTTCCGTCTTGGCGAGGAAAATGTCGATATACTTGTTTATGGTATCGGACTCCTGATGGTAGAGCACTTTCAAGAAATACTCTTTCATCTTGGGATCGAAAGAAGGGAGGTAGATGAAGCGGTGATCGCCAAGATCCACATTGTCCCAATAGTGCAGTCGGTAATAGGCGGCCTGCTTGTAAAGGTCAGGTTCGCCTTTTTCGTCCTTAAATTCCGGAACATCAATATTTTGGTATGCTTTCTGCATTTTGGAGAAGAGAAAATCGGGATTTTTGGCAATCAAATCGTTGATAAAATCCGTCATCTCCGTATTAAGGCCATTCAATTTCTCTTTGTAGACATTCGCACTGTCGGCATTACCGGCATCTTCGAACTCTTTACGTTTCTTGGACCACTCGCCAGCATTCTTTGACGCTTCGGAGGTCTTCTTCTGGAAACGCAGCATTTCGGCATTTTCAGGGGAGCCTTCCACCGAGAAATGGGTCACGTCCATCGTCGTGTCCAGATTATAGGTAAAATGCTGATTATTGTCAAGAATAAAGTTGAGGTACAACTTTTTATCCATTGAAACGAGAGAATACATACCGTCATCGTAGCGGTTCTTGCCCTCGAAAACGAACTTCCCTTTAGAGACCGGTTTCACAGAGTCTTTCAAAAGGAGTTTATCGTTGTAATGAATAACCAGATAGACCAACGTGTCGCGCGAATTCTTCACATTAAACACGAGTTTGTGACCGTCGGCATCGCGGTAGAATGCGGGATTGTTTTTCGACTTCTGCAGATTTTTAGGCAAGTTATTCTGAGCAAAAAGTCCAGAAATGCCTATAAAAAAACTGGATAACAACAACAGAATAAATGTTTTTTTCATATTCATATTTCAAATTTCATAATTATTTCATCAAATGAACGATTTCCTCTAACGTCGATTGGCGTGCAATTATTGCATGATTTTTTTCATTATCTATCAACAAAATGACGGGCGTCGTGACGATGTCGAAATAATCGATGAAATCGACACTAGCCTCCCCCATTGAGGTGCTGAGGTTTATCCAGTCGTCAAGACCGTGTTTCTTAGAAAAGGATTTCCATCGTTCGTAGTCGTTGTTGACTTCCACGGCGAAAACCTCGAAATTAAGCGTGTCGGCCTGCTTCTGATAGAGTTCGTGCAGTTTCGGGGTCATCTCCTGGCAGTGGTCGCAGTCGGGATCCCAGAACCAGAGGACGGTGTATTTCGTCTTTATCTCATTAGTAGAATGTTGTTTGCCATCAATATCGTAAGCGGTAAGTTCGGGAATTTGCGCACCCAGGGCGAGCCTGCGGATACGGTCCATCTGCCGCTTGATTCGCCGTTCCTGATCCTCAGGAATCCAACCGCGGTCGTAGGTGTCGTAGATGTGCAGCATGACCGGTTCGTAATAGGGGTCGTTGGTATTACTGAATATGTTGAACAGCCATTGCGCATACAAGCCGCACTGATACCTTCCGCCACGCGCCGCACTCACAAGGATGGTGTCCACTTCGGCGATCACCTCGTCCACAGTTAAAACATTGGAAGTCAGATAGTATCTAATCATCGGAAACAGCAATGATTCAGAGTGACAAAGTCTGCCGTCGGTGAAATCCGCCATTGAGCGGATTCTGTGGAACTCGGTGATCGGAATATCCGCAAAGCGGAACGACGCCGACAGCATCGCATCAACAATTTCCTTGTTCAAAGAGAGATACTTGGCATAAAACGATTGCGGAGCGGAGGAATTCAATTCCACACCGGCCTGAAACGCCTCCGAAAAATTCTCATACCGAACCATCATTCGCTCCGTAGTAAAAAGAATCTTGTTTTCATCTGAATTCAAGACCTCAAATTCCTGTTTTCCCCTGTTTACCGACAAATCCACAGCAGTCTGTTGATTCAACAGAATCGAAGTACCATATTCGACGTTATAGGAGGCCGACTCCCCGCCTTCTTCAATAATTGCATAGGCATCGGTGCACACCAGTTTGTAAAAACCTTTGGGAATCAGCGACGAAGGGTCTGATTTTGACGCAGAAGGAACGTTTTTGGAAAATATGGCTTTCCCTTTACTAATGGTCGTATTGTCAACGACGTTCAATTCTCCAAACAGGTATGAATAAAGAGTTACGGGAGTGTTGACCTCCTTATCGGACTTTATGGTAATTTTGTATGACTTAGAGTAGTCCCGAGCCAGGTCCTCGTTGCCGTACTGTACCGTTTCACTTTGAGCGCACAGGGCACCTGCCATACCCATAAGCAGGGCCAGCAGCACGGCGATTGTCTTGCTATGTGTTCGTGTTGTCATTATACTAGATAAGTTCGCGGATGTCGGACATGAGTTTCGAGGCGATGTTTTCGGCGACGGACTCGGACAAGGCCTCGGCGTAGATGCGAATGATGGGCTCGGTGTTGGAGCTACGGACATGCACCCAGCTGTCGTCGAAGTCGATGCGCACGCCATCTACGCGGTTAACCGGATAGCTGGCGTACTTTTCTGCAATTCTGCCAAGTAACGCTTTGATATCCACATCTTTAGAAAGTTCAGTCTTTTTCTTGGCGATGAAGTAGTCGGGGTATTGGGCTCGGATTTGGCCACACTTCTTGCCCGATTTGGCCATGTAGGTGAGGAAGAGGGCGATGCCCACGAGCGCGTCGCGACCATAGTGCAACTCGGGATAGATGACCCCTCCGTTGCCCTCGCCACCGATGATCGCCTGGGTCTCTTTCATCATCGCCACCACATTGACCTCGCCCACGGCGGACGGCGTGTAAGTCATTCCGTATTTGTCGGTCACATCCTTCAAAGCACGGGAGGATGAAAGGTTGGAGACGGTGTTGCCGGGCGTGTGCTGCAGCACATAGTCGGAAACGGCCACCAAAGTGTATTCTTCATTGAAAAGAGTGCCGTTCTCGTTGACGATAGCGAGACGGTCCACATCGGGATCGACTACGAAGCCCACGTCGAAGTTGGAGCGGTTCATGGCGTTGCAGATGCCAGCGAGGTTTTCAGGTATCGGTTCAGGATTGTGAGCGAAAACACCGTTCATCTCGCCATTGAGGACGGTCACATCGTTGACACCCAGCGCTTTCAAAAGCACCGGCAACGCCAGCGCACCCGTGGAGTTCACCGTATCTAAAATCACCTTGAAGTTGGCCTTGGTGATGGCGTTCTTGTCCACCAACGGCAAACGCAGAATCGCATCCACATGATCTTGGACTGCGTTTTCATATAAAGTATAACCACCTAATTTATCAATGGTTACGTAAGACAATTCATCCGATTCGGTCAGTTCTACGATGCGTTTGGCCTCTTCGCCGGAGACAAACTCGCCAGTGCTGTTGAGTAGTTTCAGCGCGTTCCACTGCATCGGGTTGTGGCTGGCGGTGATGATGATTCCGCCGTCGGCATGTTGTTGGATAACAGCCATTTCCGTTGTCGGAGTCGTGGAAAGCCCGAGATCAATCACGTCAATGCCCATGCTCTGCAACGTGCTACAGACCAGACGGTTCACAATATCGCCGGAGATGCGGGCGTCGCGCCCGACGACCATGCGCATGGAGCAATCTGCGTCCCGCAGATCGTTATCTTCAAACTGCGAAGACGCAGTTTGCTCCATAGCCTTTTTGTCAAGCAAAAACGTAGCAAATGCCGTGGTGAATTTCACTACATCAACGGGGGTAAGGTTTTCGCCGATGGCACCTCCGATGGTTCCTCTGATACCGGAAATGGATTTGATCAATGTCATATATCCTTCAATTTTTTAACATCCAAAACAATCGGCAAAGGTACACAATTTTTCGATTCGTGCGATAGGGATTTTTATATCGTGTGAGAGGGCTGCCATAATATGACAGCCCTACAGAACCGTTTACCGCATGTCGTTAACATCCACGCCGGGGTATTTGGTCTTGTCGAACACGAACAGTTTGTCATCCAGCGGAATATCGTTCTTAAACTGCTCGATGTTGTACGTGTAGATGGTATTGTCCTTCTCATAGACCGCAATTTTGGCAATCTTGAGCGATGTCTTGACGACAAAGATGCGGATGCGGTAATACGACTGCGATGTTTTTGGGGTAAGGTCGATGATGCTGTACTGGACGTTGTCCTTGAATTCATCGCGGATGAACTTGGCGCGGAAATGCGTGGCCCAGTCTTTGAGGACGCGCTGCGGGTTCATGAGGTTTTGGTCATCCTCCGGGTCGTATTCGTAGACAGAGACTTCGTTTGCGTCTTTCTGGTAGTTCCACACCGACTGTCCGTCGCAGAAGAACTCCTGACCGGCAAAGGAGGTCCTGTATTTGTTGCCTTTGAGGTAGAAGTCGCCTTCGGAGACGCCCAGCGTCTTGTCGTCTTTGGTGGTTTTCAGCGTGTAGTGGAACTGCACCGTGTTGTATTTCTGATACTGAAGGGAGACCTTTTTGAGGAGGTCGTTGGCGCCGCCGTCGACGTTCTGGGCGGTGAGGACGCTGATGGACATCAGCGCGATGATTATGGTAAGTAGTCTTTTCATGTTTATATTGACTTTCTGATTATTCGTTTGTTTAATCCCAGGGCTCCGCTTCGCTCACCCTGGGTTGACACGTGTCGGGCTTGCAGGAATCCCAGGGCTCGCTATCGCTCACCCTGGGTTGACACGTGTCGGGCTTGCAGCCCTCTTGGAAATGCCCCTAACGGGGCTGCTTAAGGCATATATATTCATCATTCTACATTCTACATTCTGCATTCTACGCTAGTTCTTGATGATGAGGAGGACGGCGGCAAGGATGAGCACGATGCCGAGGACGAGGCGGGCGGTGAAGAGGCCGTCGAAGACGAGGACGGAGATGCAGACCGCCGTGACGGGTTCGAGGGCTCCGACGATGGCCGTGGGGGTGGAACCGGCGTTCTGGATGCCGATGTTGAGCATGGTCATGGCGATGATGGTCGGCACGACGGTCGCCATGCAGACCCACCCGAGAGCCGTCCAACTCGGGATGACCATGAGCCGAGCGCCCGGCACACACAACGAATACAGGGCGATGACCACCGCCGCAAAAGCCATGATGTAGAATGTCATCTTGAAGGGCGGCATCGTGATGTGCGTGCGATTGACCACCACAATATAGACGGCGTAAGTAAGCGATGAAATCAACACCAAAATGACTCCCCATAGCGACATTTGCACTTCACCATCTCCTTGATATAACAGCAGTATTCCAATGATACTCAGTATAATAGAAATTATCGTCAACGGGGTGGCCCGTTCTTTGAAGAATACCGCCATGATGACGGCCACCATCACAGGATAAGCAAACAAAATGGTGGACGCCACCCCGCTGTCCAAGTGCTTAAAGGAGGTGTAGAGCGACAACGCGGAGGCCGCGAAGAGCACCCCCAACGAGAGCAACACCTTGAATTCGTATTTCGTGATTTTGAACGGCACTTTCTGCACTAACAGAATGATAGCCAACAGGATAACCGCAAACGTAAACCGGTAGAAAATGACGCTCGGCGGGTTGAGACTCTCCTGATAGAGGAATAGCGCGGCCAACGGATTGGTTCCGTATGCTATTGCCGCGATTATTCCGGCGATGTAACCTTTTATTTTGGATTGTTCTGGCATTATTCGTTTGTTCATCGTCATACGTCCCAGGGTTGCGGCCTGTCGGCCTTACCCTGGGTTACCGAGCCCTGCAGACCTACGGCCTGCATGCGTGTCAGGGCAGCCCCTGACGGGGCTGCTCAAGGAAAAGGTTCAGGGGGCCATATTGTAATATTCCTCTAACATGTCGTCTTCCATTTGGGCGAGGGTGGCGTTGATATAGTGTTTTAGTAAGTATTTGTCGCTGTGGGTGTTGCAGATGCGGCGGAGAGCTTCGTTGACTTCGCGGACGGTGCCGACACACTCGAAGGGTTTGATTTTGGAGAGGCCCGACAGTTCATCGAAGGTCTGCTCTAAGGTCGGGTCGTCGAGGAGGTCGTGGCCGAAAATCGCCTGCAGCTGGGCGTCGGGGATGAAGGGCGAGAGAATGATGTAGGCGAAGAGGCATTTCGGGCAGTGGCCGCACCATTTGTTCTCTTTGCTGCCGACGTTGCAGCTCCGGAAAACAGGGAAATACTGCGGATAATGAGAGAATTTTTCGGCAATCTGCAGTTCCGTGAAGGGGCGCAGATGACTGTAGTAGTGGTTGCAGTCGCCCATCCAATCGCGGACATAGTCGCGGAAATCCGTTTCAAATTCTAAAGATTTGGAATACTGATGGTTAATATACGTCCCCGGGATTGTGGGTTCGTTTGCACTTGACTCGTTTGAAAGTGCGACCTCCCGGATGCCGGTGATCGCACTGAGAAGCGTGCTGTAGAAAGCCAACATCGCGGAGAAGGGCGTGTGACCGTTAAGATATCCTTGTGCATTGAGTTCCAGGAGTTTGCGGTCAATTTCGCGATGGAGAATCAGGATTTTTTCCTCGCGGTCGAAACCGGCCACGCGAGCGCAGTCAAGGGTCGCTCCGCGCGGGTTGATGATGAACGGCACCACCTTGCGCGTGCAGCGGAGTTCCTCCAACGTCACGACAGAGTCTTTGCCCCCGCCGATGGGGACAATCACAGCGTCGGTATCCGCTGCTTTCGGATAGGACAACTCCCCTACCGGACGGGCATCATCGGCAAAGGCAAAGTTCATAAACTTCATATGGTCGGTCTCGATGCTGTTCTTGTACATAAACTCGCCGAGTCCGTACCAGTAGAGTTTTCGCCACCACCACTGCTGCGCCTCGTCAAGCGAAAAGGGTTTGACAAGGATCGTGGGACAGCAGGCGCACTTCCAATAGCTGATGAGCTCAATGAGGCCGATATGGAAGACAATGCCCTCCAACTGTTTGAGTTCGAAGGTATTCCAATCGGGTGCATATTCTCCTGCCGACAGCACCATCTCGGGGGCGAACTGGATCTCCTCCCCTATCGAAAAATGGAACCGAATATGCAACCGGTCATGGTCAATCGCATACTGGTACCCTTCATACGTAAAAACAGGATGTTTCGCTCGTAACTCGTCAAATTTGGCGTTCATATCTTACATATTTCGGGCGGCAAAGGTACATTTTTTTGGCTTTCCATCAAACTCGTATTCCCTTAAATATATTTGTCACACTAATATTCGAGCTGTCAGAAGCGGCGAGGGTAAGAAGTTTATCAAAAGTTATCAACAATGATTTTTTAATAACTTATTGTTGTATTTTTGCGGCTTGGATTTTTAGATATTGGCAATTCGTTTTGACTTTGACGCAAACAATTATAAAACGACAACAAACATTCAATAAATTATTCACCAAATTAAAAAAAGTATGAAAAAATTACTACTTTTAATGCTGACTATCCTAACGCTCGGCTTCGCAGCAGGGCCTTTGTCAGCGCAGCAAACTGTGGAGATTGGTACGGGGACAGGCACCACGTACTATGGTCCATTCAACTCCCTATGGGGATACTCTTTTGTGGAGCAGATTTATACAGCCGAAGAAATCGACATGACCGGCAGTATCACCTCCATCAGTTTCAACAACTCAAGCAGCGGCCAGACCAACAACATCACGGTCTATATGAAGCTTGTGACCAAATCCTCCTTCTCGTCCGCTTCCGACTACGAGACAGTGACGGCTGCCGACATCGTATACTCTGGCAGCCACAATTTCGCCAGCGGATGGAGCGAGATCACACTGGACACCCCGTTCGACTACGACGGCGCCAGCAACCTCTTGATTGCCGTACACGAATACACAAGCGGTTACTCCACCCAGTACTTCTATTACACAAGCACAGCTGACAACAAGCTGATCTCATTCCATAGTGACAGTGCGGACCCCGACCCTTACAATCTAGGATCCTATAGCGGAACTGTATATACGCAAACCTACCGCAACAACATCCGGATGGAGATTATGCCCTCCAGCAACACCTGCTATACTCCGCTTTCCCCCGTCATCTCCGGCGTTACCGCATACCAGGCCACCCTTTCGTGGACTCCCCGCGAGAACCAGAGCGCCTGGGAGGTTTACTGCGGCACCGGCACGGTTGACCTGGACCAGGTCTCCTGGACGCCTGTCACCGACACTTTCTACACCTTCACGGGTTTGACTCCCGCCACCAACTATACGGCATACGTGCGCACCGTTTGCGGCACGGATGTCAGCAACCCCCGCCAGGTGCCTTTCACCACGGAGGCCACCTGTCCCAACGTGCCCAGCAGTGTCACCGTGAGCGGCATCACCGCCACCACGGCGGATGTAAACTGGGCTTCCGACCCTGCCGACAACGCTTGGGAAGTGGTGGTCGTCCCCTCCAACATGCTCCCCGAAGACGGGACGCCTGAACAGACCAGCACCAAACCGTACACTCTCACCAACTTGTTAGACAACACTCAATATAAGGTATATGTGCGCACCGACTGCGGTGGCGGCGACCACAGCTACTGGTCCAATCCAGCCACCTTCACCACCCTGCCGTTCTGCTCTGCGCCTCTGAATGTCAACGTCAGCCAAATTACCGCCAATTCCGCATTGGTCACATGGCAGCCTGCCATCTTTGGCGCCACCGACTATACTGTAGGGTACACCTTGGCAAGTGAAGGAAACTGGACCGAGGTGATCGTCGACGGCACCCAACTGATGCTGTCCAACCTTGATCCTGACTCCACCTACCAAGTGAGGATTTTCAGCAATTGTCCCATCGGCAACGGTGACACCGTGAACAAGACCTTCACCACCAAACACTGTATGGTGGGAGGCGACATCGCCATCGGGGAAGGTACTACCACCAACTACTACATTCCGGTGAACAACTACTACCATTACACCTACTCCCAGCAAATATTCCTGGCTTCGGAGATGGGCGGCCCCAATGAACTCCACAGTGTCTCGTTCCAATATTCCTATAGTTCACCTTCCACGTTGAAGAACAACGTGACCATCTATCTGGGACACACCACCCAGAGCAGCTTCTCCGGGACTTCCGACTATATCCCCGCCGCCGGCCTCCAGCAGGTATATACCGGCAACTTGAACTGCCAACAGGGATGGAACACGTTCACCTTCACCACCCCCTTCCAATACAACGGCACGGACAATCTTGTACTCGTGGTGGACGACAACTCCGATGATTACGATGGAAGCTCCTATACTTTCTATGTGCACAGCACTGGAAACGACTACCGCTCATTGTATTATTATAGCGACAGCAACAACCCCGACCCCAGCAACCCTACCGCCGTCAGCACCAACTCAAGCCGCAGCACCAACAGAAGCAACGTCATTTTCGGCGGCAACTGCGACAACGACGCCACCTGTGTGAGACCGAACGTGTATGTAACCGAGACCAGCACCAACAGCGTCACCTTGGATTGGGCACCTGGCTACACCGAAAGTGCCTGGGAGATTGAGTATTCTGTGGACAACACCACATGGACCAATGCTGGCACCGCCAATGCTCATCCCTACGAAGTGAGCGGCCTCAACGCTGACACCCGCTACTATTTCCGTGTCCGTTCCAACTGCGGCAGTGATGTGAGCGAGTGGTCAGGCGCCAACGCCAGAACCGAGTGCGGCCCGATCACCCAGTTGCCTTACTTCAACAATTTCGATGATATCATCTCCGTTGACGGCACCGCCTTTATCACCTGTTGGAGCCGTTACACCACCAACCCCGACCGTGTGGTACGTTGCTACGGCAGTGCCACCCACAGCGGTTCCTACGCCCTCGACTTCAACTACTCACCGTCCTGTACCACGGCGGCCGTCACCCCGATGATCGATCCCAGCATCCCGTTGAACACGGTGATGCTCGATTTCTGGGCGTACAGCGGTCTTGGTCAAGGCTGGATGGAGGTGGGCACGATGAGCGACCCCAACGACTTCTCCACCTACGAGTTCTATGACACCGTCCGTCTAAGTGCTGCCGGCACCTGGGAGAACCTGATCATCGACTTCTCGAACTATACCGGCAACAACCAGTATATTGCCTTCCTTGAAATCAACGGTACTACCACCTCTTACATTTTCGATGATTTCACCATCAACTACTCCACCAACTGTTTCCATCCCACCAATTTGGCTGTGGACTCTCTCACCAACACAACTGTCACGCTCTCTTGGCTGGAAGCGGGCACTGCCACCGCATGGGACATTGAGTACGGTCCGGTCGGTTTCACCCCCGGCACCGGCACCACGGTTTCGGCCGGCACAAACCCCTTCACGGTTGACAACCTAACCCCGGCCACCACTTACGACTTCTATGTCTCTGCCAACTGCGGCGGCGAAACCTCCACTCCCTTCGGTCCGGTTTCCGCCACGCCTGGACAATACGTT
>Ga0310696_10000637_pt1 | contig 53676 bp, 35 predicted proteins | sample AusTroGonzalo_MG_4_FD_203885 | JGI IMG/M metagenome (GOLD analysis project Ga0310696, IMG submission 203885) | Bovine rumen microbial communities from tropical cattle in Woodstock, Queensland, Australia - Gonzalo_02 (v2) (version 2) | ecosystem: Host-associated > Mammals > Digestive system >...
ACCGCCGCGAGAAACAGATTCTCGCCGCTCTGAACGCGAATGGTATCGCTTCCATCGAGGAGGCAAATCAGATTTGCGAGCAATATGGCCTCGATCCGTATATGACGTGCGAGGAGACCCAGCGTATATGCTTTGAGAACGCTAAATGGGCTTATGTAGTTGGTACCGCGATCGCTCTGAAGAAGGGTTGCAAGAACGCCGCTGACGCTGCCGAGGCTATCGGTATCGGTCTGCAGGCCTTCTGTATCCCGGGTTCCGTAGCTGACGACCGCAAGGTAGGTATCGGTCACGGTAACCTGGCTGCCCGTCTGCTGCGTGAGGAGACCCAGTGCTTTGCTTTCCTGGCCGGCCACGAGTCTTTCGCAGCTGCCGAAGGTGCTATCAAGATTGCCGAGATGGCGAACAAGGTTCGTAAGAACCCGCTTCGTTGTATCCTGAACGGTCTTGGAAAAGACGCTGCTATGATCATCAGCCGTATTAACGGTTTCACCTATGTACAGACCGAGTTTGACTATTTCACGGGCGAGTTGAAGATCGTTCGTAAGAAAGCGTACAGCGACGGTCCGCGTGCGAAGGTTAACTGCTACGGTGCAGACGATGTTCGCGAAGGTGTAGCCATCCTGTGGCACGAGAACGTGGATGTTTCCATCACCGGTAACTCCACCAACCCGACGCGCTTCCAGCACCCGGTAGCAGGTACGTACAAGAAAGAGCGCGTATTGGCAGGCAAGCCGTACTTCAGCGTAGCTTCCGGTGGCGGTACAGGCCGTACGTTGCACCCGGATAACATGGCTGCAGGTCCTGCTTCCTACGGTATGACGGATACCCTCGGTCGTATGCACAGCGATGCACAGTTCGCAGGCTCGAGTTCCGTTCCGGCACACGTAGAGATGATGGGCTTCCTCGGCATCGGTAACAACCCGATGGTAGGTTGCACCGTGGCTTGCGCGGTAAACGTAGCGCTGGCGCTGAACAAGTAATTCTCTCGGAATTCCGGCATCATGCATGCCGGAGTTCCGAAATGATAAAACAACAAACAATCACTTATAAAATTCATTACATTATGAAAAAAATTCTCTTTGTAGCCGTCCTTGCTATGGCAAGTATTATGGCTTACTCTCAACCGCGTGCAATTGGTGCAAACCTTGGTGGTAGCATCGGTTTCAGTTATCAACACAGCTTCGGCGAGTCTAACATGTTGGACGTAGCCGTTCATACTCCGCTGCTCAACGCCGGTCATGGCTTGTGGGGTATTGGCGCAATCATCACTTATGACTGGATTGACCCGTTTGGCGCTACTGTTCCTTGGAATGAGAAGGGTGAATGGCACTGGTATATGGGTGTCGGTGGTGCAGGTGGTTTGTACAACTTCAGCAACCCGTCCATTTGGCATGTAGGTGTAGCCGGCCACATCGGTATCGAGTATGACTTCTGGTTCCCGTTCCAACTCTCGTTGGATTGGCGTCCGAACATCGGTATTCGTGGTTTCTCCAGCGCTGGAGAAACTGCAGGTATTGGTTTCAACACCCTCGGTCTCTACGACGGTATCACCCTTGGCGTTCGCTACAAATTCTAATCTCGAGTAGAACTCTCGAACGATTATTTCTAATCAGTCATTATACTGAGAAAAAGACGCATATGCACACGCATGTGCGTTTTTTTTGTATAATGTGCAACAAAACGCACAAAATATTTGCGCATATAAAATATTTTTAGTACCTTTGCCGCCGAAAGGTTTTCTATATATAGAAATTAACAAAAAACGATACTATTATGAGTGAATACAAGAAGAAAGGCGGCGAAGTGCTGCACTGCCCGAAATGCGGTGAGATTGTTCCGGCGTCCGCAGCCGTTTGTCCGGTTTGCGGTTTTGAGTTCAGTCAAGGCGCTAACACCAGTTCGATTATCTTAGCCAACATGCTGGCAGCCGAAGATGACGATGATAAGAAGTGTCAGATTATCGAGACCTTCCCTCTGCCGACTAATAAAGCGGATATCCTTGAGTTTGTGACGGAGTTGAAGCCGCGTATTCAGAATACGGATAGTTACCTGGCTGATTCCTACATGGTCAAATACCAGGCCTTGATAGAGAAAATCAAAGCCAATTTCTCCAATGACAAGCAACTAATGCCGTTCGTGCAGGAGTTCCCTGCGCTGCAGGCCGCCATCGAGGCGAAGAAAAAGAAACAAAACCGTCAGGACTGGTTCAGCGAGCATTCCAAGCTGATTGTGGTGGCGGTAGTGCTGATTATCGCCTTGTTAGTAGGCGGCGGACTGATGGTAGCCTTCCGCGACACAGCCGCCAACAAAGCCGAACTGTGCATTCAGGCCGTGAATAAATCCGTGAACAAAGACGACCTCAAGCAGGCACGTGATTTCATCATCGGGTACAAGCACGACAAGGATGATATCATGGAGAGTTATGTCACGCTGCTGAGCAAATATTTCGACGAAGGGAAATGGGACGAGGCCAAGTCGCTGGTGGAGTTCTACGGAAACGGTCAATACACCGGTGACCTCAACCGCGGTTTGTTCAACTATCTGATGGCGACAGGCGAATATGACCAAGCGGAGGAATATATCAACGTAGAGGCCAAGCCGAGCGACGAGGAGTACTTCGGATATATGGAAGAAGCCGTCACGCTGATGTGCCAAGCAGGACTGGTTAACCCTGCGCAGGAGTTCATCGCCCGCAAAGCGCTGCATTTCGCATCCAACCGCGCAGGATACTACTCCAAAGAGCGCGTAGTGGCGCGTCTGCAGAAAATCGTAGATGCCTACAAGTGATTGACGATTGGCACGATATTTGAGAATTAAGAATTAAAAATTAAGAATTAAAAATTATAGTATTATGGGACTTTTTGGTTTTGGCAAGAAAGATGGTGGCATCATGGATACCATCAATGCCGACAGAATGGGTGACAATCTAATTTGGCAATGGCGTCCGGAGGGACAAGACCTGGCCTCATCTAACAAAGCAAACTCGTTGCGCACAGGTAGCAGCCTGATGGTCAACGAGGGACAAGCAGCCATTTTCGTATACACCGAGAACGGCGGCAAGCAGGACGTGATTATCGGTCCGTACAATGACATCATCAAAACGGAGAACTTCCCCGTCCTGACCGGTATTATCGGTACTGCCTTTGCCGGCGGCACTCCTTTCCCCGCACGTGTCTATTTCGTGTCGATGGAAGGTGCATTGCAGGCAGAGTTCAACACCGCTGCCAAAGACGGCTTCTTCACCGTTCAGCCCTCGCAGCCGAACCTGTCGATGTACAACCTCGACGTAGCCGTAAAAGGTTCGCTCATGTTCTCATGCGTACCGACGGATATGCAGTTGAATGTCATGTACCAGCAGGCGCAGCAGAATGGTAGCGCACTCTCGTATGAGGAGTTCCGCGAGCAGACATTACGCAATGCCGTACTGAGGTTATTCCGCCAGTTCAAGGGTGCAGATACACCGCTGGAGGTATTACAGGCTAAGTTGGCAGACACCATCCGTGCGGAACTGATGACGCAGTTCGGTGAACTGCCGGAAGGTATCTTCATCTTGCATGTCAACAAGTTAATCAAGCCGCTGTCGCAGTATATCTATCAGCAACTCTACCCGCTGGTACGCGACTCATTAGCTATCTGGCCGACGCGTCTCAACATCACCGGCATCAATTTCGATGAGTCCACCGATGACTACCAGCGGCTCAAACGTATCACTACCGGTACCGCATTCAATATCTCGATGCAGAACGAGGAGAACCTCCTCAATCAGTTGGCTACCGACGCTGCTGTCCGCAACGGAATGGTGGTTCGTCAGGCCAATATTCAGATGGATCATCAGGAAGACATGCTGGGCAGAATGCGCGAAGAGGCTCAGTATGCGCAACATGCGCAGACCGACTCGACCATGCACCGTACCGACTTGGCATCCGAGCAGGCTTACCTCGGCGCACACACCGTCAACGTACAGGGCGCTGTCATGCAAACCGGCATGGAGAGCATGGGTAACATGGGCAACATGGACTTCGGTTCCGGAGGCGGCATGAACCCCGCAGGCATGATGATGGGCATGGGCATGGCCACCGGCATGGCCGGCCAGATGGGCCAGATGATGGGTAACATGGGCAATGCTTTCAACACCCAGGTTGCTCAAGCAAGCGCTCCTACTCCTCCGCCGATGCCGGGACAGACACCTCCGGCTCCGCCCACCCCGCAGGCTGCCGCATTCTTCGTGCTGATAAACAACCAGCAGATGGGTCCGTGCGACCTGAATGCACTCCGTCAGATGGTCGGCGCAGGTCAGATTAACGCACAGACGATGGTTTGGGCGCAAGGCATGCAGCAGTGGGCTGCTGCGGGTACGGTACCGGCTCTGGCTCCGCTCTTCCAAGCGCCACCGACACCGCCGACTCCTCCTATGCCGGGTAGCGTGCCTCCGCCACCGCCCGTTATGTAAGGTGAAAGGTGAAAAATGAAAGATGAAAGGTGAAAAATGAAAGGTGAAAGAATATGGATCCGAAAGAATTTGATGCTTTAGTAAACGCCGGAACGGGTTTTTACACACAAAACCAGATGGTTAGTTCCGGCATCAACAATCAGATGGCGCAACAGGCACTGCAGAACGTTCAAGCGATGCAGACGCAGGTTCCGATGGGTAACGTACCGGGCCTTCCCAACTCCCCGGACTTCAACAAGATGACCCAACAACTGACTCCGATGTTCTTCGCGCTCATCAACAATGAGCAGAAAGGGCCGTTCTCGCTGGAGCAGCTCAAGGGACTCGCCATCGCAGATGTCATCAACGAGGCTACTCAAATATGGCAACAGGGTACGCCGGCATGGCAGGACATGAAAACATGCCTTGCAAATCTGAAATTCCAATAAATCCGAACAAGTATGAGCGATTCAGGAATGTTTGACAAAGTAGTGGAATTCGGCATGGGCATGGCTATATGCCAGCAGATTCCGCAGATGATGAATGCCGCCAACGCGGCAGCCAACCAACCTGCGCCTCCGCCTATCCCGAAAGCTACCGCCTATTTCCTTGCCATCGACGGCAAGCAGTATGGTCCGTTCACCGTAGAGCAACTGCGTCCCTTCGTCCCGACAGGACAAATCAACGCACAGACGCTTGTATGGTGCCAAGGGATGAACGCTTGGGAACCCGCTTCGACACGGCCCGACCTTGCGCCGCTATTCACAGTGTAAAACGAATTAATACGTACAACAATGAAAATCAACCCGTTTTTTACCATCCTCTCACTGCTCCTGGCAGTTCTCGTCTCCTATGCGCTGTATTCGTACTGCCGCACGGAGGAGCTGAAATGGATTATTACGCTGCTGGGCGGCGTGAGTATATTCCTCACATGGGCAGGCACACTGGCCGTTTCGCTACCGGATAGAGGCCGCAACGTGAACTTACGAGTGCTGAGTGGTGTGTTTGCAGCCCTGATTACCGGACTGCAGATTGTATTCACTTTCTCCGCTGTGACAATGCCGACATATACGCTGATTACAGGCGCATTGCTGATTATATGGCTGGTAATTGCCTATGCCATTGCCAAATAGACAAAACATTTATATTTACTTCAAATATCTACAAATTATGAAAAAAATGATGATGGTTGCTATGGCCTTAATCATAGCATGCAGCGCAAGTTATGCAGAGATTTCTGATTTGCAAAAGCTCAATAAGGAGCGTAAGGAATTGCGCAAAATGGATAAGAAACAACTGAATGAGAGAAGCACCAAAGCCGCTAAAAAAGAGGCTAAGCGTCTCAAAAAAGAAGGTTGGGTAGTCAGCCCGGGCACGCTTCCTCTGGAGAAGCAATTGGACCGCTCGTATCTCATGGAGATGGAGTTCGATGAGAACCTCTTCCCGAAATATATCATGGGCAATGCGCAATCCATCGGCGAGAACTATGACGCAGCGAAGACAGCCGCATTGAGTCTGGCTATCACCAATCTGGCAGGTCAGATTCAGACAGAGGTGACCGCTCTGATAGAGAACACCGTAGCCAACAAGCAGTTGGAGGCCGGCGAAGCCGCTTCTATCGTAGAGACCGTTCAATCGAGCAAGAACCTAATTTCGCAATCTATCGGTCGCACGATTACGGTAGTAGAATGCTATCGCGACCTGAAGAAAACCGGCAACAAGGAAGTTCTCGTTCGCATCGCTTACAACGGCGACATGGCTAAGGCAGCTGCCAAGAAAGCAGTACGCGACGATTTGGAGAAGAAGGGCCAGAACCTCCACGAGCAACTGGACAAAGTGCTTGGTTTCTAAGACAAGTCGAAAGTCGAAAGACAAAAGACCAAAGCACACATGAAACGTTTATTAGTCTTTGCAACGGCACTGCTGCTCGTAGGGGCAGCAGTTGCCGGTGAGAAAGTACTTCAATCTTCCTCACGACGCATGCCCGGATGGATAGGCGGCATGGAGGAAGGTTATTTCATCGTTTCGGCGCAAGCGGATGCATTGGATGCTGCGCAACAGAAGGCGATGACGCAGATACGCGAACAGATCGTGTCTGCCGTCGCTACGAGCGTGCATTCCTCTACATCCATCACCATCCATGAAATCAGTGAAAACGGCTCCATCCAATCACGCCGCGAACTGGACTCCAAGTTGAATGTCCATGCAGCGGACATTCCCTATCTGGCCAACATCTCCCCTTCGCACGCCGCCGACTATTATTGGGCTAAGATTCGCAGACAGGATAAATCGATTTATTATATCTATCACGTTAAATATCCGTTCTCGAATTCCAAACTGCGCCTGCTGGTGGATGATTATGAGAAGCAGCAGAAACTGATCAACGACAGCCTGCAATCGTTTGCTGCAACGGATTTTGCGGAGTATGACGACCTTGACCGGATGCTGGCCAGACATGCGCAACTCAAGCAGTTCGCTGCCGGCTTGCGTGAGGATGACCCGCGTATAGGCATCTGTTCTACCGTGCGCCAGAATTATGAGCGCATGATTACCCAAAATCTCCATATCGAGATTATTTCCTCGAACCGTGAGAGCACCAAAGTGGCACTCGCTTACGGCACCAGGCAGATTAGTTATTCTATTGTACCGAAGGTAAAAAGCAACTGCCTCACCGCGATGCAATGCAGAAACCTCGGTAACGCATCCCTTATCTCTCATGATTTTCAAACGGGGTGCTATGAAGAAGACCAAAACTGGCTGGATATTACCTTTAATGTTCTATCAAAGAAAATCACTACCCGATGCTACATCAAATGAGATATACCCTTTTATTGAGCGCCTTGCTCCTCGGCGCTGTGAGTTTCGCACAGCGCTTGTCGGATTTGGCAAGACCGATACCTGCCGCCATCTCCACCGAGGCACCGCTACCTGCCGTATTGGCGCAGAAATACGAGCGTGCCAAAGCAGACCGGCATAAGAAATACACCACCCCATCCGCTCAGACAAGCGCGAGCATTGACAGCGAAATCATCCAATGGATGAACAGTTATCTCTCGAAGGGAGCCGATGCATACCAAATCGCCTATAAAGCAGGAGACAACTATCGCATATACAATCCTCTTTTCCGCATACTCAACACCTCTCACGGACGTGAGAAGACCAAAGGAGAAGATGGCTCGTTCAATGTAAAGAAAGACCGTATGTCTTATGCGATTCTTCGCAATGGCAATGAGCTATGCATTGTGAACCATGCGCATAAAATAGTGGACATGAGCGATTTCACATTCTCCACCACCAGTGATGCCATCCGCATCGAGAACGGGAACAAGATTGCGCTCAACGTGCCGGTCGTGGCTATTGCGCAAGGCGAGTACCCGCTGTTGCATAAGGTGAAATGCACGCATGTGTCATCCGGCGCCGAATATACGTTTGACATACTGATGAGTTGGAACAAGAAACTCAACTTATCCGGTGAACGGCACGCCTTGGCGCTTACGACACTGGATAGCAAAGAGTCCGACAATCTCGGTCTGCTCTGTGACCTTTATTCAAAAATGCTGATGGTTGTTGAGTTGCCGCTTGTCATTGAAGGCGACGGTCGGAACGGTGCTAACGGCCGCAAAGGACGTTATGGTGCCAATGGTACCAACCAGAGTTCGTATAAAGACCAGAACGGCAACACACACACCACTTCCGGCACGTGCGGCAAACCCGGAGAGGACGGAGAGGACGGAGAGGACGGTACCGATGGAGGTAAGTTCCTCTTCTGCATCAGTCCCGAACTGGTGACCACTTATGGCATGGACGGACTCATCGCTACGGTCGATGCCGGATTAGGCGGCAAAGGCGGTAAAGGCGGCGAAGGAGGTATCCATGGCAAAGGTAGCGGTTGCACAGGAAAAGCACCGGACGGTAAAGACGGGCGGGACGGCAAAGATGGAAAACAGGGCGATTTCCTCTATGTGCTGTCAGACGTGAACGGTTTCTATCAACAACTCTTCAAATAACAAGCACGCTATGAGAAAACAGATATTTTCACTCGCGGCCGTAGCCGTCTTATGTGCCACTACGCTTAGTGCACAGGAAGCTGAGAAGAAAACAGTCAGCCAATATTATCGTAACGCGCTTACCAACATGATGGTATATCATGCCGAAGATGAGTTCGGATATGAAGTGTATGAGATTTTCAAAGACCTGCCGCCGCAAGAGCGCTATGACATGCATGATGTAGGACTGCGCGTTTTTGACAACTCCAAAATCACCAATGTGCGCAACAACAAGAACGGCGGTTTGCATCGTCAGACCTACGGCGGAAGTATGATTCTTACCGCAGAGGAGAAGCAGGCCAATGCCGACGCCATGTTAGAGATGCTGAATCAGGCGGAGATAGGCAAACGCATCGTCGCCAAATGGTTCAACCTCTCCGGCGAGACCCTGCAAGATGCGTATTTCGATACAGAGCTCATTGAGGAGCGCAGCGGCTACAACGCTTCGCTGCTTGATGTGGAGAAAGCACGTTATACCATTGAAGGCACTGCGGCGTTGCAAGACGTGAGTACCGAACTCATCAGTCACTCATTCGTGCTCATCAGTGATATGACATACGTCACGGCGGAAGACCGCGCGGCAGCTACCAAAGTGGCATTCGGCGTAATCGGCGCTGTCTTTGACGGATTGACAGGAGGCAACTCCGGAAGACGACTGACGGAAGATGTAGGTGATATCGCCGATAAGTTCACCGGATTCAAAGTGCTCACGCACTCTTATCTATTCCAACTGGAGTGGAATGACAGCATCGCCAATATTTTCTATGACAGATACTACACCTCGACGCCGAACCCCGCCAAGATGCTTGCATTTATGGAGGATTCCACCTCTTTCCGCATGACATACCTCGGTACGGAATCTGCGCGAGACGAGAAGACGAAGGTGCAGGGACGCTATACCCGCGAAGACCTTTTGCAGATGATTACGGTACGCTCAATAGACAATAACATCGCCAAACTGCAGAAGCGCTTCGAAGCCTTCCGCGTGAAAGCACCTATCACCAGCGTCGAATACGACAAGAAAGGCAAGATTACCGGCTTCCGCGCACAGATAGGCGAGAAAGAAGGCATCGATGAGACGATGAAATTTGAAGTGCTGGAATACAGGCAGACAAAGAATGGTCTGGAGGTCAATAAAGTGGCGGTCATCCAACCGGTAAAAAACCAAATATGGGATAACCGTTTCAATGCTCTCATAGAGAATGACTCTGACGGTAATACGGCAGGCACATTGTTTAAAGCGGCCGAGGCAGACAAGGCGAAGATTCTACCGGGCATGGTCATCCGGCAAATAAAAGGATAACACAAATACTAATGTATATGAAAAAAGTTTTGATTTTCTGTCTATGCGCATGGATGCTTGTTCCCGCATCCCTCTTCGCACAGGCACAACGCAATGCGGACAAGCAAACCACACAATGGCGGTATGAGATTCAGGCGGCTGTAGGACAAGCTCCCGAAGGTTCATGTCTCGTACGCGTTTGGACATACTCGCCGAAGGCCGTGATTGCAGAAGGGCAGGCAGGCAAGAATGCCGTGCATGGCATCATCTTCAAGGGTTTCCCGACCAGTACACAGGGAGCTCGTATCGTAGGACGCGACCCGCTCATCAACGACCCCGAGGTTGAAAACGCCCATAGTGAGTATTTCAAAGAGTTCTTCAAGACAGGCGGTGCATACCAGCGCTATGTATCCTACATCGGCAATGGTATTCCGGACCAGCAAATCAAAGTGGGTAAAGAATTCAAAGTCGGCGTAGTCGTGGTAGTGATGGTAGACCAACTGCGCAAACGTCTTGAGAGTGACGGTATTCTGAAACCTTTAGAGACTATTTCCGGCAAGATGCCGACCATCATGGTTGTTCCCAGTACAACATGGTGTAATAAAAACGGCTATATGCAGGCTTATGACAATCAGGGAAAAAGAGAGTACGTAGCAGATTACGAGAAAGCATTGCTCAATTCCACAGACCTTGCTATCGCCATCAATACCATCAATGTGCGTATGGCCAAGCGCGGGTTCCCTCTCAAAGACCTTGATGCAACGCTCAAGACACTCAAGAAAGAGAGTGCCGAAGACGCCATGACGACATCCAAGTCCGGAGATGCGATAGCGGAGTCGCCCATTGACATCCTGCGCCGCACAGCGAAAGCGGATATCTGGGTGGAAATAGAATGGTACGTTACGGAAGAGAAAGGCGGCAGTATGAAACGCCTTACGTATTCCATGAACGCCCTCGACGCCTACACGGATGTCGTGGTAGCCGGTGTGTCGCCGACCACAGGCGGAGCGGTGTATTCTTCTTCTTTCCAACTGCCTATTCAGATGGAGACGGCTATTCAAGGTCAGTTTGACCCGTTCTGCCAGAGCCTGCAGACCTATTTTGACAAACTGGACAAGCAGGGCCGCGCTATCAAGCTGCGTGTACTCACATGGGAGAGTTTTGAAGATGGGCTAATGGCGGAATACGACGGAGACGAACTGCACGAAATCATTGAAGACTGGGTGGAGAAAAACACCGTCAAAGGAAAATTCAGTTCTCCGGACCTCAACTCAGCCGGCAATAGGATGACCATAGAGCAGGCATATATTCCTCTGCAGAACGAGAAAGGACGTGACTTGGACGCACGCAACTGGGCACGAGGTTTGCAGAAGATGCTGCGCTCGAAGTACAACATCGAATCCAACCTCTCAACCAAAGGTTTGGGACAAGTTCAACTTATCATAGGAGAAAAATAATATGAAAAGAATAGCATTATTAGCTGTTAGCTGTTGGCTATTGGCTATTGGTTTCGTAGCCGCGCAGGAAGAGGCGAACCGTTTGGACGACAAAGAACGTATAGCTCTCACAGCCATTGTGCTGGACGACAATATACCCGCAGGTGCCCACAAGCAGTTGGAGAACAAGATGACGCAGATCGCGGCCAAGAGCGGTTGTGCCGCTATCAGCAACAGCCGATTTATCATCACATGCTCCGCGGACGTGCTTACCAAAGATATCACGCCCACGGCACCGCCCATGCACGCGTATACCCTTGCGCTCAATTTCTATGTGGGTGACGGCGTAGAGGGACGTCTGTTCTCTTCCTATACTATCGAATGCAAAGGTGTCGGTCAAACGCCGGATAAAGCGTATATCAATGCGCTCAAGAATGTGCGCGTAAACGACCCTGGCTTCAAAGCGATGGTGGACAAGGGGAAAAAAGAGATTATCGCCTATTACAACACCAATTGTGATATAGTTATCTCTGACGCACAGACGAAGGTGAAACGGCATGAGTACTCCGAGGCGATTGACTTGCTCAATAGTGTGCCTACGGTGTGCGAAGCATGTTACCACCGCGCGCAAGAAGCGAGTGTGACGGCATATCAGGAGTGGCGTGACGACGTGTGTATGATGGCGCTCAACAAGGCGCAGGCGGCATGGGCTACACGCGATGCCAAGGCCGCAGCGGAGGCACTCGAGTTCATCCCCACGGATGGTGCATGCGTCGAAGAAGCGAATGCTCTCAAGAAAGAGATAGCAGGCAAACTGGATGCCAAAGAGCGTCAGGAATGGGACTTCAAGATGCGTCAGTATGAAGACATACAGGAGGCTCGTGCGCAGCGACAAGCCGAGTTGAGAGCGACCAACGCCCATGCCGTCGCTGTTTCGCAGCAACAGGTGCTGCAGACCGCTACCCATGCCGTAGCTACGCAGCAGGAAGAGGTAAAAGCACCCGTCAAACCGAAATATCAAGTGAAAGGGAAATGGTTTAAGTAAACCTCTCTGACCGAAAGAAATGTAAAAAAGGCTCGTCTCCCGACGAACCTTTTTTGCTAATAACAAACAATCTCTATTTAATCTCCGGTAGATCCCGGAAGAAAAGTTTCTACTTTACTTAAAGTAAAGCAAACACCGTGCCAAACTCGTATAGGTACAAAAAAAAAGCGACCGTCGGTCGCTTTTCCTTACTCTGCTACCTCTGCAGGCAACTCCGCTGCGGGCTGTTCTGCCGCGGGAGCAAACTCCTCTACCTGGATAGCCGACTGCTCGTCAGCGGCAATGCGCTGACCGCTGTTAAAGCCTACAGCTGCGATGCTGAAAACTACGATAAGTGCGATAAGAGTCCACGTGGCTTTCTCGAGGAAGTCCGCAGTCTTGGGCGCACCCATCACTTGGTTGCCGCTTGCGAAACCGGCAGCCAAACCACCGCCTTTACTATTCTGAACCAACACCAGAAGCGTCAGCAAGATAGCGGCAATGACAATTAAGATAGTAATAAAAATGTACATAATAGCTATTATTGATTATTCATTTCGTCGAAATCGGCTGCAAAATTACTACAAAAAAATTGAATGTGCAAATAAATCAGGCAAAAAAACGAATTATGCTTGCATAAATGAGTGAGTTTGTCTGTTTATTTGGAGTTCGCTATGCGTAGCGAACGTAATTTCGGAGGGAAGCCTTTAGGGGCGTGCCGAAAGTACTGCGTTTACCATTTAGCCACAGTATCGTTATATATGTTATCCGCAATCTCCGTAATCATCGCCGAGCACAACTCGTCTTGCACATCCGAAAGCATACGGGCTGCATCGAAGGTTTGATAAGCGGTATAGGTCTTGTCGAACGACTCTTCGGGGTTCACGTTATTGGTGAAATGCACCGTGACACGGATGGTCAGTTTATTCTCCGACGAATAGCCGTCTGAGGCGATAGCGCCTTGTGTGAGGTCGTACCCTACTATCTCGCCTTCCAACTCGAGGTCACCGCCTTTGCGTAGCATCTGCAAGCGTGTCTGACGCTGATAGAGGTCGCGTATGCCTTCCGACAGCGCGTTACTCAGGTTCGGGTTCACCATCGGCGCATTATTCGGGAAGTCTGCGATGGAGATGGAATGCGTGGTCTGATAGTTGATATTCGCTCCGTTCATCTTATAGGAGATACTGCAAGAGGTCAGGAGAATACAGCACACCGAACACAGGATATACTTTGTTCTTTCAGCGAGCATAGCGAGCGGTCTTTGCTCTTTCAGCGAAGCGGTCTTATAGTCCATACTCCTTGATTTTGCGGTATAGTGTTCTTTCCGAAATGCCGAGTTGCGCAGCCGCCACTTTGCGGTTACCTCCGCATCGCTCGAGCGTCACGCGCATCAGTTCGCGGTTAGCATCTTCGATACTGGCATGCACCGTCTCTTTTTGCGGCTGTGCCGGACGTTCATCTTCGATGACCTCGCCGTTCTCCCACTCTTCGGGGTCGGCCGGCGTCTGTATCACGGTGCGTGCAGGAACCTCTTCTTCACGACGGCCGTTCAGCATCAGTTCCTTGAGTGCCTCCAGATCTTTCTTGTTCTGCATCACCATGTTATAGAGGATACCTATCTCATGCGAGTAGTCCTTGGCGTTTTCTTGCGCAGGATTACGCAGCACGATGCCTTGCTGGTTCTCCTCTTTGGGCAGGTATTTACGAAGCGTGTCTGCGTTTATCTGATGGTCCATCTCAATGACCGCCATCTGCTCCGCGAGGTTCTTGAGCTGACGGATGTTTCCGCGCCAATAGGAATTCTGCAGCAACCGCGTCGCCTCATCGTTGAGCGAGAGCGGCGGCATCTGATAACGGGTACAGAAATCGACGGCGAACTTACGGAACAGCAAAGGTATATCTTCTTTCCGTTCGCGCAGCGCAGGCACACGTATCTCGACTGTGTTCAGGCGGTAGTAGAGGTCCTCGCGGAAACGACCGTCTTCTATGGCTTGCCGCATATTGAGGTTCGTCGCCGCCACCACGCGCACGTTCGTCTTTCGCACCGTACTCGAACCCATGCGCAGGTACTCGCCCGTCTCCAGCACACGCAGCAGGCGCACCTGTGTCTGCAACGGCAACTCACCCACCTCATCGAGGAAAAGCGTGCCGCCGTCGGCTATCTCGAAATATCCCTTATGCTCGTTCTTGGCATCCGTGAAAGCACCTTTCTCGTGACCGAACAGCTCACTGTCTATCGTACCTTCAGGTATCGCACCGCAGTTCACTGCGAAATACGGACCGTGCTTGCGCGCAGAGAAAGCATGGATGACTTTCGGGAAATGCTCCTTTCCCACACCCGACTCTCCGGTAATGAGCACACTCAAATCGGTGCGCGCCACCTGCACTGCAATCTCAATGTTACGGTTGAGCAACGGGCTGTTTCCGATGATGCCGAAACGCTGTTTGATGCCTAATAATTCTTGTGATGTCATATATTCCTGACAAAATGTCATGCAAAATTACTACAAAAATTGCATATATGCAAATTTTTAGAAAAAAAAGTGGAGATATTTGCGTATATAAAAAAAAAGTAGTACTTTTGCACGCTTATTTTGAATAACTATGCGTAAATTTTTTCAAATTCTCTTTGCGGTGGCGCTTGCCGGGATGATGGCCAGTTGCGTGACGCAAAAGCAGATGACGTATCTGGCAAATGCTACTCCGGACATGACGGACTCCATCAATGCGAACTTCCATTCCAAGACCGAAGCGGTCATCCGAACGGGTGACGCGCTGACGATTTCCGTGTCGGCTTTGGACCTCGAGGCGGTCGCTCCGTATAATCTTCCTACGGCTGTTTTCTCTGCCCCGGGCATGACGCAGTTATCGACGACGGCGGCGCTGCAGTACTACACAGTGGACGAGGATGGAAATATTGACTTCCCTGTGTTGGGCAACTTGCACGTAGCGGGTCTCAAGCGCAACGAAGTGGAGCAGATGTTACGCGAGCGCCTGGAGCAGCAGGTGGTCAACCCGAACGTACATGTGAACCTCGTGAATGCGAAAGTGTCAGTGTTGGGAGAGGTGAACAAACCCGGTCAGATATCGATGACAAGCGGTCGCATCACCCTGCTGGACGCCTTAGCCGCAGCCGGAGACATGACGCCCTACGGCCGTCGCGACAATGTGTTAGTGACCCGCGAAGTGAATGGAAAGATAGAAATCGCCCGTCTGAATATGCGGAGCGCAGACCTCTATACCTCTCCGTATTATTTCTTGCAACAGAACGACGTGGTCTATGTATCGCCGAACAAGGTACGTGCGGTGAGCAGCGCCAATGCCAGCCTGTGGTTCAGCCTTATATCCACTCTGGCAAGTACCGCAACGGTTATCGTGACGGTTGTCAATGCAATTAAATAACGAACGAGCATGGAAACGAACAAAAACGATATCGACGTACGCAAAATCGTACATTTAGTATGGGAACACTGGTGGTGGTTTGCGATAGGAGTAGTGTTCTTTGTGCTCCTTGGCATCGCTTATTACCTGCGTAAGAGTCCGACCTGGAATACCGAAGCCAGCATCATCCTCCGTCAAAGCGGTGAGTTCGGCGGTTTGTCTGACCAGATAGGCAGCGGTCTTGCGATGTTGGGTCTCGGCGGCAATGCCGCCGGAGAAGACGAAGTAGTGGTTCTCTCGTCGCGCGACCTGATGGCGCAGACGATAGATGCGCTGAATCTCTGGGAATACTCCTACGTCAAAGACAAACTGCGCTGGAAAGGCGAGTTCCGCAATCCTGCGATGAAGATAGACTACCTCGAGCTGACCGAGGACGCGCAGATATACCCGTTCAGCATCAAGGTCTATCCGTCCAAGCGCGGCTATAAGGTGAAGACCCGTCTGGGCTATTTCACCTCTTCTTCCACGCGTGTGAAAGACCTGTCGGAACCTATCAAGACCGCCATCGGTACTATCCGCATCCATGCGAATCGTCCGTTGAGCACCGATACAGCCTACAAAGTGGTTCACAAGCGCCATGAGTTGGTGGTGGCGGACTACCGCGAACTGATGAACGTGGCGTTGCATAAGAAAGAGTCGAATATCATCAAGTTCTCGATGCGCTCTGCGATGCCGAACCGCGACCGCGTGCTGATTCATCAGCTCATTGAGCAATACAACCTCAACGCCGTGGTCGATAAGAATATGTTGACGCAAAACACCGCGGCTTTCATCGAAGAGCGACTGAATATCATCACCGCCGAGCTGAGTGAGGCGGAGAAGACCGTTTCGAACTATAAAGAGCGGAATAACATCGCCGACATCGAGGCACAGGCCAAGCTCTTCCTCCAAGCGAGCAGTGAGGAGCAACGCGCCTTGGCAGAGGTGGAGACACAGTTGAGTCTTGTCGATTATGTGGATGAGTTCCTGCGCGATGAGAACAAGCGTAACAACCTCATCCCTGCCAACATCGGCATCACCGACCCGTCATTGGGTGCGAGTCTGTCGGAGTACAACACCATCCTGCTGCAGCGCATGCGTATCCAGCGTACGGCCACGGAGAGCAATCCTGTCATCGAGCAGATGGACGCGCAGTTGGCTTCTATGCGGCATAACATCACCGCCACCATCGCTTCGGTGCGTGAGAGCCTGCGTATTCGTCAGCGCAGCCTGCAAGAACAGGACTCGAAATTCAACCGTCAAATCAAGAACGCACCGGAGCAGGAGCGTGAATATATACGCGTAGTGCGTGATCAGCAAATCAAAGAGAAACTCTATCTCTTCCTCTACGAGAAACGCGAGGAGAATGCCCTGCTGTTAGCCGCCTCGACACTGCCGGCGAAGGTTCTTGATATGCCGCAACGCGATGTACGCAGCAAGAAACCAGATATAAAGATTTTACTGCTCATCTGTATCTTACTCGGTCTGTTCTTCCCTGCCGGCGTGCTGTATACCTACGCCCTCTTCAACGACTCGATAGATGATATCAAGGAATATGAGCATCGCCTCCATGCGCCGCTGTTGGGCCAACTTGCGGAGAACCCGCATAAGACACCTATTGCTATCCACGAAGGCGAATCCTCTACATCCGCAGAGCTGTTCCGTCTCATGCATACCAACCTGCGCTTCCTGCTGCCTGCTACGGTGAAGTCGCCGGTCATCCTCGTGACTTCGTATATCGACGGCGAAGGTAAGTCGTACGTGTCCGGTAACACCGCGCTATCCTTGGCCTTCACGGGTAAGAAAGTGGCATTGGTAGGCCTCGACCTTCGCCATCCGAAGATTGCGCAGTATTTCGAATTGTCGCAACAAGGACACCTGACGGACTATCTGGCGGAGCCTACCATGGCGATAGACGACATCATCATTCCGAGCGGATACAAGCACCTCGACCTTGTGCCGTGCGGTACTGTTCCGCCGAATCCCGCCGAACTGCTGCAGAGCAAGCGCATAGACGAGTTGTTTGCGGAACTGCGCAAGCGATACGATTATATCCTTGTTGACTCTGCTGCGCTGAAGGATGTGAGCGACGCTTACCTCCTTGACCGTGTAGCAGACCTGACTGTCTTCGTCAGTCGCTACCATTTCACGCCGACGGAGATGTACGACTATTTCGACCAAGTAGTAGAGCAGAAACGGATGCGGAACATCGCATGTGTGCTTAATGGCGTTAAACGATGATTGTTTGCGTAGCAGAGAAACCGTCCGTAGGCGAGTACATCGCCAAAGTGTTAGGCGCTAACCAGCGCAAGAACGGCTATTTCGAAGGCAACGGATACCAAGTGACTTGGACCTTCGGACATCTCTGCGCATTACTTGATCCACAGGAATATACAGAGCAATGGAAGGCATGGAGTCTGAGCTCCTTGCCGATGATTCCGCCGCGTTTCTCCATCAAAGTGCATGGTGACGAAGGAGTCCACAAGCAGTTCAACGTCATCAAAGAACTCATCACACAAGCCGATGAAGTCATCAACTGCGGTGATGCCGGTCAGGAAGGAGAACTCATCCAGCGCTGGGTGTACCAGCAGGCGGGTTGCAAATGTCCGGTGAAACGTCTTTGGGTCAGTTCGCTGACCGAAGAGGCTATCCGTGAGGGTTTCCAGACCCTCAAAGACCAATCGGAATACCAGCATCTTTATGAGGCCGGTATGATGCGCGCCATCGGCGACTGGCTGTTAGGTATGAACGCCACGCGAGCATACACCATCCGCTATGCGAAAGGGACCGGCAAGGACCGGCAGGTGCTGTCCGTAGGCCGCGTGCAGACGCCTACCCTCGCCCTCGTCGTCAGGCGTCAGGCAGAGATAGATAACTTCGTCCCGCGCACCTATTGGGAACTGAAGACAAACTACCGCGATACGCTCTTCTCCGCACAGATTCCTGTCGAAGACGGCGAGTACGCCATCACTTCCGAAGAGCAGGGACAGGCACTCGTTGAGTCCATCAAAGACCTGCCGCTTGTCATCACCTCCGTCGAGAAGAAGAAAGGGCTTGAGTTCGCACCAAAACTGTACGACCTGACCTCGCTGCAAGTGGATTGCAACAAGAAATTCTCATTCTCTGCCGAACAGACGCTGCAACTCATCCAGTCGCTTTACGAAAAACGCGTGACGACTTATCCGCGTGTGGACACCACCTACCTGAGCGATGATATTTACCCGAAAGTGCCGGCAACGCTGGCGGGTATCAAGGATTATTTCCCGCAAGTCGCTCCGCTGCTTGGGGCCAAACTGCCGAAGTCCAAGAAGGTGTTTGATAACAAGAAAGTGACGGACCACCATGCGATTATTCCTACGGGCCAGCGTCCGGAAGGACTGACGGCGGACGAGAAGAAGGTCTATGACCTCGTGGCGCTGCATTTCATCGCGGCGTTCTATCCCGAATGCGAGGTGAGCAACACAACCGTACTGGCGAAAGCCGGGGAGATGGATTTCAAAGTCACCGGCCGCGAGGTACTCAAACCCGGATGGCGCGTGGTGTTTGATGATTCGTCCGACCAGTCTGACCAATCCGACTCGCCGGACGAGTCAGAGTCCTCCAAGTCCTTGCCCGCCTTTGTCAAAGGCGAGTCGGGTCCGCACGAGCCGCTGCTCAAAGAGAAGACCACCACCCCACCCAAATACTACACCGAGGCGACGTTGCTGCGCGCCATGGAGACCGCCGGCAAGACTGTCGATAATGATGAGTTGCGCGAGGCGATGAAAGAGAATGGTATCGGTCGCCCTTCCACCCGCGCCGCCATCATTGAGAAACTCTACCAACGCAAATATATCGTCAAGCAGGGCAAATCGCTCCGCGCCACGGAGACCGGCATCAACCTCATTCATACCATCATCTCTCCGCTGCTCAAATCGGCGGAACTGACGGGTCTATGGGAGAAGAAACTACGCGAGATAGAGCGCGGTGAATATATGGCTCAAGACTTCCTGAACGAACTCAAAGAGATGACGTCCGGTGTGGTGCGTGACGTGAAGACCAACAAAGCCGGCATGCTCTGTCCGGTTTGCCGCAAAGGCACCATCATCCGCGGCAACACCCGCTACGGATGCTCCCGCTGGCGCGAAGGATGCTCCTATCAGGCGCCCTTCGAGGAATAAACTTCCGCTATCTTCAAGGCGGCGTTGATGCCGTCCAAAGCCGAACTGGTTATGCCTCCCGCGTAGCCGGCACCTTCACCACACGGGTACAGGTTCGGCGAAGAGACAGACTGCAGGCTCTCCGCGTCACGCACGATACGCACGGCACTGCTGCTGCGACTCTCCACACCCACTATCACTGCCTCATTGGTTAGAAAACCCAGATACTTACGGTCGAAGTCCCGGAAACCCTGCTGCAACCGCTTGCCGATAAGCGCAGGCAACCACTGGTCCAGGCGGCTCGGTACTATCCCCGGCAAGTAACTGCACATCGGTAAATCCTTTGAGGCACGTCCCTCCACGAAATCCCGCATCCGCTGCGCCGGAGCGGCTGAAGGCTGATGACTCACAGCTGACTGCCTGAACGCTTCGCGTTCTAATGCTTCCTGGTATTCGAGTCCGCGCAACGGATTATCGCCGGGTATATCTTCGGGATTGATTTGCACGACCATGCCGGAATTGGCATAAGGACTATTCCGATGACTGGCAGACATCCCATTGACCACGCAGGTGCCGGCACTGCTTCCCGCCGGCACGATGTGCCCGCCCGGGCACATACAGAACGAATAGACACCACGCCCATCCACCTGAGTCACGAGGCTGTAAGATGCGTTGCCTACGAAATCAATCACTGATGGCTGATGGCTGACGGTTGACGGCTTCAGGTGATAAAACAACCGGTTTATCACCTCTTGCGGATGTTCGATACGCACGCCCATGGCGAAGCCTTTTGTCTCGAGCGCCACGCCTTCTTCCGCTAACATCCGATACGTGTCATGCGCCGAGTGACCGATAGCCAATATCGTTGGCACAGCCAACGAGAGACCGCTGCGCTGATGGAGAATAGACTGTTGGTCGTTAGTCGTTGGTCGTTGGTCGTTAGTAATTGTGAATTGTGAATTGTAAATTGTGAATTGTTTGAGGCTTGTCACGCAGGTCTCAAAGTGTATCTCCCCTCCGTGCTCAAGGATACATTCGCGCATACGCTTGATGATGGCAGGTAGTTTGTCGCTGCCTATATGCGCGTGCGCTTCGTAGAGGACCGTGTCCGGTGCACCGAAGTAATGGAATAGTTCCATAACCCGTTGCATATTCCCGCGTTTCTTGGAACGGGAGAACAGTTTACCGTCCGAGAACGTACCTGCTCCGCCTTCGCCGAAACAGTAGTTCGACTCGGGATTTAAGCCTTCATTCCTATTCAGCAGGGCTATATCCTTCTTCCTTTCACTTACTTCCTTTCCCCTTTCGTAGATGATGGGTCTGATGCCATGCTCGATTAGGGTGAGCGCCGCGAACAGCCCCGCAGGACCGGCTCCGATGATGACCACCTCCTGGCGAGCGTGATGCACGTCTCGGAAGACCGGCGGCTCGTAAAGAGGGATAGGTGCGTTTTTCGGAATAGGGTTCCCTTGCTCATCCGTAAGTATAGTAAGATGCACGCGCAACTCGCGTTGCCGTGCATCTACACTTCGTTTAACAACCCGCCATCGCTGCTCAGCCTCATGTGCCTCGCGGGGGGAATATATTATGTCTCTGCTATTTTCCAATCTTGCTGAGAACGACCTCCAGTCCGAGTTCTTTCACTTTCGCGAGAATCTTCTCTTCCAACTCATCGCACAGGTCGGGGTTTTCCGCTAACACCTCTTTCGCTTTATCGCGACCTTGGGCTAACTTCGTATCGCCATAACTGAAGAACGAACCGCTCTTCTTGATGAGTTCGGTAGCAACAGCAAAGTCCAAAATCTCACCTACGCGCGAGATACCTTCGTTGAACATGAGGTCGAACTCGGCTTTCTTGAACGGAGGCGCTACTTTGTTTTTCACCACCTTCACGCGCACTTGGTTACCCTTAATCTGCTCGCCGTCTTTGATTTGTCCCGTACGACGGATGTCCAGACGAACGGAAGCGTAGAACTTCAGGGCATTACCACCGGTAGTCGTCTCGGGGTTGCCGAACATGACACCAATCTTCTCGCGAAGCTGGTTGATGAAGATGACGGTGGTGCCTGTCTTGTTCACCGAAGCCGTCATCTTACGCAGCGCTTGCGACATCAGACGCGCCTGCAAACCCACTTTGTTATCACCCATTTCACCGGCTATCTCCGCTTTCGGCGTAAGAGCGGCTACGGAGTCGATGACGATAAGGTCCACTGCTGCCGAGCGAATCAACTCATCGGCTATATCCAGCGCCTGCTCGCCGCTATCCGGCTGGGAAATGATCAAATCATCGATTACCACACCTAATTTCTCGGCGTAGAAACGGTCGAAAGCATGCTCCGCATCGATGATAGCTGCGAAACCGCCGTTCTTCTGCACCTCAGCCATTGCATGGATAGCGAGGGTCGTCTTACCGGAAGACTCCGGACCGTAAATCTCAATGATTCGTCCGCGCGGGTAACCACCTACACCAAGAGCAAGGTTAAGACCTAAACTGCCGGTAGGGATAACCGCTACATTCTCAATGTTCTCGTCTCCTAATCTCATGATAGCACCCTTGCCGAAGTTCTTGTCTATCTTCGCCATCGCTGCTTGCAGCGCTTTGAGTTTCTCTGCTGAGGGCTTGTTTGCTGTTGCCATAATGTATTTATGATTTAGTTGTTTTCGATATATTCATTTTCCGCCTGCAAAATTACGAAAAAAAAATTGAATTTGCAAATAAATAAGACAAAAAACGAATTATGATTACAAAAAAAAATGACATACACAAAAGGAACGTCACTTTTTTTGAAAATATCTGCAAAATTCGCTAAGTCCACACGCCTCGCAATGAGGTTTACGAGCCTGGCATACATAGCGGCCATGGAGAAGCAGCCAGTGGTGAGCTTTGGGAATGATGTCCGCAGGGATGTACTGCACGAGCGCTTTCTCCGTCTGTAAAGGATTCTTGCTGTTTGTGGTAAGTCCCAAGCGCTCGCTGACGCGGAAAATATGCGTATCCACCGCCATGGTAGGTTGATTCCAGATGACGGCACAGACGACGTTGGCGGTCTTGCGGCCTACCCCTTGAAGCGTCTGCAAGTCATCGATATTATCCGGCACTTGACCGTCATATACCTCCACTATCCGTTTGGCCATCGCCGCTAAATGCTCCGCCTTCGAACGGGGATAACTGACGGACTGGATATATTCGAATATGTCGTCAGAGCTGGCATTGGCCATGGCTTCGGGCGTCGGATAAGCGGCAAAGAGCGCAGGAGTGACCATGTTCACTCGCTTATCCGTACATTGCGCGGAAAGCATGACTGCCACAAGACACTGAAAGGGAGAATGGAAAACCAACTCACTCTCCGCCACCGCTATATTGGCTTCGAACCAGTTAAGTATATGTTCAAATCGCTGCTTGGTTGTCATTGTTCTGAAGGCTGATAGCTGATGGCTGACAGCTTGTAATTTCTGCTAAGGAATTGTAATAATTGCGTTACTTGCTGCTGCACGCCGGCCGTTTCCGGAGTAATCTCGCGTTTCTGCAACCGCAGCATCATGATTTGGTATAGCAGCGTAAAGCTTGCCTCAAGGTCACTCATCGTCGGACGGTCGGTTTTGGCTTTGAGCAGGTTAAGCGACGGACGCAGACGGATGACAGCAGCGCGGTACATCGCATCTTCGTCCAGCAGTTGTGCATGTAACTCTTCCAACTCATTCATTGCGTTGACCGCCAATGCAAGATGACCGCCATCTATGACTCCTTCACGGTGCATCATCTCATTCAGTTCATGCAGTTCCTGCGTAGCGTCCGCCTGATTAGGAAACGCACGCAGATAATCCTCCATCTGCCATAGATAGAGAATATATTCGGCTATATTGTCTTTTTTGGATTTCTGCATTCAGTAATCAGTTTTCAGAATCGTCCTCATCCCAGATGTCGTCCAGATAACTGTCGGACATGAATGTCTCGATATCCCGCCGGTCCTTCTTGGTCGGACGACCGAGCCCTCTGTCGCGAGCGCCGTTTCCGGCCATACGGGCGAGTTCGAGCAATTCCAGTTGTTGCGGTGAAGTACAGTCTTGTATGTACTCCGGCACTAACTTCGCGCCAAGTCGGTTCTCTGTCAGTTGCAGCACTTTATAGGTGTAGGTGATGGGACCTTTACGCACATTGAAGGTGTCGCCAACCTTAAACGTCCGGCTGGGCTTGAGTTGCACGCCGTTCATGCTGATACGTCCGTTCTTGCACGCGTCCGTAGCAATCGACCGCGTCTTATATATCCGCATCGCCCACAAGTATTTATCGACTCGAACCTCGCTCATTTATTATTGTACTGATTCATGGTCCTATCAATTCCCTGCAGGCAAAAACTCGGGATAATCTCCGTCGTCACTTTGAGGCGCTCTTCGATTTGCTTCTTCTCCTCATCAGTCCATTCGCCGAGGACGAAGTTAATCTGCGTGCCGCGGGTATATTCATTGCCGATGCCGAAACGCACGCGGGCATACGCGTCCGTTCCTAATACAGATTGTATGTTCCCCAAGCCGTTATGTCCGCCGTTGGAACCCTGTTTGCGGATGCGGATAGTGCCAAACGGCAGGTTGAGGTCATCCACCAGCACCAACATGTTCTCCACGGGAATCTTCTCCTGCTGCAACCAATAGCGGACCGCATTGCCGCTTAAGTTCATATAGGTCGAAGGCTTGAGCAGCACTAACTCGGCGTTCTTCACACGGCATTTCGCCACAAACCCGTAGCGCTTGTCCTGCCACTCCGCCTTGACGGACGCCGCGAAGGCATCGATCATCATAAAACCGACGTTGTGCCGCGTACCTGCGTACTCGTCACCGATATTCCCTAAGCCGACAATTAAGTATTTCATATCATTTTGGCTGTCAGTATTCAGCTGTCAGCATTCAGATTATTTTTCTAAAAAATGCGGGGCAAGGCTATGCGCCTCGCCCCATTGTTCTCAGCGCTCAGCTTCTGACGGCTGATGGCTGAAGGCTGATAGCCGATTAAGCCTGCTTGCTCTGGCGTGTTGCCTTAACCTCAGCGACGCAAGCGTCAGCGGGGTTGACGAATTTCAGGCCTTCTACCTTCACGTCCTCAACAGCGATTTTCTTACCCAAGCCAAGCTCGGTAACATCGATATTGATACGATCGGGAAATGCGGTGTAGATACCCTGAACTTTCAGTTTGCGCATTGACTGAACCAACTTACCACCGGCTTTAACACCTTCAGCAAGACCGTTCAGTTGAACCGGAATCTCTACTACTACCGGCTTCTTCTTGTCAACGGCAAGGAAGTCTATATGCAGCGTCTTGCCGTCCATCGGATGGAACTGCAACTCCTTCACGATAGCTTTGGTTTTCGTGTCACCGATGGTGAGGTCAACAATCTGCGTGTCCGGGCTGTAAATGAGCTTGCGAACGTCAGCAGCAGCCACCGTGAAAGTAGCGTTCAGACCACAGCCATAAATGTTACAAGGAATCAGTTCCTCAGCGCGAAGAGCCTTAGCGGCCTTCTTTCCGTACTCGCTACGCGGAGTACCTACTAATGCAAATTCTTTCATTTTGATTTTGTTTTTGTGTTACTTAATACCGTGTATTCCATCACACGTAGGTCAATATCCAATGCACAATGCACAATGAACAAAGCATTCTAGTGACTTTGGCATAAAATTAGGAGTCCGTACAAGTCTCAAAAGTTTGTACCAAACTCCTTTAGCCCTTTGTTAATTGATAATTGTTAATTGTCAATTGTTCCTTGTTGTCCACCGAGGAGTCGAACCTCGCTTCTCGGAACCAAAATCCGGTGTAATACCGATATACGAGTGGACACCGCTTACACTAGAACTCGTGCGACTGCGGGCTTTGCCCTTGTATAGCACTACGTTCTGTGCTACGCTTTTCGGTCGGAATATCGTTTCACTAGCATTCCTCCCGAGGTAAAAAACCGATTAAAACGCTAGCAGAGCGATGTTTTAATCGGAGAGGAGGAAGTACGTCGACTATACGAATCGCGGGGCGATGAAGTCGTCGTAAGCCACTTCCGACGAGAAAGCGGGTGCAAAGGTACAACATTTTTTTGAATTGACCAAATTTTTTGGCAAAAAAATGTAAAATACCTCTAAACACTAAACGCTAAACGCTAAACGGAATTATTATTTCGCCACTACGAGATAATAATTCTTTTTCCCTTTTTGGAAGAGCAGATATTTCCCGTTAAGCAGTTGTGCGTCGGTCAGTGGTGTCTGCGGGTCGGTCAGTTTCTCTTTGTTGAGACTGAACCCGTTCGCCAGTATCATCTTACGCGCCTCGCCTTTCGACGGGAAAATCTTTGTCTTCTCCGCCAGCAAGTCCAACGGACCTATACCGGCCTTGAGTTCGTCGAGCGAGATGTCGTAACTCTCTACGCCGTTGAATACATCCAGGAATGTCTCTTCATCCAGTGCGCGCAAAGCGTCTGCGGTCGCGTTGCCGAATAATATATTCGTAGCCTCCACCGCCTTGTTATAGTCCTCTTCGCTGTGCACCATACACGTCACCTCTTTCGCAAGTCGTTTCTGCAGCACACGCAGATGCGGCGCTGCCTCGTGCTCTGCGATGAGGGCTTCAATCTCTTCGCGAGAGAGGCTCGTGAAAATCTTGATATAACGCTTGGCGTCATCGTCGCTGACATTCATCCAGAACTGGAAGAACTTATACGGACTCGTATATTTGCGGCTCAACCATACATTTCCGCTTTCGGTCTTTCCGAATTTACCGCCGTCGGCTTTGGTGATAAGCGGACACGTCAGCGCGAACGCTTCATTGCCGGTGATTTTCTTGATGAGTTCCGTACCGGTGGTGATGTTCCCCCATTGGTCGGAACCGCCCATTTGCAGTTTGCAGTTCTTATGCTCGTTCAGATAGACGAAGTCGTAACCCTGCAGCAGCTGGTACGTGAACTCTGTGAACGACATTCCCTGCGAAAACTCACCGTTGAAACGCTTCTTGACGCTGTCCTTCGCCATCATATAATTGACGGTGATGAGTTTGCCGATATTACGCGCGAAATCGAGGAAAGTATAGTCCTTCATCCAATCGTAGTTATTCACCAACTCGGCTGCGTTCGGTTCGCTGCTGTTGAAATCGAGGAAATGCTCCAACTGCTCGCGGATACATTGTACGTTATGACGCAGGGTCTCCTCCGTCAGCAGGTTACGCTCCGCGCTCTTGCCACTCGGGTCGCCAATCATACCCGTCGCGCCACCTAACAATGCTATCGGCTTATGCCCGCATGCCTGCAGATGACGCAGCATCATGATACCGCAGAGGTGACCTATATGCAGGCTGTCCGCCGTCGGGTCGATACCCACGTACGCGGTGGTCATCTCTTTATTCAACTGCTCTTCCGTTCCGGGCATGATATCCTGTATCATCCCTCTCCAACGCAACTCTTCTACAAAATTTTTATTCATCATTGTATCTATTTAACTTTTCTTATCAAGAATATACCAAAAGCCAGTGCCATAATAATATGTGCCCACTCCACCAGTATCTGCCCCCAGAGCAATTCGCCCGCCATCACTGCGCACCATACGAATAGCACGCATGCATAAGGCAATGCCCAGTATTTGCGCCATTTCCAGAAGACCGCCGGCAGGGGGTTGAAAGGAATGACCAGCCACGTCCATCCGGAAGCCGGCAGCGGCATCAGCCACATCCACACCACTAAGCAGCCAAGAGCCGTCTGCAGCGCTAAAAGAAGCCATTCTATATACGGTCTTCCCCAGAAAAGACTGAGGATTGCCAACAGCAACACCGCGATAGAGACAACCAATGGAGTGATGTACTGCGGATGCGGGAGGGCGGAAGGTGGCAGAAGTTCTATCCTTTTGCGCATGAGCGGCTGCCCGGCGATGCTGCTGCGCTCCCACGTCTCCGCTAACAACTGCGGACTGATGAGTTTCTCCTTATTCGGCAAATGCGGCTTGTCCACTACTCCTCCTACCAAGGTCATGCACCAGAAAAGCCCCCATCCGTGCGGAGCGTAGATATAGAAAATCTCCCGCATTGTGCGGTCAAAAGGAGCTTTCCACTCCGGATAGTCTATTTTATACTGCGTGCCGTTCGCACGGTTAGCCGCCTGTATGGCTTTCTCCACACAATGCACCACCGAGATGGCACATCCGCGCGCTACCGGGTCGTATGGAAGGTCCATACCTTGCGCCACCGCCTCATCGCAAATGCGCCATAACTCCGACTTGACCTCCGGCGGCAGGTTCAGCGGGTATTCCCATACGCCGCGACCTTCCTCCCGATAGACCTTCAGAAACTCTTCGGGACTGAACTGCGCCATGCCCATCTTCAAGCGGTTCGTCAGGAACTGCAGCACTTTCTCCCGCGCGTTCTCGCTCTCATAACTGAAGAAATAATCCAGTCCATAGGCAGGGCACTGCAGATGCAGGCAAGCGTGCCCAAGCACGCTGTATAGCACATTCCCGGGTTCTGCTGCGACCAGCCCCACTTGCACGAAGTCTTCCGCCGTGCGGTCGATGCCGTCGTCAAGAACCTGCCCACGTGAGGTTATGGGGAACAGAAGGAGAAAAGCAATGATTATATGTCGCAGATATCCGTTCACTGAATGCTGAATGCTGATGGCTGATGGCTGACGGCTGACGGCTAACGCCTTTTCCCCATTACATCGTAAATACCGTCAGCCGTTACGATGAACAGTTGACCGTCCACGAGTACCTTCCGTGCCTTGCTACTATTGTCCGTCAGCGAAGGAATATCCGTAGTGGACGGCGCTAATGGGAAATAATACTCGCGGTAATACGGCAGCGAAGAGAACAGCTCGTACTCCTTGCCGGACTCTACTATATCATCTATCGTCAGTTTAACCTCCGTCTCTCCGACATTCCGCCGCAATACCCATGAAGTACCATACGTAGGCGTCGTACCGTTAGAGAGGCGGACATCCTTTACCGGACTGCCGTAGCCAAGCGGCAGAGCGAACGGATGATATTTGGTGGCCGGATAGGATTCCGAGCCGTCAGGACCGATACGCGTGAAATACAGTTTATCTACCGTAAACGACCCGTAGATGAGTGCAGACTGATTCGGCAATCCACGCAGCACAATGGTGTCGGCCGTCAGCAAGCCATCCGTCACATCCAATTCGGCTTCCGGACATATAATCACCTTCGATGCTTGCACCTCACGGTCGATAGTCAGCGTGCCGGAACGGACATACAGGACAGAAGCACTATAGTCGCCTTCCGGCAGCGTAGCGTCGCTCTCGAAGATGTACGGCATCGTATAGAAACGAGCGGACTCTATCGTACCGCCTTGCGAGCGAACGATGATGCGGAATCTCTCAGCCGGTTCTACGGGTTCCGGAAGCATCAGTGTCAGCGTCTTGTTGGCGGCGCAGTCTTCGCTGCGATAGGATTTGCCGAAGACCTCTACTTCCCATCCGTACGGCGGCTCCTCATCTGTGCGGAAACCGTTCATATTCAGCGTCATGGAGGACGGCGTATAATCCACTATATCCAACCGGATACCTCGTTCGCTGCTCTCGTCCGAAATCTTATAGGCGTATATCTCCCCTACCCGTTCCTTGTCGGCATCGGTCGTCGGCAGCACTTCATACGGGAAGGTACAATAATCCGCCAACTGCTCATCGCTGACATAGTATCCGCCGGTGAGGTTAAGCGTGCCTGCGGGGGCATCTGCCATGTTGGACGGACAGTTAAATCGTCCGCCCTTAACGGTTAGCGCACCCGCATCTACCCGTGTCGCATAATCGGCAACGAAGGTGGCATCCTCGGATATCGTCATTGCGCCAGCCAGAACGCATAGCGCGAATGAGGACTCCTCGCTGCTGTTCGTCACGGTAAACGTACCTCCGGATATTTCACACAAGCCTCCGTTTTCCATACGGATACCCTCGATATTATCTACTCCGTCGCCGGAATTCAGTGCGTTCACTTCAAACGAGCCACCCGTCACGCTGAGTTGGGCATCGGCGTCTTGAATATGTATCGCCCTGCAGTGCGCGCCAAAGGAACTTACATGGAATGTTCCGGCGCTTATTATGGTGTTCACGGCAGCCAACATACAAATACCGTAAGCTACTCTTCCATTGGATACGACGAAGAATTCTCCGCCGTCTATTTGTATCGATGTGCCTGCGCTATTGCTATACACACCCGACACATTGCTGCTTCCAAATACGGATATTATCGGGGAACCGCTGACTTTCAGCGAGCCATACTTTACTCCCTCGGATGAAGTTATCCACAGCGCACGTGCCGGATTACCTGTTGTCTGGACGGTTATGCTACCGCCATTGATTTCTACGGCGCCGTAACCATAAATACCATTGGCGGTCGCATCTGTAGATTGCACCTCAATTGCACCTCCTGTTTGTGTAAACTTGGTATTCTGGCCTTCCAAGTTGATACCGATAGTTCCGTTCCCTGCGTGCGTATTTTTCACATGCAATTTACCTCCGGCCAATTCCAGCTCCCCGTGGTCAATCACGATGGCATTGAAGAACGAGCCTGCATCATAGGGCATCTCAAAGTTCCATACACCGCCCTTTGCGTCCGAATTGTCGGTAATGGTCAGTTGGGCATCCTCTTTCTGTTTGGTAAAGAATCTGTTGCCGTATGAATACCCCGTTATACGATGATTATTCAAATCCAAGGTAATCTGATTGTTCTCCGCATCCGGCGCAAGGGCATACGGCCCGTAGAAATTGACATCGTCTATGAGGGTAATGAGCGCCTGCGGTTGTTTTTTGGCGTAACGCATCGCCGTCTGGAGCATAGCAAACGATTTCTCATTCGTTCCGTCTGTTACATTTGCTACCATCGTTCCTTCGCCTATCGTATAGCGGTAACCCTCTGCGAACCCGGCGTCCGCATCCGTGAGATGAACAATCGTATAGGCATCATTAATATGCTCCGCCAACTGCGCATAGTGCGTAAAGAGTCCTCCTCGCAAATCGGTCAATTGGGCCGTACCTGCATCGATGTTGATTCCCACTCCTGTCTCTTGCTGCATCCGGAATCTACCGCCATTGACAATGAGCGAATGCGTGGCTGTACCGTATTCTCCGGTTACGGAAGGTTTTTGCTGCAGCATACGCACGCTGGACGGCGCGGAGCAGATAAACTCGCCATCATGGATGGTGATTTTTCCGGACATCGCATATCCGGGGATTCCTGTTCCCGAGGTCCCTGCTTCCGAGATACTACCGGATGCCCATACGCCGATGACATCCTCTTTCTCGGCTGTCACATAGAATGTACCGCCGCTTACTTCTATCTCCGCAAGATTGTTGGCAGCATCCGCATCGCAATAATCCGCTGAGTTCCACGGAGCAGCTACAATTCCTCGCGCTCCCGTCGCACAATGAACATGAAAGACGGGATTGCCGGATACGGTTGTCTTGTTTCGGTAAACGCCGATGGCGGCGGCATTGGTATTTTGATATATCGTAAAGTCTCCGCCGGTGACATTCAGTTTACCCCACGAACGAAGAATATCGATATTGTTGCCGTTCGCCACATATTTCTCCCCGTCGCGGGCATCCACAAGGAATGTACCTCCGCTGATATTCAATTCGCCCAAACTCTCGCCGAGCAAATGATGCGGCGTCTGCTCATCAAAGAGCCGAACGGCACTGGCCATACCTCCTGTCACTTGCGATGCCTCCGATGTATTACTCTGCGCGCTAAAATCACCACCGCTGATATTGATTATACCCTGCGCCGTCAGTATCTCCGCGCCTATTTGCTTGACTTGGGCGGAGGATTGGACGCAACATATCGTATGTTTAAGTCCCTCTACATGGAATGTCCCGCCGTGGATATTCACGATGGCATTCCCTTTATCCGATACTTCTTCTCCTACCCATCCTGTAGCAACGACAGCGTAACAGCCGGAGCCGGAACCGATGGCTTTTGCCTCCAAGGTTCCTCCATATACATTTGCTGTATTAAGTACTTGGCACAGTGCACGGGCGTTGGAGTATTTATTGACGGTAGCATGGATATGACCGTCTGTAATGGTTACAGGTCCGTAACCGCATACGCCATACGCGGCACTTAATGACACCGCTTCTATCTCTCCGCCGGATACTGTTATCACAGCGTCTTCAAAGTTCTTGCTGCATAGCGTGATAGCCGGATTCCATTCCAAATTGTCTTCCGTATTCTCGCAATACAGTTTACCACCAGCCATTTCTGCCTCGCCATGAATTACCAAAACGGTATATATATCCTCCATGTTGGCCATTTTCTTGTACAGACATCCCTTGCCTTCCGCCGAATTATCCGTAATGGTCAGTTTTGCACCGGCCTTATTGACAATCAACAGGCGGTCGGAAGTATTCTCCGTGATAGTATGGTTATTGAGGTCCAGCACGTGCTGTGCGTTATCTACCGTCGGGCTATAGACGATGCTCTCTGTACGCTCGAGGTCGGCTAATAACTTAATCGTTACATCCGTTCCGTTCATCGCTGCGCTCCATGCCTCGTCGAAATTCTCGAACTCCTGCTCCGGATATCCTTCTACCAGCACACTTGCCACCGGCTCTGATGCCGCTACCATTCCCAACGGCGTAGCGCTGATGATGAAACGCTTCATGTCATTGCCCGTTGGATGGAAGGTATAGGTATTCTGCGCTTTGATGCGCGTCGAGGTCTCTGCCTTCAAGTCATTGAGGTACCATTTGCCGAAACCGTTATAATCAAACGAGAACGTGTATTCGTCTTCCTCGCCGGTCATAAAGCCTACTGCGGCGCCTTCGAATGCAGGAATTGCACTCACCGCATCTTTCGTTCCATCCTCGCGAGGGCTATTGAGCAGCGGAGCTGCGCCGGCTTCGTTGATATTCTCGCCATCCCAACCGTCGTCATAACCGCGTGTGAAATCTTCGCGTGCCAAGAGATACAGCGTGGCACCGCCCTTGTTGCTTTGTACGATGACTTTCATCACTTCCGGCTCCGCCGTTTGGATACGCTTCGGCGCATACATCGCTCCGTTACGGATATCGTCCGTAGCACGTGCAGGACGTACATGGTCGTCATAACTCAACCTGAGCGTCTGACTACTTCCGGTCGAGTTCTTGACAAAGAAGCCCTGCATCGAGCTGATGACAGAATCGCGCACATAAGGTGAGGAATGGATAGGTACCGCTCGGTATGTACCGGCACTCGTGCCTTCTCCATGATTTTTATCTTTATCATTACCGGTATTGAACAAGTATATGGTCTTCTCCATGCTGCCGAAGTCGGCATCCTGCAATTGACGGATGAAGATAGGACCGGTCCAACTATTCGCCACTACGCACGACGAGTTGGCAGGTATAGTAATCTCCTGATCCGAAGATGCATTCAGCGTACCGGTCATCTCCAAGACGGTAGCAGATGACTGCGTAATGCAATAACCCGTAAATGGAACCATATTGTCATCATTCGAAACAGGCTCCCAAGTACTGCTTGCGCTGTTCCAGTGATAGAGATACGAACCATTATAATTCGGACTCGCTTTAGTCCCCGTGAACGGCGTGCCGACATACTGCCAGTTCCAAGTGCTACCGGTACCCACTGCCTTCGAATACATATACACCGTCGCCTGACAACTATTGGAGTTATTGAATATCAGCGAAGCGTTACCGGCCGCAGCGGACTCAAGAACGAGGTCTTCCGGCGTTGTGGCTACTAACGAACCGCCGGCATTCTTCAGTTGTATCGTTCCCGTCACTTCCAAGCCTTTGTTGGCGCCGATGGTCAGTTTACCGGTACTGCCGCTATATTTATCAATGATGATACTCTTTGCCTGCGCACGATTGATATTAACTACACAGGGCGCTTGTATGGTCACATCATGCTCAATCGTCGGCACGCACTTTGGCGACCAGTTGTTCTCATTGTTCCAGTTACCTGCCGTCACAAAATACAAGCGTACCGGTGTCCATTTCGCGTACAACGTAATATCTGCCGTGTATGCCGTAGCTCCGAGAGAAGTGACCGCATCACCAGTACATGCACTATTCGTGTACCATCCGCCGAAGGTGTAACCCGTCTTGGAAGCGCTCTTTAGCGTCGTCGCAGTATTATAAGTATGCGTTGTCGGATAACCGCTTTCATGCGTCCCCGAGAAAGCTGCACCGCCTTGATCCAAATAAGTTATCGAATATACATGCGGGGTGAAGCTTGCAGCAATCGTCGTTGCTCCGGTAACCACATAGTTCGCACTATACGCGCCGCCATTAATCGTAATGGCACTTGCGTCATAACCCGTATTCGCCACCGCGGTTATCGAAGTCAGAATAACCGTGTGCGCCAAATTCTGCGTTCCGGAAGTAAAGTTCGATGCCACATTCGATGTGTTCACATAGTTGACGGTAATTGTTCCATTCGTGTACGGACTAATTGTTACCGCATCCGTCTTCATGTTGTTGGCTATCGTGTAACTATAGAACTCACAGTTGATATTTTCACTCGTTCCGCCCGTTGAATGGTCTTCTCCCGGAGTAACAGTCACAGAGGTGGCTGTTACCGCATTACCTCTGTACGCCGTGGCAGCCGTAATAGCAGGAGTGTTTTTCGTGTTGTAGATACTCTTACTGCTTCCTGTTCCACCTTGAGCATTGGCAACAAACCAACTCGAGAAATTGTCATATTTCGTGGTCGTTACTTTATACAGGTTATCCGTACCGTACACCTTTGTCATCTGCGTTGCTTGGCTATGATCCACTCTACCAATACGATACCAAACATTTGCCCACTTCAGTACGTTATTATCGAAATAAATCGTTTTACTTGCCGCCTGATTACCTTCGGGAAAAGCGACGCTAACTACCGGCGCCGCCAAATTGGAATAGTTGACAGTAAAGGTATAGTCCGCAGCATTGGTTGTGGTGAGTTCGCATTGTACAGAACTATTCATCGTCCAATTGTCGTGATTGCTTGCCGTCATCGTTCCGGTGTTTCCATAATAGTTCCCGCAACCATCACCTATACTGAAACCATACGTCCATAATAAGCCAAGATTAATAGTCGCCTCTGCTGTAGTACCATCTATTTTCGTGAAATCCACGTTTCCGTATGGCTCTCCGTTTCTTGAACCATTGACCCACAGACGTAGCATCTTGAGGTTGTATGCCGTACCGCCATCCGCCCAATAAGAGTTGCCTCCCCACGATACCTTGCAGTAGTATGCCCCCATGTCACCATAGGCACAACTTGCTTTGGTATAAGTAGCACTTGTGGCTCCGGAAATCGCTTTGTCGTTTCCCGTACCTCCATGATACCATTGATACGTCGGGGTAGTAGAACCATTACCCATCGGGATCGCTGTCAAAGAAATCGTTTCTCCCGGGAAATAATGATAGGTACCGGTAATCGTAGCCGTGGCAACAGATATGCGATTTTGAGAATTATCCCATCCGGTGATTTCAACTCCGTTATGCGAGGAGTCATACATCAAATCATCCGTTTGGTTCCATTCGTTATCCCAGTTGTTAGTCGCCGTGCTACCATCCATACGACAGAAGATAACATATCCCCAGTTGCCTGCTGGTACCGTTACAGACCAATAGTCTGATTCGCCAACTCGCGCACAGTCTACCCAAGTGGTAGAGCCAGTACCGATGAAATAGGCCGCAAAACGTGCGCCATCCGACTTCCAGCTAGCATTTGGTTTGAGATACAATACCGAACCTACTATGTAATTCCTGGTGAAGCGTGCGGTAATAGTCTTAGCTCCGGTCGGGTAATAAGTGTAAGTGGTTCCCGTTCCGACATTGCTTGATCCATCATGCCAACACACAAAGGTATAGTCGCTGGACATGGATGAATAAGTGATATCTGTTTTTGCTGTGAAACCGGCACTTTTGTTCACAGAAACCGTTGAATTACCGACAGTAATGCTTCCTGTCGAGCTCGTACTACATGCCGTAGCACTACCGAATGTATTACTGGTATATGATAGCGATGCCGGCGCTGTTGCCGGATTGCTATAGGAACTTCCGCCATTCGTGGTAACCTGCACCTTAAAGGTTTGAGTACTGTTTAGCGAAGAGGCAGCCGTTCCTTTGTAGCCATAGGGGGAGTCAGAACCCACAGCAGCCTTATTGGCTGTCGAAGCGGCTTTGAAAACATAGTAACTGCCGCTGTTAACGGTGTAACTCTCTTTTTTAGCAGACTTCCACGTATTGCTTCCTATTCGGGTGTAGTAGTCCTGACTTGCTGCTCCCCAATTGGCACCACTTGTGAATGCAAAATAGGTAGCATCTCCCCAACTCGGAGCAGAGCAATACCATAGTTTTGTGTTGGTAATCTTGGACATAGTATAAGAACTACTATACCCACTATGTCCTACCCAAAACTGCATGTCCCCCGCACCTGAATACCCTGAGTTAAGCTCGTCAAAGTATATATTACCTCCTTTTACGGTACTATCTGCTCCCATCTGCCCCACGCCGATGGTGAACAGCAAGAGTATCATTGCGGTCAGACGGGTCCATGAGCAATTAGGTTTAAAGTTAACACGTTTCATATCCTTGTGTTTTTTATGATTACTTATTTGTCCTTACCAAACGGCAGTTCGTCTTGCGGGGTGATGTGGTCAATGGCTTTCTCGCTACTGATGACGGAATGCCCCAAACGATGCTCAATGTCCGCACGAGCATTACGTGCCACTTCCGCACCGTCTTTCGCCACATGCGCCGTCTCAATAATCCCCTTTGGGTCACGCTCCTTACTCAGGTCAGTAGCCGTCTGCTCCGCAAGCGCATTAAGCAGCAACTCCATATTTGTCATGTTATCGCGCAAGTTCTGACTCGTCAAGCCCTTATGTTCTTTATACTCGCGAGTCGTCATGCCGCTCCAAATCTTACTCATCAAATCCGTCAACTGGGCATACTCCGACTCGCTCTCCACGCCACTGCGCTTCCACTCGTCCGTCAGTCCCTTGCGAATCTCGATAGTCTTGATACGTTGGTTAATCCAGTTCTCCGAATAACCCAAACGACGGTAGTCCTTGATAGCTTGCTCGATGCTGCGTTCGGGGTCTTGCAACTGGTAGAATCGCTCGCTACCCACCTGCGCTAACCAGCGTTTTACCGGCTCGGCCTTCTTCGACGGAATTGACTGGATAATACGCAGAATACCCTCTAAATCTGCGACATCCGTCTCTCTGCGCTTGCCATCCGCAGCAACCAATTTCAACTGGTGACAATTTGTCACCGTTTGACTTCCCTCTTCATTGAGGCGCTGTTTAAGCTTATTCCAATACTTGCGTCCATCAACGCTCTCTGTTAATACTCCGACGACGTCAACAACGGAGAAATACCATTTCTCCTGAACATCGTCCCAAACGACACGAATCTTCGCGCTGTCAAATAACTTTATTAAATCGTGCGTTGCCATATGCGTGCGTATGCGTGGGGTATAAATGTGGCGGCAAAGATACAAAAAAAAATGCATCTATGCAAATAAAAATGAATTTTTATTGCATTTTGACGCACTTTTCTTTGTATTACTGTCGAATTTACAGTAGCTAACCGATTAATTATCGGATCAAGAACGGGACCATCACGGGACCATGTTCCGAGAACGACCTAACCAAGACCGGACGAAGTTCTTTTTAGAATTGCTGCAGCAACGCCGCCTTGCGGCTTTCGAAGAGGAGGTGCTCAAAATCGCGTTGCTTCATCTTCATATCCGTCTTGGCGACAACCTCGCGCAAAGCTGTATCCAGTTGCTGCTTATTCGCTATTCCTTTCTGCTGTTGCAAAAACGCATAATCCGGCTCGGTGCGTTGCATCAGAAACAGTACGTCGTAGAAATCGCGCCCTTTCTGCCGTGTAAGGAGTGCACATAACTTCATTGACAGGAGCACACTAAGCGGCGGCACAGGAACAGGGAAAGTGAAGCCATTTCGTTGCACAATCGCCATCTCCCGCGGGTAGTCCACACCTTGATCTTGTGCCTCTATCTTCATCAGAAACCGTTCTTCCCGATGTCCGGTCAACTGCAAGTCAAACAGTAGTTCCGGAAAATGCACATTGCTACGAAATGCTGTTAGCCGTGCGTTCTCCTTATTGCGTAACTCCGCATTCAATCCTTGTAACTGCAGATACTTCACCAACTCATCCGACATCTGCCGGAACTCGTTCTTGCTCAGTCCCTTACAGTCAAAATCAAGGTCCTCGGAGAAACGGTCGATACCTTGGATAAGTCGCAAGTTCGTGCCTCCGATAAACACTAACTTTGCCGCATAGGGAGAACGAGCAATCCATTCCAAGGCCAATAACTCCACGTACTCCTTGAGCATGTGCTTTTGGAAATTAGCGTTCTGCGCGATGTACGGCGGATAAAATCCGCGTATGTATTCCATGTCTATCATAAGTCGTAAGCTTTGAGTAATAAATGTATTCGCTTGTTTAGTATCGGACTGCTGATACGCTTGGCGTATTCCAATAACCGCTCCTTATTCAACTCCTCTCGCATCCAGTCTTCGTCGAAGCGCAGTTCGCGTATCTCGTCCAACGTCGAATACTGCGGATAAAGGTACAGCAGGTCAATAATTGCCTTCTCCGGCGTTGCCATCATATATTGCTTACCGTCCCGCATGGCTTTCGGTTCAAAACCCCAGAACAACCGCGGACGAATGGTCTGGTAACTGAACTGGCCGAACGCATTTTCGTACCGACAGGTCTTCTGCGTCGTCACACTCGTAATCTCCACCACTGCCTCCGGAATGATGCCATAGAACGAGAGTGCCGTGTGCAGACTGATATACGACGGCGCACAAATCTTACCGGCGATATATCGCGCATAGTCCGGTTGCTGAATCGTATCCGCAAACGCATACCAGCCCTTACGCAACATTACAATATATCCGGATTTTTGCCACTGATACCAATTGGAGCGGTTGAAATCCGGAGAGATGGCATGCACTTGATGAATCGAAAAACAGCCTAATTCATGCCACTGGTTATAGAATTGTGTATAGGTCATTTTTTTATGATTTATTCCAAATTCGCTGCAAAATTACAACTTTTCTAGAATATATGCAAGTATTCGCGCGTTTTTTTGCACAAAAAAGTCACCTTGCTTACGCTTGGTGACTCTTTTTGGTGAGGAAGAGAGTGTAGCCGATGGCGAAGAGCAACATCAGCAGCCACGGGGTGTGCCCGACGGGGATTGGCGGTTGAATAGGTTCATCCGGCGTACCCGGAACACCGGGTGTAGAGCCATCCTTCTTGCCGCCGAGTGTGGTCTTGCCGGTCAGCACCTCTTCGGCCGTAGTAATCTCGCCCATTACGCTGCTCTCCGAAGAATAGCTGCGTCCCGCCATCGCCATCATCGGCATAGGTACAGCGCCGACAGCATACGAGCCGCTCTGTGCATTCGCCGATACGCGATGGACAGAGGAGGACGAGGACGATGCGCTACCGCCGCCTCCACCGGAGACACCGGCAACGCCGGAAGTACGGGAAGAACCGGAGGTTGTCCATACCCGGCCTGCGGCCGTGGAACCGGAACTATGAGCGGGAGCTACTTTGGGTACAGACGCGTGACCACCATGCGCATAACGGCGCACGGTATTACCGCTAATCATCGGCACTGCGGGAGCATCCGGTTGGGTCAATACCACAGGGTGATAACCCGAGGAACGGGTACCGATATTGACCTTCCCCGGTTTTAGCTGCACTCCGGAACGCGCCAACTCATTTTCCTGTGTCTGCTGAGAGACAGCTGCTCCGCATACGCAGGTCGCGCCCACGCAACAAAGCAAGGCGAGGCCTACGTAGTAGAGCTTAAATTGGTTTTTATAACGACTTATATTCATATTCAGACTAATACTTACTTGTTTTCAACCAGTTTACCTGTCGCGTCATATGTACGCGTCTGTACCTTAATATAGAGTTTATCTTTGACAAGCACTTTCTCCGGTCGCTCGGCGGCAGCCTGAGCGTCATCTATACCCTCGTGTACTTTCGCCAACGGCGTTGCGCTGATGATGAAGCGCTGCTCGTCGTTATCGGTAGTAAGGAAGGTATAGGTATTCTCGGCGTCAATGCGCGTGGAGATGCCTAATTTCAAGTCATTGAGGTACCATACCTCATCGCCGTTGTAGGTGAAGGAGAAGGTATATTCGCTGTCCTCGCCGGCATGGAAGCCCACTAACGCACCTTCGAACGCAGGGATAGCGCTTACCGCATCTTTCGTACCGTCCTCACGGGGGCTGTACATCAACGGGCCTACACCGGCTTCGTTGATATTCTCGCCATCCCATCCGTCGTCAAAGCCACGGGTAAAGTCCTCACGGGCGAAGAGATAGAGCGTAGTGCCATAACGGCTGCCTTGCGCAACCAGTTTCATCCATTGAGGCTTCAAATCGTTATGCTTCGGTGCATACATCGCACCATTGCTGATGGTGTTGCTTCCGTCCGGACGCACATGCCTACCGTAATTGAGCGTTATATATGCAGACGATTCGGTATTGGCTTTCCGGACATAGAAACCTTGCATGGACGAAATCTTTGATGGCAGGCCTTCCGTTCCGGCTGTTGCACGCGGGATGACAATATATTGTCCGGGCGAAGTACCGGATACACCGGCGTTGTTCTTGTCATTACCGGTATTGAAGAGGTAGATGGTCTGATCCACATTAGTAAAGTCATCAGCTGTCATCTGCGTGATTTGTATCGGCGCTGTCCAACTATTAGCAAATACATCGGCCGTACCCTTTAGCGCACCGGATGGGAAGCTATGGGTCTGATCAGGAATGTCATCCGTTTGCAGCAATGTACCGGTCATCTCCAATACCGTAACCGCCGGTTGGGTGATGCAGTAACCTACCCATTGGTTCATGGTGTTACTATTATAGACAGGTTCCCATCCGGAGCAATCGTTGTACTTCCATTGATAGAGCCACGAGCCATTATAGTTCGGACTCGCAGTAGTACCCGTGAACGGCGTACCGATGTACTGCCAGTTCCATGTGCTGCCGGAACCCACGGCTTTCGAATACATCTCCACCGTCGCCTGACAGCTATTGGAGTTATTGAATATCAGCGAAGCGTTACCGACTTCATCGGACTGCAACCGGATATCTTCCGGACGAGTAGCCAAGCGGTCAGCGCCGGTAGTAGTACGCGTAATGGTTCCTGTCACTAACAGGCCCTTGTTCGGCTGAATAGTCAGTTTTCCGGTATAGGAGCTGTTTTGCGCCAGCAGCACACTGTTCGCCGTAGCGGTAGTCTCATCTACCGTTACCGGTTTCTGTATAATCACATTATAACTGATAGTCGGCCGATAGCCTTTTGACCAGTTGCCTTTCGTACTCCATTTATGGTCATTCGTAGCATCGGTGAAGGTGTTGGTGTTGTCCGGGCTGATTTTCCAATTATAGGGCGCCAGCACTCCTACCTTCTCATCCTCCGACATCGCTAATACATAATGCATAGGAGATGTTTTTCTGTATGTACCCAATTTGTAGCCCTGTGTATAATAACCGCCGGATAGGACAACCGTTCCAACAGCATCTGAACCGAAGCACGAAGATCCGCTGCTATTGAATTTACCATCCGTCACATTGACTGTTGCGCTTGCATTCGGTACGTGGAACGCCCATGTGCCGGTAAACGTACCGCCGTTGACATTAACGACAGGCGATGAGGAGCCATCGGCGATGATACCACGTAAGGCATCGAAGGAAGCCGTACCGGAAACAGTGGTCGTACCGCCTATTGCACGAACACCTATCGCGTCACTATGACTATTATCCACCACCGTAAAGCTACCGCCGGAAACGGCACATGTACCGGCTGTCACGCGTACGCCTTCTATGGTATTATAGTCTACCACGCTCGCAGGCGTCGTGGTATGCACATCAAATGTACCGCCGGAAACGGTTACATTGGCGCTCGCATGATTTACCCAAACGCCCCTGCAATGATTGCCAGACGATTGTACGTGATATGTACCGCCACTAAGCGTACACGTACTTGCTCCTTTTATATATGCGCCAACTGCTTCTTCGCCGGAAGCAGTAACCGTATAGGTACCGCCGGCAATATCGATATTGGTGGCATAGTCCGTATATACGCCCCATGCGCTTGATGCTGCATTAACAGTTGCCGTGGGGGAGCCGGTGACATTGATGTTTCCTGCTGTTGATTCACTATAAATAGGATAGAACGCTGCCGCTTTAGTACCCGCAGCCGTTACGTTAAATGTACCGCCGGCGATGTTGGCTGTTCCATACCCATATACGCCGTAGCATTCGGTGCTACCGCTGACATTCACCGTAAGACCGCTACCGATATTCGCCACTCCGGATGCGCCATTGAAGACATACATACCGGCTGCTTTACCTCCGGTATTGGTAGCATTGATGGTTCCGGAAGTGAGGTGGGCTGTTGTATAGACATACAGACCAAATGCCCAACCGGCACCGCTCGATTTCGTGGCTGTTACCGTACCACCCGTCAGTCGGAACACACCGGAGCCTCCATTGGTAAGAAGCACGCCGATAGCAGGACCCGTACTATGCGTATTATCGCACTTGATTGTACCGCCTTGTAACTCTAACTCACCAGCTTCCACCTTTGCACACCAGTAGTTACCGGAATGTTCTTTTTGGCTCAGTATATATCCATTGGCAGCCCCACCGGTATTGGTGATAACCAGTTTGCAGTTCGCTTTACGCACATGAAGAAAATCAGTGTTTGACGATTGCAAGTGATGGCTGTTAAGGTCCAGCGTCGTGGTAGTTGTGGAGGGGGCCGGATTATAACTCAACTGCGCTACGCCGCTAAGGTCTTTGAGCAACTGAATGGTTACTGCTGCGTTATTAGCGCCCATCGCATTGCCCCATGCCGTGGACAAATCGTCATATTTCTGCCAACCGCCGGAATCTACTTTTACCTGCGCTTCCCATTGACGCCACATCGCCCAATAGGTCTTATTGCCGGTATCCGTCGTAGAGATGGTCGTAACGGGGTCGCCCGTCAGTTCTGCGTTGTCGTACCAGCCCTTGAAGTTATATCCGTCTTTGGTGACGTTCGTCGGGAGCGTCGCGCCTTCACCATACGTATAACTCGTCACATTGCCGGCAATGATTGTACCGCCGTTGGGGTTCAATGTAACGGTATAGGTATTCACCGTCCAAGTTGCCGTATAGGTCGCATCCGATGCAGGCATGGTGCTCGGTACAGCCGGACTCCAACTTGCGAATGTATGACCGGTCTTTATTACCGTAGGAGCGGTCAGCGAAGCACCGTATTTCACGGAACCGGCGGCCGTTCCTGCTTCGGAGATACTACCACCTGCCAATGCCCACGTCAGCGTGTACGAGTTACGCGTGTATTGATAGGTTACCACGCGCGAGCCGTCCGCGAGAATGGTTACCGTCTGACCCGCAGGAGCAGTAAAGCCGGTATAACTCTTGCGACCCGGTGTTACGCTTGCACCCGTCGTACCCGTCAGGTTATCCGTTTCAGTCGGAGTCAATGGATACGTACCGTCAAGGTTCTGCTTGTAGTGATTAACGGTATAAGCCGTATTCGTATTCGGCGCAAAGGTCGCTGTATAAGTCACATTGCTTGCCGGCATGGTCACAGAACGAGATGTACTGGTGTTACCGTCATTCCATTGTACAAAGTGATAACCAGTGTTCGCCGTAGCCGTGATGGTATGGCTGGTGTTGTAGTCGTATGTACCACCACCGGAGACAGTACCATAAGTAGCGTTATTCGTCTCCACTGTCAGCGTATAACTATTGATTGTCCATTTCGCATAAAGCGTGATATCCGCCGTATAAGCCGTGGCACCGAGAGTCGCCACTGCGCTACCGGAGCAGTCCGAAGCAATGTACCAACCGCCGAACGTATAACCCGTCTTCGTAGCACCCTTCAGCGTCGTCGCCGTGGCATAAGTATGCGTAGTCGGATAGCCGTCTGCGTGTGTTCCCGAGAATGCAGAACCTCCTTTATCCTTATAAATAATATCGTAAGTAATCGGCGTCCATTTCGCGTAGAACGTTTTATTACCTGTTGAACCGGTTGAGATAGCAGGAGTGCTAACCGGGGTCGTAAGCCCGGAATCCGTGTACCAACCGGCGAACGTATAACCCGTCCGACTGCCCGGAGCAACTAACGTGATATTAGACGACTCTACCGTATAATTGGCAGGGTTACTATTCGAAGCACCATATAAATTATTATAAGTAATAGTATATGAAATCGTACCGAAAGTAGCCGCGAATGTAGCATTTTTCGCCAAAATATGGTTGTCAGTTGCACCAGACGTTATGCTTTGCGCAGACTCGCCCGACGGAGTAACTGTAAACGTACTCAACTGATATCCGGACGCAGGCGTAGCTGTTGCGGTAATCTTTGTACGGTGCGCCAAGCCGGCCGTAGTACTGGTCTTGTCCTGCGCCGTACTATTTACATCCGTATAAGCCAAATGGATTGTACCATGAGACGGCGCAGTAATCGTTGCCGTATGGGTCAACATACCGGTGGTGGAACTCACGTTCCAGTAATTACAGCCATTCTCCGTGTTGTTGGAGGTTGTCGGCACGATGGTCACGCCGGAAGAACCCACTACATACTTCTGAAAGTTAGTAGCTTTAGTAATGGCATAACTATCTCCTGTGTTTACTAGATAAATACTACAACCATCCCCTGTCCATGATTTGTTATTAGCAATCTGCCATGCCTCAAACCCATCGTATGCCAAGGTCTTGATGGTGTAGAAACGGTCCGTACCCGGGACAAGCGTCCACTCCTTACTATCCGTCGTATTATTCTTGTTGTGTGTACCCTTACCGATACGCAAATAGATATTGCTTGTTCCGGCAGTGTTCCAATCGGTAATGACTGACTTATCGAAATAAATCGGATAACCGGCTGTTTGATTAGCCGTCGGATAGGTTACACTAACCGTAGGGTAGTCCTTATTAGAGTAGTTTATCGCAAAGGTATAGTTACCTGCCAATGCGGAATTGATGTTACAGTTTTGGGATACGCCACCGTCAAATGTCCAACCGGAAACCGTCGTGATGATTGTACCCGTGTTACCGAACCAACCGCCGTTATTATTTATCAACTTGAATTGGTAGTTCTTATCCGATGCCAGGTTCACGGTGGTATTTCTCCCGGTACCTGTACCCGTGTTGCTGAAATCAAGCGTTTGCCATGCATCCGATGTGCCATTATTGATATACAACTGCCATACGCGCACCCAAACACCGCCACTAGTGGTAGAGCAACTACCGTTTGTCACGGTACAACGATATTGACCGGCTTTCGCCGCAGTCATAGATGTGGTATAACTTGCGCTTGTAGCACCGGCTATATTATCCCACGTAGAACCATTGTATTTTTGCCACTGATAGGTAGCATCCGATGCGACATTCGTACCGCTGACGGTAAGCGTCATGCTCTCGCCGTTGCAGAAGTCCCATTTATTATCGGTAGAAGCAATAGACAGACTCGAGGGCGCGACACAGGTCCAGTATGCATACAGCGTCTTTGTTGCATCCTCAAAATTCCATGTGTTCGCACTGCTTCCATTGGCATTGTAGTACTTTGTACCATCACCGCCGGTGGCTGTAAAATAGCCTTGGAATGTATAACCCGTACGTGTCGGCATCGTAGCAGCCGGCATCGCGGCATCATATGTAGCCGTCACTTGTGCCGTTCCTCCCGAGCCGCTTTGCGGATTCAATGTAACGGTCGTTGTCTTCGCTGTCCACTGTGCCGTATAGGCCTTATCGCTCGAAGGCATCGGGCTTACGACTGCCGGACTCCAAGACGAGAAGTTATAACCCGTCTTCGTTACCGTCGGTGCCGAGATAGAAGCGCCGGCCGCCACGGTCTTGGTTTGTGTGCCTGTCTGACCCGCCGTCGGGAAGTCAAAACCATCTGCCGAACCGGCTGTAGAAACAGAACCGCCGTTCATATTCCAAGACAAGGAATAGGCAGGTACCACTTTATAGGAATTGTTCGGCATACTCGCAGCCGAGCACGCAGCATTGGTCATCAGCACCGGTTGGTTATCATCCGTACAATACGTACTGAGGCTAGAACTTGTATTGGAGAAATAACCGCCGGATACCTGTAGGGTTCCTGTAGAATAAACACATTCTTCTGCTTTGAATTTCGGGGTACCGGTAATTACAATGGTTCCTGTAACAGCATTGACACCTCTTGAATTATTCGCGGTAGCATCCGTCACATCAAATGTACCGCCGGAGATATTACATCTCGCTCCGCTTCCCTCTACACGAGCACCTTCTATATTAGTTCCTGTTCCGGAAGTGCTAACGGTAAATGTTCCGTTTGAAACATTAACTGTACCTCCGGCTCCCACATGTATTCCTCGTCCGTGGGCTGTGCCTGCAGTTACATTGAATGTTCCATTACTTACAGAGATCGTACTTGCAGCTGTCACATTTATACCATATGCGATATTTTGAGAAGAAGTGACTGTGAATTCTCCGCCGGATATAAGGGCCTCCTGTGCTCCTGCATTATCATTGTATATACCTCTAATAGTAGCTCTGCCTGATACCGTAATTTTAGGCGCTCCACTCACTTTCAACAAACCTTTATTAGTCTCATTAACTCCAAAGTACAAGCCGCGCACATCGTTAGCGGAAGAAGTAACCGTGATTTTACTCGTACTCGTTCCCTTGATATCTGCCGTTCCATATACAACAACACCATTCGCTGCTCCTGACCCACTGACCGCTAATTCTCCTCCGGACTGAGTATAGGTTGCCAGACCCGTTTCTATATAAACACCATTGATAAGTTGGCCGGAAGATGTATTATTGACATTCAGTTTTCCTCCTGTCAATTCTATCTCACCGCGATTGATAACAATACCGCTACCACCGGAAGCAAATGCCTCCTCCAGATTCCATATTCCTCCTTTACTACCGGAGTTATCCGTAATCGTCAATTTTGCATCCGCCTTGGTAAAGGTGAAGAGACGGTTACCATCGGAGAGAGTACTGGTAACATAATAGTTATTCAAATCCAACGTGCCTCGCCAATTATCCACCGTAGGGATGAGATTATAATTACCGGTATACGTGGTGTTATCTATTAATGTGATTACCGGATTCGTTTGGTCTTTGGCTTTTACAAAAGCATCATGAAGTGTAGTAAAATAGGATGTCTTTGTCTCCGCTACCACTTTCGTTGACACGATAAACCCGGTTCCTATCCGATATCTATAGCCGGCGGTGAATAACGGACCGGAAGTAATGTTATATACCGTATTTCCGTTCTTGTAGGTATCCAAGTAACCATTAACATTATAATATCCTCCGTTGAGTTTTAGTGTTGTTCCATAGGTGGCTTCTGCAGCTACGTACGAACCGGAACATGTGAACATACCTCCTTGGACTTTTACCTCTGTACTTGCGTTAGAATTATTAGCATGGAATATCCAACTACCTCTGAAATCACCGTTGTTTATTGTGAGGGTGGTGGCACGCGATCCGTCGCAAATTACACAACGAGTGGCATCAAATGTCGCATAGCCGGAGAGGGTAATGGTACCACCTTGGGCACGAATACCAATGGGGTGATTCGAGCCGGATGTTTTCGTTACCTTAAAACTACCGCCGGAAATATTGCACGTTCCGGCTCCTATATGCAAACCCTCCGGATAACCAGCGGACGTATTAGCCATATTTACATCAAAATCACCGCCGGTCATCGTAATGGTAGTTGCCGTCGCAGAACTTGCAACGTAGATACCATACCCCGAAGACGCGTCGGCATCTATATCAAATGAACCTCCACTGATATTTGTATACGCGGTACTTGACACATCAACATAGAGGCCATACACAGCAGATGCTCCGGATACCTTAATCTGCGGCGAGCCGGACACGGTTACCGTTGTTCCTGCATAGTTTATGCCACGTGCGCCAGAACTTGCTGTTGTGGATACAGTCAATTTACTATTATCAGTCACTGTAGCCGGACGACCAGCCGCAACAATACCATTTACGGCAGTCTTAGCCTTTACCTCGAGTTCTCCGCTACCGCTCAAAGTGAAGGAGTTGCTTGCATCATAGTTTTCTATATAAGCCCCGCTTTTTGTTCCACTGGTTGCATTATGATCAAAATACACCTTTCCTCCGGCAATCTCTACGGCTCCGCGTGAAACCAATATAGCATTATTAACGCCATCCGTAGATGAAGTCATATTCCACGTACCGGAACCCGTAATCGTCAGTTTACAACCCACTTTATTCATACGGAAGACATAAGAAACGGAAGGATCGGAACTCGTAATGATATGTCCGTTCAGATTCAGCGTACCGTTCCAATTGGCTTGATACGGAATAAAATCAAGTCCTCCCGTGAAAGGAGCATCTTCTAACACCGTAATGGTCGGGTTCACACAGTAACCTGCATAGTTTAATGCGTCTGCGAGATTGTCGTAGGTTCCTTGAGAATAACCATCTGCAGTGACGCGAACTTTAGTGCCTGCCTCAGCATTCGTCACACCGAGACACACTATGCCCACAAGGGCGAGAAGAATTGTTTTAAACTTAAAATTGAATTTTATCATAGCTTGTTTTTTGTATTTTCAAGGGTTATTTATTTATCGTTCTTGCCACGGATTACTTTATGACGGATTTTGACTACCGCAAAATTCAACTCCACTTCCGTCTCCGTGCCTACGGTCTCAAATTGAGCACCTATCACATTCCCAATTAACTCCCCACTCTTCTGCATGAGCGACTTCTTCTCCTGCTCATCCTCCGTTGTCGCTACCGCCTGCATGGTACGCGCCACTTCACGTAACTGCACGAAGGTCTCGATGATTGCCAACGTCGTCTGCGTTGCCCGCGGACTCTTCAGTATCGTTGCTAACATGTACAAGCCGCGCTCAGTGAAAGCGGTAGGATTTACCGGACTAAATTTAAGTTTTTGAAGGTGGTCGAAATTTTCGACTACCTCCTTTTTCTCCGCTTCACTCAAGGGAATGAGATACCCCTCCGGGAACTTATCGAGGTTGTTTTTAACAGCCTCATTTACTCGTTTGGTTTCTACACCATACAACTGAGCTACGTCGGCATCCAATAATACCGGCTCACCACGCAGAACAACTATTCTGTCCTTTACTTGTTCGTATTTGACGATTTCGTTTGCCATAGTTTCTGTTTTGTATTTTTTCTTTTGTGCCCTCTCGCGTATGTATGTACGTACGCGCAACACAAAAAGCGGGGCAAAGGTACTGCTTTTCTTCGAAATGGCAAAATAAATAGCCAGAAAATTGACGAAAAAGTGCATTTTGCAAAGTGGAGTTTGCAAAAACAATCTTAAAGAAATGTATCTTTTTCTTAAAAAGAAGAAAGAAAAATAATCACGGAGACGTGAAAAAACGCCTCCGTGAAAATAATTCTAAACCCGTAATAACTACGTGTTGAGTAGGTAATGACTAGGTGTTTACTAGGTGTTGCCTACGTTTACTTACACCATACCCAACGGCGAGCAGCAGCATAAACAGCCACGGCAGCGGACCTACAGGCACATCCGGCTCCCATTCTGCCAGTAGTACCCACGCGGAACCGGTCCATACATACGTATCAACACCTATGATTCGCGTATTTCCAGTTTCCACATGATACCAATCATTTGCCGCTTCGTTGAAAACCCACCAATCGTCATCGCCTTCGCCTCCGTTGCGCCATTCTCCGTCATAATTGCCACCTTCGCCAGGCTTCGCCTTACGCAAACCTGTAGGACCGGCAGGAGCTGCTGCGCGGGACATTGACGCAGAAGACATCATCGCTATCGATGGCATGGTAACCGTTCCTCCGCCGGCATACGTGATTCCTCTTTCCCCACGGCGCGAGGAGGAGCCGCTGGTGGCCATCACACCGCCATTACCCATTCCGGAACCGATATTCTTCACTTTCGCCGAAGAGGTGGTATGGATGACGTCTTGTTTTGCGGCCGTAGCCGGCATAGAAGCATGGCCGCTGTGCGCATACGAGCGGATTGCCGCGCCGCTGAGCATAGGGATGCTGCCTTTATGCAACGGAGACACCGTCATCGGCATAAGCGCCGTGGAGTGGGTGCCGTACGTCACGGCACCCGGACTCACACGAACGTCATACTTCGCCCGCTCACTCTCTTTGTAAAAACCGTATGCGGCTACCAACCACAGTGCAGCCAGAACCACACCAAGGAAGATGAGCATTCCCATTCGGGACTTATCGAAATTGTACTTCATATCAGCCTAATACCTTATTTGTTTACTTGTTTACCCGTTGCGTCATAGAGCGTGCCATTGACGCGGATATATAATTTATCATGAATGACCAGTTTCTCCACCTCTCTTCCCTTCAGGGAGGAGTCGGAGGTAGGCTCTATGTCCGTCGTGCCTTGCGGCGCTTTGAAGACACCATAGAGGATGAAGCGTCCTTCGGTAGTACCCTCTTCCGTATCGAAAGTATAATCCTGCGTGAGGAGGTCCGTACGCAAGCCCGTCTCGTTATCAATCAGATATACTGCCTCAAGGCGGTTCAGCCAATCGTTATCACGCATGGAGATAGTCAACTCCTGTGCGCTCGGGCTGTAAACCGTCAACGGTACACCTTGCTTGAGCACCTCGTCGGCTACACCGGCAAACGCCATCGTACCGTACGTATGCATACTATATAGTATCGCGTGCGGGCCTGTAAGCATCTGTTTCGCAACATCTATACCCGTCTGGTATGTGTCGTCATAACGCTCCGGATGGCTATAGACGCTCGTCTGGTCGCCTTCGCCCTTCGCATCCTGTATGTCGAGTTGTACCCATTGGATACGTACCTCTTCGTCCTCCGCCTTGATTCGACGCGGAGCGAATGCGTTCTGCGAATCGTCGAAGTACAAGGAACCGGACGAAGCCGCCTGATAAGCAAAGACACGAGACGGCGGGATAACCTCCGGTATATCCTGCTCAAAACCATACGGTTTCATCCAACAGATAACCGGTGCCTCCGGATATTGACGGGTATGATAACTGCTCGTCAACGGCGATACAAGGACATTCCAACCGCACTCGGTAACGCCCGCGGCACCATCCGTATGCGATACCGGCACGGAAGTCGGCAGCGGCGACGGAACAGTTACCGGGAAGAGGAACTCACGATAGTATTTCAAGGTCGAAATCATCTCGTAGCCTACTCCGCCAACGATAGGATCATTCTTCGCCACCGTTACCCAGTTATTGCCCTTTCCGTTCTCAGCACGGGTTTCCTCATTGTAACGACGGAGAAGCCATGTGCCGCCATATACAGGGTCTTTGCCGTTCGCCAAGCGAATATCATTCACCGGAACAGCATCGGACATGTTCCACGGCAGACCGAACTGATAGTAAGCGCTGTTGTCCGAGACGATACGCGTGTAGAACACTTGAGCAGCGATTGTACCCTTATTGTCGAGTTCTGCTGCATGAGCAACGTCCGTCCTCAGGAAGAGCGCATTCGCTGTCAGTGTCTTGCCTGTACCAATCTCAATCGTTGCGTCTACGCCGACATATACATTATGTACCGCAACATTCGCATCGATAGTCAATGTCGTACCATGTACATAGACATCCGCTAACGGATTCGACGTGAGCGTAGCCGGATTGACAAACGGCACGACATACGTATGCTGGCTGACTATCTCGCCATCCTTGTTGGATATCGAGATGAGAATCTCTTCTCCCGGCTCTTTGCCATACGAAATCGTCAGCGTCCTATCGCCAGTCTGCGCGTACGAGGTACCATTGACGGTATAGGGCCATCCGCCGGCAGTCCAACCGGAAGCGTTGATGGTTAACGTACTGCTTGTCCAATCCACGATGTCCGCATAGAAGCCGATATCCTCTAACAGGATAACCTTCCAGTTATAAGCCGAACCAACAGCCTGCTTATCTGCATCGGTGGTAGCCACTACCTGATACGGCAGATGGACAAGACCGTCCAAGTTCGTATTCTTATTCGCGAAATAGCCACCGGTAATCGTTATCGTACCTGCGGTAACAAAGGCAACGACATGCGTACCTCCGTTAAACTTACCGCCGGATACGGTGAGCGAACCGCCCGTGTCCATCGACAGTGCACGCGACTCGGCAGTGCCGGTGGTAGTAACCGTTACTTCACCGCCGCTGATAACCGACGTACCTTTGGTAACCACACCGTTGGCGGCACCATTATTCGCATTTTGGACCTCAATGATACCGTTCGTCTGCGTGAATTTACCGCCCCATACATATACACCATTGATCAACTGAGAAGACTGGGTATGCTCTGCATGTATCTTACCGCCGGCCAATACCACTTCGCCGTTATCGACTACCATGCCGCTGAAGCCTCCCGCTACCGTAGCCGGGAAGTTCCATACGCCGTCAGTGCCACCGGAGTTATCGGTAATGGTCAGCTTCGCACCCGCCTTACTGAAGGTAAAGAAACGGTTGCCGGAAGTAGCCGTACTATTGATAACGCAGTTATTCAAATCCAGCACACCTTGCCAATTAGCCACCGTAGGCGTAAGCATATACGGACCCGTAAATGCCGTTGTACCTAACAACGTAATCGTCGGCGAAGCCTGCGCTTTCGCATCCTCCAACGCTTCATTGAGATTATGATAATAAGCGGTGTAGCTGCCTGCCGTTACCCGTACTTTGTACGGACTCCAGCTTGCCCAGTACTCTTTTGCGCCCGTTTCCGAGGTGGAGATAGCCGTCACGGCAGAACCGCTCAGGCCTTCGTTATCAAACCAGCCGAGGAACTCGTGCGCCGTGAGCGTCACATCCGTCGGGAGCGTAGCGCCTACGCCGTACGTGTAACTCGTTATATTACCCGAGTTAATCGTACCTCCATTCGTATGGAGCGTAACGCTATATACTTTCGGTGTCCACTGCGCGGTATAGGTCACATCATTGGACGGCATCGTAGAAGGTACAACCACCGCCGTACCGTTATGCCAACCGGCAAAATCATAACCGGTCTTGGTCGGCGTATTCGGAGCCGTCAGCGTGCTACCTGCCTCTACATAACCGTTCGGCGTGTAGTCGCCCGTCAACGGGTCGCCATCCGTTACCCATGCCAGCTCGTAAGCCGTCACTACCTTGTAGTTATAATCCAAGCCAATAGCCTCTTTTTCCGCCTGCGTCATCAAGAGAGCGCGCTTCGGAGCCACGCAATAGGTTCCCAGACTTGTCTCCGTATTGGAGTAGTAACCGCCCGTTACTTGGAATGTACCGGCTGAATATGATACACATTTATCGGCTTTCACCTTCACCGTACCGGATACCGTCGTTGTGCCCGACAAAGGACGGATACCGTAAGAAGAACGGGTACTGTTATCCGCTACGGTGAACTTACCGCCGGATATATGCAACGTACCGCCCTCGTTACGCGCGCCTTCTACATTATCGAAGGCACCTTCGCTTACCGTGGTCTTCACGTCAAACTCACCGCCCGTCACGGTTACTTCCGCATCAGCATGCTTCACATGGATACCGCGAGCATGAGCACCCGTTGTCTGGACGGTAAACTTACCGCCGGAGACGGTTGCTTCACTGCCGCCTTCAATACCTACACCATAGGCAATTATACCTGCCGAGGTTATCGTAAAATCACCGCCGGAAATAGTTATATTCCTACCGGCTGCTGACGTATAGACACCGTAGGCCTTGGTTGCTGCTGATACCGTAATAGTCGGCGTTCCGCTGATGGTCAGCAGACCAGGGTTCGGGCTGACAGACTCCAAGAAGAACGCTTGCGCCGGACTGCCGGTGGTGCTGACCGTTATCGTTCCGCCCGTTACCGTTGCGGCACCGCGCATCACTACGCCGGATGCAGAACCGGTGGTGGTC
>Ga0310696_10000638_pt1 | contig 53663 bp, 42 predicted proteins | sample AusTroGonzalo_MG_4_FD_203885 | JGI IMG/M metagenome (GOLD analysis project Ga0310696, IMG submission 203885) | Bovine rumen microbial communities from tropical cattle in Woodstock, Queensland, Australia - Gonzalo_02 (v2) (version 2) | ecosystem: Host-associated > Mammals > Digestive system >...
TGCCGTCTATTTCGGCGGCCTCTATCTCTTCCTCCTCTTCGCGCTCTATTTTGCCATGAGCGATGAACTCAAGGAGCATCCTATTCCCGTCGAATTCATCGCCTTTCTGCCAGCCGTCGCAGTAGGGATACAAATTGGCGACCTTATGATGAAGCTATTCTGGAGGCGTTCGCCCGTGGAGATGGACGACTATCTGCGCACGCGCCCCGTAGCTCCTTCTGACTGGGCCCGCTTCATCCTCTTTGACACATCTATGGGCTTCCTCCAGTGGCTGTTTGCGCTGATGCTTGGCGTGTCGGCCGTGTTTTTCCTGCCTTGGTGGTCAGCTCTGGTGATACTTGTGCTGGCCTTCACCGTCTCCCTCACGAATGCCCTGTTCCAGAATTGCTGGCGTCGTGCTCCGGGAAATCCGCAGACCCTTCCCCTCGTCTTCGGCTATCTCGTCTGGACGGCCGTCCTCTGGGGGATAGCTGTGTCGGATGCCGCCCTATCGTACATATACCCAGAATCCCTCACCCTTTTCTCGATCCTCTTCCTCCTGGCTTTCCTGGCCGTCAACCTCCTTACTCTTGCCATTCTCCATCGCTACTTTATGCGCATGAAGAACCACAATGAAGAGACCCACGCTCCAGTATCGTCGCCCGTACACTCACTCGGGCAAGTCTCTCTGTGGAGCATTGAGTGGGTGCAGCTCCTGCGCAGTAAGCGTCTGCGTACCAGTTTCTTCTTCATTGCCGTCATCTTCCTCCTGAACACCTATTTGCAGCAGAATCCCAATACCGTGGAAACCTTCCACGGACTCAACCTCATGCTCCTCTTCGGCATCGGCTTCCCCAGCATCATTCTCGCCCAATGGGTCTTGGGCATCGAGGCCAACTTCTTTGCCGGCATCTGGACGAAACCCTGGCCCGTCGAAGGTATCCTTCGCCGCAAGTACGTCTTCTTTTGTGCTATCTGTGGTGTCATGGCCGTGCTTATCCTGCCATGTGTCTTCTGGATGGGCATGTCGCCGTGGATGTGGTTTTGCTCGCTGCTGTTCGCTTGCGGCGTCTTCGTCCTTCCCTTCATGGCCACTTGCCTCTTCAGCAGCCGCATGGACCTTTTCTCCTCGGCCTTCTTCAACTACCAGGGCGGCAACAAGCAGCTTAACTTTTTCTCCTTCATCATGTTCATTCCCATGGGCATCTACTTTGCCGCCTACTTCCTTCTGCCTCATCTCTACGCCAATCTGCTCATCGGCGGTCTCGGTCTCCTCGGCCTCGCACTCCATCGCCCCTATATCCTTTGGATTTCACGCATCTGGCACCGTCGCAGGTATAAGATTATGGAACGCTGGCAGACAGAATAGGGTAGGGCACCCCCTTTTTTAAACATCATAATATAAGCATAATAGAACCTCAACTTTAAACTAAATAACAAACGGCAAAGCCGTTACAACAATATGGAACTCAGAATCGACAACCTCAAGAAACAATATGGCGAGAAAGTGGCATTGGACATCCCCTCGCTGACCATCAAGAGTGGCGAACTCGTAGGACTTGTAGGCAACAACGGAGCAGGCAAGACAACTCTTCTTCGCTTGATCCTCGACCTCATCGAAGCCACCGACGGCCATGTCTATTCCGGCGACATCGACGTCGCTGCCCCAGCTCCTTCCCGCAACCAGAGCGAGGCTTGGAAGTACTACACCGGCTCCTTCGTGGATAGTCGTTTCCTCATCGACTTCTACACTCCCGAGGAATACTTCACCTTCATCGGGCGCCTCTACGATATTCCGCAACCCACCATCGACGAGCGTCTGCAAGCCTTCGTTCCCCTTATGCACGACGAGATTCTCGGAACCCGTAAGTATCTCCATGATTTCAGCGAGGGCAACCGCCAGAAGATTGGCATCATCGGCGCCATGCTTGTCCACCCGAAAGTCCTCCTACTCGACGAGCCTTTCAACTACCTCGACCCCAGTTCCCAGATTGTCGTCGCCCGCCTCATCCAGCAGATGAACCGCGACCACGGCACCACGACCATCATCTCCTCCCACAACCTCAACTTCGTCTCCGACATCTCCACCCGCATCCTTCTCCTGGAAAAGGGACATGTCATCAAGGACCTGCCCAACAAGGAAGGCAGTGCCACGCAGGAACTCAACGACTACTTCAACTCTGAAGTCTGAAACGCCAAACAGGTTAAGTCATCCTGTTTGCGCTATCAACATGTCCCACTGGTGAGACACTCGCGAACCCTTAAGGGTTCATGCTATAACCCTTAAGGGTTCACGTTCCAACCCTTAAGGGTTCCGGCTCTAACCCTTAAGGGTTCGCGGTTATTCCCTTTTGTATTGCAGTTATTCCCGAACTGCCTTCTGGAAAGAAGTCACTTGTCTAATCATTTAACCTCTGCATGAATGCCAGCGACCCGGCTTGCTCCAGAATCATATCGGCCAGCATTCCGTTGGCTTCGTTATCCCCGTTTATAGTGTCATAGACGGCTTTCAGGCCGTCGCGTCCGCCCCCGTGTTTTATCACGTAGACCAGACAAAGGTAGAGCAGGGCGGCACTGGAGGAGAGGATGTCGAGGTCTGTGACGGCCAGTTGCGTGAGTGCCAGTTGATGAGCGTCGTCGCTGTTGTCTTCGATGAAGCGCTGCACGTCGCCGAGTGTTTCCAACCCGAAGGATTCGAGCACAGGTAGGAAGGGCATCATCGACACGGGGTAGATTTCGGCCTGGTTCACGGCAGCGATGCGGCGGTTCAGGCGGTCGAAGGGATGCAGGTCGAGGAAACTGCGGAATGAGCCTTGGGAGAGTGGCACGCCGTTGAGTTGTCCATCCTTCACCAGCGACAGAATCTGGCGGCGGTAGTCGTTGAGCACGAGACGTAGGCGGCTGAACTCGTCGTCAATCAGTTCCATCATGCCTGCCAGACGGCTGAATTGCCGCTGGTATTCGCGTGGAATCTTCACTTCGCCCTTGTAGCCGGTGTCGTGTTCGATGGTTGACCACACGTGCTGTAGGGCCGTGCGCATCTGTAGCTCGAAGCGCGGACTGCCTGTCTTCAGCCGGCAGATGTAGTGTAGCGAGTTGTAGCCGAAGGCATCCAGTTCGTGCAGCTTACGCTTGTCCACGCTCTCCTGCCAGTCGATGTCGAAGACGCGCTTGGCGATGGCCGCTACCTTGTCCACCTCGTCGGTGTAGAAAGTGATGACGCGCAGGCCAACGAGGTCGGTCACGTCGTCGATGCTCTTGTACTTTCCCCCTTTCAGTTCCAGCTTCCCGGCAAGCGAGTGCTCGGTCTTCACGCGGTGCTCGATGGCGGTGACGTAGATGCCTTGCTCGTCGAGAGCCTGACGCAATAGGTCGTAGGCCTCCTGTTCCAACTGTTCCAGTGTGGGACGCAGGTCTCGATACTGCTGCATCAGCGACTCGCCATGCGGGTCCAGTATGACGTTGCTCATGGTTGGTGAGGAACTCTACTTGAACTCGAAGATGTTAATGAAGCCCGTCATGGCAAAGACGGCGCGGACGTCGTTGGAGATTCCCGTGATGTAGACGTGGCCGCCCTTCTCCTTGGCACTCTTCAGGATGCTGAGGAAGATGCGCAGGCCGCCGGACGAGATGTAGTCCAGGGCTGTGCAGTCGATAATGATGTCCTTTCCCTCGCAGTTCTTGAGGGGAGCCATCGCCTTTTCGGTTTCGGGAACGGCTGCGGTGTCGAGGCTGCCTTCGAGGATGGCAACCATGTTGGAGTCTTGTTCTTGGATGGTTGTTTTCATGTCTGAGATGGTTGTATTTAATTTCTTTTCTCTTTTACTTGTTAATTGCTTTTGTCAGCGTCAGCACGTTGAGGTTGTCCATGCGCTCGTAGTTGATGGAGTCCATAATCTGGCGCATCAGGTGGATGCCCAGTCCGCCGATGGGGCGTTCCAGGGCCGAAAGTGTGGTATCGGCATCTGCCTGAACGGTGGGGTCGAAGGGCGTGCCGTTGTCTATGATGGTGAACGTCAGTTGCGTGTCGTTCGCCTGGGCTTCAATGGTTACGTTGCCGCGAGTGTCGGGCGGATAGGCGTAGTCCATCACGTTGACCACCGCTTCCTCGATGGCGAGTCTCACTTGCATCGTAACTTCAGAAGGGAAGCCTACGGCTTCGCAGACTTCCATGACGAAGGCGTTCAGGCGTGGAACTTCCTGCGTGTCGTTGGGCAGGGCCAGACTCTTGCGCATCGTAACGCCGTGCTGTTGCTTAATGTATTGTATGCCCATCATTGTCAAGTCGTCGCTCTGCTCGGCATCGCCCACAAACTGGTGGACGGCTTCGGTCATCAAGGTGATGAGCTGCCTCGGCTCCTGTTGCTGTTGGGCCAGGGCTTGGGTGGCCACGTCGTAGACGCGCTCCATCCTGAACTGGGCGTGGTCGGCATCCATGGCCTCAGTCAGTCCATCGGTGAAGAGGAAGATGGTGGTGCCGGTGAGGATATGCCGCTCCTGGAGCGTGTACTGCCACGAAGGCATGAAGCCGACGGGGATGTTCGAGTCGCAGGGCAGCTCACCCACGCCAACTCCGACGAGCAGCGGAGCGTCGTGGCCAGCGTTGCAGTAGTACATGTGGCCGGTCTGTAGGTTGAGTACGCCAATGAAGAGGGTGACGAACATGCTGCTCTCGTTCATCTCGGCAATGGTCTTGTTCATGCTGGCCATGATGCGGTCGGGCATCGACTCGTGGGCCGAAACGGTGCGGAACATGGAACGGGTGACGGCCATGAAGAGCGAGGCTGGGACGCCCTTGCCCGAGACGTCGCCGATGCAGAAGAAAAGATTGTCGTCGCGGAAGTAGAAGTCGAAGAGGTCGCCGCCCACCTCCTTGGCGGGGGTCAGCGAGGCGTAGATCTGCACGTCGTCTCGTTCGTCCTTGGTAGGGAAGTCCTTGGGGAGCATACCCATCTGTATACCGCTGGCGATGTGGAGGTCGCGCTCTATCGAAGCTTTCTGGGCGGTGGTGTCCTTCAGTTCGTCGATATATTTGACGAGCGACTGCTGCATCCCCGCGAACGAGTGGCTCAACTGTCCGATTTCGTCTATGCGCTGGAAGTTGGGCAGTTCGGCGTTGAACTGTCCTGAGGCAATGGTTTCAGCCTCTTTGGCCAGGCGGTTAAGGGGACTGAGTTCGCGGGTGATAATCCTGATGAAGATGAAGAGCATCAGCAGTAGACCGACTGCGACAATCATCATTACGGCACTGCGCAGGCGGTCGAAGCCGGCGAAGATGTCGTGCTCCGGGCAGACGATGGCCATACTGCAACCCGTCTTGCCGAGGGGCTTGTAGAAGACATAGCAATCCTCACCTCCGAGGTTCATCTGCTTCACGCCTTCCTCGCCGCGTTGCATGGCGTGACCCAAGGCGGTCAGGGCCGTGTCGGGTTGCTCTATGGTCTGGGTGAAGATGGTTTGGCGGGTGATTTTCGTCGTGTCGGGATGCACGAAGTAGGTGCCGCCGCGGCCTATCATAATGCTATAGGAGTTGGGGTAGGGCTTCACGGACGAGATGGTCTGCGAGAGCCAGTTCAGTGAGAGGCTGGTGTTGATGACGCCAATCACCTTGCCCTCTTCGTCCTCAATGGTCTGGCAGTAGCTGCTCACCATCTCGCTGGTGTTCGTGGCTACGTCGAAGTCCACGTAGGGTTCCGTCCAGCATGGGTGGTTGAGCAGCGTGGGCATGAGGTACCAGTCCATGTAGAAATACTGGTAGTAGTCGCTGCCGCCCTGTATGGTGCGGATGCTGTCGCCGACGTGCTTTGTGTAGGCCGAGAAATAGCGTCCCTTGTTCTGGAAGTAATACGGCTCGAAAGCGATGGAGCAGTTGAAGAAGTCGGGATTGTTCAGCAACATACCTCGGCTGTAAACAAACATTGAGTCGGCCACGTCGGGATGCCGTTGTACGAGCCACTTGGTCATGTTCGTGGCCACCTCCACGCGGTTCAGAATGCTTTCTACGCGTATCGAGGTCTTGTCCAGGATTTGCGTGGCGCGGTTGACAGCTTCCTGACGAACGGCCTCACGGGCCTGATAGAACAGAAAGCCGAGTGCCGCGTTGAAGATGATGGCTGCAAACAATACGACCCACAGGCTTACCCTGACGGAGAGTTTGCGGCGGATATAGGCGAGAAGCTTATTCATGGTGCCCCCTTTCTGCTCCAGAGGGAGCTATCAGTTCTTCGTACTTCACCTCGCGACGCAGCATCTTGTTTTCTCTCATCAGGCGGCTGGCCTGCTGCACCATGTCGGGACGCAGCCGGAACTCGCGCTTCTGTGAATCGCGGTCTACCTGTAGGCGCAATATCTCCTTGAGCATCAGCCGTTGCATCACACGGTTGGTGGCTATATGGTCCCTGTCCACATACTGCATCACGATGTCCAAGGCCTCGTCCGGGTGCTGGGCGGCCCACTCCCAGCCCTTTCGGCTGGCTTCGGCGAATTTCTGAGCTTGTTCCTGGTGTTGCTCGTAGTAGTCGCGGGTCATGTAGACACCGTCCTCCTGCACGTTGTAGCCGTGGTCGCAGAAGCGATAAACGTTCTTGTCGGTCATCTGAATGCCGGCCTGTATCAGTTGGTAGTATTCGTTGTAGCTCATGGCCAGCGTTGCGTCCAAAGCTCCGGAAACGAACAGATTGACGTTCTGGGCAAAGCGCACCCACTGGTAGTCCAAATGGTCCTTGATGCTCATGCAGATGGCCAACTGGCCGAAGCCCACGCTCCAGATGCCTACGCGGGCGCCCTTCTGAGTCAGTGGGTCCTTGTCGCGTGCCGAGACGATGACCATGGCGTTGTTCATCGACGTCTGCAAGATGTTCACCAACGGGATGCCTCCGTCCACGACCTCCATGGCTTGGCAGAGCTGCAACGTCGTGGCCTGACACTGGTCGTTGCGTAGTCGGCTCATGGCGGGTTGTGTGGACGACGGGTGCTCAATCCTCACCTTCACGCCAGCCTCACGATAGAAACCCTTTTGCTCGGCCACATAGTAGCCGGCGAACTGCGCCTGCGCCGTCCATTGGGGGGTAAAGACGATGGTATCGTCCTGTGCCGCCCCAGTCTGTACGACCACGACTATATATAATAATAGGTATAGGATCTTTTTCATCACCCGAAGACCTGATTGATGAGTTGTTCAAATTCCTTGAAGGCGAAGGTATCTCGAAGTTCGCGGAGGGCGTCGGCCAGACCTTTGTAGTGCCACTCATGGTCTTTACGTTCCTTCACGCGGAAAAGGTTCCAGAGCGCGTCGCCCTGCACGGCATAGTCGTGGGCGATGGCGCGCATGTTCGAGAGCTTATCGCCGAGTGCAACTATCTTTGCATCGTGCGAGGCGTGGGTGAGGCGGTCGATGGCGGCCTGCTTGCGCACGTACCAACTCTCTTCCTCGCTCATGCCTGCTACGGGGGTGTCGCTCTCCGAGGCCACGAGCGCGGCGATGCGGTCGCCGAACTCGGCGCGGATCTGCTCTATGGTGACGTCGGTGTCCTCTACGGTGTCGTGCAGGGCTGCTGCGGCCAGCAGCTCTTGGTCGGGCGTCATCGTAGCCACGATTTCCACGGCTTCCATGGGATGTACGATGTAGGGAAATCCCTTGCCGCGGCGTTCGGTTCCGGCGTGGGCGCGGACGGCGAACACAATGGCGCGGTCAAGTAGTTCTGTATCTAATGGTTTATTGGCCATATTACTAAGTATTATCCAAGCAATTTGATAAGCCGCGGAAACGCTTCTTCGGGCATGGGCTTATGAAAGACCATGTCGAACGTGTAGGGTACCTTGGCGGCATAGAACGGGAGAAGCCTGCTGGTGGCTTCGGCGATGCGCTGCGGGTCGGTGGTGCCGAGGTAGGCGGGGAAGAAGATGTCCCAGTGGGCTGCTAACGTCTCATGATTTACGTGAAAGACAAACTCGGTTCGCTCCGTTTTCATGTTGTGGCATATCGTCCATAGGAGAGAGAGGTCCCATTCCGGCTCGCCATAAGCGAACTCGCCCACGTCAATCCAGAGGTCGCGCTCACCATCGGTGATGATGTTGCCGATGTGCAGGTCGCCGTGGAGGCAGCGGGGCGTGTCGGGCACGGTCTCAAGGAAGGCAAGGGCGCGCTGCTTGTAGTCCTCCGGCACCATGTTCTTCTCGCGATAGAATCGCTCGAGGCTCTGCTTGAAGGAGCGGAGGCGAGTGGTATCGGCCGGCTTGTTGTGTATGTCGCGGGCTAATCGGGCGAATTTCACAGACAGCTCCTCTAATCGCTCAGGTTCTTGCGAGATGATGCGCGTATAAGAGCGCTTGTTCTTGATAAGCTCATACTCGCCGCCGACGCGCTCGCCGTCGGTCACCATACGGTAGGGCTCTGGCGAAGGGATGCCCAGCTCATAGACAATACGAGCAGTCTGGAATTCTGCCAGTGCCCTGTCAGCCTCGAAGCCGGGCTTGTACAGCTTGGCCAGCGAGTGGCCGTCCTTGTGGGTATAGGTGAGGGACGTTCCGCCCTCGCCTGTCTGGATGTAATCATTCAGGTCGATTCTCTGTACTTCGTTCATAATACGATGGTTGGAGCGTTAATGAATGTGTCAGCCGCCACTGGTCTTGCTCGATGGCACCAATGATATTATTTCTTCTTTTGCTAAAAGATTAATTAATCGGCTACAAAATTACAACGTTTCAGCGAATTGCCCAAGAAAACAACGGGAAATCTATATCCTTGCCCGAAAATTGGACTGATAGGGCGAGGGACTTAAGAGGGTAAGGCGAGGGACTTAAGAGGGTCGGATTGAAGGATTGGGGCAGATAAAGAAAGGCCGCCCGGCGGGTATGTCGGACGGCCTGTTACGTTTTTTACCTAAATGGGCGAAGATTACTTCAGCTCGGCGAGGTACTTGATGGTGCGGACCATCTGGCTGGTGTAGCTGTTCTCGTTGTCGTACCAAGCAACAACCTGTACGAGGGAGTTGCCGTCGCCCATCTTGCTGACCATGGTCTGGTTAGCGTCGAAGAGAGAACCGAACTTCATGCCGATGATGTCGCTGGAGACGAGCTTCTCCTCGGTGTAGCCGAAGCTCTCGTTGGTAGCAGCCTTCATGGCAGCGTTGATGCCCTCAACAGTAACCTCACCCTTCACAACAGCGTGCAGGATGGTGGTAGAACCGGTGGGAGTCGGAACACGCTGGGCAGCACCGATGAGCTTGCCGTTCAGTTCAGGGATAACGAGACCGATAGCCTTGGCAGCACCGGTGCTGTTGGGAACGATGTTCTGGGCACCAGCACGAGCGCGCTGAACATCACCCTTGCGCTGAGGACCGTCGAGAATCATCTGGTCACCAGTGTAAGCGTGAACAGTGGTCATGATACCGCTCTGGATGGGAGCGAAATCGTTCAGAGCCTTGGTCATGGGAGCCAGGCAGTTGGTGGTGCAAGAAGCAGCGCTGATTACGGTGTCAGCAGGAGTCAGGGTCTTGTGGTTCACGTTGAAAACGATGGTGGGGAGATCGTTGCCTGCAGGAGCAGAGATCACAACCTTCTTGGCACCAGCGGTCAGGTGAGCAGAAGCCTTTTCCTTGGAGGTATAGAAACCTGTGCACTCCAGAACGACATCTACATCCAGCTTACCCCAAGGCAGCTCAGCAGCGTTAGGAATAGCATAGATGGTGATCTTCTTGCCATCAACAACGATGTAGTCCTCACCGGCCTCTACAGTGTGCTTGTTTTCGCCGAACTTGCCGCAGAAACCGCCCTGAGCGGTGTCATACTTCAGCAGGTGAGCGAGCATCTTGGGGCTGGTCAGGTCGTTGATAGCGACTACTTCATAACCTTCAGCCTCGAACATCTGGCGGAAAGCAAGGCGGCCGATACGGCCGAAACCGTTAATTGCAACTTTTGTCATTTCTTTTTGTTGTGTTTTAGGGTTAATTTAAATTGGGTTGTTAGAATTAATTGTTATTTTCTCGACAAAGAACCGTTGGGACGTCATTTTTAACCGCAATTGCAGTATTCAGCGGACTTGCACGCAACCAAAAGAAGGCTGCCAAGTACCAAAATGAGGGTTCCGAAGGTTTTTTGTGTCATTTTTTTATCGTTTTGCGCCGCAAATTTACAAATTAAGTTTTATATTTGCAGCACAAAACCCTAAAAAATATGTAAAATTATGGCAAAAAGTAGCTTTATTCAAGAGTTTAAGGACTTCGCAATGCGCGGAAACGTTGTTGACATGGCTGTCGGTGTTATCATTGGCGGTGCTTTCGGCAAGATTGTGACCTCTGTGGTCAACGACATCATCATGCCTCCTATTGCGATGTTGATGGGCAATGTGAACTTCTCGGATCTCGCCGTTACACTTAAGGCAGCCAAGCCCGAAGTGGTGAACGAGGCTGGTGAGGTCGTAGAGGCTGCCACGGAAGCAATCACCTTGAACTATGGTGCATTTGTTCAGACCTGCATCGACTTCCTCATCGTGGCATTCTGCATCTTCCTCCTCATCAAAGGCATGAACAAGCTGAAGAAGGAAGAGGCTCCCGCTGAACCCGCTCCCGCTCCAGAACCCGAACCCACGAAGGAAGAGGTGTTGCTGACCGAGATTCGCGACCTGCTGGCTAAGAAGTAATTCGCGCGTACATTATTATATTGAACTCAGAAGGGGCTGTGTCGTTCATGTTGACACAGCCCCTTCTGAGTGATTATATGGCTGGATGCTCAGACGCGGTTTTGCGCGTCGGGGAAAATGACCTTTGGCTGGAAGGCAGCAGCTTCCTCGGGTGTCATCTGGGCATAGGCCATGATGATGACCACGTCGCCCACCTGAACCTTACGTGCGGCGGCACCGTTGAGGCAGATGCAGCCGCTATGGCGAGGCCCCTTGATGATGTATGTGTCGAAGCGTTCGCCGTTCATGTTGTTGACGATGTAGACGCGTTCGCCTGCAACGAGGCCTGCGGCTTCCATTAAGGCTTCGTCAATGGTGATGCTGCCCATATAATGGAGGTTTGCCTCGGTGACGGTGGCACAATGAATCTTTGATTTCAGGACTTCAATGGTCATACGCTTAATTATCAGGTCTTAAACTTTCAACTTCCTACTTGTAGCGGATGTGGTCGATGAGACGGATGGGTTTGGAGCCGCAATAGACAGTGATACATCCGACAATGTCGTCGGAATCCTTCCAAGAGTGTACGTCGGCCAGTGAGCGTCCGTCCACGATGCTGTAGTACTCGACTTCGAGACCTTCGACCTCGTTGATGAGACGGATGACCTGCTCGCGTACTTCGTCCACTTCGTGTTCGGTGGCGTAAGCCTTGCTCTCCTTGAGAATTGCATAGATACGTGCAGCCGTGATTCTTTCCTCGGGAGTCAGGAGGCTGTTGCGGCTGGACATGGCGAGTCCACTCTCTTCGCGTATTACGGGGCAGGGCACAATCTGAAGCTTGAAGCCGAGGTCATCGACCATGCGGCGGATGACGGCAATCTGCTGGAAATCCTTCTCGCCGAAATAGGCGCGGTCGGGCTCCACGTAGGAGAACAGCTTGGAGACAATTTGGCAGACGCCGTTGAAGTGTCCGGGACGATGGGCACCTTCCATGACGCTGTCCGTCGGAGGATAAGAGAAGACGCGGGTGTCAGGTTCCGGATAGATTTCAGCCACGCTGGGAGCGAAGGCGATGGTGGCGCAGCACTCTTCGAGCAGGGCGCAGTCGGCTTCGAGGGTACGCGGATAACGTTCAAGGTCGCTCTTGTCGTTGAATTGGGTCGGATTCAGAAATATGCTGACGACGGTAATGTCGTTCTCCTCGACACTGCGGCGGACGAGGGATGCGTGACCAGCGTGAAGGGCACCCATGGTGGGCACCAGGCCTATCGTCTGGCCAGCCTCGCGGGCGGCTGTGAGTTCGGCACGAAGTGCCTGAATGGTGTTGATTACTTTCATGATGAACGAAAAGGGCTTTAAGGGAGTCATGTGCCTAAAAAGCGGCGCAAAATAACACATAATTTGTCAAACAAAGAAGAGAAAGTGCAAATAAATCGCAAAAAATGGCTCTTTTCATGACTTTATTACCTCCTTTATTGCTTTTTAACCAGTTTTTTTATATATCTTTGCAATGATTTTTAAGCATCCCACACGAGAATGAAGACGAAGAGAGTCCTTTTTATCACCCAGCAAATTCATCCGTATGTCGAGGAATCACCCGTCTCGAACCTTGGACGCAGAGTGCCGCAGTTCGTTCAGGAGAAAGGCCGAGAGATACGGACGTTCATGCCCAAATGGGGTATTATCAACGAAAGAAGAAGTCAACTCCATGAGGTCATCCGACTCTCCGGCATGAACCTCATCATCGACGGAACGGATCACTTGCTCATCCTGAAGGTGGCCTCCATTCCATCTGCGAGAATGCAGGTCTATTTCATCGACAACGATGACTATTTCATGAAACGTCTGGAGGCGTTCGACGAAAAAGGTGAGGAGTACCCGGACAACGGCGAGCGTGCCATCTTCTATGCGCGTGGCGTACTGGAGACCGTAAAGAAACTGCGTTGGGTGCCGGACATCATCCATTGTCAGGGATGGGTCTCGACGATTGCCCCGCTCTTCGTCAAGACGTGTTATCGGGAGGAGCCTTCGTTCCGCGACAGCCGTATCATCTTCACACCTGCCGGGGAAGACCTGAAACTCCTCACGACGGATCAGTTCCGGACGAACATCATGTTCAAGAATATGACGGGCAAGGAGCTGGACAACTATCCTGCAAACCTTTCGTTGCGTGACCTCTACCATCTGGCACTCGACTATTCCGACGGCCTGATGCTGACTCCCGAGAACGACGACCCCGAACTGCGCGAATACGCCGAGAAGCGGGGTATACCCGTCTTTGGTCCAGTGGATGTCAGTGACCGTTCCAACGGTACCGATGTGGTCAACTTCTTCGACGGTGTATGGAGCGAAGGAAAGGTTGAGGAACCCGTCAGGGATTTCTGAACCGAAACATATTACGTAAGACAAAGCAAGATAAATTGCAATCATCAAAACAATGAATTATAAGATAGCCGTAATGGCATGCATGGCAGCAGCAGCGATGTTGACTGCCTGCGACGAGGATACTGCCTCGCTTGGGATTGTTGACAATACGGATTTAATCGTCTCGACCGATGGCACTTTCGACGTCCGTTCCCAGACCGTTCTTCTCGATTCCGTAGTTACCAACAGCACGAAGTGCTACCTTGGACAGATTTATGACGAAGAGACAAAGACCAGCGTCAAGGCAGATTTTGCAACGCAGTTCCACACGTTGGAGAACTACAACCTGCCAGCCAAAGAACTTATGGTGACGAATGAACAAGGCGAGATTGAAGCCGATTCCGTCGATGTTCGCCTCTATTTCAGTAATTACTTAGGTCTGTCCACGAACCCGATGAAGGTTGATGTCTATGAGCTCGACTCCGCCAATGTACTGGAAGAGGGCAAGAAGTACTATGCCGACATCGACCTCGATTCCTATCTTCCTGAAAACGCAAAGCCTTTGACCTCCAAAGTCTTCACCCCATCCGACTATACGTTGGACGAGGCAGACCGCACGAGTACGTCACACGATGATAATGTCTTCATACGTTTGCCGAATGCCTACGGCACCCGCATTATCAGGATGATTTATGACCATCCCGAGTGGTTCGCCAATTCCTGGCAGTTCATTCATCATGTCTGTCCCGGCCTTTACTTCAAGCTACATAGCGGCTTGGGCACTATCCTGACCCTGGATGTCTCGACCATGAATGTGCATTTCCGCTATCGCGATGCCCAAAAAGACACCATTTACAGTGCCTACTCACGCTTTTCGGCCACGGCGGAAGTCATCCAGTGTACCCGCATCCAGAACAGCGACCTTTCGTCCTTCGTAGGCGATTCAAAGCCCTATACCTATTTGAAGTCGCCTGCCGCTCTGGCTACCGAGCTGACGTTGCCCGTCGATGAAGTCTTTGCAAGCCATGAGCGTGACAGCATCAGTCAGGCCCGATTGGTGCTCACTCGCCTGAACAACGAAGTCCAGTCCGACAATTCCTTGTCCATTCCGCAAAACATTTTGTTAGTTCGCAAGAAGGAACTCCGGAAGTTCTTCAACAGCCCGAAGACGCCTGATTCAAAGACGTGCTACGTTGCCTCCTTCGATGCCACGTACAACACCTATACGTTTAACAACCTCTCTCGTCTTCTTACCTTATTATATCACGAGAAAGTAAACGGCATGGCCTCGGAAAACCTGACGTCCGAGCAATGGAACCTGAAATATCCGAATTGGAACAAGGTGACACTCGTGCCTGTGGAGGTCAATACAAACACGACCAGTGCAGGAACCACCTCGGTAACCAGCGTCAGCCACGACTTCTCCTTCACCAGTACCAGGCTTGTGGGAGGCTCTGAACCCCTGAAGATGCAGGTCATCTACAGCAGTTACCAGTAAGAAACAAGACTTTCTCTATAGTTTGCAACATCGTGAACCTACCATTGTAAGTTCACGATGTTGCAAGCTATACACCTAAGTCTTAAGGGCTGAAGAGCCTTATCTTCCGCCTCTGGAACCACGGCTGTGCGAGCTTCCTCTTCCAGAGCCGCCGCGTGAACCGCCCGAACTATGGGCTGCGCCGCCTACATGGGAGGAGCGACTGCTTCTGAAGGAAGAGGCACCACGTCCACTACCGCTGTGTCCGTTGGAGTGGGAAATGCTGCCACTATGATTCATGCTGCCGCCATTGTGTACTGTGGTGCGCGTGGAACTCTCGTGGTTGTAGGAGGAGCCTCTGTTGCCGTAGCTACCACGGTTGTTCCCGTTTGAAGGAGTGCCGATAGAGTAGCCTTGGCGGCTGCTATGGTTGCCAGTAGAGTAGCCTTGATGGCTGCCTTGGTGACTGCTGTGGTTGCCGCGTCCGTTGGAGGGAGTGCCAATGGAGTATCCATTACGGCCGTGGTGGCTGGAGCCTTGATGGCCCTGGGGTACGGCGCCGCGATGGTGGCGGTCAGAGAAGCCGCGATGGGAGGAGCCGGGATGATGGCCAATGGCACCCCGATGATCTCCGCGGAAACCTCCGTTCCAATGGTGCGGACGGCGTGAGGCGTAGAAGCCTGCGCTATAGTGGTGGCGTCCGTGACCTCCACGGTAGCTCCAGAAGACGCGGGGATGACTGTAATAGTAGTAGCCTACGCGGTAGTGGCGATAGATGGGGAAGTACCATGCGCCGCGAATCCAGGAAACAGGATTCAGGAAGTAGTCGGCTGCGGCGAAAATCGTCCATTGCCAGTCGAGCAGGATATGGCGCAGGTCGGCGTTGCGGTAGGCGAGGTAGCTGCCGTAGGTCACATCGTCTGCCGTCTCGAGGGAGAGCAGATAGTCGAAGTTGATTTCGTAGCAGTCGTTGTACTGCTCGTCATTGAGGTTTAGTTCGTATGCCATCTTATCGGTCAGGAAACGGGCTTCTTCGCGAGCACGTTCGTAGCTCATGGCCTGAGCGGCAAGTGCGCTGCAAGCGAGGACGAGGGAGAGAATCAGCTTTTTCATCGTTCTATAGTTTTTGGAGTGTTAATAACCTTTGTTGTTGTTTTCGATGGTGCAAAGGTACGGCTTTCCCTTGAGCGGGGAAAGAGGAAAAACCTAAAGTGCGAGGGGATTTTCCCTATTCGGGAAAGAGATGGCTGTTCAGAGCGTCTGCTGCCAGACGCGTGCATCTACGAATCCGTTGTCCGTAAGCAACCAGTCCTTGAGATATATTGTGTGTTCAAAACCAATACGTTGAAACACTTTGGAGGCTGGCTCGTTGATGACGGAGATGACGGCGTAGAGCTGATGAAGGTGTAGGCGTCGGGCATAGGCTGTCAGTTCTCGGACGGCCTGCTCGGCGATGTGCTGTCCTTGAAATTCGGGCAGGATGGCAAGGGAGATTTGGGCGCGGGCGTGGAGGGGAGAGAAGTCGGTCAGGTCGGCCAGCCCCACGTCGTGTATCGTACCCTCTGAGTCCTTTCCTTCGATGACGAGACGAACCTGTTGGTCGGCAAAGAGATCGTTGGTGGCGCTTTGGATGTATTGTCTTAGGGCATAGCGCGAGTAGGGAACCGTTGTCGTTCCCCATCGCCAGAAGTCCGGATTGTTCTCGATGCTCATGATGAGTTCGAGGTCTTCGGGTTCCATGGCTCGCAACCTTATGTCAGAGACTGATGGCATCGGACAGAATTAGAATCGGGTTTTCAAAGTTGAAGGTTCCAAGGTGAATATCAAAACCGTTTTCCGGGAGGGTCTGCAATTGGCGAAGGACGTCGGAATAGGCCATGCCCGAATCTCCCACGTGGAATATAATATAATTATAGGTACGCGCACGCGCGAGTTCTATAGCCTGTTCGATGTCCTTGGCACGTTCAAGAATTATGTTTGCACGTTTAGCCACGTCGCCCACGGTCTTCCACGCTGGATATGTTCCGATGAAGATGGCATGGAGCTCGGCGTTGGGGTCGTCAGTATTTTTGTGGAAAAACGTCTTCCATTGTTGCTTCAACATTTCTAGTACGCCAATCATAATCACGGCAAACCGCACCACCAGGGAGAGCATGAAGTAGCGCTTGCGGAAGTGGCGGTTGAAGAAGATAATCATGGCGTTGTAGAAGCTGTGGACGTATCGGAAGCTGCTCTTCTGGGTGCTCTCGCCCTTGTAGTGGAGAATGGGCAGGGGCTGGTAGAAATTCTTCCATCCTTTCAGCAAGAGGCTGTAGCTGAGGTCGATATCCTCGCCGTACATGAAGTAGTCTTCACTGAGCAGTCCCACCTGTTCCAAGGCCGTCCGGCGCACCATGAAGAAAGCTCCGGAGATAATGTCTATTTCCGACGTGGCCTGTTTGTCGAGGTAGCGCATGTAGTATTTTCCGAAACGGCGATTGTAGGGGAAGAGCTTGCAGAGGCCGCATATTTTGTAGAAGGCCGTTGTGGGTGTGGGTACGCCACGACGCGATTCGTAGGCAAAGGAGCCGTTGCGGTTAATCATCATCGTTCCTGTGGCACCGGCTTCAGGGTGTTCGTCGAGGAAGGCGACACAGCTTTTGAGTACATCCTCGCCAACGATTGTGTCGGGGTTGAGCAAGAGGACATATTCTCCATGAGAGAGCTTGATAGCCTGATTGTTGGCCCGCGCGAAGCCCACGTTCTCGTGGTTGCTGATGAAGTTCACTTGTGGGAAGCGTTCGCTCAGGTAAGTCACGCTGTCGTCTGAGCTGTTGTTGTCTACGACCCAGATGTCAGCTTCCATGTCGCGAGTGGCCCGCATGACGCTGTCGATACATTGGGCGAGGTAGTAGCGGACGTTATAACTGACGATGACAACAGATAGTTTCATGGCCTGATTACTTCTCATCTTTCGAATAGTTAATGTCGCACTCGTGCTCCATCTTCCCGCGCGAAGGCCACACGAAGAGGAAGGCCACGACAACCATGAGACCGAGGTAGCCCAGCGTGGCGTCGAGTCCTGTGAAATAGTAGGCCAGGGTGTCGTAGAGGAGCGGCGCTCCGAGGATGGACAGACGGATGAGGCTGAATGAGGTGTAGCGTTCCGGCTGCTGCTTCAACAGGGCACGGAACTTCGGGAAGTTCAGCATCTTCAGGGCCACGGGAATAGAGATGATGGTGAGAACGACGCCAGCCATTTCCATGGCATAGGTGGTAGCGGCGTCGTGGGCCAGCATTCCCGTAGGCAGCAACTGGAGTTCAAAGATTGCTACGAGTAGTACGGCTGTCAGCAAATGCGTACAATAGACGGCACGTAGTAGTATGATTGTGTTCTTATTCATTTTCTGGGTCTTGATGATGTATGTCTTAAGCCGAGAATGGCCTGCGGTCAACGATACTTCTTCCAAGGGTCACCTCGTCGGTATAATGGAGCTGGTCGTTCTGGGCCACGCCCCGTGCCAGCGTCGTTACTGTCAGTTCGTAGTCGGCCAGCTTTCGGTAGATGTAGAAGCAAGTGGTGTCGCCCTCCATCGTGGGAGAGAGTGCGAGGATAATTTCGCGGATTCCTCCTTCTGCCACGCGGGCTACGAGGCTTTGTATCTCCAGGTCTTGCGGGCCGATGCCATCCATGGGCGAGATGATGCCTCCCAGTACGTGGTAGACCCCGTTGTACTGCTGGGTGCTCTCGATGGCGATAACGTCCTGAATACTCTCCACGACGCAGACCGTAGTGTGGTCGCGCTTGGGGTTCTTGCAGATGGCACACTCTTCCTCGTCCGAGAGGTTGTGGCAGACGCGGCAGTAGCGCACGTTGTCCACGAGTTCGTTCAATGTCTGTGCGAAGACGCGCACGTCCTCCTGCTCACGCTTGAGCAGATGCAGGACAAGGCGCATGGCTGTCTTGCGCCCGATGCCTGGCAGGCTTGCAAATTGCCCTACGGCACGTTCGAGGTAGATGGAGGGTATTTCCATTGCGGGCGCAAAGGTACAAATAAATCTGAATTTAGAGGGGTAGAAAGGGGAGTTTTTTCACTACGGAGTGTAAAAAGCGGTCATAATGGCCTACTGGCATAGTCGCGGATGTAGTCGATGAGTTTCCTGTATGGCTCGGAGGTTGAGAGTAGCTGGAGGTTACCCAAGAGGATAAACTGTTTGCGCGCCCGGGTGATGGCCACGTTCAGCTTGCGGTCTACGAGCGTCCCCTCAATCTCCACGGGAGCTGAGAGGATGGGCATTTGCCAACGGGCTCCGACGACAGACGAGAAGAGGATAATGTCTCGCTGTGAGCCTTGGTAGCGCTCCACGGTATCGATGGTGATGCTCTCGGCCTCGGGGATGCCTCTCTCGGCCAATGCTGTCCGTAGTTGTTGGATTTGGCTGCGGAAAGGAACGATAATACCAAGTCTCCTTTCCCAGTTGAGGCTCAGTTCGTTGAATTGGCATAGCGAAACAATCGCTTCAACGATTTCTGCCGCCTTTTGGGCTTCGAGGCTGTTGTGCTTGGCACCCGTTTCTTCGGGGCACGATGTGTCGAAGCAGAGCAGCCGATGGCGGCTCAGGAGGCTGTGGAGTTCCGTGGTCACAGGACATTTCTCCCACTCCAGGGTGCCTTGCTGATGAGCCAGGGGTACGATGTCGAGCCCACCGTCGTAGTACTCGCGACTGGCAAAGCGACAGATGTCCTCGTGCATCCGTCCTTGGCGATGGAGGGTGCCGAGGATGGCCGTCTGACCTTGGCTCAAGGCGAGGCCGTGGAGGCGTTCAAAGAGCGAACGTCGGCAGTCTGTCAGTCCGATGTCCTGTAAGTGCGTGTCCTTGATGGCGGAAGTCTCGGCAGACTGAACCACCACGGCAGGCAGTTGGCGATGGTCGCCGATGAAGATGAACTTGCTTATGACAGGTTCTCCTCCTGCGTGGGCGCAGAACAGAGGCAGCATCTGAGGCTCCAGAACCTGCGAGGCTTCGTCCACGATGGCAGCGCGGAAGCGTTTCAGCAGAAAGAGTTCGGGCGAAGCGGACAACGAGGCGAGGGTTCCGACGACGACGGGCACGGCATTCAATCGTTGGCGGATTGCCGTGCGGGTGGGAGTCCTGCGGGCGATGGACGGCAGGGTGTGTGGGCGGAAAACCTCTTCGGCCGAGAGTTCGGGGCCTATGCGGACGTAGTCGGGTTCGGGGTCTATGGTCGAGAGCATCTGACAGATTTCGTCTACGGCGCGGTTCGTGAAGGCCGTCAGCAGGAGGGCTGGTTCGTCTTCCCTTGCCGCAAGCGATCTTTCGGTCAGGAACTCGACGACCATCTGGCGCAGGGCCACGCTGGTCTTGCCTGTTCCCGGGGGACCTACCAGCAGGAAGTAGTCTTCAGCCTGCTTGGCGCGGAGCACAATGTCGCTCAGTGCCGCGTCTTCAATGGTCAGTGTCAGACGACGCGAGGTGTCGATGCGCGGCAATCGTTCTCCCAGCAGCAGGGCACGACAGTCTTGTGGAGCTTCGAGCAGGGCAAAGAGTCCCTGGTAGATGACGCTGAACGTAGAATCGGCATGTGCCGGCTCGATGGCGAAGGGACGCGCGAGGTTGAGGGCGTTGGCATCGCGTTGGGGATACCGCAGGCGCAGCAGCAGTCTTTCGGCTCCGATTTCCTCGATAAGGCAGGGGAAGTAGAAGTGGACATCGCCGGAGTTGTGCAGCATAACGAGGTCTCCGGGGCGGAAGTTCGAACCTTCGGCTCCAGCGTTCAGTCGCAGGTTCAGTCGCAGGATGGCTCCCTCGTCGTCGGTCTCCAGGTCTGCGGCCGTCAGGCGGAGTCCGTCGATGAGGTTTCCCGCCTCGGTTCGTGCTTCGGGCGATGTTCGCCAGACGTCGGCAAAACCATGTTTTCCCAGCGGGATGTCTACGCCCTCCACACCCGTCTTGGCCAGCGCTTGCTCACGTTGCATGAAGGCCAGGAAGGTCATGAAGTAGCTGCGGGCCAACGGTTCTGCCCGCCCTATGGTTCCGAGCAGGCGTTGGATGGGCGGTAGGAGGTAATTGTGGTAGAAAGCATCCTGGCGATGTCTGGGGTTGAAATCATCGGCGGTCAGTCGGCCGAAGACCGCCTCTGGTTCCGAACGCAACCGACGTTCGAGATCAACGATGCCGTTGCGCAGAAGCAGGGCCCGGTGGATGTCATTGCGGCCGAGGCGGATGTCGAGCAGGGCAGGGTAGAGGGAGTAGAAGAGGAGCGTCTGCACCTGGGCGTAGGGCAGTCCGAGGTTGTAGTAGAGCGACTCTTTGTAGAGAGCCATCTGCAAGGCGTGCTCATAGCGGAAGGCCACGCGCGAGGGGTCGCCCGTGTAGGCGCCCTTGCCGGATTTCAGCTCGATGATGGTGCGTGCATCGCCGCTCATAAGGTCCATACGTCCTTGGATGCCCAGGGCTTCGCAGAGGAAAGCCGTCTCCAGTTGGGCGTCGCCGACAGGGTGGGCTGTTATGGTCGAGCGTATGTGGTCGAAGTGTTGGCGGCATTTGGCTGAGAACGTGGCGTCTATGCCGTCAACGGTGGAGAATCGGAGCGGGTCGGCCACGAAGCTCTTGCGCAACGACTGGCGGTAGAGGGTTTCGGTGTCTGGGGTCGTCTCGTGGCTGTTGGTGATGTCGTCGAGGAACTGGTTGGCCACGGCACCGAGCTGGATGGCCGCCGTTGCCGTGTGGGGCAGGAATTTCAGAAGCAGATGGTGGGCAGGAGCGTCGCCGCATTCGGTAGCGCAACGGCAAATGGCCGTCACGTCGACGAGGTAGTCGGGTTCCAGTACGATGTGTTGCGGGCAGAGGCGTCCCTGTTCGTCGGTCTCGCACAACAGCAGGTTTAGTTGCGCTCCTTCGAAGAGCTGGAGGCGGGGCATCTCTGCATCGGCCACAACAACGGCTCTGCGCTCTTGGGTCGTCTCTTCCGAGCCGTGGATTTCCTGTTCCGTCCACGACGCGACGGTGATTCTCACTCGCTTGCGTGTCATCTCAGGCTGTCGTTGAGGAATTGTTCACGCGGGCGTATGCGTGGGTTCCGTGTTTCCTTTCCGTCCGCTGTGCCGTTCTTGCCGGGCTTGGCCGCTGGGGGCATTCCGTGGGCGGCACCCCGGTAGCTGGCCCATCGGGCGAGGATCTGGCCTACGTAGGCCGAGGTCTCGCTGCCGCGCAGGTAGCCCGCCTTGACCACGGGGTCGCGGTAGTAGCGTGGTTCCGACAAGAGGCGGATGTAACGGTCTACCTCGTTCCACCGATGCGGGTTGCCGCCGTGCTTCGAGGTCAGGGCCATTGCATCCCGCACATGCGTGGCGCCACCGTTGTAGGCGGCCAGCACGAAGCAGATGCGTTCGTGGCGTTCGCGGATGTCGGCGAAGTGTGCTTGCAGCTCGGCGAGGTAGCGCGCTGCCGCCGCGATATTCTGTGCCGGTTCGTAGACGGCCGAGGGCGTAAGACCCAAATGCGCCGCCGTACCCGGCATAATCTGCATCAGTCCTTGTGCACCCGCCCACGAGACCGCCTTCGGGTCGAAAGCCGACTCCTGATAACATTGTGCTGCCAGCAGACGCCAGTCCATGCCTGCCATGGAGGCGTGGCGCTGGAAGAGGGCATCGTAGCGGCTGATGATACCTTGGGCGCGTGAGAGCATGGGCGGTCGGGATACCCGTCGCACCCGTTTGTCGGGAGCCAGGCGTTTGCGCATAGCTTCCTGAATCTGCTGCCGCAGGTCGGGCTGCCACCACGCTTCGATGGCCTCCGCCAGTTTTGGTGAGGTCGTCCTTGTTTGCCAATGAGGTTGTGTCAGTGCCAGATCCGCCTCGCCCGTCTCCAGCTTTCGCTGCATCTCTGCCGAATCCGAGGCAATCTCTACGCGCAGGCGTGCCCCGATGGTGCTGGCAAAGGACTTGGCCATTTCGTACTCGACGCCAAACCCTTCGCCACGGTACTCATAATACGTATCGGGGCCGGAGAGCGCCGTGGCAATCAGTTCGCCAGAAGCCTGTATGTCGCTGAGGTCATAGTTTGCATCGGACTGGACGTCAGCCTGTCCGAACATCCCGGAAAGCTGATGCTTCTCCGGCTGGCAGGCACACGCCATCGCCAGCAGCAGTACACCTATGCAGACCTTCCCTTTCAACTTCGCGCTCTCAACTCCCGAAAACCAATCCTCCTTACGGCTTCAGCCGGTGGATAATATAGGTGCGCATGATGTCTATCGCCTTCTTGTTCTCGCCTCCCTGCGGGATAATCAGGTCGGCATAGCGCTTGGTGGGTTCGATGAACTCCAGGTGCATCGGCTTCAGGACATCCACATAGCGGTCCATAACCATCTGCGTCGTCCGTCCGCGTTCCACGATGTCCCGGGTGATGACGCGCATGAGGCGGTCGTCGGGGTCGGCATCCACGAACAGCTTCAGGTCCATGAGGTCGCGCAGTTCCTTACGGCACAGTGCCATGATGCCCTCGATGATGATTACCTCGCACGGCTCGATGTGGATGGTCTCGGGCATACGGTTACATTCGAGGTACGAATACGTAGGCTGTTCGATGGCTCGGCCGTGGCGCAGTTCGTTGATCTGGTGGATGAGCAGCTTCCAGTCGAAGGCGTTGGGATGGTCGAAGTTGATCTTCCGGCGCTCCTCCATCGGGATGCCCGTGTTGTCGTTGTAGTAGGAGTCCTGCGGGATGACCGCCACCTTCTCTCCCGGTAGCGATTCCACGATCTTACGCACTACGGTGGTCTTGCCCGAACCTGTGCCGCCAGCGATGCCAATAATGTACATGTTCGTTTAGATTTAGTCGTTTGTTGCCGCAAAGGTAGTCATTCGCTCTTGTTTAGCAAAATAAAACCTGCTTTATTCTGCCGGATGTAGAGGTTTTTCATGCAATCAAACGGCTTTGCGTGGGAAAAAGGGACCAAGAGGGGGACTTTCTGACAAAATGATTAAACAAATAGCTTGGGAAGCTTCTGCATCTTCCCAAGCTATTCTCTAATCGTTGCTGTTTAGCCGAGGAGGCCGCGGCAACTGGTGGCGGTGATGGAGGTGAGGAGGGCGGTCAGGACGGTGATGACGATGTCGATGACGCGCTTCCAGGTGTTTTTCTTTTTCTCGTTCATGGTGATTGGATTTTTTGTTGATGGTTAGATGTCTGCGGTGAGAGGCCCGTGTTTAGGCTCCCTGACCGTTGCCGTCGTCCTTCTTCTTGGGGTCGATGTCCACGTTGGTCTCTCCGGCCTTCTGTGCAGCCTTCACGGCAGCTTGGGCGTGGCGGGTGGGCACGTACTCGAAGTCGGCTTCGGCCTTGATGTTCTCGAAGTCCTCGCCGGGCTCGAAGCGGACGCGGAGGTTGCGGATGTTGTCGGCCGTGAAGTCTTCGAGGGTGGCGGCGCCGATGCTGTTGATGGCGGGCACGAAGTGGCCGAGGTCGGCGAGCTCTACCTTGAAGCCCTGGGAGACGAGTTCGCGGATGCAGCTTCCCATGTCGGTGAGCACGCCCTTGATGACGCCGCGAGTGTAGATGGTGTTGTGGGCGGCCATGTGGGCGGCAAGCTGCTCGGTGGTTACGCAACTGTTGATCTGGAGGAAGGCATAGGCCTTCTTGGGGTCGTCGTCGTGGAGGGGATTGCCCATGAGTGCGACGCTGTACTTGATGGTGTTAATCTGCTTTGTTGCCATGGTGTGTTTTTCCTTTCTTTGGCTTTAGCGGGTTAATAGTTAATAGTTTTGGTTAATGGTTTCTCGGTGCAAGTGGGGAATGTCTTTGAGCGCTCTTTTGTTCCTTATTGCAGTGCAAAGATACGGCTTTTCGGCGACGTGTGCAACTGCCGAGACCTTTCTGGGGACTTTGGACGTGCATCTTTTTTCTCCGCCATTGATAATCAGCACTTTCGGGTTTTCTAAAGAGAGAAGGGATGAACCGGTGTACACAGACAGACAAAAAAATTACAATTTCTTTTGTTTTTCATTTCATTTGTCGTATCTTTGCGCCCGATTTAACCGAATTATCTAATTTTAATCGATTTCCTATGACTGTAGCATTTTTGATTGCTGTCCTTTTACTGATTGCCCTTGGCGTCCATTTTTTGATTGTACGTCGCCGCTATGAAAGGCTTTTGGATGTAACGTTGAAGCGTGCCCAGAAGAGCGAAAAGATCAAGTCGGTGTTTATTGAGAATATCAGCCGCGCTCTCCACAAGCCGTTGAATGCTATTGACGAGAAGTGCAACACGATTCTCGGGGAGAAAGGTGAAAAAATGCAGCCTGCCGAGATTAGGGAACTGGTGAGCAGTATCTCTAAAACCTCCAAGGATATGATTGATTTTGCCGATCAGCTTCGCGAAATGTCCAAGTTCGAGGGCGTCACACCATCCTTCACCTTCATCGAGGTCAACCTGATCGAGCTCATGGCTTCCTACCGTCGTGAGACCATGAACTACACCAAGCCCGAAGTCTCTGTACATGTCACCACAGACCTCTCACCTCATTGCAGAGGTGTCCTGGACACCAATCTCATGCACCAACTGATGATGCATCTGCTGCGCAATGCTGCCAAACACGTCTCGGAGGGCGACATCTTCATCCGATACACCTGCGAGCGCAGGGGGCTTAAAGTCTCTGTCAGCTATACAGGCGTAGAGCTGGCCGATCAAGCAGACCTAAACCTCTTCTCGTTCCTTGAGAAGGAAGATTCGCTGAAGGAAGCCGACAAGTCTCCCTCCTTCGGCATTGCCATCTGCAGGGCCATTGTCGATATGTTCGGTGGTGAGTTCTACCTGGAGTCAGGTACCGACAAGAAAACCGTCGCCACATTCTGGTTCCCCTGCACGATGAAGGACATCTACAAGGACCTGTAAGCATCCCACTACGGAAAGTTCCGGCCGCAAGGTCGGAACTCCGATTCATGGGGCTGTGTCGTTCATTCCGACACAGCCCCCTTTCTTCTCAAAATGAATGAGACGTTGTGAAACCATGTTGGTCGCAGAACCCTTAAGGGTTAGACCGCGAACCCTTAAGGGTTCAGGCGATAACCCTTAAGGGTTCAGACCGCAAGAGCCTTGGCCATCTCAGCCGTTAACTTCGATGAGAATCGCTATGCCTGCTAGGTGTGGCGCATATTTGCGCCAATCCCTACAATCTCTTTTTCGCCACTACCATCAGACTTCTCTTCGCCCTCTTTGCGCGCACGCACGCAGGTAGGGGTTCTTTCTCTTTCTTTATCTTTCTCTTTAAAGGGAGATAGGTTAAAGGGAAGAGGGATTTTTCTCTTTCCTTTCGTTCTCTTTCATAGTTTTGTCCGCATTTTTCAACTTAGATTCGAGGTCGCTTTTCGTAGATGGCGGCATAGAAAAAAAAGAAGCCCCCGTTAAAGGACGAGGGCTGGAACCTGAATGTTTTCACAACGGAATAATCCTTATTGTGAATTGCTGAAATTCGGGGGCAAATGTACTTCTTTTGAACGTATCTGCAAACTTTTCCTCAGCTTATTTGTAATCTATAGGGATTTTTTTCTAAATTTGCACCAAAATATAACCTTACAGACTCATGAAACGTATTTTAGGACTAGATTTGGGAACGACCAGCATAGGCTGGGCTTTGGTGAACGAAGCAGAGAACAGCGAGGAACAATCTTCAATCACACGCTTAGGCGTGAGGGTTGTTCCTTTGACCGTTGACGAGCAAACCAATTTCGAAAAAGGCAAAAGCATCACAACGAATGCCGACCGCACGCTGAAGCGTAGTATGCGCCGTGGCTTGCAACGTTATAAACTGCGTCGCACAGCACTCATCGGGAGATTGAAAGAAGCTGGCATTATCAATGATGACACCATTCTCACCGAAAATGGTCCTCGTACCACCTTTTCCACCCTCCGAGCCCGTGCCAAATCAGCGACAGAAGAAGTCTGCTTGGAAGAGTTTGCCCGCATTCTCTTGATGATTAACAAAAAACGCGGCTACAAAAGTAGTCGCAAGGCACAATCCACGGAAGACGGCGCGCAGATAGACGGAATGGAAGTTGCCAAAAAACTACATGATGAGCAACTTACCCCTGGACAATACGTCTATTCCCTGTTGCTTGCAGGCAAGAAATATGTTCCTGACTTTTATCGTTCTGACTTACAGGCGGAATTGGATGCAGTTTGGGCATTTCAGAAGACTTTCTATCCTGAAATCCTGACGGATGACTTCTACCATCAGCTTCAAGGCAAATCGAAAACGAAGACTTCGAGCATATTCTTGGCTAAATATGGCATCTATACCGCCGACAACAAAGGTGCAGACCGCCGTCTGCAGCAGTACCGTTGGCGCACAGAAGCCCTCAGCCGTGAACTGACGAAGGAAGAACTGGCTTTCGTCATCGCAGACATCTGTGGCGCGATAAACAACAGCAGCGGTCTCCTCGGAGCAATCAGCGACCGCTCTAAGGAACTGTTCTTCAATCGTCAGACCATTGGCCAGTACATTCTCCAACGTATAGATGTAGACCCGCATTATAGCCTGAAGAACCAGACGTTCTATAGGCAGGACTATCTTGATGAGTTTGAACGTATATGGGAAACGCAAGCGCAGTTCCATCCCGAACTCACGCCAGAACTGAAAAAGGATGTGCGGGACATTATCATCTTCTACCAACGCCCCCTGAAGAGCAAAAAGGCGATGTTGGACATCTGTACTTTTGAGAATAGAAAGGTTGAAGTTACCGAGGATGGAAAGACACGCACAAAGACCGTCGGACTCAAAGTCTGCCCCAAATCCTCACCTCTGTTCCAAGAGTTCAAGATCTGGCAAATCCTCAATAACCTCGAAGTAGAATACGAAGCACCCGGCGAAGACTTGTTTGACGAAACGGAGCATAGACGCCTGCTCTCTTTTGAGGAAATGGAACGTCTGGCGCACGAGCTCTTGTATAAGGATAAACTCAACAAACGGGAAGCACTCGCCATCCTTTTTGGAAAAGCCGCCAAGAAATACGATTTGAACTATAAAGAGATAGAGGGCAATCGTACTATAGCTGCCCTGTATCGTGCTTTCTTCAACATCTTTGTACTTTCCGGCCATGAGGAATACGACATCAATAAACTGACGGCCGATAGAATCGAAGAGATTGCCAGCAGCCTTTTCAGGCTACTCGGTTTCAATGAGGGCATTCTCCAATTTGACGCCTCAGCGGAAGGTCATACTTTCGACCAGCAACCACTATATCAGCTTTGGCATCTGCTTTACTCCTACGAAGGCGATAATTCCAAGACGGGCAATGAAGCACTCGTCTCGAAACTGCAAAGCCTCTGTCACTGCGACCGCGAATATGCACAGGTGTTGGTCAACGTTACCTTCCAGGAAGATTACGGAAGTCTCAGTGCCAAAGCGATGCGTAAGATTCTGCCGTTCATGAAGCAGGGCTTAACTTACGATAAAGCCTGTGAAAAAGCTGGCTACCGTCATTCTGAACGCTCGCGCACCAAAGAAGAACTTGCCAACAGGGAATACCTTGACCGCCTTGAACTGCTTCCACGCAATGCACTTCGTAATCCTGTCGTGGAGAAGATTCTTAACCAAATGATCAATGTCGTAAATGCCGTTTGCGAGGAATATGGGAAACCCGACGAAATCCGCATCGAACTGGCCCGCGAATTGAAAAAGAATGCCAAGGAACGTGAGGCGATGACACAAGCCATCAACGAAGCTAACACGCAGAACGAGAAATACCGGAAGGAACTCGAAAAAGAATTTGACATTAAGCACGTCAGCCGAAACGACATCCTGCGCTATCGCCTGTACATAGAACTGAAAGACAATGGTTTCAAGACTCTGTACTCCGATACCTACATTTCCAAAGAGAAGCTCTTCAGCAAGGATTTCGACATTGAGCACATCATCCCGCAAGCACGTCTTTTCGACGATTCTTTCTCCAATAAGACACTGGAAGCGCGAGACATAAACATCGAGAAAAGCAATGCCACAGCCTTCGACTACGTCCTCAACAAATGGGGAGAAGAGAAAGCTGCTGCATACAAGGTAAAAATAGATGACCTCTATCGTAGAAACGTCATCAGTAAGACCAAGCACGACAAGCTGCTCATGCACGAAACTGATATTCCCGAGGGATTCATCGACCGCGATTTGCGTAACTCACAGTATATCGCCAAGAAAGCACGCGAGATTCTGGAAGACCTCGTTCCGACCGTTACACCCACCATCGGAAGCATCACCGATCGCCTGCGTGAGGATTGGCAGCTTATCGATGTCATGCAAGAACTCAACTGGGACAAATACGACCGCCTTGGGCTCACTGAACGGTATGAGGACAAGGACGGACGCGAACTCCGACGAATCAAAGACTGGACAAAACGTAACGACCATCGCCATCATGCCATGGACGCTTTGACTATCGCCTTCACACATCCTGCCTTTATACAATACCTTAATAATCTTAACGCCCGTAGCGATAAGGGTAGCAGTATCTATGGCATCGAACAGAAATACCTCTATCGCGACAGTCATGGGAAACTGCGTTTCAGCGCTCCATTGCCTTTGGACATCTTCCGGGCTGAAGCTAAACGTCAATTGGAGGATATTCTCGTATCCATCAAAGCCAAGAACAAAGTGATGACGCAGAATGTCAACAAGAGCAAGGTCAAGGGAGGAACGCGAAAGAAAGTTCAACTTACACCACGCGGACAATTACACAACGAAACCATCTATGGTCACACTCTTCATCGCGTGACGGAAGAGGTCAAGGTCGATGGCAAAATGACGCTGGAACGTGCTCAACAGGTTGCTAAGAAGATGTATCGCGAAGCAATCCTTGCTCGCCTTGCTGAATTTGGAGGCGACCCCAAAAAAGCATTCACGGGAAAGAACTCACCCGAGAAGAATCCCATCTGGCTCAATGAACAACACGCAGAACAAGTACCACTACGGGTGAAACTGGTTTACTATGAGGACTATTACCCCATACGCAAACCTGTCTCGCCTGATTTGAAAATTGACAAGGTGATAGATGCCAGGGTGCGTCGCATCCTTGAAGAACGTCTGAAAGCATTCGATGGCGATGCCAAGAAAGCCTTTTCCAATCTCGACGAGAATCCAATTTACCTCAACAAGGAGAAGGGGATTACCATTAAGAGTGTGCGCATTCGTGGAGTCCTCAGTGCCATATCATTGCACGAAGCCAAAGACCACTTCGGCCGTGTTATTACGGATAGTAGAGGAAAACATAGGGAAGTAGATTTCGTACAAACAGCCAGCACACATCACATAGCCATCTATCGCGATGCAGACGGGAATCTGCAAGACGTGGGCGTTTCTTTCTTAGAAGCAACGACAAGGAAGGCTCTTGGTCTGCCCGTGGTCGATACCGATTATAACGCTGCTCTTGGTTGGAAATTCCTCTTCTCCATGAAGCAGAACGAATACTTCATCTTCCCGGATGTGGAACATGGATTCGATCCAAGTGCAATAGACTTGTACGACCCGAATAATAAAGCAGAGATAAGTAAGCGGTTGTATAGGGTACAGAAACTCTCCAGAGTTGATTATGGAAAACAAGTAGTAAGAGAATACGTTTTTAGACATCATTTAGAGACCACTGTTGAGGAAACAAAAGAATTGAAAAAAATTACTTTCAAAAACATTAAATCTCTTGCACCGCTTGAAGGCATTATCAAAGTCCGAGTCAATCACTTGGGCGACATATTGCCATCAAAAGAAAACTAATTTTCAAGGGCTGTATTCAATTCTAGGATATATAAACGCTATGATCAAGAAAACCTTATGCTTCTCTAATCCCGCCTACTTAAGTCTGCGAAACAGGCAATTGGTCATCCAGATTCCTGACATCGAGAAGAATGATACGGTGCCGGAGGCGTTCAAACGGATGAACGAACGCACGATTCCTATAGAGGACATCGGCGTAGTAGTGCTCGACAATAAGCGCATCACCATTACGACGGGAGCCATGGAAGCCTTGTTGGAGAACAATGCCGCCGTCATCACCTGCGACAGCCGCAGTATGCCTACAGGACTGATGCTGCCGCTTTATGGCAATACCCTCCAGAACGAACGTTTCCGCGACCAGCTCGACGCATCACTTCCACTGCGCAAACAACTTTGGCAGCAGACCATCAAGCAGAAAATAGTCAATCAGGAAGTCGTGTTGCGAACAAACACCGAGGCCGAGACGCGCTGTATGAAAGCATGGGTAGACGAGGTGCGCAGTGGCGATGCCGACAACCTCGAAGCCCGCGCCGCCGCCTATTATTGGCGCAACCTGTTTCCGCAGATTCCCAATTTCATTAGAGGTCGTGAGGAGGCACCGCCAAACAATCTGCTGAACTATGGCTATGCCATCCTGCGAGGGGTGATAGCCCGTGCGTTGGTCGGTAGCGGACTGCTGCCAACCCTTGGCATCCATCACCACAATCGCTATAATGCCTATTGCCTTGCAGACGACATCATGGAACCTTATCGTCCATACGTGGACGAGCTGGTTGTCAAGATTATCAGAAAGCACATCGACTATGCTGAATTGACGAGAGAACTGAAATCAGAACTGCTCGTTATTCCAGTCTTGGATGTGCTAATGGATGGTAAGCGTAGCCCTTTGATGATAGCTGCTTCTCAGACCACGGCCTCTTTGTATAAGTGCTTCAGTGGTGAACTGAGAAAAATCTGTTATCCCCAAATGGAGGCATAAAACCATGATTGTCATTGACGAATCATCGCGATTTAGCCAGTATCGTGTTATGTGGATTCTTGTTTTCTTCGATTTGCCTACCTATACCAAGAAGGAGCGCAAGGCAGCGGCAAAATTTCGCAAGGATTTACAAGGTGATGGCTTTACGATGTTTCAATTTTCTATCTACATCCGTCATTGTGCCAGCCGCGAAAATATGGATGTCCACATCAAGCGCGTCAAGGCTGCACTACCAGAGTTTGGCAATGTTGGCATCCTTGGAATTACCGATAAGCAGTTTGCTGACATTCAACTTTTCTATGGCAAGAAGGAGAAAGCCACGACTGCGCCTGGGCAACAACTGGAACTCTTCTAATCCCTCATCTTTGGATAGCGGATTCCGTCAGCAATGACGTTATCCGCTATCTATCCATCATTCATTTTTCTATCCTAATCTTTGCCATAAATCTTTGTATTATACCATCTTACATACATCGTGGTGTTTATGATGGTTCAAAGATGAAGAATTTCAAGCAATTCACAACAGACTGCATGGACGTGTCACAGATGATAAGGGTGTTTATGATGGTTCAAAGATGAAGAATTTCAAGCAATTCACAACGCCATTTATGACCTTATCAAATTATCGGTTGGTGTTTATGATGGTTCAAAGATGAAGAATTTCAAGCAATTCACAACAAGAGCAACAAACAAATTTAACATCTGCTCGGTGTTTATGATGGTTCAAAGATGAAGAATTTCAAGCAATTCACAACTGTGCGCTCTCGTTTGGATGATGGGGGTGTGGTGTTTATGATGGTTCAAAGATGAAGAATTTCAAGCAATTCACAACACCCTATTGAATTTTCTAAGTTAATTGCTGGGTGTTTATGATGGTTCAAAGATGAAGAATTTCAAGCAATTCACAACCCGAGGATTCTATGACCACCGTCACTGACGGGTGTTTATGATGGTTCAAAGATGAAGAATTTCAAGCAATTCACAACAGCTTGATAAAATGACAGGTGATTTCGCTCGGTGTTTATGATGGTTCAAAGATGAAGAATTTCAAGCAATTCACAACACAAACAATGACCTTGTACATTTGCAGAAGGTGTTTATGATGGTTCAAAGATGAAGAATTTCAAGCAATTCACAACCAGTACAAAATCTTTGGTTTCACGCCCCGCGGTGTTTATGATGGTTCAAAGATGAAGAATTTCAAGCAATTCACAACTCTCACTTGTGAGACCCCTTAAATATCTAAGGTGTTTATGATGGTTCAAAGATGAAGAATTTCAAGCAATTCACAACAACATCGCTTTTATTTATGGATAAAATTCAGGTGTTTATGATGGTTCAAAGATGAAGAATTTCAAGCAATTCACAACGTTTATTGTACGTGCCTCCTATGAGGATGAGGTGTTTATGATGGTTCAAAGATGAAGAATTTCAAGCAATTCACAACCAATATAAGATTTTCGGTTTCACTCCCCGTGGTGTTTATGATGGTTCAAAGATGAAGAATTTCAAGCAATTCACAACAATTCTATGATAACACCCTGAGCCTCGCGGGGTGTTTATGATGGTTCAAAGATGAAGAATTTCAAGCAATTCACAACGCACCGCACCCACTCCGGTGCGCCGCTGATGGTGTTTATGATGGTTCAAAGATGAAGAATTTCAAGCAATTCACAACATATCGAGAGAGATATTCATCTCGACCCTGGGTGTTTATGATGGTTCAAAGATGAAGAATTTCAAGCAATTCACAACTTCAGGATTGAACTCTCATCGAGAACGATGGGTGTTTATGATGGTTCAAAGATGAAGAATTTCAAGCAATTCACAACAAGAGCAACAAACTGGCCTTACTTCTGCTCGGTGTTTATGATGGTTCAAAGATGAAGAATTTCAAGCAATTCACAACTTGAAGTTTTCGCATAAGAACAAAGTGTTTGGTGTTTATGATGGTTCAAAGATGAAGAATTTCAAGCAATTCACAACCGCTTAATGATTTATCGTTTTGCTCCCCAGGGTGTTTATGATGGTTCAAAGATGAAGAATTTCAAGCAATTCACAACTATACGCCGATGAGGTCTTTATCCTCATGCGGTGTTTATGATGGTTCAAAGATGAAAGAATGTCAAAGAGCGTTTTTCTTTACCTACGTCCAATGGACGTGGGTTAGATGCCGCAAAGGTAGCCTTATTCTGTTTATGAAACAAGAAAAACGGGGAAAAATGATCATCTGCACTCAACAATAGTTGTTGAACCTCTCAAGAAAGCAAATCTCTTTCAAGGCGCAGCCTTTTTAAGTTTGATTTGTGTGAGATTTAAGTTCCTATGTGGCAGACGTTTCTGTTGCGGAGTGGGTAGGCGGTTGTGCTGGTTCGTTCCCGGCGTCGCTACGGCGTCGGTTGCGTCCGCCCCGGTGGCGGCGTTTCTTCTTCGGTGCGGCCTCCGTCTCTGCGGTCGGGGTGGCTGGTGCAGCCTCCTGGGGCGTTGTGTGTTGCGTGGCGTCGGCGGTTTTCTTGTTCTTGGCGCGTCCACGGCTGTTGTTACCCTTTCCGCCACCTTTTCCTCCGCGTCGTCGTCCGTTGCGTCCGCGGTTTCGGTCGTTGTTGCGGCTGCGCTGGCTTTTCGGGTTGTATTCGGGAGCCTCGCCCAGCTCTTCGGGTACGGGTTCCTTGGGCACTTCTTTCTCCAGGAAGCGCTCGATGGCGGCGAAGAGGGGCTGGTCGCGCTCGCTGACGAGTGTGACGGCGCGTCCTCCCTTGCCTGCGCGGGCGGTGCGTCCGATGCGGTGGACGTAGTCTTCCTCGTCGTGCGGCACATCGTAGTTAATGACGAGCTGGATGTCGTCGATGTCGATGCCACGAGCCACGATGTCGGTGGCCACGAGGATGTCCACTTGTCCGGTCTTGAAGCGGTACATGACGTCGTCGCGCTGTTCTTGCAGCAGGTCGCTGTGCATGGCCTCGGCGTTGTAGCCGTGGCGTTTCAGGGTGATGGCCACGTCCTTGGTGTGGACTTTCTTGCCGACGAAGACGATGACACGCTCGGGCTTCTGCTGGCCAAAGAGGTGCTCTACGATGTGCATCTTCTGGGCTTCGTAACAGATGTAGGCGCTCTGGCGTATGCCCTCGGCGGGCTTGTTGAGGGCAATCTTCACTTCCACGGGGTCGTGGAGCAGGTTGTGGGCCAGCTCTACGATTTTCTCGGGCATGGTGGCGGAGAACATGATGGTCTGGCGGTCGGCGGGCAGTTGCTTGGCTATCTGCATGATGTCGTCGTAGAAGCCCATGTCGAGCATACGGTCGGCCTCGTCGAGGATGAAGAAGCTGACGCGGGAGAGGTCTACGTTGCCGAGTGAGAGGTGGCTGATGAGACGTCCGGGAGTTGCGATGACGACGTCGGCTCCCATAGCCAGGGCACGCTTCTCCTGTTCGTAGCGGATGCCGTCGTTGCCGCCATAGACGCTAACGCTGGAGATGTCGTCGAGGTAGTAGGAGAAGCCTTCCATGGCCTGGTCTATCTGCTGGGCCAGCTCGCGGGTGGGCGACATGATGACGCAGTTGATGGCGTCGCGGGGATAGCCGCCGTCGCGCAGGCGGGAGAGCACGGGCAGCAGGTAAGCGGCGGTCTTGCCGGTGCCGGTCTGTGCCACGCCAATGAGGTCGCGGCCGTCGAGCAGGGGCGGGATGGCCTGTTCCTGTATGGGGGTGCATTCGACGAAGTGCATGTCGTCGAGTGCGTCGAGTACGTCGTAGTTGAGGTCTAATTCTTCAAACTGCATTCTTTTCGGAATATTTTATGTTTTTTCTATTACCTCTGGGACTTGCGGTAGAGGTAGAAGGCGATGCCTGTGAACAGGACGTTTGGCACCCAGGCGGCTACCATGGGCGGCCAGTCGCTGTTGATGGCGAAGGTGGAGGAGACGGTCTGCAACATGATGTAGCTGGCCGAGAGTGCCAGCCCGATGCCGAGTGCGCCGCCCATGCCTCCCTTGCGCTTGCGGAAGCTGAGGCAGAGGCCGATGGTCGAGAGGATGAAGGCCGCGAAGGGGTCGGCAAAGCGCTTGTGGTACTCGACCTGGAATATCTTGAGGTTGCCCGAGCCGCGCAGTTGCTGGCGTTCGATGTATTCGAGCAGTTGGCTGTTGGTGAGCGCCTGCTGCTGGTCCACGACGACTGTGAAGTCGCTCGGCTCCATGATGATGACGCTGTCGATATAGCGTTTGGTGGTGATTTGCTCGCGCAGGCCCTGGAGGGTGCGTATCTTCACGTCGGAGAGTTTCCAGTGGAAGCGTTCGTCGGCCAGCGTGTCGTATTGGATGCGCTGGGCCGTGAGGTGGCTGACGAGGCTCTTGTTCTGGAACTTGTCGAGTGAGAAGCGGTAGCCCACCTTGCGGTCGCCGTCGAAGTAATCGACATAGGCAATGACGCCCGAGTCCACTTGCAACTGCACGTGCTCGGCAATCTTTGGCTTGCGTCGCGTCTTGTAGCGCAGCTCGAATTCAATACGCTTGACCGAACCTCGCGGGATGACCTCGGAGCCCAGCCAGAAGCTCATAATCGCTATCAGAGCCGAAGCCAGCAGGTAGGGACGCAGCAGGCGGCCGAAGCTCATGCCCGTGCTCATCATAGCGATAATCTCGCTGTTGTCGGCCAGCTTGGAAGTGAAGAAGATGACAGCGATGAAGACGAAGAGTGCCGAGAAGAGGTTGGAGTAGAACGGGACGAAGTCCATGTAGTACTTCAGCAGCCTCAGGAACGGAGCGTGGTTCATCGTGAACTTGTCGGAATTTTCCGAGAAGTCGAACACCACGGCGATGGAGATGATGAGAATGATGGAGAAGAAGTACGTCCCCAGGAACTTGGCGATGATGTAGCGGTCGAGCCTGGAAAAGAGATTTCGCTTCAATGTAGACAGGAAAGAGCGGACTCTTCCCTCGCCCTCCTCACAATGAGGGAGGGATTGGTTACTGTTCGCTGTTTCGCTTTCTTTGCTTCTCATTTTGATGAGTTTCTCTTCTTGTTTAGTTTCTGCTCCCTCGTTGAGGGAGGGGTGGGTCTTATTTATAATCTCTGACTCAGCTTGGTTATCATCTTCTCCTTCCACGCACGGAAGTTTCCATCAACGATGTGGCGGCGGGCTTCGCGCACGAGCCAGAGGTAGAAGGCGAGGTTATGGATGCTGCCGATTTGTAGGGCCAGCAGCTCCTGAGCCTTGTAGAGGTGGTGGAGGTAGGCCCGCGTGTAGGTGTGGTCCACGTAGCTCGTGCCGTTGGGGTCGATGGGTGTGAAGTCCGTAGCCCACTTGGCGTTGCGCATATTCATGACGCCCTCAGAGGTAAAGAGCATGGCGTTGCGGCCATTGCGGGTGGGCATGACGCAGTCGAACATATCCACTCCCAGGTCTATGGCTTCGAGGATGTTCACGGGGGTGCCGACGCCCATGAGGTAGCGCGGGCGGTCCTTGGGCAGGATGCCGTTGACGAGTTCAATCATCTCGTACATCACCTCGGCAGGTTCGCCCACGGCAAGTCCTCCGATGGCGTTGCCCTCGGCCTCCTTTGAGGCCACGAACTCGGCACTCTCTGTTCGCAGGTCGCGGTAGGTACAGCCCTGAACGATAGGGAAGAGGGTCTGATGGTAGCCGTAGCGCGGCTGTGTCTCGTTAAAGCGTTGGATGCATCGGTCGAGCCAATGGTGGGTGAGCGTCAGGCTCTTACGGGCATAGTCGTAGGGTGCTGTTCCGGGCGGGCATTCGTCGAAGGCCATGATAATGTCGGCTCCGATGCTCCGCTCGATGTCCATGACGCGCTCGGGCGAGAAGAAGTGCTTCGAGCCGTCGATATGGCTGCGGAACTCGCAACCTTCCTCGCGCAGCTTGCGGATGCCCGTGAGCGAGAAGACCTGGAAGCCGCCGCTGTCGGTCAGCATTGGGCGTTCGAAGCCGTTGAAGCGATGCAGGCCGCCCGCCTGTTCGATGATGTCCGTGCCGGGGCGCAAGTAGAGGTGGTAGGTGTTGCCGAGGATGATTTCGGCGTTGATGTCCTCGTAGAGGTCTCGCAACTGCACGCCCTTGACCGAACCAACCGTGCCTACGGGCATGAAGATGGGCGTATGGATGTCGCCGTGGTCGGTATGCAGCACTCCGGCGCGGGCCGAACTCTGAGGGTCGGTGGCGGCAAGGGTGAAGGTAGCCCCCTGCGGATGTTTCTGAAGAATGGTATTTGTTGTCTCGGACATAAGGCTACTCTTGATTGGTTTTTACTCCTTCCTTGCCAGAGGCTGTGGCGGCAGCGTCCTCGAACTTGAACTGGATGGGCCGGTCCACGAGCTCGTCGAGCAGAGCGAAGTCCAGCACGTCAAGGATGGTGGCGACATAGTGGAAGGTAAGTCCCTTGAGGTACATCCCGTCGATTTCCTCGATGTCCTTGCGGTTGTCCTGGCAGAGGATGATGTCGGTAATGCCCGCACGTTTAGCGGCCAGAATCTTCTCCTTGATGCCGCCGACGGGGAGCACCTTACCGCGAAGGGTGATTTCGCCCGTCATGGCCAGGTTGTGGCGCACGCGCCGTTGGGTCAGGGCCGAGACCAAACTGGTAGTCATCGTGATGCCTGCACTGGGGCCGTCCTTGGGCACGGCTCCTTCGGGCACGTGGATGTGGATGTTGTAGTTCTCGAAGATGCGCAAGTCTACGCCAATCTCCTCGGCATGGGCCTTGATGAATTCCAAGGCCAGCATGGCCGATTCTTTCATCACGTCGCCCAAGTTGCCCGTGAGCGTCAGTTTCTGTCCCTTGCCCCGGCTTAGGCTGCTCTCGATGAACAGGATTTCACCTCCCACGCGCGTCCATGCCAATCCAGTGACCACGCCTGCGAAGCCGTTGCCCTGATACTGGTCGCGCGAATACTTGGGCTTGCCCAGGATGCGCTCCACGTCCTCGTTGTTTATCTTGGAGGCGGGCAGGGTCTGGTGGCGTTCGTAGTAGAGGACGGTCTTGCGGTAGAAGCGGTCAAGTTCCTTCTCCAGTCCGCGCACACCGCTTTCCCGTGTGTAGTTCTCAACCAGGTATTCTAATGCAGCCTTGGTGAATTTCAGTTCCTTGTGGTCGGCCAAGCCGCAGTTCTCCTTTACGCGCGGCTCCAAATGGCGACGTGCAATCTCTATCTTTTCCTCCGTGATGTAGCCGTTTACCTCAATGAGCTCCATGCGGTCGAGCAGGGGCTGAGGAATCGTGGCCACGTTGTTGGCTGTGGCAATGAACATGACTTTTGAGAGGTCGAAGTCCACTTCGAGGAAGTTATCGTGGAAGGCCGTGTTCTGTTCGGGATCCAGCACTTCGAGCAAGGCGCTCGACGGGTCGCCGTTGTGGGTGTGCTCCGTAATCTTGTCAATCTCATCGAGGACGAAGACGGGGTTCGAGGAACCAGCCTTGATGAGACTTTTGATGATGCGGCCGGGCATGGCGCCGATGTACGTCCGCCGGTGGCCGCGTATCTCGGCCTCGTCGTGGAGTCCGCCCAACGAGGCACGCACGTACTTCCGCTTCAGGGCCGAGGCGATGCTCTTGCAGAGTGATGTCTTGCCGACGCCCGGAGGGCCGTAGAGGCAGATGATGGTCGATTTCACGGCATCGCCCCTGAGCTGGCGGACGGCCAGGTGTTCGAGGATGCGTTCCTTGACCTCCTTCATGCCGTAATGATTGCGGTTCAGCACGCGCTCGGCGTTGACGAGGTTCAGGTTGTCTTCGGTCGTCACTCCCCACGGCAGTTGCAGCATCGTTTCGAGGTAGTTGTACTGTACCTGATAGTCAGGGCTCTGGGGGTTCAGACGCTCCATCTTCTCCAACTCGTGGAAGAAGGTGGCTTTCACCTCATCGTTCCAGAGCATCTTCTCGGCCTTGGCTCGCAGCTTCTGGCTGTCGTTCCCGGTCGTAGAGCCCAACTGCTCCTGAATGTTGTGGAGCTGTTGCTGGAGGAAGAATTCGCGTTGCTGATTGTCGATGTCGGCCTGCGTCTTCTTCTGGATGTCGCTTCGGATGCGGGCGAACTGGATGTCGCGTGCCAGCAGGCGCAGCAGGGTTGTGGCGCGTCCCATCGGACTGCGTTCGGCCAGCAGCCCAATCTTCTCCTCTGTGGAGATAGCCATGTTCGAGCACAGGTAGTTCACGAAGAACCGCATGGTGTAGGCGTTGTTGATGCCTACCACGTCTTCCTCGCTAAAGTGATCGTTGAGGTTGATGAACTCTATCATCCTGTCGCGCAAGGTGTCCTTCAGGATTTCGAAGGTGGCGTCGTTGGTCTCGTGGTATTTTTCCGACATGCGCTTCACGTGGGCATAGATGCCTGTTGCATCGACCTCGATGTCGAGGAACCTGACGGGAGAGAGCCCTTGGACGATGGCCGTACACGTGCCGTCGGCAAGGTCGAAGATACGCAGGATGCGGGCAGCCACGCCCAGGTCATAGAGGTCTTCCTGGGTCGGCATTTCCGTGTTGGGATTCCGCTGGGTGGCGGTGGCGATGACAAGTCCTTTCTCGGCAGCTCGGCGAACCAGCCCTACAGAGTTCGGACGACCGATGGCCACGGGCATGATGACGCCTGGGAAGAGTACGGTGTCGCGCAGCGGAAGGATAGGCAGGAGGTCGCCAAATTCCACGTCGAAGATACTCTGGTCGTCTTCGTCAAATTCTGCAATAAAAGAGAAAGAACTGTTATGGGGATTAGAACTCATTATTATTCCTTTTTACAAAAAGAGCGTGCAAAGGTACTCATAATTCGCGAGATTTCAACAATTTTCGGTCAAGAAACCGCTCACCAGAGGTAGAAATCGCGCGTAAGGGCGGCATAATCCTCGCTTCGGCGTCCGTCGCAGGTCAGGACAAGGGGCTTTTCGCGTAGCCATTCAGCCTCTCCCTTGACAAAAGTAGCCAGCACGCGCTTGGGCGGCTTATTGGCCGTTCCCTGCACCTCGCGCCATCGTTTCAGGTTCAGGCCATGGACGACACAGAGCCGGCGGAAGTCGTCGAAGGAACCCGCAGGCAGGACGACGTTGAACAGACCACCTTCGCGCAGCAGTCGTCCAGCTCCAGCAGCTAATTCCTCGTAGTTGAGTGAGTGGGCATGGCGCGCCAAGCTCCGCTGTGCATCAGGCGGTAGCAGGCTTTCTTCGAAATAAGGGGGATTGCTGACGATGGCATCGAAGCTTTCGCCTGTGGCGTCCAGCTCCTGGAACGACTGGAGGCAGATTTCAACGCGCGAGGCGAAAGGGGAAGACGCCACATTCTCGCGGGCTTGCTCCACGGCCGATTCGTCGATGTCGATACCCTTCACATGAACGGCAAGGAAACGTTGTGCCACCATGAGGGCTATGAGACCCGTTCCCGTACCGACGTCGAGGACACGACCTTGTTTGGGCACTTCGGCCCACGCTCCGAGCAGCACGCCGTCGGTTCCCACTTTCATGGCGCAACGGTCGTGGGCGATTGAGAATTGCTTGAACTGGAACGTCGGCGAACCCATGCGCGGCTAACGGATGAGGAAGGCGATGATGTTGGTTAGCAGGCGGCGGCGAAGCGAGGTGTCGCTGATGCATTCCAGCGGGAAGCCCAGCGTCATGGTGCGGTAGTTAGGTCCGTCGTAGGCCACGGCGGCCGACTGTCCCGAAGGCCCATAGACCATGGAGCAGAAAGCCTCGCTGGTCGGAGCCAGGCAGTCTACGGCCGGGACGTAGTAGTTCACCTCGTTGGGCTGGCGGTAGATGTCGAAGCTGCCGTCGTTGCCCTTGATGCCCTGGATGGAGTCGGCGAGCAAGGCTCCGGCAAACTCGTATTTCAGCAGCGAGCGTGTCAGTAGGCGGTCTCTCTCGCTGGTCATGTCGGAACCAACATAGGCACCGCTGACCAATAGGCTGCCGCCCGAACGGGTGAACTCTGCGGCCACCTGGACGAGGTGCGGCGGGAAGACTTTATAGGGACGTAGTGAGTAGCCGTCGGCCTTCTCGGCTCCGAAGACAATATCCATCAGACTCATGGCGCGGCTGTCGAAGTCGGAGCGCGCAGTGGCGCTGACCGTGCAACTGGATATGCTGACGCTTCCGCCCGTGGCGGCAATGATGTCGCGGGCGTGGCGCGTTGACCAGTCGCGGGTGTTGCCTGCCAGCACCAAGCCTTCGAGCTCGGCCGTGCTGTAGCCCATCCCAGCTCCGCCTTCGCGTCCGATGGCCGTCTTGTCGAAGTTGATTTGCCGGCCGCAATAGCCGGGCATACGGCCCATGGGCACACCGGGGTCGATGGTCATGTCGAAGCCCTGGCATTCGTCGTTGTTCACGGGTTGGGGCCCAGCCAGACGGTCGAAAGCGTCGATGACAAGAATCTGGCGGTCGCCCGACATGGAGAGGAAGGCGCAAACCTCTTCCGAGGGCATACTCTGGCCGCCCGCATTGACGGCCGTCACCTTGAAGCGATGCAGCACTTCGGGCTTGGCGCTGTCCAGCTCGTAGGAGGCTTGTTCGACATACGTACCGTTGTCGAAGTCACCATCACCCTCGGCGTGGTAGACCACGTAGCCTACGGGCATGGCCGTCGGTTCGAGGGGGTCGGACACGCCCTGCCAACTGAGTCGAACCTGACGTGCGCCCGGAGTGAGGTAGGCACCGAGGGCGGTGACGGGCAGGGGCTGAACCACAGGTTCCTCCTCGCCGTGCATGATGTGTATGTAGCGGAGGATGCCCTTGTAGGCGGCACGGGCGAGAGTGAACTTGAACGTCGGGTCGTGGCCCATGCAGAGGTCGGCGAAGTTCTGGTGGGAGAGCATTTCGAGGATAACGCCCGGCACTTCGGGCTCGCGGGTCTCGCTGTAGTTGCGGTCGTACATCTGGCGGCGGTTCCACCGGCCATAGGTCTGACGCAGGTCTTGGTCAACCTGGCTCATCACGAGGTCGCAGAGGTCGCGGCCTGCCATGCGGTTGAGCCCCGACGGATAGTGGCCTTCGTTAAAGTCCGTCGTGTAGATGCCGAGGCTGCCGATGTTGGTCATGTCGCGTGTGTATCCGGCATCGGTGTGGAGGGCGATGCTCATTTCCAGCGGAACGCGCAAACCCGCCGGGGACTGTCCAAGTGTGTCCGAGCGTTGAATCTCCGGTGTGTCGGCGTTCGTGACGACCGAAGGCGAGAAAGGTACGTAGGCGCTGCCTCGGCTCAGGTGGTTGGTGACCAGCGAACGGACGTTGATGTCCTCGGAATAGTCGTTGGTGAAGCCTTTGTTGCCGTAGACCCAGGTGGGCATTCCGTTCCATTGGGCCGAATAGCGTGCTCCTTCGAGGAAACGGGGCATCCCGCTGAGGCTGACTGCTGTACTGTCGCCACGGGCGATGTTGCCCATGCCGCCTCCGAAGCGAACGCCGTCGGCCGTCACGTGGCCCTTGTGGCTGCTACGGTTCGTCAGCACGACGCAGTTCTCGGGACTCGTGCCTGCCGCGAAGTCAAAGGTACCCAGGTACACCCACGTGCCGCCGCCCATCTGCTGGTTCACGCGGAACTGCGTCTGCACGCCCCGATGGTGAACGGTATACGTGGCGTCCGGCACGCTGGTGGACAGGGTGGGATAGGAGACGTAGACGGCATAGGCACCGTCGGCGGGGATGGATGGCGTCCAGGTGATGCTGCTCACCGACCCCTTGCGCGTCTGCGTTGCGGCCTTGCGGGCACTTCCGTCGGTGAAAGGATTGTCGCCGTTGACGTACACGCTCTTCAGGTGGGCGAACCCCGTCCCGGCATCTTGCCATCCGTTGGACTTGGAACGTTCTTCGTAGCGTCCGCCCTGTTCGGGTGTGTCGTTGTCCACGATGACTTCGTTCTTCTGCCAGTCGCGTTCGCGCGGCGAATAGACGACGGCTCCGGCATTCTCCAGCATGGGAATCAAGTAGGGAACCACGAAAGTCTGCGACAGCAGGTCTTCAGACGTACAGAAGAGGCGTGGCCGTTGCCATCGCCAGATGCGCTCGCTGATGGAGTAGAAGATGCCGTGGCTGGCACAGACGCTGAGGTGGCGTCCCTCCAGCCCTTTTTTCACGGAATAGTTGCGGTCGAGAGGCGTTACCCACGGGTTGACGTGCGGTTCCTTGTCGTGCCAGCGGCGGTCGTCGCTGCCGCTCCATCCTCCGTGGATCATCTCTTCGAGCAGATGCCCTTTGCAAAAGAGCTTCTGGTTGTAGGTCTTGCAGCTCTCGGGCAAGGTCGCCTGCAACTTCTGGTATATCTCAACCACCTTGTCGCGGTCGAAGGAGTACCATCCCAGGACTTCGTTGGCATGGACACGCACCTCCTTGGCCTCGTTGTCTATCTGGAAGTCTTCCAGCCGGCACGCATCCTTGCGGTTGCCGCGCACCCACGAGAACTGGTCGAGGAAGTTGGCCACATTGGCCTGTTCCTGAATGGTCTGTCCATAACAAGTGGCTCCTGCCAACAGCAGAAGCCACCCTAAAACGTGTAATCTTCCCATACGCACTCTCACGCTCTCAAAAGCTCGTCATACAATAAAGTTCTCGGGAATCTTGCCCTTGAAGTCGCGGAAATACTCCTTGATTTCTTTCATCTGTTCCTCGAAGTTGCCGTTGGGGATAATCTTCTTCGTGCAGACGATACGCTTCTTGCCGTAGTCGAGTCCGAACAGCAGGATGGGCAGCTCGGCCTTCAGTGCGATGTAGTAGAAGCCCTTCTTCCACTCGGAAGTGGCGCGGCGTGTGCCTTCGGGAGTGATGCACAGGCCGAACTGCTTGCTGGAGAGTGCGGCACGAGCCATCTGGTCGGTCAGGCTCAGGTGCTTGCTGCGCTCCACAGGGACTCCTCCCATGCGGCGGAACAGCGGACCCAGCGGCCAGAAGAACCATTCCTTCTTCATCATAAAATCACAACGGAAACCTTCGGCACGGCTGTACAACTGTCCCATCATGAAATCCCAATTGCTCGTATGGGGCGCCAGGGCAATGATATACTTGTCCGGCCGGCCCACGGAAACCTCGGCTCTCCATCCCATCAGATGATAGAGCAGGAAACGGAAGAATTTTTGCATCTTGACGTAAGCTCAAAGAGTTTAAATTAGGCTGAAGATATGATCCACAACCTCGTTGGTGCTCACAGAGAGGTCGTCGTTCAACTGCGAGAAGAAGCGCCCAACCTGCCTCTTGTCTACATGACTCAGGCGGCTGATAAAGTCATCTTGCATCTTCAGGATGCTCAAAGCGATGTTCTCCACGTCGGCATCCTTGATGCTTGGATGGGACTGCTTCACGGCCAGACACTCCATCAACAAGTCTGCGCACACCGTGTGGATGGCTTTCTTTAGTTCTCGTCGGTTTGCCATAATAGTGGGTGTTATAGTGAAAAATCGGGGCTAAAGTAGCGATTTTCTTGAACTTGTACAAACAATTTTACTTTTTTTAGGAAACTTGAAGGAATATCTACACTTTTCCCTCTATAACCGCTCACTATTCTCCTTTCTTTACCACACTCTGTCTCTATAACACTTGGGCAAAGGTATAACCTTAAGAACCCTTAAGGGTTCCCCTTCTAACCCTTAAGGGTTCAGCCCATAACCCTTAAGGGTTCACGCCGCAACCCTTAAGGGTTTCCGTCGCATCCCCTCTGGATGTACGACATAGCCTCCTTTTTCTTTTCTCACAACGAATAATACGAATTAAGCCAATTCTTTACATACCAGGTTATAAGGATAGAATATAATTCGTTGCGAGAGAGATTACATCGACATTACTTCCCCTCGTATATTCCAGAGATGATTTGCTCTGCAAGTTCACGATGTCGTTTGTCTATCAGGGTCACCCGATTCCATTTGACTCCTTGCTTCATTGCGTCAGGGAACGGCCGTCTTTGTGTATCAATCCAATTCACATTGCGGCAATGCCGGAAACGTGGTCTGGATGCTCGATATTCATAGTCTCCTGTCACGATGCCTACACCTACGATGTGGTCTACCCCTTGGCGGGCAATGACGAAGTCCCCAATTCGCATTTCATTGGCAAACCATTTCAGAAGCTTTTTGCCATTTGCGATTCTCCTTCCAGCGCCATAAGCTTTTCGCAGGGCGGCCTCTAATCCGCCTCTCTCTTTCATTACTTCGTCCAAATCGCCGACTTCACGGTCTTTATTAAGGCCACAAGCCATGAAGCCCTCTTCTGCATTCTCCTTGAACTGATACGCGTTTTCGCCAGGCCAGTACATCCAGATGTGCCTTCCGGGGTACTTTGTCTTGTAAATGCTATTCATAATCAACAATGTATTTTATAGGTTAAATATGATGATTCTCCACGATTTGTTTTGCAAGATTCACAACCTTTTCCCGCAATTCTGTCGGCTGTATGATTTCGCTTCTTACTGCATGTCTCAACAAGGCGAAGGCCAATTCATCCGTAATCTTCAGACGATACTCCATGAAGACCGCATCCCCCTCCTGACGTATCTCACGTTGGGAATGATGGAAGGGCAAAGCTCTCAGATAGGGCACGGCAGACGTCGGAACTTTCAAGACAACACGCTCCGTGGGCTTTTCAGACATGACGGTTATCCCGTAACTGTCCGAGAAGTATTCCTTTGCGCTGAAATCCTTGGGCATGGAGTACTTGGTGTCCTGTGCGATAAAACGAATAATTCTATCCAGAGCCAACACCCTGCGGTAATTCTCCCTTTCGGCGTAGTCCACCAGCACATACCATCGTCTGTCCGACAATTTCACGCAGAGCGGATTGACCAAGGCTGGAGGGTTTGCATCAGCACGTTGGAAGTTATGGTAAGTTACCATCAGTTGCTTGCCGTATTTGATGGCTTCAAGTATTGTTTCGAGATGTTCTTCTCCGGATGGAACATTTTCCAGAAGGATGTTGTTGTTCTGATTTTTGTAATCATCCAAGAGGTTACTTACCATAAGCGTATGGATCAGCCATTTCGTCATCTGGTCGTGCTGATTGCTTTCGATATAGTATTTATAGCCTTGAGAGACGTTGCAGGCAATATTGACAGAGAACAGGTCTTCAATCTCGTTCTTCCATCTTAGGAAAGTACGTCGGTTAAGAGGATTGCCATAACTGAGATCGCAATTGTTCCACCGTTCCTCTATTTCTGCCAGCGTCAAACCTCCTGAATGCTGAAGGATACGCAAGAGCCACGTGTATTTTTTAAGGACATTCATAAGCCGTTATCAGATTCCGCTGCAAAGGTAACTATCGGGTGCGACAAATCGTGTCACACCTATGAAAAAGTTTGTGTTTGCTGTGAAAAAAGTTCAAGAAGGAGCTGATTATTTCTCATAAAGAAGCCCGCCTGGCCGATGTGGCTGGGCGGGCTTCTTCAGAGGGAAATTACTGAAAGGCGTTGAATTAGCAGAGCTTACGTGCTCCGTCGCCGATGACAACGTCGATGATGACGGGTTCCTTGCCGAACTTAGCCTTGAACTGCTCCTTGGCGGCCTTGACGAAGTTGTCGTAGTAGTGTTCGTCAACGAGGTTGATGGTGCAACCACCGAAGCCACCGCCCATGATGCGGCTGCCGGTAACGCCTTGCTCCTTGGCGATGTCGTTGAGGAAGTCGAGCTCTTCGCAGCTTACCTCATACTCCTTGGAGAGGCCGTGGTGGGTCTCGTACATCATCTGGCCAACGGTCTCGTAGTCGCCAGCTTCGAGGGCATCGCAGACCTTCAGGACGCGCTCGCGCTCGCCGATGACGTAGTGTGCGCGCTTGTAGTCCTCTTCGCTGATCTTGTCCTTCACTTCGTCGAGCTGTTCGTAGCTGGCATCGCGCAGGCTCTCCACTTCGGGATGAAGCTCGTGGATGGCGGCGGCAGCGCGCTCGCAGGAGAGACGACGGTCATTGTAGGGAGAACCGACGAGGGCGTGCTTCACGTTGCTGTTCACGAGCACGAGCTTGTAGCCCTTCGGATTCCAGGGGAAGTAGGCGACTTCGCCACTGCGGCAGTCCATACGCATGAGGTTACCGGCCTTACCGAGGCAAGAGATGGCCTGGTCCATGATACCGCAGTTTACGCCGATGTACTTGTGTTCGGTACGCTGACCGACCTTGGCGAGTTCGAGACGCTCGATCTTGTTGTCGCCGAAGAGGTCGTTGAGACCGTATGCGAAGCAGCTTTCGAGGGCTGCGCTGGAGCTCATGCCTGCACCGAGGGGCACATCGCCAGCGAAGGCGGTGTTGAAACCTTCGACGGGAACGCCGAGGGCCATCATCTCGCGGCATACGCCAAAGATGTAGCGTGCCCAAGTGGCCTTGGGACCTTGCTCATCGTCGAGGGAGAACTGCACACGGTCCTTCAGGTCGATGGAGTAAGCGTCAACCATGCGGGTGCCGTTGGGTTTGATTTCGGCAATCATGCCCTGCTCCACGGCGCCGGGGAACACGAAACCGTTGTTGTAGTCGGTGTGCTCACCAATGAGGTTGATACGGCCGGGAGCAGCATACACATTTCCTGTCTTGCCATCGAAGTGCTTGATGAAACGGCTGCGAACGTCGTCAATTGTCAATTTCATAGTCTTAATGACCCCTCTCTTATCCCCGAAAAGGGGAAGACCATGTAGGGGCAATGGGTCTGATATTAGTATTTAATGTTTATGAATTTAGTCTACGGGAATATCGGTGTTCACGTTCTTGGAACCGATGAGGGCGTAGTAGAGGATGTAGGCTGCGCAGAGCAGGGGTACCCAGTAAGAGGTGAGGTAAGAACCTGTCAGGTCGGCAACCCAACCCTGAATGCCTACCATGATAGCGAAGCCGACGACCATGGTCATGAAGGCGCCGGAGGCGATGGCGGTGTACTTGCCGAGACCCTCGGTGGCGAGGTTGAAGATGCCGCCCCACATGACGCTGGCGCAGAGACCTACAAGCAGGAAGCAGAAGATGCCAACGGGAACGTCGCCCCACAGGATGGCCATGTTCGTGTAGTCGATACCGGGAACGCTGACGGCTGTGGAAGTCGGCAGGTAGATTCCGAGCAGCAGGAGGATAATGGCTGTTGCGCTGACGAAGGTCATCATGGCCTTGGTGCTTACCTTACCGCCCACGCTGGCGCCAATGAAACGACCGATGAGCATGAAGAGGAAGTAGATGGAGCCAAGAGTTCCCACGTAACCTGCATCCATAGCGAGACCCGGAGTCGCGGCATCGCCAGCAGCTGTCAGGTATTGGAGAATATAGCCAGGAATACCCATTTCAACGCCACCGTAGAGGCCGATGGCCAGGATGCCAAGGTTGAAGTGGCGGAAAGAGAATGCGCTGTGGGGATCCTTCTCGTCCTTCTTTGCAGCTGTAGCCTGTTGCGGTTCTTCGATTTTGGTGAAGAAGATAACGATGAAGGCTACGACGAAGATGGCAAGTGCAATCATCAGAGCGGGCGTAGCATCGGAAATCTTAGCCTTTGCAGCGTCACCGATAAGGGCACCCATAATGATGTACACGGCCACGGCAGCTGTGGAGTTGAACACGCCGCCCGTCTGGATGAGCTGGTTACCCTTGTTGCCACCGCCACCGAGCAAGTTGAGCATAGGATTGACAACGGTGTTCAAAATGCACATGCAGCATCCGGAGATGAGGGCACCAACCAGATATACGGCCATACCGCCCCAACCAGAGAGCCATTGGACGAGGATACCCGTGATGCCGACCAAGAGGCCAATGAGAGCGGTGCGCTTGTAGCCCCACTTCTGAATCATCATTCCGGCAGGGAAACCCATGAGCAGGTAGGCACCGAAGTTGCCATAGTTACCAATCATGGCCATGAAGTTGGTGGTGCCGAACTGGTTCTTCACGATAACACCCATTGGCGAACATAGGTTCGTCACAAAGGCAATCATGGCAAAGAGGGCTATCATGACAATGATAGCGCCCCATTGTTTCTTTTCTTGACTCATAATGATGTTGTTGTATTTATGAAATTAATGTTTTAATTTAGCATTAGAAGCATACGGCCTTGGCTGCTTCCGAGAGTCCGCTTGCAGCTTGACTGCTGTCTGTGCCGAACTTGTAGATGGTCTTGTGGAAGTATTTCTCTCCAGGACGCAGGACGCAAGTGGGGAAGTGCGTCTGGTTGGGGGTGTCGGGAGCCCATTGAGACTCGAAGCAGATACCGGAACGGCGGGGGAAGGTGGCGCCGAACTGGCCGGGAATGCCACTGAGGAAGTTGCCCGTGTAGAGTTGCAGGGCGGGTTCGGTGGTATAGACTTCCATGGAGCGTCCGCTGTTTGGCTCATAGATTTTGGCGGCATAGCTGAGTTCCTTGAACTCCTTCTTCTTTACGAGGAAGCTGTGGTCATAGCCGGAGCCGTTGCGAATCTGCTCGTTGTCGGCCTCGATCATGTCGCCGACGGCGTGCATGGTGGTGAAGTCGAAGGGAGTGCCCTTCACCTTGAGGATTTCGCCCGTAGGAATGCTCACCTCATCGATGGGTACGTAGAAGTCTGCGTTGATGAAGCATTGGAGGTCGAGAATGTCGGGGGTGGGGTTGGCGATTCCTGCCAAAGAGAAGAATCCGTGGTTTGTGAGGTTGCAGATGGTCGGCTTGTCCGTTGTAGCCTTGTAGTCGATAACCAATTCATCGGCATCGGTCCAACGGTAGATGACGGTGACGTCCAGATTTCCGGGGAAGCCTTCCTCGCCGTCCTTGGACAGATAATGGAGGAAGAGCGTCTGGTTGTCCTTCTGTTCTGCATCCCAGACACGGGCGTGGAAACCAGTGGGGCCGCCGTGCAGATGGTTGGGGCCGTTGTTGACGGCGATTTTGTTGTACTCAACTCCGTCGAGCTGGAAACGAGCCTTGCAGATACGGTTGCCGTAGCGGCCGATGAGGGTGGAGAGGAAGGGTTCCGGACTTTCGACAACGCCTTGGATGCTGTCGTGACCTTGAATGACGTTGCCCATCTTGCCGTTGCGATCGGGAACCATGATGGCGACCAGAGCACCGCCGTAGTTGGTTATTGACACTTCATGACCTTGTTTGTTGACAAGCGTGAACAAATCTGTCTGCTTTCCTTGGATAGTGGACTGAAAATCTTTTCGTTTCAGTCCCGAAAGTGAACTAATTTCCATACGTAAAGAATTAATTTTGGTACATAAGTGGCACAAATTAAGCCAAAACTTTTCAGTTGGACAAGTCTTTAGGCTAAAAAAATGTGAAAAGAGTTCATAAATCCACCCATTTACCGTATCTTTGCGCCCGATTTAAGAACCTCAACATACATCGTTATGCCTAAGATATCCGTTCGCGGCCACGAAATGCCTGCATCACCTATTCGTAAGTTGGCTCCTTTGGCCAACGATGCCAAAGCTCGTGGCATCCATGTCTATCACTTGAATATCGGACAGCCCGACTTACCCACGCCCAAGGCCGCCATCGATGCCATCCGTGGTATTGACCGTAGCATTTTGGAATATTCTCCCTCGCAGGGCTACAAGAGCTACCGCGAAAAGCTTGTGGCTTACTACGCCAAATACAATATCGACGTCACACCTGATGACATCATCATCACCAGTGGAGGTTCGGAGGCTGTACTCTTTGCCTTCCTTTCGTGTCTCAATCCTGGCGACGAGATTATTGTGCCGGAGCCTGCATACGCCAACTACATGGCCTTTGCCATCTCAGCCGGTGCTGTCATCCGCACGGTCACGACGACCATCGAGGAAGGCTTCTCGTTGCCCAAAGTGGAGAAGTTCGAAGAATTGATAAATGAACGCACGCGCGCGATATTGATTTGTAACCCTAACAACCCCACGGGCTATCTTTACACGCGTCGCGAGATGAACCAGATTCGCGACTTGGTGAAGAAGTATGACCTCTACCTCTTCTCCGATGAAGTCTATCGTGAATTCATCTACACAGGTTCTCCCTATATCTCGGCCTGTCATCTTGAGGGCATCGAACAGAATGTGGTACTTATCGACTCCGTCTCGAAACGTTACTCGGAATGCGGCATCCGCATCGGTGCCTTGATTACCAAGAATGTTGAAGTTCGCAAAGCCGTGATGAAGTTCTGCCAGGCCCGCTTGTCTCCTCCGCTCATCGGACAGATTGCTGCCGAAGCCTCGCTGGAGGCTGGCGATGACTACAGCCGCGAGGTGTATGACGAATACGTGGAGCGGCGTAAGTGCCTTATCGACGGCCTGAACCGCATCCCCGGTGTCTATAGCCCGATACCAATGGGCGCTTTCTACACGGTGGCCAAATTGCCCGTGGACGATGCTGAGGACTTCTGCGCCTGGTGCCTGCGTGACTTCAACTATGAAGGAGAGACCGTTATGATGGCTCCTGCCGCTGGTTTCTACACGACGCCGGGATTGGGCCGTGATGAGGTCCGTCTGGCATACGTCTTGAAGAAGGAAGACCTCACTCGTGCGCTCTTCGTGCTTCGCAAGGCACTGGAGGCTTATCCGGGAAGGAAAGAGGGATGAATATAAAAGAGATAATCAAAGAATCTTGAGGGAACGAGCGCAGTAAGTGCCGTGCCCTTCAGGTATGTCCGGATGTCGGATTTGAAGAACGTTGAGAGTTGAATTTACCATAGCGCGTCGTTTGTTTGGGCATCGTGATGACACGAGGCGCATTTCGCGTCCTGCCGTGGTGATTGCCAAGTGGGGAGTGGCCGTCGGTTTGGCTGTAATGATTCTCTCTGTCTGCATCATCCTTGGGTTCAAGAACGAGATACGAGAGAAGGTCATCGGCTTCGGCGGACACATTCAGGTCATAAACTACCAGAGCCTTTACTCTGCTGAACCCCAACCTGTCGTGATAGACGGGTTATTAATGCATCGCCTTTCCCGCTTGCCTGGCGTGGCACATGTCCAGCGCTTTGCTACCAAGACGGGAATGCTGAAGACGGACGACGCCTTCAAGGGCATCACTCTCCGTGGAGTGGCTGAAGACTATGACACGACCTTTCTTGCCCGTCACCTTGTCGAAGGTCGTCTGCCTCGTTTCTGCTCCGATACGACCAGTAACGAGATTGCCGTTTCCCGGCTCATAGCCAACGAATTGAAACTGCATGTAGGCGACCGCGTCTATTCCTATTTCTTCTCGGAATCTATCAAGGCTCGCCGCTATCTTATTACGGGCATCTACGAGACACATCTGAGGGAGTTCGATAACATGTGGGTCTTCACCGACCTTTCAGCTACACAGAAGCTGGCAGGATGGGAGAGTGACCAATGTACTGGAGCGGAAGTCTTGGTTGAGGATTTTGAACGTTTGGATGACGTGATGGCTTCGGTCACATCCGTCATGAACCGTACACAGGACCATTATTCTGCCATCTATTCCACGCATAGTATTAAGGAACTCTTCCCTGGCATCTTTTCTTGGCTTTCGTTACTCGACACGAACGTCTATGTCATCCTCGTGCTGATGATAGGCCTTTCCCTGTTCACCATGACATCCGGCCTGCTCATTATCATCCTGGAGCGCACGAATTTCATCGCCGTCATGAAGAGCTTCGGTACCTCCAACGGCCAATTGCGCCTCATCTTCCTTCATTTTGCGTCCTTGCTGGTGCTTCGGGGCTTGTTGCTTGGCAACGTCATGGGTCTCGGCTTTGCCTTCTTGCAGAAAACCTTTGGCCTTGTCCACTTGGATCCCGATACATATTATGTGGACGTCGTCCCCATCGAACTCTCGTGGCCGTTTGTCCTGTTGATAAATGTGGGCACCCTTATTATTACCATCCTCGTGCTCATCATACCTTCTTACCTTGTCTCCCGGATAGAGCCAGCTCGGGTGATGAGGTTTGAGTAGGAGGACTCTCTTTCAAGAATAGTACATAAATAAATCATAAAATATTAACAACTAAACATTATACAGATATGAATAAAAACAATCTCTCAATACAATCCGCTCCCTCCCTTACAGGGAGTGAAGGGGGAGTGTCCGTCAAGGAATTAGTCGACCGACTCATTGACCTCGCCTTTGCCGAAGACATCGGCGACGGAGATCATACGACTTTGTGCTGCATCCCAGAGGATGCCATGGGAAAGAGCAAGCTGCTCATCAAAGAAGAAGGCATCTTGGCGGGTGTTGAAATTGCCAAGGAAGTTTTCTACCGCTTCGACCCCTCAATGAAGGTCAAGGTTTTCATGGAAGATGGTACACACGTGAAGCCCGGCGACATCGCCATGGTTGTCACGGGCAAGGTACAGAGCCTTTTGCAGACAGAACGACTGATGCTCAACATCATGCAACGTATGTCGGGCATCGCCACTATGACCAACAAATACGTGAAAAAGCTCGAAGGCACCAAGACCCGCGTCCTTGATACCCGTAAGACGACACCTGGAATGCGTATGCTGGAAAAAGCAGCCGTAAAGATCGGCGGAGGCGTGAACCACCGCATAGGCCTATTCGACATGATTCTGCTGAAGGACAACCACGTGGACTTTGCCGGAGGCATCGAAAACGCCATCAATCGCTGCCACGAGTACTTGAAGGCTAAGGGCAA
>Ga0310696_10000640_pt1 | contig 53478 bp, 49 predicted proteins | sample AusTroGonzalo_MG_4_FD_203885 | JGI IMG/M metagenome (GOLD analysis project Ga0310696, IMG submission 203885) | Bovine rumen microbial communities from tropical cattle in Woodstock, Queensland, Australia - Gonzalo_02 (v2) (version 2) | ecosystem: Host-associated > Mammals > Digestive system >...
CGAAGGGGATGTGCATACAGGCCACTGGTCCCTGGAATGGTCCCAAGACCAGCTCGTCGTTGACCACCCGGTAGAATCCCGTCCAAAAGAACCCCATCGTCTCGTGAATGGCTGCACACACATTGGCCATCACCGCCACGACGTCGGTCTCGCCCTCGACGAGGGTCTTGATTTGCTCCGTGAGCAGGCGGTATTTCTCTTCTTTATTAATATTGTTGAGCATCTGCAGGGCCTTCTCGTGTTTCCGCACCTGCTTCATGTGTCCGCCGATGCGGCCACGGTGAAGGTTGTGGTTCAGGTCGTTCCTCTTCACGGCGAGGGCTATGGGGTTGCCGGAGTCTATGATGCGCTGCACGTAGTCGTAGTAGTCCGTACTCTTATCGTGGGTGAGCAGCCGGAGGGCGTCGACGATTTCCTCGTCCACACCTTTCTCCAGCAGGTTGTCGAAGGTGAAGTCCGTGTCCTCCACCACGTCGTGCAGGAATCCTGCAATGATTTCTTCACGGTTCCTGCCTGCCAGTCCCACGGCCAGCGGGTGGAGTATGACGGGCTTTGCGTCCAGGTCTTTCTGGCCTTCGTGCGCAGCAATGGCGATGCGCAGCACTTCTTCAACGGTAATCATTTTGGGCATGTTCTTTTAATCCTGTTTTACGGACATACATGAAGTAAGTCCCTGCTATGGGTTGCAAAGGTACGAAGAAAAATGGAAACAGCACGCAAGATTGTGGAAAAAAGTTCTGTTTCCTCAGAAATGGGGATTGCAGGACTGCGGAAAAGGCCGTACCTTTGCACCCACTTATGAAGAGAAAGTTATTCCTAGGCCTGACGATGGTCGCCACTGTGGCGGCACAGGCCATTGAAGTGGGCGACACCGCCCGAATGGTAGACCTCGACGAGGTCATTGTAGTGGCTCAGCCCAAGGAGCAGGTGCGCCTGAGGCTGCAGCCGGTGAGCAGCAGCGTGTTCGACAGCGAGCAGATGAACTGCCTGGGCGTGCGCGACCTCAACCAGTTGTCACAGTATGTCCCCTCGTTCGACATGCCGGCCTACGGCTCGCGCATCACCTCGACAATGTACATGCGCGGCATAGGGGCGCGTATCAACAACACGTCGGTGGGCGTGTACTACGACAACATACCGCTCATGTCGAAGTCGGCCTTCAACAACCATTTCTACATGCTCGACCGTGTGGACGTGTTGCGCGGCCCGCAGGGAACGCTCTACGGCATGAACACCGAGGGCGGACTGGTGCGTATGTACTCGAAGAACCCCATGAACTATCAGGGAACGGACATCCGCTTAGGACTGGGCTCGGGACTGTATACGAACGCCGAGGTGGCACACCACCACCGTCCCAGCGAGCGCCTGGCGTTCACCGTCGCCGGCTTCTGGCAGGGGCTGCGCGGATTCTTCAACAACCAGAACTTCGACGAGAAGAACGACAAGTCGAAAGAGGCTGGCGGCAAGGTGCGCCTCGTCTATGACCCCACGAAGCGGTTGCGGATGGACTGGACGGCCGACTACCAGTGGGTGATGCAGAACGGGTTCGGCTATGGCGAGTACGACGTGGAGGAGGACTGCACACACGACCCCGCCACGACCATCATGAACGGTTACCGCCGCACGATGCTCAACACGGGACTGACATTCTCCTACGACATGCCGCAGCTGCTCTTCACCTCGACCACCAGCTACCAGTACCTGAAAGACCGCATGATGATGGACCAGGACTACGTCACGCCCGACTACCTGCGGCTGGAACAGCGACAGAAGATGAACGCCGTGACGCAGGAGCTGGTGCTTCGCAGCAAACCTCAAATCTCAAATCTCAAATCTCAAATCTCAAACATCGACTGGCAGCACGCCACGGGACTCTTCGGCTCCTACCAGTGGCTGCGCACCGACGGTCCGGTGGCCTTCGGCGATGCCATCACCGGCCCCATAGGCAGAGCCATCACCTCGGCCATGACCAACGCCATGAAGCAGAGTATGATGAACAGCATGATGCAGCAGATGATGGAGCAGGGAATGCCCGAGGCTGCGGCAAAGGCGGCTGCCGAGAAATCGGCACAGGCTGCCGTGGAGAAGGCGGGAATCACCATGAGTGCAGAGATGGCCGTGCCGGAATATTTCCACACGCCGGAAGCCAACTTCTCCGTGTTCCATGAGTCGAACATCCTGTTCAACGAACGGCTGAAGCTGACCGCCGGACTGCGCCTGAACATCGACAACACAAAGATAGACTACCACTCGCTGGCCTACATGAACATGACCGGCGGAACGGCACAGCGACAAGCCACCTACCACCTCACGTCGCTGGTGGAGAACTCGCTGTCGAAGACCTATACGCAGCTACTGCCAAAGGTGGGACTGACCTACATGCTGAACGACAACCTGGGCAATATTTACGCCCTGGTGTCGAAGGGCTACCGCACGGGTGGCTACAACATCCAGATGTTCTCCGACATCCTTCAGACCGACCTCAACGCCAACCAGCAGAACGCCATGCGCGGCGACTATGACGTGCCACACACCGATGCCGACTACGACAACATCAACGAGACCATCAGCTACAAACCCGAGGAGTCGTGGAGCTACGAGCTGGGCACCCACCTGAACCTCTTCGACGGACGTGTGAAGGCCGACGCCGCCGTGTTCTTCACGCAGATACGCAACCAACAACTTTCCGTCATGGTGGGCAACTATGGCTATGGCCGCGCTATGGTGAACGCTGGTAAGAGCTACAGCTGCGGTGCGGAGCTGGCCCTGCGTGGAACGGCTGTAGGCGACCACCTGACATGGGCCATGACCTATAGCTTCACCAACGCCCGCTTCCGTGAATACGACGACCAGTTAGAGGCGAAAGGGTACACTACGACGGACTATCGGGTGATAAGCTACAAGGACAATTACGTGCCCTTCATCCCCCTGCACCAGCTGTCGCTTGCTGCTGACTACCGAATCGATACAGGCTGCCGCACCCTGCGCAGCGTAACCTTCGGAGCGAATATGCAAGGCAAGGGAAAGACCTACTGGGAGGCCGACAACGAACTGTCACAGAACTTCTACGCTACGCTTGGTGCACACGCTGCCTTTGGCCTGGGAGCCGTGACCGTCGATGTATGGGGACGTAACCTCACCGACACCCGCTACAACACATTCCTAGTCTACAGCAAGACCACCGACCAGAACTTCGCACAGCGAGGCCTGCCTATACAGGTGGGGTGTGATGTGAGGATACATTTATAATTTATAAACAACGGATTAAGACTGATTACACGGATTTCACGGATTATTCTGGATTTCACTAATTTGTGAAATTCGTGTAATAAAAAGCAATCCGTGAAATCCGTGTAATCAGTCTTAATCCGTTGTTTTAAATTCGTGAAATTCGTTGTTTTATTTAAGATAATCTTCGAAGTACTGAGTGATGCGTTCGTGCAAGTGTACGCTCGCATGCCCCCTCATGTTGTGACCCTCACCGGGATAGACGTAGAAGTCGGGCTGGGTGCCCGCCTCGTTGCAGGCCTTGATGAAGGAAAGGGCATGCTGGGGAACGACGGTGGGGTCGTTATAGCCGATGATGATCTGTAGCTTGCCCTTCAAGTCTTTCGCCTTGTTGATGAGGCTGGTCTTGGCGTAGCCCTCAGGGTTTGTCTGCGGGGTGTCCATGTAACGCTCGCCGTACATCACCTCGTACCACTGCCAGTCGATGACAGGACCGCCGGCAACGCCAACCTTGAAGACATCGGGGTAGTTGGTCATCAGCGAGATGGTCATGAAGCCACCGAAGCTCCAACCGTGTACGCCAAGGCGATTGGCATCGACGTAGGGAAGACTTTTCAGGAACTCCACACCCTTCATCTGGTCCTGCATCTCAATTTGTCCGAGCTGGCGGAAAGTGGCCTGCTCGAAGTCACGGCCACGGTTCTCCGAGCCACGGTTGTCAAGGATAAAGACGATGTAACCCTTCTGTGCCATGTAGGTCTCCCAGGAACGGCTTTGCCAGTGCCAGGAGGCTTCCACATTGTGGGCGTGAGGACCGCCGTAGACGTAAACGATGGTGGGGTATTTAACCTCACCCCCAGCCCCTCTCCCAAGGAGAGGGGAGTGGTTACCTTTGCTGTCCAAGGGAAGTTGGTCGTAGAGCTGGCGGGGGACTACCATGCGGTAGTAGAGGTCGGTCTGGCCGTCGGCGGCTTTGATGGTGCCGCTGAGGAAACCAGGCTGCTGGTAGTCGGCCCAGGGGTCGGGAGCGGTTAGAATATTTGAAGTTTGAGGTTTGAGATTTGAGATTTGGGTGATGTCGATGGTATTGGGCTGCGTGGGCGTTTGCCACTTGTCGTAGAACAGAGTGCCGGAGTTGGAGAGCTTAGCACGGTGGATGCCTTCTCCGTTGTCAAGGGATATACGTTTGCCGGTGTTGATGTCTACGGCATAGAGGTTGCGCTGCAAGGGATGCTTCTCGTTGGAAGCGATAATGATGCTTTTGGTCTTCTTGTTGAAGCCTAACACGTCGAGGACTACCCAAGGCCCGCTGGTAAGCTGTTTCAGTTCATAGTTCATAGTGCATAGTTCAGAATTTGGCTGCGCGTCAGAACCTGTCGAAGAACTATGAACTATGGACTCTGAACTATGAACTATGGACTCTGAACTATGAACTGAAAAGAGGTAGAGGTGGTTATAGCCGTCTTTCTGACTCTGGAGGATGAACTTGCTGCTGTCCCAAGGGAGGAACTGTATGGGGTGGAGGGGCTCCACGTACTTCTCGCTGGTCTCGCGGTAGAGTTCGGCGAGGCGTTGACCAGTCTGGGCATCGTAGGATACGAGGCGGCAGTCGTTCTGGTCGCGGTTCAGCTCCTGTAGGTAGATGGTCTTGCCGTCGGGACTCCAGGCAAGGTTGGTGAAGAAGCAGGGCTGCGCATCTTGCTCAGCATACGAGACCGGGGGAGTCTGGAGGTAGACAGTCTTGTCTGTGCGGAGGTCGTAGACACCAATGGTGACCAAGTGGGTGTTCATGCCGGCCATGGGGTATTTGTCAGGCTCCATAGTGGCGATTAGTAGGTCACGCTTCCCAGCGTGACAATCATCGTTAGGGGTTTCACTGCTCCCACGCTGGGAAGCGTGGGCTACTACGGGGGGAATGTTCACCTGTGGATAGTCGGTGACCATGCTCTGGTCCATGCGGTAGAAGGCAAGCTGCTGGCCGTCAGGGCTCCAGAAGGTACCCTTCGAGATGCCCCACTCATCGCGGTGGACACTCTGTCCGTAGACAATCTCACGGGAGCCGTCGGTGGTGAGCTGGTGCTTGTGGCTGTCAGCATCGATGACCCACAGCTGGTAGTCCTCCACGTAGGCTGTAGCACGGCTCTGAGGGTTCCAGTCGTTGGCTTCCTGTCCGGAGAGGCTGTCCTGCCAGACGATTTCCTTCTTCTTGAAGTCCACAAGCGTAAAAGCCTTCTTGTTTCCCACGGCGACGATGGGCTGGTCGGGGTAAGGGAAGGATGCCGACGAGAGGTGGCGCACGTAGTACGTGTCGTCGCTCTTGGCCCAGGTGTTAATGTCGTCGAGGGTGAAGAGCACCGTCTCCTTGCCCGTCCTAGGGTCGATGAGCGAGCATTGCTCCACGTCGCAGTGGACGAGCTGGTCGCCCCACCACTCCAAGAACATGTTCTTCGGGCGGAGGTTGTGGAAGTTCGTGCCGCCGAAGTTCAGGTCCTCGAGCGTAAAAAGTTTCTGCTGTGCATACATAGAAGAAACGAATAAATGAATGACAAGGAAAATTCCCAACGTGGGAATGAATCGTTCCCACCGTGGGAACATTTTATTCCCAGCGTGGGAACGAATTGTTCCCACCGTGGGAACATTTACTATGTTCCGAAATAGCAAGCCTAATAGTCTCATTTCTTTCGATTAATGAATAACTCTGGAATATCTTATTTTTTCTTCTTTCCTCCACCGCTGCGGTCGAAACGCTCGTGTCCGCCACGGTTCTCGGTGCTCTGGTATTTGGGCTTGCCACCACCACGCTTGTCAAAGCGGTCGATATTCTGGTCAAAGCGATTGCCCTTACGGTCACGGCCGCCACCCCTGCGGTCAGAGCGGTCCCGGCCTTCACGGCGGTCAGACTTAAACTCTTTCCGCTCACTTCTCGCCTCTCGTTTCTCTCCACCTATGTCATGACGGTGGAAGGTGAACGAGCGGATGTCGCCATCCTCATTGTCTTCCTGCTCATCGCGTCGCTGCTTGAACTCGCGCATCTTCTTGAAGCGATGGTGCTCGGCCATCTGACGCTTCTCTTCTTCGGTCTTCACCTCGCCGCCCTCGCCGCGGAACTCCTTCAGCTTGCCGTCGAACATCTGGTACTTGCGCAGCTCGCACTCCAGGGAACCATTGAAAAGTGGAATCTTGATGCTGGGCTTCAGGCCTATCTGTTCGAAGCACTCCTCGCGATAGCTGAGCACCCAAGCCTCGCCGCCCGTGAACTGATGCTTCAGCCGCTCACCAATCATGCGATAGGTGTCTAAGAGGTTGGGTGTGGAGATACGCTCGCCATAGGGTGGGTTGGTCACGATGATGCTCTTCTCCTTGGGCTGCATGAAGTCCTTGAAGTCCTGCTGCTCGATGGTGATGTCATTGGTCAGTCCGGCGGCACGGACATTCTGACGGGCGGTGTTCACGGCTTTCATGTCCACATCGTAGCCGTAGATATGGTGAGTGAACTCCCGTTCCTGCGAGTCATCGTTGTATATTTCATCGAAGAGCTCGGCATCGAAGTCGGGCCATTTCTCGAAAGCATACTCCTTGCGGAACACGCCCGGCGCCATGTTGCGGGCAATGAGTGCCGCCTCGATGAGGAACGTTCCAGAGCCGCACATGGGGTCGATGAAATCTGTCTCGCCCTGCCAACCTGTCATCATGATGATGCCAGCGGCAAGCACCTCATTAAGGGGCGCTTCGACACTCTCCTGACGGTAGCCACGACGGTGAAGGCTCTCGCCACTGCTGTCCAAGCAGAGTGTGGCATCGGTCTCAGCGATGTGTATGTGTAGCCGCAGGTCGGGGTTGCTTACAGAGATGTTCGGCCGCTTACCCGTCTTCTCACGCAGCTGGTCGACGATGGCATCCTTCACCTTGTAGCTCACGAACTTAGAGTGTCGGAACTCCTCCGAGAACACCACGCTGTCTACGGCAAACGTGCGGTCGTCGGAGAGATACTCCGTCCAGTCTATCTTACCAATCTCGGTATACACATCATCAGCGCACGTAGCCTTGAAATGGGCTATGGGCTTTAGAATCTTGATGGCCGTGTGAAGTTGGAAGTTGGCGCGGTACATGGTTTCCTTGTTTCCCCGAAACGACACCATGCGCCTGCCTATCTGAATGTCGTTTGCCCCCATTTGGGTGAGTTCCTTCGCCAGGACAGGCTCGAGGCCCATAAAGGTCTTGGCGATGAGTTCAAATTGCTGTTCCATGAAATAAAATGTGTTTCAAGGTGCAAAATTACATTAAGTTTGTGAAACGGCAAAATAAAAAGCCGAAAAACTTTTTCCCGTTTCAAAAATAATTCGTAATTTTGCCGCGAAATGATTAGCCTGCTGTTGAACCTACTGCTTGAGATAAGTCTGCAGGACTATTCCTTGTGGATAATCTTTTTTGTCATCACCATTGTGATGATATGGCTTTTATTCTTCCAGCAACGTCAGCGAAGAGAGTTGAAGGGAGAGTTGGTCGAGCTGTCTAAGATACAGAAACGCAATGTGGAGTATGAGTTCGTTATCAAAGCTATGCGTGTTTGTGTGTGGCACATTGATGCGAAGACAGGTGCCATCAGTTATGAACAGGACTTCCGCGACAAGACCGTCAACTGGGTTCAAGCCCCCGACGGTACGGAATACGACAAATCAACCATCTTGCTAGACCCACGTGACCGTGACCATGTGTATGCATCGATGGAGGACATCTGCTCAGGACGTACCAGTGACTACCACGAGATTTACCGCGTGTCGACCCCCTATTCCGTAAGGCCTTTCTACTGGGAGGAGAGCTACGCCACCGTGGCAGAGCGCGATGTAGACGGCAAGCCAACCATCATCGTGGGCACGTCGATGCGTATCGACGAGCGTAAGGCCATGGAGGAGGCACTCGTCTCGGCGCGTAACAAGGCTGAGGAGAGCGACCGCCTGAAATCGGCCTTCATCGCCAACATGAGCCACGAGATACGCACCCCGCTGAACGCCATCGTGGGATTCACCAGCATACTGCCTGACATCACCGACGACACGGAGCGCAAGGGACTGCTGGACCTCGTGCACGAGAACACGCAGAAGCTGCTGCGTATCATCGACGACATTGTAAGCATATCGAAGGTGGAAGCCGGACAGGAAGAGCTGGTCATGACAGCCTTCGAGCTGAACACCATGCTCAGCGACCTCATGGCACGCTACTATGCCGACCTCCACCCCGGCGTGGAGATGACCACGGCTTTTGCCAGCGACATGGAGAATGTCACTACCGACCACAACCGACTGATAGAGATTATGAAACACCTCCTCTCCAACGCCGTGAAGTTCACCGCGCAGGGCACCATTACCGTGGGCTACAACAAGCCGGAGGCAGGGCGCATACGCATCTGGGTGCGCGACACGGGCAAGGGTATCGCCAAGGAGCATCAGGAGCGTGTCTTCGAGCGTTTCTTCAAGGTCGATGAGTTCATACCTGGTGCCGGATTAGGCCTCAGCGTCTGCCGTACGCTTGCACAGAGCCTGGGCGGACTGGTCGGCGTGGAGTCGAAGCTGGGCGAAGGTTCCTGCTTCTGGGTGGAGATACCAATACAATAACATCACTTTTATAATTTATCATTTAGCTTAGTGTCATGGACAGCAAAGAAAGCAAATACATCACCGTGAGCTATCAGCTCTATTCCATCAACGCACAGGGCGAGAAACACCTCGAGGAACAGACACAGCAGGGGCAGCCCTTCCAGTTCGTCACGGGCTTCGGCTTTACCCTCGATGGTTTTGAGCAACACATCGCCGACCTGCCACAGGGCAGCAAGTTTGACTTCACCCTACAGCCGACAGAGGCTTTCGGCGAATACGACCCCGAGGGCGTGCACAAGATGAAGCGTGAGGCGTTTACCATCAATGGGCATTTCGACCACGAGAATATTTTCCCCGGAGCCATCATCACCCTCATGGACGAGGACGACAAGCGATTCATGGCCCGCGTGATGAAAGTCGACGAGGATGCCGTGACCATCGATACCAATCACCCGCTGGCCGGAATGACGCTGCAGTTCATGGGACTTGTCCTGGAGAACCGCAATGCCACGAAGGAGGAGATTCAGAATCTCATCAACCAGATTAGCCACGAGTGCTGCGGCTGCGAAGACTGCGAAGGTGGCCATGAGGGGCATGAAGGCCACGAGTGTGGTTGCGGCTGCGGTCACTGCCACTAATCCCATCAGTCCCATTAAACCCATCAAGCCCATTTAGCCCATTAGCCCCATTTAGCCCATTAGCCCCATTTAGTCCATTAGCCCCATTTAGCCCATCAGCCTCATGCGTAACACTTTCGGAACACTTTTCACGCTGACGACATTCGGCGAGAGCCATGGCTCCGGCGTGGGTGGCGTGGTGGACGGTATGCCCTCCGGTATTGAGGTGGACATGGCGTTCATTCAGCATGAGCTAGACCGTCGCCGCCCCGGACAGAGTGCCATCACCACGTCGCGTAAGGAAGGCGACCGCGTGGAACTGCTCAGCGGCATCTTCGAGGGGCGCACCACCGGGGCACCCATCGGCTTCCTCGTTCGCAACGAGAACCAGCACTCTCAGGACTACGAGAACCTGCGCACGCTCTTCCGTCCCTCGCACGCCGACTACACCTATTATTATAAATATGGTACACGCGACCACCGTGGCGGCGGCCGCTCGTCGGCACGCATCACCATCAGCCGCGTCGTAGGAGGGGCACTGGCCAAGCTGGCTCTCCGTCAGTTGGGCATCAGCGTCAACGCCTACACTACTCAGGTAGGTCCTATTGCCTTGGAGCGCGACTACCATCGCTACGACCTCTCGCTGACAGAACAGAACGCCGTGCGCTGCCCAGACCCTGACAAAGCTCGACAAATGGAGGAGCTAATCGCTCAGGTGAAAACTGAGGGCGACACCATCGGCGGAGTCATCGCCTGTGTTGTCAAGGGTTGTCCGCCCGGCATTGGCGAGCCGGAATTTGGCAAGCTGCACGCCCAATTGGGTCAGGCCATGCTCTCCATTAATGCCGTCAAAGGTTTTGAAATAGGCGAAGGTTTCGACGGAGTCACCCAACGCGGCTCCGAACAAAACGACATCTTCATAAAATCATCAGAACTCCCTGATGTCCCGTATGCCGCGCTAAATGCGCAGCCTTCCGCCATCACCACCGCTACTAACCACAGCGGCGGTATTCAGGGCGGAATTTCCAACGGTCAGGACATTTTCTTCCGCGTGGCCTTCAAGCCCGTGGCCACGCTGCTACGCGAACAACAGACAGTAGACCTTGAGGGTAATCCCACTACCTTTACTGCCCGTGGGCGCCACGACCCGTGCGTATTGCCACGAGCTGTGCCCGTGGTTGAGGCAATGGCCGCCATGACCATCCTCGACCACTGGCTCTATGCCCGCACGGTAAGCCTCTAAAGTCCCTTTTTCACCAGATATTCACCAATCTGTACGGCGTTAAGGGCTGCACCCTTACGAATTTGGTCGCCTGAGAGCCAGAACGTCAAGCCGTTATCGTCAGACAGGTCTTTACGCACACGACCTACATAGACGTCGTCCTTGCCTGCAGTGTCAAGTGGCATGGGGTAGGTCAGCGTCGATGGGTCATCGACGAGCTGGCAGCCGGGAGCCTGGGCAATGGCCTGTTGGGCCTCCTCCACGCTGAGTGGACGTTCGGTCTCAATCCACACGCTCTCAGAGTGGCTGCGCAATGAGCTGACACGCACACACATAGCTGAGCAACGGGCATCGGTATGCATAATCTTGCGTGTCTCATTGAACATCTTCATCTCCTCCTTCGTGTAGCCGTTGGGCTGGAACACGTCAATCTGCGGGATGACGTTGTAGGCCAGCTGGTGAGGGAATTTCTTGATGGTCTTCACCTCGCCCGTCTCCACAATTTCTTTATACTGCTGCTGCAGTTCGGCCATGGCGGCTGCTCCGGCACCCGAGGCGCTCTGGTAGGAGGCCACGTGGATGCGCTTGATGTGACTCAGCTTCTCCAGCGGCTGTAGTACGACAACCATCATAATCGTGGTGCAGTTGGGATTGGCGATGATGCCACGCGGACGGTTCAGCGCGTCCTCGGCATTGCACTCAGGTACCACCAAGGGCACGTCATCGTCCATGCGGAAAGCTGACGAGTTGTCAATCATCACGCAACCGTACTTCGTAATCGTCTCGGCAAATTCTTTCGATGTGCCAGCACCGGCAGAGGTGAAGGCGATGTCGATGTCCTTAAAATCATCGTTGTGCTGCAGCAACTTCACCTCCAGCTCCTTGCCTCGGAACGTGTACTTACGCCCAGCGGAACGCTCGGAGCCAAACAGCACCAGTTCGTCCATCGGGAAATTTCTCTCGTCTAAAATGCGCAGGAATTCCTGCCCAACAGCGCCGCTGGCGCCTACAATTGCAACTTTCATCTTTGTGTGGTATTAAAAATTTGGCTGCAAAGGTACTCATTTTACACCGAAACAGCTATCCTTTAACTCCCTTTAACTCCCTTTAACTCCCCTAACTCCTTTAAAAGTTGTACCTTTGCAGCGTTTTATGAGCATTTTCCTTGCAGGAACACCCCTGATTACCGACCCCACGTTGATTTTTTTCGTGGTGTTGCTCATTATTCTCTTCGCGCCAATCGTGATGAGCAAGCTGCGCATCCCCCACATTATCGGTATGGTGCTGGCGGGTATTGCCATAGGCCCTTACGGACTGAACGTGCTAGAGCACGGCTCGTCATTCAAGATTTTCGGGCAGGTAGGTCTTTACTACATCCTGTTCCTCGCCGGTCTGGAGATGGATCTGGAGAGCGTGCGCCGCAGCACGCGCCACTTCCTCATCTTCGGCCTGCTGACGTGCCTCCTGCCCTTCGGCATGACCTACGCCGTGGCGCGGCTGCTGCTCGACTATGGCCATCCCACCTCCTACCTCCTGGGATGTATCATGGCATCAAACACGCTCATTGCCTATCCCATTATCGGGCGCTACGGACTGCAGAAGCATCCATCGGTGGCACTGAGCGTAGGCTCATCGATGATTTCGCTCTTCCTCGCACTGGTCATGCTTGCTGCGCTGGCGGCCATGTACACAGTCACCGTCGCAGATCACACGACGTCTAACTCCTTCTTACTCCTTATAACTCCCTCTAACTCCCCAATAGCGTTCTGGCTCCTCTTCTTCCTCAAGCTCGCCGCCTTCCTCGTGGGAAGCATCATGCTTATCCCTAGGCTGACGCGCTACTTCCTACGCCGATACTCGGATGCCGTCATGCAGTACATCTTCGTCCTGTCGGTGATGTTCCTCTCCGCAGCACTCACCAGTCTCATTGGGCTGGAGGGTATCGTGGGAGCCTTTATCTCCGGACTTATATTAAATAGGTATATACCGCGTGTGTCGCCACTGATGAACCGCATTGAGTTTATCGGCAACGCCCTGTTCATACCCTATTTCCTCATCGGCGTGGGCATGCTCATCAATGTGCAGGCTATGTTCAATGGCGGCAGCGTGGTGTGGGTGGTGCTGCTCATTGCTTTCATAGGCACCTTTGGCAAGGCCGTGGCCGCCTACATCAGTAGCCTGCTCTTCCGTTTGCCTCAGCAAGATGGCAACATGATGTTCGGACTCACCTCGGCACACGCTGCCGGAGCCATCGCCATGGTGATGGTGGGCGTGAGACTCGACATCGTCAACGATGACATGCTCAACGGCGTGGTGATGATGATTCTCGTGACATGCATTATATCCACGATGGTCACCGAGCGTGCTTCGCGGAAGATAACGCTGAGCAGCTACTCCCCATCCTCACAGATGGTCAATAACAGAGGGACAGCATCTGACGACGAGAAAATCCTGGTCTGCGTGAAATATCCCGAGATAGCCCCACAGTTGCTCAACCTCTCCATCTTCATGCGTAACCAAAGCCTGAACCGTGGACTTGTGGTCCTCAATGTGGTCTACGATGACGAACAGGCACCAGCCTTGCGCGAGCAGGGACTGCGGTTGCTGGATTCGCTAAAGCAACAGGCAGCGGGCGCAGAAGTGAGAATACAGACACAGGTGCGACTGGCATCAAACATCGCCAACGGCATCAAGCACGCCTTCCGCGAATTTGCCTGTTCGGAAATCGTCATGGGTATGCACGTCCATACTGATGTGAACCCCAAGTTCTGGGGAGAATTCATACAAAGCCTCTATAACGGTCTGAACCGCCAGATTATCCTCATGCGCTTCGTACAGCCCATGAGCACGCTACGCCGCATACAGGTGGCCGTTCCCTCAAGGGCTGAATTCGACAAGGGGTTCCACCGCTGGCTGGAGCGACTATGCCGCTTTGCCGGACAACTGGACTGCCGTACCGTATTCCACGGGAGGAAGGATTCGCTGGATCTCATAGAGAACTATATCTGTACGCACCATAAAAGAATCAAGGCTGACTATATACCTATGGAGCACTGGAATGAGCTGCCCAAGCTGGCATCGTCCATTGCGCCCGACCACCTTTTCGTTGTCGTCACCGCACGTAAGAACACCATCTCCTATAAGAGCGCTATGGAGCGACTGCCCGATGAGTTGCAGCAGCATTTCTCCGGCACCAACCTCATGATTATCTTCCCCGACCAATACGGCACACCGAAGGAAGAGGGCATGAGCTTCACCGAAGCCCAGCACCATGAGGAAACCAGCCTCTACGACACCATCATGCGACTCATTCACAGAAGAATCTCATAACACTATAGTCCCTTTCACTCCCTCAAAAAATGATTGACCTCCAAGGAATCACCAAGAGCTTCGGCTCACTTCAAGTACTCAAAGGCATCGACCTCCACATCGACCGCAGCGAAGTGGTGAGCATCGTAGGCCCCAGCGGAGCAGGCAAGACCACACTGCTGCAAATCATCGGAACCCTCGACCGCCCTGACAGCGGCAGCGTGCACGTCGATTCCGTCGACGTGACTTCCCTCTCCCAGAAAGCCCTCGCCGACTTCCGCAACCGCCACCTAGGCTTCGTATTCCAGTTTCACCAACTATTGCCAGAGTTCACCGCCCTGGAGAACATCATGATTCCAGCCTACATTGGCGGCACCGGAAATAAACAGGCGAAGGAACGCGCACGGGAACTACTACAGTTCATGGGGCTCAGCGACCGCGCCTCCCACAAGCCCGCACAGCTCTCTGGAGGCGAGAAACAGCGTGTTGCAGTGGCACGCGCACTCATCAACAGCCCCGCCGTCATCCTCGCCGACGAGCCGTCAGGTAGCCTTGACACACGTAACAAGCAAGAACTGCATCAGCTCTTCTTCGACCTTCGCGACCGCTACGGGCAGACCTTCGTCATCGTCACACACGATGAAGAACTCGCTGGTCTCACCGACCGTACCCTGCACATGCGTGACGGACAGTGGTGGGGACAACCCGCCTAGTCCTAAGGACAGTGACCGATGAACTCTTGGTGGGACAAATAATTATTTGACATAAAGGGGGTTATTTGCGGCAAACAAAGTTAATTTTCTTGAAATATGTGCCTGTTTCAGAATTAATTACTAATTTTGCACGCTTTTTGAAACGTATTACACATTATTATATATAAAGAAGCATGGATAAACTTAGCTACGCACTTGGTTTGGGCATCGGTCAGCAGCTGGCCCAGATGGGTGCTACAGGCTTGAAGGTAGCCGATTTTGCACAGAGTATCAGCGACGTGCTGGAGGGACGCGAACTGAAGATGTCGCACCGCGAGGCACAGCAGATTGTGCAGCAGTATTTTGCACAGCAGGAAGAGAAAATCAACAAAGAACGCATGGCCCAGGGCAAGGTGCACAAAGAGGCCGGCGAGAAATACCTGGCTGAGAACGGGAAGAAAGCCGACGTGGTGACGCTGCCCAGCGGACTGCAGTATCAGGTGCTGCGCGAAGGCAACGGCAAGAAACCTAAAGCCACTGACTCGGTGAAGTGCCACTACGAGGGATTCCTCATCGACGGAACCGTCTTCGATAGCAGCGTGCAGCGCGGAGAACCCGCCGTATTCGGACTGCAACAGGTCATCGCAGGATGGACGGAAGGACTGCAGCTGATGCAAGAGGGAGCAAAGTACCGTTTCTTCATTCCCTATCGCCTGGCTTACGGAGAGGGCGGAGCAGGACAGATGATTCCACCTTTCGCTACACTTATCTTCGACGTAGAACTCATCGAAGTGGTATAACCCATAGCCTCCTTAGCCCCCTAAGTTAGGGGGTTGGGGGTCTGAACAGAAACAAGCCTTACCCCCCTAAGTTAGGGGATCTGAACATACGCAAAACAAATTACAATCAATATTATTAACAATTAAAACGAGGGAAAGAACACCGAAACTGTTCAGACCCCCAACCCCCTAACTTAGGGGGCAAAGAAACAAAACAATGAAAAAAATTACTTACGTGGCCGCTATGGCCATCGCAGCTGCTACACTCGCATCGTGCAGCGGAAACGCCCCCAAGGCAAGTCTTAAAAACGAAGTTGACACCCTGAGTTACGCTATTGGCGTGGCACAGTCACAGGGCCTTAACGAGTACATCTCACAGCGTCTCGGTGTGGACACTGCCTACATGGCAGAGTTCGTACAGGGTGTCATCGACGGTGCCAATGCCGGTGATGACAAGAAGAAGACCGCTTACTTCGCAGGTATTCAGATTGGGCAGCAGATTCAGGGACAGATGGTTCCGGGCATCAATGCAAACATCTTCAGCAACGACAGCACCAAGAACGTTTCGCTTGACAACATTCTTGCCGGTTTCATCAGCGCCATCCTGAAGAAGGACATGAAGATGACCATCGAGGAGGCTGACAGCACGGCTAACGCCATTGCTGCCAACATCAAGTATGGTGACAGAAAGGTGAAGAATGAGGAGTACCTCGCCGAGAACGCCAAGAAGGACAGCGTCGTCACCCTGCCCAGCGGTGTGCAGTACAAGATTCTGAAGGAAGGTAACGGTGCACAGCCTGTTGATAGCAACCAGGTTGTGGTGAACTATGAGGGTAAGCTCATCGATGGTACTGTCTTCGACAGCAGCTACCAGCGCAACCAGCCCGCCACATTCGGTGTCAACCAGGTCATCGCTGGATGGCAGGAGGCCCTGAAGCTCATGCCCGTCGGCTCGGTATGGGAAATCTACATCCCGCAGGAGCAGGGCTATGGCACACGCGACATGGGTAACATTCCTCCCTACTCAACACTTATCTTCAAGGTTGAACTTCTGGAAATCAAATAAGCACTGACTTATGAAGAAAGTGATAGCACTGGCACTCGCCGCCCTGGTGGTGGGTGCCTCTTTCAGCACTTTGGATGCTAAGAAAAAGAAGGACAAGAAGAAGGATGCCCCTGTGGCAGAGGTACTTGCTCCCGTAGTGCTCGCCAATGGTTGCGACTCTATGAGCTATGCCGCCGGCGGTGCCCTGACCAACGGTCTCATTCCCTACCTGCTTCAGCAGGGTGTTGATACTGCCTACATGGCAGACTTCGTCACCGGTCTGCGCCAGGGAATTGCCCAGCAGAAAATCGCCATGAGCGACCCTCAGGAGAAGGCCCGCATTTTAGGTGGGCAGATAGCTAACCAGCTGATGCAGGGTATGCTGCCCAACGTGAGACGTGATTTCACCGATACTCCTGACACACTCATCGAGGATGTGTTCTTCCGTGGTTTCACCGATGCCGTCATGGCCGATACCACCGTTATGACCCAGAAGCGGGCCGAGGCACTCTTCAAGGAGAAGCAGAAGGTGAACAAGGAGGCCAAGACGGAGAAGCTGACCAGAGCAGGACGCGAGTTCCTTGAGGAGAACGGAAAGAAGGAAGGAGTCATCACCACTGCCAGCGGCCTACAGTACAAGGTGCTGACAGAAGGCGACGGCGACGTGCCCCAGCGCACCGACAAGGTGAAGGTGCACTATGAAGGTCGCCTCATCGACGGTACCGTATTCGACGCCTCGTCGAAGCACGGCACAGAACCCGCTAGCTTCCGCGCAGACCAGGTCATCAAGGGATGGACTGAGGCTCTCACCATGATGCCCGTAGGCTCGAAGTGGCAGCTCTTCATTCCCCAGCACCTCGCTTACGGCGAGCGCCAGACAGGACAGATTCCTCCCTACTCCACCCTTATCTTTGACGTGGAGCTGGTGGATATAGAAAAGCCCGAAGCAAAGACCGAGGAGAAGAAATAGAAATGGAGAAAATCGACAACCTGGACAAGAAAATACTGAGCATCCTCTCGAAGAACGCCCGCATACCCTTCAAGGACGTGGCTGAGGAGTGCAACGTGTCGCGTGCCGCCGTGCACCAGCGTGTGCAGCGGCTCATTGAGAGCGGTGTCATCACCGGCAGCGGTTTCGACGTGAACCCCATGTCGCTAGGCTACCACACATGTACCTACGTGGGCATCACGCTAGAGCGCGGCTCGATGTACAAGGAGGTGGTGAAGCGCCTGGAGCTGATACCCGAGGTGGTGGAGTGCCACTTCACCACAGGCCCTTACACCATGATGGCCAAGCTCTACGCCCGCGACAATGAACAGCTCATGCACCTGCTCAACGGACAGCTGCAGGAGATTCCTGGCGTGGTATCTACCGAGACGCTCATATCACTTGAACAGAGTTTTAAGCGCGATATTCCCGTACACTTCGTAGAGGAAGAGGAATAAGCATTTCCTACCGCACACGCGGTTTTTAGAAAACAAAAGGAAACAAGAAAAGACATAAGAAAACAAACGCCCCGAAAAGGTTTTATTTTGTTTTCTTTTGTCTTTTCTTGTTTTTACAAAGACCGCAAAGCGGTAGACAAAGAATGAAAAGTTTTGACTTCAACGCTCATCTGAAGAGCCTTCATCAGCATTTCCCCGTTGCCAACAGGCAACCTGTCATCGGTATTACCGGAAACTATGGCGAACAGACCTGTAAGCTAGGAGAGGGATATTACAAACAGATAGTCCGTGCTGGCGGTACGCCACTCATCATACCGCCGCTCTCCGACGAAGCAACTATCCTGGAGACGCTGGAACGTGTCGACGCCCTGCTGCTCAGCGGCGGTGCCGACATCAACCCGCTCTTCATGGGAGAGGAACCGCAGCCACGCCTCGGCAGCATCAATGCCGAGCGCGACCTCCCCGAACTGCTCATTACCCGACTGGCCTTCAACCGACAACTACCCATACTGGGCATCTGCCGAGGCATACAGACCCTCGCCGTGGCCCTGGGCGGCAAGGTCGCACAAGACATTGAAAGTGAAAAGGGAATAGTGAAAAGTGAAGCTTCCGCTGTAAAACATTCCCAGGATGCCGACCGCTCAGAGCCCACTCATAGCATAGTCCTCGCTGATGACTCCATGCTAAGGGACATCTTCTGCGGCAACAGTATCTTCGTCAACTCCTTCCACCACCAGGCCGTGGCCTCTCCCAGCTCCCACCTGAAAGTCACTGCTACCGCCACCGATGGCGTCATTGAGGCTGTGGAGAGCACGGAGCACAAGCCCATCATCGGCGTACAATGGCATCCCGAATGCATGGGCGACAACGGTCTGCCGCTCTTCCAATGGCTCGTCCGTGAGGCAGAGACATTCCGAAAGGTGAAAGACCTGCACAGCCGTGTGCTCACCCTCGATACCCATTGCGACACCCCCATGCTCTTCCCCCAGGGCATCGACTTCGCCACCCGTGACGACCGTCTGCTCGTTGACCTGCACAAGATGACCGAAGGACGGCTCGACGCCACCATCATGGTGGCCTACCTGCCACAGACAGGCTGGAACAACGAGGACGGTAAATGGAAAGTAATGACCGACAACCTTGCTCCCACGCCTAAGGCATACGCCGACGGCATCTTCGACCGTATTGAGCAGATTGTAGCTGCCAATGGCGATCACCTCGCCCTTGCCCGCACTCCCGCCGACCTCTGGGCCAACAAACGGGCGGGTCGCAAGAGCATCATGCTCGGCATTGAGAACGGCCTGGCCTTGGAGGATGACCTGGCCAACCTCGACCACTTTTCCCGTCGCGGCGTGGTCTACATCACCCTCTGCCACAATGGCGACAACAGCCTCTGCGACTCTGCCAAGCTTCTGGGAGCGCAGTCGTCCTCGCCTGCAAAAATGGGAGCGCGGTCGTCCTCGCCTGCAAAACACACGTGGGGCGGCGTCAGTCCTTTCGGTGCCGATGTCATCCGCCGCATGAACGAACTGGGCATTATGGTAGACCTGAGCCATGCCCATGAGCGCAGCTTCTACGACGCCCTCGACATCAGCCGGTTGCCCATCGTCTGCAGCCACTCGTCCGCACGTGCTCTCTGCGACCATCCACGAAACCTCACCGACGACCAGATGCGCGCACTCGCCAACAAAGGCGGCGTGTGCCAGATAACCCTCTACCCCGGTTTCCTCAAATCTCAAATCTCAAACCTCAAATCTCAAATCTCAAATCTCAAATCTCAAATCTCAGAAGCCACCATATTCGACGCCATGGCCCACCTCGACCATGCCATCGACGTGATGGGTATTGACCACGTAGGCCTGGGCACCGACTTCGACGGCGACGGTGGTGTTCCCGGTCTGGCCAATGCCAGCGAGCTGACGAACTTCACACGTCAGCTTCTCGCCCGCCGCTACAGCGAGGACGACATCCAAAAGATATGGGGTGGCAACTTCCTCCGCGTCATGGAGGAAATACAGGCAGCCAACTATGCACTATGAACTATGCACTATGAACTATGCACTATGAACTATGCACTATGCACTATGAACTATGAACTGCATTAGTTCTCCTGCTGCTTCTGGCGGATATACTTGATTTTTGCTCCCAGCACATCCCACTGCACTTGCAGTGAGTCACGCTTCATGCGCAGCATTGTTAGCGCCGTCAGTTCGTCAGCGGTGGCACGCAGCTCAGCTTTGTGCTGTTCTACTTCAACCTTCATCCGCTCATACTCAGCCTTCACGGCCTCCAGCGTGCTGTCCACAATGGCCAGCTCCTGCTGAGAGGCCAACAACGTGCTGTCTTGCTTGTGTTTCAGGGCGGCACGGCGCTGCTCTATCTCCGTACGGCGGGAATTGTCGGTACACGACGCAAAGAGCAGTAAGGCACCAGCTGCAAGTGAAGAAAATAGGATTCCTTTTGTCATGATAAATGGTGTTTTAGGGGTTCCTGTTTTTAGTAAATGAGGGCTGGAAATCACCAGCCCTCAACCAACACAAAAACTAAACTAGACTTAACTATTACCCATCCTGATTTTCGCAAACCACGGAAAGGCGATGCAAAGGTATACAAAAAATATGAATATCCAAATGTTTTCACAAACTTTTACACTTTCCTTTAAAAACTAAATACTGTTAAATACTTGTCTGTTACTCCACTTTTGCCTACCTTTGGACGGAAAAAGCCCGAAATAAATGGAAAAGAAAGCAACATGGATATGGTATCCCGGCGACTTTGAAGTGTGGCTGGGCAACAGGTTCAACAACCGTCGCACGGAGCGGGGCTCTATGTTTCCACCCTTCTGGAAGCAGGACAGCCACTGGCCCACGGTGGTATTCGCCACCACCGTTCAACTGGAGCAGGCCGAGGACATCCAAATCTTCTGCGAAGGACAGTACAACGTCGCCATCGACGGTAGCCTGAAGTCAATGCTCAATGTCCCTGCTGGCAAGCATCGCTTGACGGTGAAGGTATGGAACCAAGCGACACCTCCTGCCCTCTTCATCGACAGCCCCACGATAAAGACCGGCGAGGGATGGGAAGTGACCTTCGAAGATAAAATATGGATTGACGAGAACGGCGTAGCCCACGGCTCGGGCATCTACGTCCCAGTGGGGCACGCTTCCGAGCGTGCCGATGGCTGCACGGCTGCAACGCTCAGAGGCGTTGCCCACGATGGTTGCGCGGCTGCAACGCTCGGAGGCATTGCCCACTACACCTTCGACAGCCCCGACACTCCCCCCTCAAAGTTCCGCCTGCCCACAAAGCCCCTCCGCCCTGTATGTTGCGACTCATTCTCAACCAGCTCCAGCCTCTACGACTTCGGCCGCGAGACCTTCGGTTTCCTCTGCATCCACGGTCTCCGTGGCGAAGGCCTTCTGCGCATCTACTACGGTGAGAGCCGCGAGGAAGCCCTCGACCACGACCACTGCGAGACCCTCGACGTCTGTCCCGTAAGCCGCGCTAGCTGCATGACCCCTGCGCAACCCTCCCTCCTCGGCAGCAAGGCTTTCCGCTACGTCAGCATAGAAAAGGAGGGCACCGCCGACTTCGACGACCTGACCATGCTCTACGAGTATGCCCCCTTCGCCCCTGAGAAGAGCGGCTCCTTCCGTTGTAGCGACGAAGAGCTGAATCGCATCTGGGAAGTGTCGGCCTACACCCTCGACCTCACCACCCGAGAGTTCTTCTGCGACGGCATCAAGCGCGACCGATGGGTGTGGAGCGGCGATGCCATACAGAGCTACCTGATGAACTACTACCTGCGCTTCGACACCGAGTGCGTGAAGCGCACCATACGCCAGCTACGCGGCAAGGACCCCGTCACCACCCACGTGAACACCATCATGGACTACACTTTCTACTGGTTCATCAGCATCTGGCAGTACTACGAGTACACCGGCGACGTGGCTTTCCTGCACGAGATGTTCCCTAAAATGAAAACGCTGATGGACTTCGTGCTGAGCCGTCTCAACAACGGACTGGCCGAAGGAAAAGCCGACGACTGGATTTTCGTCGACTGGACAGACTTCCCCATGCACAAGCGCGGCACGCTCTGCTTCGAGCAACTGCTCCTCTGGAAATCGTTTGAAGCAATGCTGAATATATCTTCTACCATCTATCAGCACACCGACAACGCCAAAGAAAAGGAACTGCTCAACGATTGTCTCAACCGTTACCTATTGTTCAGCGACAGGCTACCAGCCAAGATTCGCGAACTGTTTTACGACAAGAAGGAAGGGGTATTCCTCCACGCCATTGAAAATGAAGAGGGTGAGGACTTGTCGTCTGGCGAACTCAACCGACAGGTCACCAAGTTTCCCAACATGTTTGCAATCCTCTACAACTTTGCCACTACCGAGGAGGCTTTGTCGATACTGAAAAACGTGCTGCTGAATCCCGACGTGCCCCCCATCACCACGCCCTACATGCGTTTCTATGAGCTGGAGACGCTTTGCAAATACGGTCTCCAGCAGCAGGTGTTGCGCGAGATGAAGTCCTACTGGGGCGGCATGCTCCGCGAGGGAGCCACTTCCTTCTGGGAGAAATACAACCCCGAGGAGAAGGGTACGGAACACCTGGCCATGTACGGCCGGCCCTACGGCAAGAGCCTCTGCCATGCCTGGGGTGCCTCACCACTATATATAATAGGTAGGTACTTCCTCGGCGTTCGTCCCGTGAAACCCGGCTACGAGGAGTACGAGGTGCGCCCCGCGCTCGGCGGCTTGGAGTGGATGGAGGGCGATGTCCCCACGCCCTTCGGCAAGATTCACGTAAAGATGGACAAGAAGTCAGTAACCGTTCATAGCGACGGCGGCCAGGGCAAGCTCATCGTCGGCGAAAAGAGCATCGACATTCCGGCAAACGAGAAGGTCACATTCTGTTTCTAGGGAGTGAAAGGGGAGTGAAGGGGGAGTGAGCCGACTGTCGTCGGCGGGAGTGAAAGGGACGTTACTTTTTGGGGAAAGAACTATCGTCCCTTTCACTCCCCTTTCACTCCATCTTCACTCCCCTTTCACTCCCCCTTCACTCCCCTTTCACTCCCCCAATAAAAAACCGCCCGGAGAAACATCTCCAGGCGGCCATTCTTAAATTTTCAGATTTAGCCTTGGCTTACTTCAGCTCGGCGAGGTACTTGATGGTGCGAACCATCTGAGAAGTGTAGCTGTTCTCGTTGTCGTACCAAGCAACAACCTGTACGAGAGAGTTGCCGTCACCAATCTTGCTGACCATGGTCTGGTTAGCATCGAAGAGCGAACCGAACTTCATGCCGATGATGTCGCTCGAGACGAGCTTCTCCTCGGTGTAACCGAACGACTCGTTGGTAGCAGCCTTCATGGCAGCATTGATGTCCTCAACAGTCACCTCACCCTTCACAACAGCGTGCAGGATAGTGGTAGAACCTGTGGGAGTCGGAACGCGCTGTGCAGCACCAATCAGCTTGCCGTTCAGCTCGGGGATAACGAGACCGATAGCCTTGGCAGCACCCGTTGAGTTAGGAACGATGTTCTGGGCACCGGCACGGGCACGCTGGACATCACCCTTGCGCTGAGGACCGTCGAGAATCATCTGGTCGCCAGTGTAAGCGTGAACAGTCGTCATGATACCGCTCTGGATAGCAGCGAAGTCATTCAGAGCCTTGGTCATAGGAGCCAGGCAGTTTGTCGTGCAAGAAGCAGCCGAAATCACGGTGTCAGCAGGAGTCAGCGTCTTGTGGTTCACGTTGTAGACGATGGTGGGCAGGTCGTTGCCGGCAGGAGCAGAAATCACAACCTTCTTGGCACCAGCCTTGATGTGAGCAGAAGCCTTCTCCTTAGAAGTGTAGAAACCTGTGCACTCCAGAACGACATCAACACCCAGCTCGCCCCAAGGCAGCTCGGCAGCGTTAGGAATAGCGTAGATGGTAATCTCCTTGCCATCGACGATGATGGAGTTGTCGGTGCAGTCCACAGTGTGCTTGCCCTCACCGAACTTGCCGCAGAAACCACCCTGAGCGGTGTCGTACTTCAGCAGGTGAGCCAGCATCTTCGGGCTGGTCAAGTCGTTGATTGCTACTACTTCATAACCTTCAGCCTCAAACATCTGACGGAATGCGAGGCGACCGATACGGCCAAAGCCGTTAATTGCTACTTTTGTCATTGCTTTTACTTGAATTAAAAAGGGTTATAAATAACGTTATTAATTTTTTCGCGTGCAAAGTTACAAAAAAATCTCATTCTACCGAGCATAAGCATTCTTAATAAAAAATAAAAAATCTCTTGCCGTCCTAAAAAAACGCATTACCTGCTGGTAGACAGTCCGATTGCAAGATATAGATAGCAAAATTCACATGATTCTCTATAATGATTTCCCCTCAAAAAAAAATAATTTCGCCTTGTGTTGCATGTTGTAACTTTTCATTCTTTCCTGACCTACATTATTCACAGCAATATGGAAACACCTAACACAAAATTAAGTTGACAATTAAACGATGTTTTTTAGTAAAACAGATAAAAACAACAAATACAGATAAAAACCATTATTCTTGTTTTTCTCGGTATTTCTTGTATTATCCTGTATTTCTATAATCTGTAGAAATCCATAATAATCTGTATAATCCGTGTAATCCGTAAAATCCGTTGTTGAAAATAATCCAAGCTAAAGCGGTGGGCTTGGAGGCCGGCGTTTTGTCGCCGCCGCTCCAAGCCCATCCACCTCATCTCTTTCGCCACGCGAGAAGCCGCGCTGGGGCTGCTCCTAGTCGCCGTTGCCGTCGCCGTAGTTCACAAGCTGGCCGTCGACCACCTTCTTGGGCACGCCGTGTACGTCGAAGATCAGGCGCTGCTCTAAGCTCACCTTGCTCTTCATCGTGCGGCTGGTGATGTCGTCCTCGGCGGCGCGCTCGGGCAGGAAGCGGATGTGCACACCCTCCAGCTTCTCGGCTATGTTATAGCCGACCGCATCATCAGCTCCCGCAGCCTCCAGCGTGGGGTAGAAGGTGCCCAGGCCGTCGAGCTTCACGGCGGTGCCCTGCTCAATCAGCTCGACGAGACACGTCTTGAACTTCGTCAGCACGCCGTACACCACATCCTGCGTGTACACGCTTCCGTGGTTGGCAATGTGGTCCGCCAGTCCGCGCAGGCTCAGCGTGCTGTTGCGGATGGCCCTGGGGAACCACTTTCCGAAGGCGGGGCTGTTCTCGTTGTTCAGCTGGTACAGGTCATACTTCATTGCAATTTTACGAGTTGCCATAGTTGTACGATTTTTTTGGGTTAGACATAAAGAAAAAACTCACTCAGTGTTCGGGATCCTTTCACAGTGCAAAGATACGCCATTTCCTCCAGTTGTGCAAGGAAGCGGGCGGTGTCGTTCCTGTTTCCGACGGTTACGGACGGTTAAGGACGGTTAAGGGGCATGCGTGTGAAAAAGAAAGCGTTAACGGCATATAGTTTAATTGCCATGAATAATTCAGACTAAATAGAGTTGACAATTGGAAACGATGTTTTTAGTAAAACAGATAAATACAACAAAAACAGATAAAAACCATTCGTCTTGTTTTTCTCAGTATTTCTTGTTTTTTCCTGTATTTCTAAATAACAAAAAGTGAGTATTTGACTACTTAATTAAATCACAGTTCCTTAGTACAGATTTTCAGGCAGAAAGAATAGTCCTTTCTCACAGAAAGGATAGTCCTTTCTCACAGAAAGAATAGTCCTTTCTCACAGAAAGAATAGGGCTTTTTTCCCATAATAAAAGTTGGTTTTTTTTTTGGCAGTTTGCCCTTTTTTTTGTAACTTTGCAACTGAAAATGACACCAGAAAACAACACCCCACAGACCACCCCATGAACGAAACCCGCCCCGCCTCCTTCGGCCGCACTGAACTGGCCAGCCGCTATTTCCCCAACATTGAGCCAGGCTCGGCCTGGAAGAAACTCGCCGCCATCATGCGCGAGCACCCCGAGCTGCTGGTGCTCGCCGCCAAGCACCGCCGCCGCACGTACACGCCAGCGGAGTGCCAGGAAATCTTCAAAGTCCTGGGGGTGCCCTGAGGCAAAGCTCATCAAGCTATGCGTCCCCACCAAGGAATTTTGACGATTTAATGAAAAGTTACAACATACAACACGACCGAATTTTTGGATTTTGGAGGTTAATATATATATTATATATAATAATTATTATATATAATATATATATTAAAGGTAAAATCGAGTATTTTCACTGTTTGCATGACGATTTTAACAATCGGCTTTTGTTGTAAGTTGTAACTTTTCATGAAACTGCCTCCAAAGTGCAAAAGTTGCACTTTGGAAGTACATATCAAGAAAAAACAGCCCGTGGGAAAAAATACAACGGAAAATTTGCAGGGAATAAAAATAATGTGTATTTTTGCGCCCAATTATTGCTTAACAGCAAAGAAGAAACTATGAGAAGCCGATTGGTAAGTAAAAATATTTTACAAATAGGGGGGGGTAAATCTTGCTCTTTCCTGATTATCAGCTACTTACACAGGCTTAACGTCCCTCTTATTCCCTTACATAGGATCAGCACCTTTCTGCTGGTGGCCGCCGTCGCCACCCTGCTGCCCGTGGGCTGCACCACCGACGACCCCGCCGCCGACAACAACGACACCACCACACGCACAGAAAGCCCCGACAACACAGGGGCAGCCTTCGGCGTGCACATAGAGACACAGTGGGAGGCACGCTCAGACAGACGTAATGAGCCCTCCTCTGTTTTTCGACATAACTACATAATAACAAATTACAACATAAGAGATTATGATACATTTTATAGGAAGAAAATTTAATCTAAAGGAGTTTAAAAATGTGAAAAATATGGCAGCCTTTATTGCAAAGGGGCCAAGCTTCAGTAAAGATTATAAAGGAAAGGCTCGACACAACAGCTCTATGGTGCAGTTTTGGAAAGAAAACGACCCGAGAAAGTATAACTTGTTGAAGATACTGTTAAACAACGACGAGCTGCTCAGTAGGTTTGAAGGATAATAAAACGCAGATATAAACAACCAACATTTTTTTAACTTGTTTAATTTATTTAATACAACAATGAAAAAAATTTACTTTTTCAAAACAATGCTCCTGCTATGCGCCCTCATGGCGGGAAGCGGAAGTGCGTGGGCAGATGAAGGTGATGAGCTGGCCATTTGTCAAGGTACAGGCAGCGGTTATGGCGTAAGAAGGACTTTGACAGACTCCCATTCCGTTGACTGGGTGTTAGCTTCTGGCCAAAGTGGTTATCTTGGAGCCAATAGTACAGCAAACCACGGCAATGTGAAGCCTACAGCAGCCGACCTCCCAGTAGTAAAGGCCGTGAAATCCGATGCCACAACGACCACAACCGGTTATTATTTCTATTACACAACTACACCTGTCGCTAATGTAGGAAGTTTAGTGTTCTCATATACAGGCAATTCTGGCAATCAAAATGCCACAGCATACGTTGTGGTAGGCGATGCTGTTTCAGCAGCGAATGGCAATGACTACGAAATTATTTCGCTTGCTTCGACCTCCACTACCGCCCAGGACGCTTCACTTGGGACATCAGGAACTTTTACCTATACGTTTAGTCAAACCCAGACATCAGCAAGATATTATGGCTTCATTATTGTTACTTCTTCATACAAGCGTCTTACAACTGGAACGATTAAACTTTTAGAAGGAGTCACTGAAGATGAAAATCAGGTAAAGAAGCCTTCTATCACCATTCCCGCTGGCGTTTTTGTCTCTTCTAAGACAGTGACAATTGAGACTGAGACTGATGGAGCTACCATTTATTATACAACAGACGGTACCGAACCGACAATCTCCAGCACAGAATACACAGGCACATTCAAAATTTCCGCAACAACTACCATCAAGGCCATTGCCGTGAAGACAGGAATGACTGCCAGCCGCGTGGCCGAAGCCACTTTTACTAAAGCGACTGTACTGACAGGCATTTCAGGGCTTGCAGGAGCTACAACTACGGGAACTGAAACTACAAACTATGTGAATTTGACCAATGCACAGGTAACATATGCCTCTAACACAACTGGATATATTGAGGATGCTACAAATGGCTTTTATATCAATGGTATAGAAGTGACTAAGAATAATGTATATAACGGTATCTTCGAAATCAAATCAAAATTATACTACAGTAATCCGCAGATAACGGCTATTACTGCTGTAGAAGGCACAATAACTAATGCCTCTTCCGACAAGGCTCCAACAGAAATCACCACGAGTGCACTTGAAGATGAATTCAATGCCAATCTTGGCCGTCAGATGAAGCTTTCGGGTGTATTAATTACCAGTGGTCCTAAAGTTGGTAGTATGAATATCAACGACTTGGGTAACAATACGATTACTGTTGGCAAGGGCTACGACCTGGTGGGTTATCCTTCGGTATATAATTCAGGCAAGCGCTTCAATGTTGTTACCGCTACACAGGCCCCCATCAATCCGACTATTGTAGTAGAAGACCAGAGCGTAGCATACGGCGGAACGTTTACTGTCGATGAGAGTAAGATTTCGGGTGGTGACATCACCGTGACGAGTAGCAATCCAGCTGTGGCTACAGTCTCAGGACTAGTTATCACAGCCACGGCAGTCGGCACTACAACTATTACTGTTTCGACTGCCGCAAGTGAAGACTATAAGGCTGGTAGTGCAACATTTACGCTGACTGTGACTGCACCAGAGGGCAGCAGCTCAAAACCAAATGCCTATGATATTGTTGAACTGGACTTTACCAATAACTCCTGGAGTTTCCCAGAAGGCAGTAGTAATAAGATAGCGGAAGAAAACAGCTATACTTCAGGCAATTATACCATTACACTGATTGGTAGCACTAACAATGGGTATTATTATAATACAACAGATAATTATCTGCTTCTTGGCCAGAGTGGAGCTACATTAACTTTGCCAGCTTTCCAACGTGATGTTACAAAAATTATCATAAGTGGAAGAACCAATGCATCTTTAAAAGTGGAGCAGAATATTTATGTTGGCGAAACTGCAGTCTCCACTTCAACTACAGGCGCAACTGGTGATAATACATATGAAATAGCAAGTGGTTACCAGACCGCAGGCACTATATACACAATAAAAGTCACAAGCGCACATAATACACAGTTTACGAAAATAAAGGTTTATCTGAAAAAAGAAATCAATGCTCCATCCGTTACCCTAAACGGTTCTGGCTACGCTTCCTATTGTAGTGAATATCCTCTGGACTTCACCAATGCCAGTGGCTACAAGGCTTACGTCGTAAGTGCTGTAGACGGTGCAAACGTGACGTTTACCCAGGTGGAAGGCAAAATCAAGGGTGGTCAAGGCATCATCCTCTACGGTGCCCCCAATGGTATCTGCCAGCTGGAATATGCCGACAGCGAAAACGTGCCGACGGCCAATAAGCTGATAGGCACACTGGTTCCGACCTACTTCATAGACAACGATGATGACAACCATTACTTCGGTCTGAACGGCGACACGTTCATGGAAATAAATGCTGGTACTATACCTGCCAACAAGGCATACTTGAAGATTTCCAATGCAGAGTATAATGCCATTCCCGCTACCGCCGCTCGTCTGAACATTGTCTTTGAGGACGTGCAGGGCATCGAGACCGTTAACAGTGAGACTATCAACAATAACCGCTATTACGATCTGCAAGGCCGCAGCGTGGCTCAGCCAGTGAAGGGCTTATACATCATGAACGGCAAGAAGGTCATGATGAAGTAGTATTATTAAATAACACTTTAAAACTATCAATTGGAAAGGAACAACAATAATGAAAAAGATATATATTAATCCAAAAATGAACGTGGTGGTGATCAAAACCCAGCACATGATAGCTGACTCATTACCCCAGGCAGGAATGAGCAAAGAAGGTACAGTTAATGCAGAATCCATCGGCTCCCGCCGCTACAGCCTCTGGGACGAAGACGAGGAGGTCGAGGAATAGAATTGATACACACAAGGCGTTTACTTCAAGGGATCTCTCTTTCCCTGAGGCGCCTGTTCGAATAGGAAATGTTTGAATTTGGGCATCGGTGCGCCGCGAGGCGCTGACGGCCCTTTTAATAAGTAAAGTTTTTTATATTATTGTGCTCCCCGCCTGTGAAGGCCGGGGGCATTTTAGATTAATTCTAAGTTGCGAATGACCCACAAATTGACCTTAAATTATTATGCAAAACATACTATGGAACATCTTCTTCCTCATCATCGGCACCGCCCTCGGCTACTGGCTGAAGGCGGTGAGGGTGAACTATGAGAGGTGGAAGGAGCGTGAAAAGTTAGAACATACAAGCCCTGAAACCTGATATTCTACTAAAAAACATGGCAATAAAAATAAATCCTGACGGCACGGTTTCCACCATTGAGACGATACACGACCAATACGGCAATCTAAGACCCAAGATTACCAACCCCGATGCTGGCGACCACTATAGCTGGACGCCATCCAATCACGGTTATACGAAATTGAAAACGCCAAAGCCCCCTCGCAAAAAAAAAGTTATGCCTATGAATGGGCGGACAAATCATATCACCGTCACTTTCAAAGATATAGATGCCTTTTTTGACAGGAAGATATTGGAAAGAAGCACCATAACCGTGGCTGAATACGACAAACTCTATCGTTTTGTGCCCGACAGCCACAAAGGCTATTTGAAAAAGAGATATGACGAGTATTTAGAATACCGTAGGCTCGGCAAGAAGTCGGCAAAAAAAAGGAGAGATGAGCTGGCTGAGAAGGTGCAGGCTGCGGAAAAAGCCGCTGAGAACTCCAGAAAAAAGACGGAGAAAGCAGCAAAAACAGCTGCAAAACAAGAGAGGAAGGCTGAAAAGGCTGCAAGGAAGAAGGCCGAAGCGCAACGGGTACGCCCCACAGGAAACACCATCGGCGATATAGCAACAATCAGTTCTCTTAGAGCAGCAGTTACGAAATCGCTCATTAAGAACGACTGCAATGATTGGGGCAAGGAACACGGCAAGCCCCGCTACATTCTCGACCTGCTGCTGAGCGTCATCAACGTAAGCGTGCAGACAGTGGAGATAGTGAAACAATTACCAAAACTGAAGTTCGATTAAGACTAATCGCCCAAGGGCGAGGTAATTATAAATTAATTTATGGATTTAAACAACTTTACAGTCACGAAGCGTGACGGTTCGCGAGATTGTTTCTCGGTCGATTTAATCATGGATGCCATCGTGAAGGCGTTCAAAAGCTCCAACGTTCAAGAAAGTGTGTTTCCAATGCACATTATTGAGCGCATGGATGTCTTCCATGAGGACAGTATTCAAGAAGTAGTAACCATTATTGAGAAAGAAACCAACAAAGCAAGAAAAAGAAAGTCGAAAAGTTCATCATTCGTATTCATCCCCGTATTCGTAACCCTTCAGCAGCACAGTCACTATGGCAAAGAAGATTTCTACAGCGGATCTGGCCGTTGTCATAACGAAAGCCACTCTGGACAACCTTTCCAGCACCCTCTACCAGAAGGGTCTGGACAGAGCTCAGGAGAAATGGCAGGAGCTGAACGACACGTATTCCGAGAACGACTGGTGGCCGCCCGTGGCACGTGCGAAACGGAAACTCTTCGACAACTACAAGGAGGAGCAGGAGGCACTGAAACAAAAGGAGCAGGAGGAAAGGAGAAAGCAGGAACTGGCCATAACGGAGGCATCGCGCACGGCTGGCGGCAGCACCACCATCGTCATTGGCGGCAACCAGGCCGGGGTCTATCAGCAGCCCAACATCACCATGCAGCAGCCCCATTTCGATGGGTCGGTATATGACTTGCACAACAATGAAAACGTAAAAATCGGATTATGAACAAAGAGGGAAAGACCATAGGGGGCATCACCTTCACGGGCGACATCACCGTGAACGGCCCGATGTTCGACATACACGACAACCAGAAGGTGGAGATCGTCACTCCGGGCGGCCTGGGCGAGAGGCCGGGGAGCGGCTGCACGGAGGAGGAGGCCGCCGGCGCGAGCGGCGACGACGAGCTGGTGGCGCAGCTCAGACCGATATTCAACAACAACGAGGCTGACGTGCGGCAGTTCCTGAAGGAGATTCGGGGGATGGCACAGGAGGATATTACCGACTTGGTGAACCGATGGGTGAAGGAGAAGCGCATCTCCGACTACGGGAACAGCCGGAAGGGGGTGCTCTGGGGCATCCTGAACAAGGCGGGGCTTTACACTAGGTCGAAAACGAACTGGAACGGGAGAGTCGAATGACTTTCCCGTTATTCTTGTCGCACTTGTCGGTCTGACTTGTCATTACTTGTTTTTGCTGGTCATCGCTTGTCGCCCGGCGGAATAACGGTTGCTCCCTGTGCGGGGGCTTTTTTTTATCCCTAATTTTGCAGCGGCAATAGTGCCAACCGACCCACAAAATTTTCAGACTATGGAAAAAACAGTAAGAGTATTGAGCCAGTCGCCGCTGCTGAGCCGCGACTACACCGACTCGCGCTCGGGAGAGCAGAAGAAGTTCTACAGCGTGGCCCTGCGATGCACCGACGGCCTCGATGAGTTCATCGCCGAGATGACGGGCGACGCCGCCCTCAACGCCCCGACCTTCAACCCGCAGGGGCTCTACCGCCTGAGCGCCTACATGAGCGTGCGCGAGTGGACGGGGCAGACGGGACAGCAGATGCAGGCCAACACCATCAGCGTGAGGCAGGTGAAGACCGTTTTCTGACTTTAAGACTTCAGACTTTAGACTTTAGACGACAGACTATAGACTTTAGACGACAGACTACAGACTTCAGACTATAGACTTTAGACGACAGACTACAGACTTTAGACGACAGACTATAGACTTTAGACTACAGACTATAGACGACAGACTATAGACACAAAATCTCAAATCTCAACACTCAAATCTCAACACTCAAATCTCAACACTCAAATCTCAACCCTCAAATCTCAAATCTCAAATCTCAACCCTCAAATCTCAAATCTCAAATCTCAACACTCAAATCTCAACACTCAAATCTCAACCCTCAAATCTCAACACTCAAATCTCAACCCTCAAATCTCAACACTCAAATCTCAACCCTCAAATCTCAAATCAACAATGAAGCAACTTGATTTCAAAACAGAGAAAGTGCAGACGCTGACAATTGACGACCTGCGCCAGACTTACAAGGAGAACCTTGTGACGGGACAGCCCGTGGGTGGCATCTACCACTATGAGCTGATAGCCCAAGTAATGGAGATATTCGAGAATGCTGGGCTGAAGCCCGCCATTCAGGAGATTTTCGCCGCCGACAACCGCGACTCGAAGCGCCCCGGCGTGACCCTGCTGCCCCAGCTGGAGGAGAAATACGGCGAGCGCGCACTGGAGGCTCACCTGCTGCGCCGCGTGTATGCCAACATTGAGGTGCGTGCCGACGAGAGCGAGGACATGGTGACCTGCCTCGCCGTGGCCTACCACCAGAAGGGCATACAGGTGGGCATAGGGCCGATGGTGCGCGTGTGCCACAACCAGACCATACTCTCCGCCCGGGACGTGGTATCGACCTACAGCTGGCAGGGTTTTCGCCAGCGCAGGGAGGAGCTTACCATCGAGGCGCTGATGTCTTGCGTGAAAGACTGGGCGCGGATTTACGGGGACCAGCAGCAAGGGCGCATGTCGACCGTGGAACACTTAAAGTCGCAAGCCTTCACCCGCGACGACCTCTACAAGACCATCGGCGTGTTGGTGGAGAAGCGCATCAGGCACGACACGGGAAACAAAGAGCTGCATAACAGTGCCCCCTACCCGCTGAACTCCTCGCAGATTAACGAGACGGCTGAAACGCTGATTTCCAATTACAGCAGTGAATTCTCTTTCTGGGATGCGCTCAACTGCTTCAACACCGTGCTGAAGCCCGACCGCATGGACATTCCGCAGGTGCTGCCCCAGAGTGTCGCACTCGCAGAAACGCTCTTGCAGATAGCATACTTCCAACAATAAACAAAATCTCAACTCTCAACTCTAAACTCTCAACTCTAAACTCTCAAATCTCAAATCTCAAATCTCAAATCAATATGGCCTTAAAGAGAAAATTCAAGGAATTATACTCAGCAAAGGGTGCACAAAACTCCTTTCTTGAGGACATCTACGGAAACCAGTGGAGCTACGGCACATATACAGTGGCAATAAGCCCCGACAAGAACCTCATGACCATTTGCGTGACACTGAAACTGAATAACCAAAACGAGAAAAACGATGGAACCGACAACGACAGAGCCGACGACGGCACGGAAGAAAACGAAGACCAAGGTTAGAGGCACGGCCACCTTCAACGATGAAGACCGCAGCTTTGAGTTCACCCCCTACCAGGAGGGCGACCCCGTGCAAAAGTGCGTACGCAAGAAGGGCGAGAGCCGTTTTTACGAGACCGACGGCGAGAAGAAAAGCTCCTACGTGGCCCACCTGAAGGTGGATAAGGACTGCCAGGACCCAGCGGCAGAAATGTTCGCCCAGCTGCACGACTTCACCAAGACGCTCATCAAGAAAGAGCCGTCGCCGCCAAAATCAAAGGCACTCATGGACAAGCCCGGAGTGAAAGTGTGGCACCGCACGAAGGAGAACAAAATCCTGGTGCAGATGGAGATAAGCACCGACGGTGGAGGAGAACTATCATCAAAATTGTTTAACCTAACAGCCGAAGTAAACAAATGTTTTGCTATCAACAGAAATTCACTTCTCCCTGTGAAACAGTAGGCAGGGAGCTGTTCCACAGCCTCTTCGCAAGCCAGCAGACGCGTTGGCTTGTGGAGACGCTGCGTAGTATAAAAGAAGCGGTGGCCAGGGGCGACACTGTTTTTTACGCTAAAGTATGCGCCACCACTGAGTATCAGAAATTCCGAGCCAAGATGATGCAGCGCAAAGCGACAGCTACCAACTGGGCGGCTTGGGACCAGGACAAGCGGTTGCTGGCCTACGCCGACAGTCTGAAAAAGAGCCTGCCCGCGCTGATGTTCCAAGCCCGAGAGTTCGACATCACCAAGAGCGGTAAAGGCCACGATGGGCGGTGGCGCAAACAGGCCGCCGTGCGACTATCAGGCCTCGTGGTGATGGACATAGACCATGTGGAAAGATTTGAAATTGGAGGTTTGAGGATTGAGATTTCCGAGTTTCTTGGTAATGCCGAAAAGAGAGACGAAGTGAGACAATCGCTCAAATCTCAAATCCCAAACCTCAACCCTCAAATCCTACTGGTCTATATCACACCGAGCGGACACGGACTGAAGGTGGTGTTCAAAGCACGGACGGAATGGGGAAACCTCATTGACAACCAACGGCAGATGGCAAAGCTGCTCGGAGTCGAGGTGGACGAAAGCTGCAAGGACGCAAGCCGAATGTCGTTCATTGCAACAGAAAATGACATACTTTATATCAACGAAGACGAACTTTTCAATTATGAAAACAAAGAATTTGCTGAAAAATATAATGATATATACCGCAGCGGTAATAGCCAGCCAACTCTTGAAGCCCCTCTTTCGCCCTCCGAGGGGGGCACGATAGTTCCTGCCTCCAAAACTATAGAAGCCCCCTCGGGGGCCGTAGGGGGGGCTTTGAAGTATCACACACTGGAGTGGTACCTGAAGGTCATCGACTGTTGGCTGGGCCACAAGCAGCCCGAGGTGAGTGAGCGTCACAAGACGAGCCTCATACTGGCCGACCACCTGCGCTACGTATGCGACAACGACGCGAAGGAGATAGAGGCCGTGCTGCGCGAGGTGCCCTTCGTGAAGGACATCGTGGCTGAGCGCAACGAGGACGTGGCGCAGACGGTGAAGAGTGCCATGCACTACAATTTTTACCGCAATATACCCAAACGGCTGCAAGTCGCCATCGCCGAGGCAGTGGCTGGCAACAACGACGAGGAGCAAAAGACAGAGAAGACCGATGCAGCTGAAGTAGTCGACGACATGCAGGCCAGACTGGAGGAATGGGGCGCGCAGATAGCCACGTTCTTCGACAACTACCCCTGTCTGCGCGAGGCGTGCAGCGAGCTGCGCCCGGCTGGCTACCCGGCCAGCATGTTCGTGGCGGCCGCCCTGCTAGGAACGCTAATGACACGCACTTGGTATCACTTCTACCACCGACCCGAAGTGGAGCGTAGGCTGAACTACTGCATCATGATCATTGGCGATCCCGCCAGTGGCAAGTCGTTTGCAACCCGGCTATACGACATACTGGCCGCGCCCATACGCACAGCCGACCAGGTGGGCTACGACGCTTTGAACAAATATAAACGCGACGTGAAAGAGCGAAGCACCAGCAGCAAGGAGCAGAAGAAAGAGGCGATAGTGAGGCCGGAACCCGTCATTCGCGACCATCCCTCGCGAACGTCGAACGCCATTTTCCTTGCCGACATGCACAACGCGGTAGAGGAAGTCGTCTATAAAAACCTTTCAGGAGGCATGGACACAAAGAGGCTTCATCTCCACTTGCTTACATTCGACTCTGAGCTGGACAACAGCATAGCCAACCAAAAGGGCGGCTCGTGGATAGACAAGCAAAGCCTGGAACTGAAGGCCTTCCACAACGAGACCGACGGACAGGCTTACGCGAACCTCGACGCCGTAATGGGAATGTTCAAAGTTTACTGGAACTTCATCTACACGGGCACACCACTCTCACTGCAGCACAAGGTGACGGAGCGCAACTTCGGAAGCGGACTGGCAACGCGACTGGCCGTCATACTGCTGCCACCGGGCGGATACCAAATGATGGAACTGAAGCGCACCACGAAGCGCGACGTGGAGGGCGAGGAGCTGCTGAAGCAGTGGGCGTTCAGGCTCGACGAGGTGCGCGGCGAGCTGCCCCTGTGGCCGCTGGTGGAGGAAACGTGGAACTGGGCCAACGAGCAGATGGCCATAGCCGAGGTGAACAGTAGCAAGGCCGACGAACTGCTGCTGAAGCGAGTGCCATACTACGGCATCGCCATAACGGCACCCTTCATCCTCATGCGACATTGGGATGAGTGGCAGCAAAACGCCACCTTCCAAATAGACGATACCGACAAAAAACTGTGCCGGCTGGTGCTCAACATACAGTACAGCTCGCAGAAGTATTTCTTTGAGGACTACGCCCAGAAATATTTTGAAGAGATGCGCACTTCCTACACCAGGCACAAGCCGAAGTTCGAAATGGCTTTCAGCACACTGCCGCAGGAGTTCACCATCGACGATATTGCGAATTGTTTCGGCATCAAGAAAAAGTCAGCAAGCGTCATTGCTTCAAGGCTGGTCAGAGAGGGAAGGGCGGAGAACAAATCCCAGCAAGGCTCTTTCTCACTGTATAAGAAGCTTTGAATGAAAAGTTACAACATACAACAAAAGGCGAAAATAATTTCTTGTTCATACAGTTAATTCTGTTTCGTAATTAACGTGCCCCGGTGGTCCGCGAGGATAGCCGGGGTTTACTTGTCTTGATGAGTGGCAATTTGTTATCCTAGAACAGTATTTTTTTACTAACAGGTGAAAAAATACTAAAAAAGATATGCGTTTCAAAAAAAATGTCTACTTTTGCAGTTAGAAAGCAACACCTTTATTGTTTCACTTAAACTTTTTTACAATTATGGGATTTATTAAGGAATTCAAGGAGTTTGCCATGAAGGGCAACGTAATGGACATGGCTGTCGGTGTTATCATCGGCGGTGCATTTGGTAAGATTGTCAGCTCGCTGGTAGACGACGTGCTCATGCCCATCATCGGAAAGCTGACCGGCGGTGTGGACTTCACCAACCTGTTTGTCACCCTCGGCGACGGAGAATACGAGACGCTGGCAGCCGCCAAGGAGGCCGGAGCCGCTACGCTGGCCTACGGTCAGTTCATCCAGAACATCGTGGACTTCCTCATCGTGGCCTTCTGTATCTTCCTCATGCTCAAAGGCATCAACAAGCTGAACAAGAAGAAGGAAGAAGAGGCTGCTCCCGCTGCTCCTGCAGGCCCCACCCAGGAGGAACTGCTGGCCGAGATTCGCGACCTGCTGAAGTCGAAATGACACATAAGCCAGCATTACTGCCCGTCATGATAGGAACGGGCTTTGGCGCTGGCTTCTGGCCTTGGGGGCCGGGCACGGCGGGTTCCGTCGTTGCCACGGCCCTTTGGTTTTTACTCCACGCCGTGCTACCCCTCGCCGTGCTACAGGCGGTGACGGTGGTGCTCATCTTGCTCTTCACCCTCCTAGGCACTTGGGCCACACAACGGCTGATGCCTTTCTGGGGCGATGACCCTTCACGGGTGGTAGTTGACGAGATGGTGGGTGTGTGGGTGGCCTTGCTTGTTGCCGACGATGTATGGACGGCCCTGCTGGCCCTTATACTCTTCCGTTTCTTCGACATCGTGAAACCTTTGGGCATACGCGCCCTCGACCGCCGACGCGGTGCCTTCTGGGTGATGGCCGACGACTTACTTGCTGGCCTCTATGCGGCAGTGCTCATCCTCTTGCTACAGACAGTCCTGAACTAAGTTAGTTAAAGCTATGAAAACAAACTATAGGGACACGCTCCAACGGTTTATCTACAGTGCTATCGACCCTTTTTTGCGACTCCTCCTTCGGCTACACATCACGCCTAACGTGATGACAGTCATGGGCTTAGTAGGCAACGCCATAGCCGCATGGCTCTTCGTGCTGGCAGCGCAACGTCTTGGCAGCGACGAGGCAAGTGCCTACGCCCTGGTGGCATGGGGCGGAGTCGTCATCCTCCTTTCCGGACTACTCGACATGATGGATGGGCGGTTGGCACGCCTCGGAAACCTGTCGTCGAAGTTCGGCGCCCTGCTCGATTCCTCGCTCGACCGCTATAGTGAGCTGCTCACCCTCTCCGGCATCGCCCTGTTGCTCCTACGTGCCGGCGACGACTGGTTCTGGGCCGCCGTTGCCACTTTTGCCGCCATCATTGGCTCTGTCATGGTGAGCTACGTCCGTGCACGTGCCGAAGGACTGGGCATCAGCTGCAAGGTTGGCCTCATGCAACGCCCTGAGCGAGTGGTCGTCACGGCTGTTGCCGCCATCGCCACAGGACTTGCTTCCGACCCACTCTGGCTGGCTATTGGCATGACCATCATCGCCTTGCTGGCTAACCTGACAGCCATTTGGCGCATCATCCACTGTTTTCATGCTTGATATTGATAATTCTGAAACAGATGAGCCAAAACGTTCAAAGAGAGACACGCCCTAGCCAATCGCCCATTCGCCGCATCATTTACGAAGTGGTGAAGGTGGTTAGTCTGGCCATACGTTTCTTCACGACGAAACGGGTGCTGATTGAGGCCGCAGCTTTGACCTACAGCACGTTGCTGGCCATCGTGCCCATCCTTGCCGTCGTGTTTGCCATAGCCCGGGGCTTCGGTTTCAATAAGTACATAGAACTTTGGTTTCGCGATGCCTTTGTCTCTCAGCCACAGGCTGCCGAGGTGATTATCGGGTGGGTGAACAGTTACCTGGTGCACACCAAGAGCGGCATCTTCCTGGGTGTCGGCCTGGTGTTCATGCTCTACACCGTGCTCATGCTGGTGAGCAACATCGAACAGACATTCAACAAGATATGGCAGGTGAAGAAGCCACGCAGCATCTTCCGCACCTTCACCGACTATTTGGCCATGTTCTTCCTCTTTCCCATCCTGATTGTGGTGTCGTCGGGTCTCAGCATCTTCATCGCCACTATGGCTTCGTCGCTGCCCGACTTCCTGCTACTGGGTTCGGCGGTGCGCTTCCTGCTGAAACTGTCGCCATACGTGCTCATGTCAGGGTTGTTCATTGCCCTCTACGTGTTCATGCCCAACACCCACGTACGAGTGAAAAACGCCATTTTGCCAGGCATACTGGCCGGTATCGCCATGCAGTGGCTGCAGTTCTTCTATATCCACTCGCAGATATGGGTCACGGCCTACAACGCCATCTACGGCTCGTTTGCCGCCTTGCCGCTGTTCATGTTGTGGGTGCAGATATCGTGGACCATCTGTCTCTTCGGTGCCGAACTCACTTATACCAGTCAGAACCTGGAGTACTTCGACTACGATACGCAGACCAGCGACATCAGCCACCGCTATCGGATAATGCTCTCGGCGCTTATCATGGGCCACGTGTGCCGTCGCTTTTCCGAGGGAACACGCCCTCTGACGGCAGGAGAACTGCGCGAGCGCACTGGCATCCCCATACGTATCGTCAACGATCTGGTCTATCAGTTGATCGACGCCCACCTGCTGGTAGAGCTGACCAGCGACGAGAAAGGTGAGAGCTCGCGCTACATGCCCGCAGAGAGTCTGGAAAACCTAAGCGTCGGCACGATGATTGACCGACTGGAGGCACAGGGGCGCTGGCAGATAGACCTGCCCGTGAGTCAGCTTTTCAGCGAGTGCTGGGCAAAGGGCGTAAACATGCGCACAAACTACCTACGTCAATTACGCAACATACACCTGGAAGACTTGCCAGCTAACCTTTAAGATGATGATAAAACTAATTACAATCATAGGAGCAATCATGATGATGAATACATGTAACGGACAAAAGACGGAGCCGGTGGTGAGACCTACCACACAGGCTGACCGGTTCTATGATGGCAACGCAGGACGACTCAGCCAGGAGGTCGACAGTTTCCTTGCGCTGCATCGTGGGAGTACACAATATAACAATGTGGCGGCTCTCATCGTACCCCATGCGGGCTACTATTATTCGGGCAATGTGGCAGCCTCGGCCTACATGACACTCCCTACAGAGAAGCCATACAAGCGCATTTTCCTGCTCGGCCCCAGTCATCACGAATGGCTTGACGGGGCTTCGGTGAACACGGAGGCCGACTATTACGCCACGCCGCTGGGCAACGTAAAGGTGGACGGCGAGACAGCGAGACGGCTTGCTGCCACAGACTCTGTCTTTACCTACCGACCTGAAGCCCACGACCGAGAGCATTGCCTAGAGGTGCAACTGCCGTTCCTGCAAAGACGGTTCGGCGACGTTCCGCCTATCATTCCCATCATCATCTCCACCAACGACTTCAACAAGCTGAAACGGATGGCGGAAGTGTTGAAGCCCTATTTAACTGACGAGAACCTCTTCATTGTGAGCAGCGATTTCTCCCATTACCCTTCGTATGAGGATGCCTGTAAGGTGGATGCCAAGACGGGGAAGGCTGTGGAGAGCGGCGATGTGGAGGAGTTTATTGCCACCATCAATGCCAATGCCCGCAGCGGCATCCGCAACCTGGCTACAAGTGCCTGTGGCGAGCTGGCCATCGTCACGCTGATGCTGATGCTCGACCACTCACCCGTCACCTACGAAGTGAAGCACCTGATGTATCAGAACTCTGGCGACATCGATGACCATGACCACAGCCGAGTAGTGGGCTACCATTCGTTTGCCTTCCTACGAAAAGAAGCAGGCTTCAGCCTCCCAGATGAAGACAAGCGACTGCTGAAGGAGATTGCCCTCAAGAGCATCCGTGATTCACTTGATGGAAAAAGAATCGAGAAAGCCGATTCCTCCATTCTCGCCCTCCACTCATCACTTAAACAGAAGTGCGGAGCTTTCGTCTCGCTTCATAAGCAAGGCCGCCTTCGTGGCTGCATCGGCCATTTCGGCGAGAACGTTCCCCTGCATGAGATTGTGGCCGAGATGGCCCGAGCAGCAGCTTTCGAAGACCCACGGTTCTCTCCTGTACAACGTGAGGAGCTGGACGATATCGACATCGAGATTTCCGTCCTTACACCCATGCGTCGCATCCAGAGCCTTGACGAGTTCCAGCTCCATCGTCACGGCATCTACATCCGCAAGGGCTACCGCAGCGGCACCTTCCTGCCTCAGGTAGCCGACGAGGTCAACTGGACGAAGGAAGAGTTCGTCGGCCACTGCTCTCAAGACAAGGCCGGCTTGGGCTGGGACGGCTGGCGCGATGCCGAGCTCTACGTTTACGAGGCAATTGTCTTTTAACAACCGTGGTAGATAGGAAAGATGAAAGAATGTAGGTATTATCAGCGCCTGGATGACGGGACGGTGGAGTGCCTGCTCTGTCCGCATCATTGCCGGATAGCCAACGGACGAACGGGACGCTGCGGGAGTCGGAGGAATCATGACGGTGTGCTCGTCAGCGAGGTCTATGCCAAGCCCTGTGCGCTGGCTATCGACCCTGTGGAGAAGAAGCCACTCTACCACTTCCATCCTGGCACCACGTGTCTCTCCATTGCCTGTACGGGTTGTAACTTCCGCTGTCTGAACTGTCAGAACCACGACATCTCACAGGCTAAGCCCGAAGAAGTGAACCACTACGAGCTGATGCCTGAAGACATCGTCGCGCTGTGTCTGAAGCATCGTTGTCCCGGCATCGCCTACACCTATACAGAGCCGCTCACCTATATAGAATATATCACGGACACGGCACGGCTGGCCCACGAGGCAGGCCTCTGGAATATCCTAGTTACGGCGGGCTACGTCTGTCAAGAGCCGCTTGCCGAGTTCCTACCCTATCTCGACGCTGCCAATATCGACCTGAAGTCGTTCAGCGATGACATCTACCAGCACGTCAGCGGTGGGCACCTCCAGCCGGTGCTCGACACCATCCTCGCCATGAGAGATGCGGGTGTGTGGATAGAACTGACGAACCTCGTCATTCCAGGAGTGAACGATGACATGCAGATGATTCGCCAGATGTGCCGCTGGATAGCCGACAACGGCCTTGCCGACAATCCTCTCCACTTCAGTCGTTTCTTCCCTCGCTATAAGCTGCAAAACATTTCTCCAACACCCGTCAAAACCCTAAAGGAAGCCCAGCGAATTGCCCTTGACGAAGGCATCAAGCACGTGTATTTAGGAAATGTTTGAGAAAAGACGTAGGATACTGACTACAATAACGTATGGGCATAGTGGTGGAGGACTTATAAAAACGGCTTCTAAGTTAAAAAATAAGTTATAATCTGGCGCAATCTCAACTTTTTTGTAAGATTGCGCCAGTTTATAGGGTTATTATTTGGCGCAATCGCATATTTTTATTAACTTTGCGCCAGATTATAAATATGAGGATATGGAAAAGGCTATTATTGGTCGCGAAAAAGAGAAAAAGGAGCTGAAGAAGTATATTTCTTCAGAGCAGTCAGAGTTTATAGCCATCTATGGCAGACGGCGTGTTGGCAAGACCTTCCTTGTGAAGGAACTGTTAGATGGAAAGTTCACCTTCAGAATGACTGGCAAAGAAAATGCACGCCTTGGTGACCAGCTGCTGAATTTCTCATACGCGCTGGATGATTTCTTTCATGATGATGATACACCCAAGAACTGGACAGAGGCGTTCCGCCAGCTCTCCAAAGACATCGAGAAACAGGGAGAAGGTCCTAAGATCATCTTCATTGATGAACTTCCCTGGTTTGACACACCCAAATCCCGTTTCCTTAGCGCACTGGAACATTTCTGGAATGACTGGGCCTACTATCGGAATGACATTAAGCTGATTGTCTGCGGTTCGGCTACTTCATGGATGCTGAAGAAGTTGATTAACTCCAGAGGTGGACTACATAACCGCGTGACCCACAAGATGCTGATTTCTCCCTTCTGCCTTGAAGAAATGGAGCAATACTTCCACAGCAAAGGTTTTAACTATGAGCGACCTGAGATGATTGACTGCTACATGGCGGTCGGGGGCGTTGCCTATTATCTGTCGCTTTTTGACAGGGACAAGAGCGTTGCTGAGAATATAAACAGTCTGTGCTTTACCAGAGGCGGGGAACTGACTGATGAATTCAACAAACTGTACGACTCACTTTTCAAAAAGGCTGAGAACCATATTGCAGTCATCAACGCACTCAGTAGTGCCCGGAAAGGGATGACCCGTCTGGAATTAATCAGCAAGGCTAAACTGCCGAATAACGGTAATCTCACCACCCTGCTCGAAGAATTGGAGACATGTGAATTCATACGCTCCTACCGCCCATTCGGAAAAGAAAAGAAGGATAAGATGTTCCAGCTCACAGACCAGTTCTCGCTTTTCTATCTTCACTTTATGAAAGCCGGAAATGATTATGGCAAGAATTATTGGCTGCAGAAGATTGGGGAGCCAGACTATATTGCATGGTCAGGCTATGCCTTTGAGACCGTATGCCTGCATCACATAGACCAGATAGTCAATGCCTTGGGCATAAGTGGTGCTTACTATTCGCCCTGCTCATGGTCATATCGTCCGTCAGAGGCTGTAAAGAATGATGCTGATGCTGACGAGGACCTGAAAACTGGCGGGCAGATTGACCTGCTGATTGACAGGAAAGACAAGACCATCAGTGTCTGTGAAATGAAGTATGCCGAAGGTGAGTATGAGATTACCAAAGCGTATGCCAACCGTGTGGAGCAAAGGCTTCGCACTTTCAGGAAGGTGACAAACACAAAGAAATCCTTTTCAAAAGTTTATGTCACTCCCTTCGGCCTATATAATAATATGTACTCAAGGAAAGTCAATAAACAAATTACAGCAGACGATCTTTTCAAGAAAGGGGAATGATAATAGAGAAAAGTGCGCGGCTATATGCTGAACTTGTAATATACAAACAATGATGACCGATACCAACATTTTTCACAGGAAAGAGAATCTTCAGCCTTTTTTCCAGAGTCCTGCTTCAAATGAGGAGGCACTTAACTGGGCAAAAGAAGTTGGGGAAGAATATGAATGTGGCGAGTTTCTGGAATGGGAGGAATTCAAGTTAAGCATGCCCAAATATGAATATAGCTAATAACCAAAATCCCGACACTTTACAGAAAAGATTGAAATAAACTGCAAAAATCCTTTGCAGTTATAATAATTTGTCGTACCTTTGCACCGTCGTAATCAAAAACTGCGACCCACGCACCGAGAAAAGTGCGCGGCTATATGCTAAAGTGCGAGAAGGAATCTGGTAAATTTCAACAATAGCACAACTAAGCATAGTGATACTGTACGCCAAGTATTGGCGTGGAGTATATCGCTATATCTTGTGCTATAAGGTTTTACCAGAACCTCTTCTCGGAAGATTTAGAGGTCGCCCCACGCCTCGTGTGGGTAACTCTTGATAGATGCTGAGGAAAAGAGAACTATTTATTCACACATTATTAATCTTTAATCCTAATTTCATTATGAAAATTTACTTATTCAAAACCTTGCTCCTGCTATGCGCCCTCATGGCGGGAAGCGGAAGTGTGTGGGCAGAAAATGTTGTAGTTACGTGGAACATAAAGGGAGTTTCTTCGTCTGCAAACAATCAACAAGTCAATACAGCATTAACAACTTCGTCAATATCGCCAAGTGGAGCCTCTGGTACATGGACAGCGTTGTCAAATGGCTCTAGTTCTTATGCTGCTTCAAACTCTGGTGCTCAGTTAGGAGCATCATCTAATCGTGAGTTCAATGGTACAATCACACTTTCAAACACATCTATACCTTCAACAGCTACAATTAAGTCAGTTTCTGTTACAGCCATTTCTAATGGAAGTAGTACACTATCTGCAACAGTAAATAATAACTCTTTGGGAGATAGCAAAACCATATCAGGATCAACGGAAACAGCTTATACAATTTCTGGCTCACAAACAGGAAATTCGATAGTCTTAACACTATCAAACACAACAGCAAGCAAATATGTAAAAATAACTAAAATTGTGGTTACTTATGAAGAACAATCATTCACAATTTCAGCCCAAAGTTGCAACGATAGCTATGGACATGTATCTCTAACAAATAATACTATTACCGCTACGCCAGAAGAAGGTTATCGCGTCAGTTTAACAACTCCATACACTATAACTCCAGATAACTCTGCAACTGTAACTCAGAATGGCAATGTTTTTACGGTGACGCCATCGGCTAATACTACAATTACAATTAACTTCGAGGCCATTCCTCCTCATAAACTTGAAACTTCAGTAAACAACTCCCAATACGGAAGTGTCTCTGATGGCGGGTATATCCTTGAGGGAGCCACTACTACCCTAACCGCAACGCCTAACGACGGCTATCGCTTTGTAAATTGGAGCGTCACTGGCGAAGGCTCTTCTGTCGAAGATGCTTCGGCCAACCCAACGACATTCACTATGGGTACCGAAGATGCGACGGTAACAGCAAATTTCGAGGCCATTCCCTCCCACACCCTTTCATCGGCTGTCACTCCCGCCAATTCAGGTAGTGTGGAACTCGGTTCCTCGTCCGTTCGTGAAGGTTTAACAACCACCGCTGAAGCAACGCCAGAGGATGGCTACATCTTCAAGTATTGGTCTATTGAAGGCACAGGTGCTTCAATTACCAATACTACAGCCAATCCCGTTACAGTCACCATGGGAACAGCCAATGCAACCATCACAGCACACTTTGCTGCTGTCTATACCATCACATGGAGTGTTAACGGACAGGTTGTAAAGACAATGGAGAACGCTGAAGAAGGAACAGACCTTTCTACACAGTTCCCAGAAGTTGCTGATTTTGGTGGTAAAATATTCAGAGGCTGGGTAACAACCTCTACTGTGGCAGCCGATTTTGATGAATCAGGGTTTGTCAATACTTCAACTGCAACAGCTACTTCCAACCCGAACTATTATGCTGTGTTCGCTACAGGAAGTGGTGTAGCGTCGGAAACAGCTACATTGACAGCCCCAGATAACGGAAGTAGTTCTTATGAAAATCAGACATTCACTGATGATAAAGGCAAATCATGGAGTGGAAATGTTTCCGTTTCAACTCAAGACAACAAACGATGCATTCAAATGAGAACCAGTAGCTCTGCTTTGACTTCTCCCACTTTCCCTGGAACGATTACAGAAATAAAGATGCTTGCCCGTAATGGCTCCACGAAGGAGGCCAGATCCTTCAATTTCAATTCTTCGGCAACAAACAATAATGGTGATTTGGGTACGCTTGAAGTACCAGCCGAGCACAAATATAATAGTGAATTGGCTGCTACATTGACTGGAACCTTCAACCAATTCTATCTATGGGTAACAAATAATCTTGGCTTCAATTATATTAAGGTTACATATAATACAGTATCCTATTCTGACTATACAACCTCCGTCACCGTCCCTGTCACCATCACCTCTGCCCAGTACGCCACCTTCCACAGCGACTATGCCGTTAACTTCACTGGGACTGGCATCACGGCCTACACAGCCGAGGACGGTGAGTCCTCTGTGAAGCTGAACGAGATTACCAGTGGTCAAGTTCCAGCCAAAACTCCCGTAGTGCTTTACAAGGCTGGTGCCGACGGCACTGCCATCGACGTTCCTGTAATTGCCTCAGCTGAAGCCATCACTGGCGACAACGACCTTCACGTGGTAGGTGCAGACGGCCTGACTGGCGCGGAGGGTGTCTACGTGCTGGCCAAGCCTGAAAACATGGAGGTGGGCTTCTACCTCTGGGACAGTAGCGTAACGCTCAACGCAGGCAAGGTCTACCTGAAGTATATCGCCCCAGGCCAAGGCGATGCCCGCCTGTTCTTGCCCTTCAGCAGCGATGCACAGGGCATCAGCGCTACGCTAAATAATAATGAGACAATGAACAATGTGGTCTTCGACCTTCAGGGTCGCCGCGTGGCAAAGCCCGCGAAGGGACTGTACATCATGAACGGACGCAAGGTCATGGTGAAGTAGTCGGCAGAAGCGCGCATTTATCTCAATTTATCGTTTATTTATCACAATTTGTTTCCAAAAATTTTAAAAGCAATGAAAACGACATATCAGAAACCCGAAATGAAAGTAACCCTCGTCAGCACCCATCACATGCTTTGCGATTCGAAAACCCTGATCAAGAGCCCAACAACAGTGACGAGCAACGATGACGTCCTAAGCCGTGAACAATACAGCCTCTGGGATGAGGATGATGAGGAATAGTTTAGATGTTAAAAACCCTTCGGGACTATCTTCGCAGGGGCGCATAACTTCAATGGATTATTACAGATAATTGATTTTATGGTCATTCCCCCTTGGGGGACCATGGCGCCGAGAGGCGCGCAGGTGACCTTTTTAATAAGTAAAGTTTTTTAAATGTTAGCTGGCCGCTGGTGCGTGAGCATCGGCGGCCAGTTTAGGATTGGCTATCAGGAAGTGTATAAAAACAGGAAATGGAAGGAACGGGGCGACCATTTCTTCCATTTCACATTGTTTTATTTTTGGGGGAGTACTATTTCTTGTTCAAGATTAGGTCAAGTCCTTGTTTCTTGTAAAACTCAAACTTACTGTCATCAGAAATAAGGGGTATGTGCTCGGTGATGGCATGGGCGATAATAATATGGTCGGAAGGGTCACGATGATCTTGGGCTACATTCAGTTCCATCTCAGAGTATGTCTTCATGTGTTCCTCCCTCAACGGAAGAATATTGATGAAATAATCCCTGTTTATGGAGTCAACCATATCTCGCGCAGACTTCCACAGCTTGGCTACCAGCTTATTGTTGTTATATTGGAGATAAGTTCGCGTGGTGTCTCTGCACTGACACAAATAGTGTTGTCATAGTCTTCTAGCATTGCTATCACATCGCGTGACAGCAAGTCTCGCTCAGCTACGAAATGGATGAAAATACAGGTGTCTATAAGAATTCTCATCAGTCCTTCATATAGACACCGTACTTCTCACACGTTACTGTCCCCTGGCTCCTTAGAGAAGCTTCTATTCTCTTCTGTACCAAGACTTTCCTTACATCTGCGGGGAGGCTCTCCCATGCTTTTGCGGTCATATTCGTATAGTAGTTTAGAGTTTTGTGGTGCAAAGATAAGGATTATTTAGCAAACGACGATATTTTGAGCCGTTAATTTTTTGCAAAAGCACTCATTTTCCTACATTATCAGCCGATTTATTTGGCGGTTTGGGAAAAATGTTGTACCTTTGTATGCGAAAGCGGAGAGTCGGGAAATACCGAGCTTTGCTTTAAAGGCTAAAGCCATTAACCCCTATAAATAGGGGGCTATAGATGAATAGAAGGGGTGTGCCTTTTGAAGGGCACACCGCCACGCAAAGGAATATGTAATGAGACATAAGAACGACATCGCACTGGCCGCCACGAGCGCCCGCAGCTACAACCGACACTGGCGTGCCGGGAAACTGTCATGGTCGGATATTGGCAAGGTCAAGTACCTCTTCGACGGGGCCATTGAGTATATGGATGAGGTGACGCTGGCCTATACCCGGGAGCATTTCAACAAGCTGCGCAAGGCCTTGGGCTATAAACAGGAGTCGGAATTTACCGAGCTTATTGAGCGGTCGGAGGCTTTCCGCATCGTAAGGGATAAGGAGACCCGGCAGATGGTGGCGTTCATGTCGCCCTTCGTAGGCGACCGTTATGTGCCGACGTCCACTCAGGAGATTGAAGAGCCTGCCATCCCCTACGACATCTTCTTCTGCAAGGCAAACGCATTGGCCAACGACAACGACCGTGACAAGATATCGGAAAACCAGCGACAGCATCGTAATGGCATTGACATGCACGTCTTGTTGGCCGGCAATGTGCCCAAGTTCCACATCACGCCTGAGGACGATGCGTTGACGCGTATTTACAATGGACTGCTCTATGTACATCGTCATGACGGTTTGAACCAGCGCTATTTCGGAGATTTCATCTTCCACTACATGCGAAGATACAAGGTTAGCAAGGAGATGGCAGACAGCGTGCTCAACATCTATATCGACGGGAGGCTGGCTGGACACATGGCCCGTCGTGTGGGCATAGAGAACTGGCCCAGCGAGGCCATCCTGAAATGGCTGGACTATTACTTCGGAGCCAAACAGATAGAGAAAGTCGTGACCGATGCGCATCAGACGTGGGAGCGGCATCAGGAAGGGACGCTGAAAGAGTATGCTTCGGACTTGATAAAAGCGATTAACGACAAAAAGAAGAATGAGATATGAATAAGATGAATTACGATTTAGTGCCCGACGGTTATCCTTTCTGCATCGTGACGGATTGCCCCGTGGCTGAACATTGCCTGCGCCAGAAGGCAAGGCAGATGCTTGGGAAAAATGACAAGATAGTCAAGGTGGTTAATCCGTTGCTGACGCAGCCGTCAGAGCAGTGCGAGTTCTACCGCTCTGACGAGCCGCAGGTGTTTGCCCGAGGCTTTGCTGCCATGCAGGAAGAGATGCTGCCGCGCCAGTACAAGGTGTTCATGAAGAGGCTTCAGGACCATTTCGGACGTACTGGATACTTTGAACGCAGGCGGGGCGAGAGGCTTTGTTCGCCTGCAGACATCGTTGTCATCGAGAAGGTACTGGCCAGTCTCGGTCTTTCGCACCTTGGTTTTGACGCATACGAACGACATCTCAACTGGAAAGAATAAGTACTTGCTCCAGTACGGAACGTCCGTACTGGAGTATTTCCCTTGCCGTACTGTGATGCTTCCAGTTGCGTACCGAAGTATTTCCTTAGAAAAATCTTTTGTTTTCTCTTAAGTTTTTGTAACTTTGCACCCTCAAAGACAACTCTAGTATGAAGAGCTACAGTTTTTACTCTTTTTATTAACCTTTAATTCCAAATTATTATGAAAAAAGCAATTCTTTCTATGATGGCCCTTATGATGGCCGTATGCGTACAGTCACAGAATTTCGACCGCTTGCCGAATGAGAAGATGCCTCCTGCACAGGCAACATTAGTGAAAAAGATGCCCGCCAAGGCATCGACCATCACCCCGGCTGATAACCAGATGTGGTGGGGATATTACAGTGAGAACGACTTTGCCAATGTTGGTTATGGCTACGGACAAGCCACAACCATTGATGCTTTCATCTATATCCCTGCTGGTACGGAAATGGTTTCGACCAGTACTACCATAAAAGCAGTGAGGGCGTGGGTTCATTCTGACATTAAATATGCTACAGACTTTAAAATATGGATTTCAAGGACAGTGCCTGAAAACATTGATGCGGTGGACTATGTCCAGCAGGTGGATGTATCGTCGTTATCAAGTGGTGTCAATGAAATTGCGCTCAACACTCCCTTCATGGTGAATGGCACTGATCTTTACGTTGGCTATACTGCCACAACATCTGGAAGCGCTTACTTTATAGCTGTATGCGAAAACCCCACGCCGAATGCTTTCTTTTATCGCAGGGGCAATTCGACAAAGGACTATTCCTCTGACGGTAGACTGGCACTTCAGATACTTATAGAAGGTGGCACATACCCCACCAACATCGCCTCAGTGGCAGACTTCGGACAGAGCGTAGTGTTGAAAGGACAGACAGTTAACATTCCTGTCACCATCACCAACAAAGGTAAAAACAATATTGAGAGCATTTCTTACACTATCGCTACAGAGGGCTCAATAACAACACCTGAGACAACAATCCCAATTAGTTCGTTGTGCTACAACGGCGATGCTAAAATTGATGTGCCGTTTACCTCTGATGATGATTCAAGGAAATACGAAAAGACATTTACTCTTACCAAAGTGAACGGCGTGCCTAACACCTATTCTAAGAACACGGCAACGGGCTCTGTCATCACCGTCACGGCCTCTCCTGCTTCTTTGCCCGTGGTTGAGGAGTTCACGGGCACATGGTGTGGCTATTGTCCTTACGGAATGGTAGGAATGAAGAAGGCATACGACCAATATGGAGACAATGTTGCTCTGATATCCGTGCATGATGGCGATGTGATGGCAATCTCTGCATATAGCCCGGTGGTTAACAAATTTGCTGAAGGCTTCCCCGGTTCTCGTATAAACAGAGAGGGTGAAAACATCTATCCATATTATTTGGTGGATTATATTAGCAATGCTTCCAGCAGGGCTACAGTGGGCACCATCGAACTTGCCGCCTCTTGGGCCGACAACCAGCAAACGAGCATCAAGTTCGACACAAAGACCAAGTTCGTCTACAATGACAATAGCGGCAACTATGGCATTGCCTTCGTGCTCGTGGAGGACGGTCTAAAGGGCGATGGCAACAATTGGGCCCAGAGGAATTATCTCAGTGGAGGGAGCGGTGATGACGATATGTCGTTCTGGTTTAATTCACCCGACCCGGTCAGCGGCATCGAGTACGACGATGTGGCTGTGGCAGGATGGGACTTGCTCGACGGCATAAGCGGCTCAGTCAACTCAGTTATCAAAGCTGACGAAGTACAGGAGTTCAGCTACACTGGCAACCTCACACAGTTCAACAATATTCAGGACAAGACAAAGCTCAAGGCAATTGCACTGCTCATAAACAGAGCGAACGGCTCGATTGTCAATGCCGCACAGGTGAATATGGCAGCTCCCACAAAGCCTTTGAAGGGTGACGTGAACGAGGACGGAAAGGTGGATGTGGCCGACATTGCCACCATCATCGACATCATGGCCGCCAGTGCAAGAGAGGGCGGAACAGATGCGGAGTAGTCCGCCAGCGTGTAAGACCGCATAAGAAATCAGCAAGTTACTTTTCTTCGTAACTTGCTGATTTTCTTTGTAGCGGGAGCCGGGATTGAACCGGCGACCTCATGATTATGAATCATGCGCTCTAACCAGCTGAGCTATCCCGCCAAGACAATAAACTGTCTAAAAGCGGGTGCAAAGGTACAAAGAAAAAATCAATACGGCAAAAAAAATCAAATATTTTTTTGTTATTTCGCAAAAAAAGTGTAATTTTGCCCCGTGGAAGTGATTTCCATGATGCCTTAAGAACCTAAAACCGATGAATAGATGCGAAAGAGAAAACTCGAACTGGAATATCCGCTGGCAGCTCGTAAGCCCGACCTGTTGTGGCAGCTGCTGAGCACCGACCACGGTTTGGAGCGCTGGCTTGCCGACCGTGTGACTGAGGAGAACGGTATTATGAGCCTCACGTGGGGCAGCCCCTGGGGGGAGCACCACACGCTAAGGGCGCGCATCGTGGAGCGGCGCAAGAACAGCCACATACGTCTGCAATGGGTTGACGAGGAGGAACCCGAAGCCTACTGGGAGATGCGTCTTGGACAGAGTGAGCTCACAGAGGAAATGTGTCTCTGCGTAGTAGATTATGCTATGGCCGAGGACCTAGACGACCTCCACGACCTGTGGGACGGTAACCTTGACCGTCTGCACCAGTCAAGCGGATTCTAATGAATCTCGAATCCTATTACTTTTCTTGAACTAATGAGGCGATTTCGAGCCTGGCTTCCTGGATGGTGGCCTTCAGCATTTTGTTTTTCAGGGTTATGCGCTTTGAGATAACCTTACCGCTGTCTATGGCCGTGATGGTTATGGTGTTCTTTCCCTTGGACAAGTTTTTGAGATAGATGGTGTGGGGGGCGTCATCGGCCTGAACGACTTCGATGCCGTTTCCACGGATGAAGAATTTCAGGGTGTTTGCCACTGAGTGGTTCTCCTCTGCGGTAAAGGTTGCGGTGGAGCCTTCCTCGGTGATGGTGGTATTTACGGTAAAGACTGGACTACCAAGGGGGGTGGAGATGCCTGTCAGGGTACAGTCGCTGGAGCCAGCGAAGTTGCTGAGAAGGAGGTAGTATGAGGTGAGAGTTGAGGGTTGAGAGTTGAGAGTTGAGGGTTGAGAGTTGAGAGTTGAGGGTTGAGGGTTGAGAGTTCTTGCTTGGGCAAGCGTCCC
>Ga0310696_10000643_pt1 | contig 53334 bp, 89 predicted proteins | sample AusTroGonzalo_MG_4_FD_203885 | JGI IMG/M metagenome (GOLD analysis project Ga0310696, IMG submission 203885) | Bovine rumen microbial communities from tropical cattle in Woodstock, Queensland, Australia - Gonzalo_02 (v2) (version 2) | ecosystem: Host-associated > Mammals > Digestive system >...
TTGCGGATGTCGCCGTTGAATAACTCAACGAACTCTATCTCACGCACTCTGGCAAAATTAGCAGACTTACTAAGCCTTGCTTCGGCTTCATTAGTAACGTTAGTAGGCATATTGTTTTCCTCCTATGAAAAATTTTTATCTGAATAATTCAATGTTCTCCGCAATAGCCTTACGTCTTTCTTCGCCGTCCTTAATCGCCATAATCTGCTCTTTAGTCATTGAAGCGTAAACGCCTGTTTTGGCACGCGGAATTGATTTATACATTTCCTGTTCTTTGGCTAAAACTCTGTCGTCGATTATCTTTTTCTGAAGTTTGAAAAGCGTGTCGACGTCGTTATCAACCTGTGCGGTCGCTGCCGCAATAGCTGATTCCTTGTCATAACCTAAGTCCAGAAAACTCTCCGTAAATTTATGGATCGAGTTTTCTCGTTCCAACTCAGCTAAACGTTCATCACGTCTTGCTTCGGCTTCTGCCTTTTCCTGTGACGCTCTTTCCTGTTCGGATAACGTCGCATTGTACTTTTTCTTGTAGTCGGCAACATCTGAACTTGCCTTGTCTAAGGCTCTTTTCAGCTTTGCAATTTCAACCATCTGCTGTTGAATCGTGTCCTCTGCTGACGGGGTAGGCTTTTCATCAGCTTTAGGCGCTGATTCCGGCTTAACTAAGGTCTGTGTTGCTTCGTTTGTTGCTTCATTCGTTGTTACGTTTGTGTTCTCGTCCATAAAGATTTACCTATGTCCTTTCTGCGTTTAATTTGTTTGATAAGGCGCTTTTCTCTAAGTGCCAAAACATTTGCGCTTTGTAAGTCATCTCCGACTAATTTTTGTGCGGTTTTAACGTCCTTCTCTGGACATATAAAAAGGACACCCGAAAGTGTCCGTTGTTATTAAATGTATTTGACCTGGCATCTGCATGAAACCGTTTCCTCAGGATGACTCGCTCCCGTGGAAAACTCACTTGTCACATCTTTGGGGTAAAGCATCTGTGCCATACCGACATAAAAGTATGAGTCAATCGGTATCTTTGCGCCCTCTACCTCGATGTGTGTAGGTCGCACTCTGTCGTCATTGTAAGTAATCCATATTTTATGAGTCTTGCCTTGTTTCTTAGCTTCGACAAACTCAGCGCTGTTATAAAGCGTGTTGGCTTCATTCTCAGCTATGAACTGCGCCCTGTCCTCAGAAATCCAATACTTTGAATTTCCTGTATAGTCGTAATCATGCGGATACTTGGCAAGGTTTTCGACCGTGCTTTTATAGGTTTCGTTGACTAAGTCCATGATATATTTGTCTTTTTGTTCCTCAGACTCGAAAAACTCTGTATCCTCGACGGCTTCATATAGCGAATTGACAAGTTCCTGTTTCGTTCTAACCTCAGGAAGTCCGGCATCGACTAACGTAAAGAAAATCATTATCATGTCCTCAATCGTTATCGCTAATGCTTCTCGACGCCGTTTTTGTTCCTTTGTCAGTTCCATATCACCAAAATACTCGTAATATGGTAACGACCGCCTTTTCAGGATATTTATTTTGTCGAAGTTCTGAATATCAGCCATTTATGTTTGGACTCCTATCAATCTGATCCGTAATCCTGTCACTTGACAGTTCCGTATCAACTTCAAACTGATTTTCGCCCTGTATCTGTTCCTCACCGAAAGTTTTTTGCTGATACTGTTCTATGGTTTCCTTTGAACGCTCCCAAACCTGTGACGGATCGTCAAAGTAGTTAATACTCTGTATTGCGTCAAGTCCGTAAATGCCGTGTGCCAACATCGTTGCAAGGGCATTTGTCTTAACCGTCATTTCATAAGATTTCTGACGCTTAATATATGGCTTAACGTCGGCAAGTGTCAGATTCTTAATCGGCTCGTCAGACTTAATCTTTGCCTGTTTCTGTATTACTCTGAATACAACTCGAAGTTCAGCACACTTGCAAAGGTCCTGTATGTTTTCCTTTTTGCTTGCTGACGCTTCGGCAGCGCTCCATCCAGACGCATCCGACATAGCGATACCCGATGAACCGCCGGATGTATCGTTCCTCTGAGGAACATCACACTTGCTTAGTATCGTCTGTCGCTTGTTAACTATATTGCTTAACACACCGCTATAATTGTAATTTACAGTTAACGGCGTGATAAATGGCTTGTTGCCGTTCTGATTTGAATAGGTCTGCAACCATTGTCCGTTCTCAGGACGTTTGGTCTTTTCAACTGTTGAACCATCCTCTAACTCAACGGTTTCTGTCGGGAAGTCAACGTCATTTGCGTGCCAAACAGCCTGTGTGTTTTGATCTACGTCATTAAGGAAATCCGAATTAAGTAGGTTCAGCGCATCCATTTCTGGAATCTGACGTTCAAAACAACCCATCCTGTCATATGCTCTTATCCACTCGATAATCGGTATAACGCCTAACGGATTCGACCATTCATCAATCTCATTCTTGCTGTTTACGATATATCGGCTGTCTTTAGTAAAACAGATATACTGTGAATCGCCCTTTTCGTCTGTTCCTGTAAAGGTGACAGCAAGGATAATGCGGTTATCCGTGTAGTATGTACTTCTCACTACGAAAGTGAAGCGCGGGTCTAATACATCAAGCGTGAACGGACTCTCGCCTTCCTCATATTCGTCGTTTCTGTCGATATATGTGTATCCGACACCTGTAATCTCGACATATCTCGCAAGTTCCTGTTGCTTACCTCTGTTTCCGGCAAGTTCATAAAAGTCATTAAGTAGCGAAATAGCTTCGGAATCAACCTCTCTTGCGCCACGCTGAACTATGGTTATCGGATAACCCCAATCGTATCCGAGTTTAAATTCCGTAATCTGATTTGCGATATTGTCAATGTCCTGTATGTCTATCTCAGGACGTACCTTTTTCTCACGCGGTAAGAACTGATCGCCTTTTTCATAGCGAATCAGCTTTTCCATGTCAAAAACGTTACTCATATGCGCAGATTTTGCACTTGTCAGAATGTCTATTAAGTTTTCTCTTGTGACATACGGTTCTGACGTATAGATGTTTGCGCGTCCTAACCTTGTATCGTATATCGGATTGTAGACAACTCGTTCTCTTTCAACCATTACCAAAACCTCGCACCTGATGAAGTCGCCCTCTCAGGCTTATTCACTACCATTGTTCGTCTGCCCTGTGGCTCGAATCGGATGTATCTGTTACAATGTTTGCACTTGACAATCACATTCATCGTCTGATTCAGTTCGTATTTATAGATTTCGCTTGCACACTCAGGGCAATATACCGTTCGTTTCACTTAAACCTCTTTTCCCCATGAAAAAACCCCCGCACCATGCGAGGGTTCTGAGGGAGATTACTAAGATAGATTACATAATTCCACTTCTACTGACTTTATCAAATCACAAGAAATCAGAAATTTCAATGTCTTAAATGTCTTGTTATGTCTTTTTTGTCTTTATTTTTTATTTTTCTGCAAAAATATTGCCAAATTTTTTATCAAATTCGAGTAAAGCGTGTCCATGAAGCACATTTGCGTGTGACCGACTTATGTGCAATCTGTCGCAGATGAATTGCCAATCCTTTGACAGCACATATCGGAAAAACAGAATTACATAATAATCATTGTTTATCTCAGCCATTTCCTTAATCTGATTCTCAATTAAGGTCAATTTAATGCCATAACTTGTCAATTCTACACCGAGTCTGCCCTTTTTCTGTTCCAATCTGATGACTTGCTCACCTATCGGGTCCTTTACAGGTGATGTTTGGACACGATCATCGAATGACGGACTCTTAATGCTTATCATTTCGATGTCGATTGACTTTAAATGTTCCGCAATCGCCTGATAATTACGGTGTATGGTCTGATAACTCTGTAAATACTGTTTTGCTGTCATGCTAATCTTCCTCTCTGTCCTTTAAAACGGACAATCTATTACTCTTGCTTTTCTCTGTAATGTGTCAAACGTCTGTTCCGCTATCTGCGATATTGAATCAAGCGCATCATCATGGACGTTCTTGCCTATGGTTACATAGGTCGCCATTTCATTTAACGCTCGTTCGTACTGTGCATCACGCTCAAATATCATTACATCGTCGTTATATTCATCCTCTGTGTGTTTCGTACTGTCCAAAAATCTGAATTTCTGACGTATAACGCCCTCACACGCCTTGATTTTGTCCTCTTTGGATGCCATGTTAGGTGCTCTCAGACTTTCACAGCTACACAGATAGTTTCTCGACTTAAGTTCTTCCTGTACTTTGCCCGCATACAGATTACCGCCCGCATTTGCTTCAAATACGACTCGTTTAACACCGAATTTCATAATCATGTCAACGACACCTGGAACCGTTATCGGCACACCACTCGAATTGAAGTACCATCCGACTATGTATATGATTTCGTCCGTTTGGTCTTGCAATCCTATCGGCATTGATACTGAGTCGCCACCACCGAAAGCCACGTCGCAGCATACACGGAATTTATATTTGCGGTCTTTAGATAAAACACCGTTAAAGTAGCCTAATTCGTCAAGCGGAAGTAAAATACCCTCACGAACATACGGATTCTGCATGAACTTCGCTTGCCACTCAGCCTCGTTTCCGGCTTTTATCAGCTTTTCTTTCATGTCCAGATAATATTCCGTAGGAAACCCTTTGCCCTCAACGTCATAATCAAAGTTGCTCTCGTTATTTTCATTGAGTGCCGGAATCTTCCTGAAAACATAATCGGGGTTATTGCTATACATTTCCTCTAAGCGCTTAATCGGATCAAGAACATTCCACAAGGTTCCAATCATGATTTCTTTAGCGCCGTTATTTTTTCGGTCAACGCACTTGTTGAGATATTCCGAAAACGTGTCATTCATTCGTTTAGGTGACAAACTGTGCTGCCTATCTCTTACAAGGTCGTCTACAAACAGGTATCCATCTGAGGATATGTCTATCGCACCCGTCCATGTACCATCAATACCTCTAAAGGTAAATGTCGGGAAATCACCCTTAGTCGCAAGTGATATTGTCATCTTTTCGGCAGACTTGTCCTCGATAAACTTGATGTTCGGCTGAAAATACTGATATAGTTCCTCGAAACAATACTCAGGTGACGTTAACAGGTCGAGCATTTCCTTGTAAAAATGATCCGCGAGATAACCTGAGTGCGTACACATGGCACTATGGCTATATGGATGCCTTAGGCATATCCACGCGCCGAAAAATACCATTATCGTACTCTTGCCGACTCGCGAAGGCTCTGACAAGGTGTACATTTTCTGTGTTTTGCTGTCCTCTAAAGCCTGTAAGTCCTCAACAACTATGTGCTGCGTACACGCTCGCGGTTCATAAAACCGCTTTTCATAGTCGCGTTTATGCTCCATGTAGACTAAAAACGACTCAAAATACCAAAACGACTCTAATTTAACCGTGTCCCAATAGATTCCGCGCCATATCTCAGCCTGTTCTTCCTGTTTCGTTACCTGTCTGAGTGCCGTTTCCTTGATATAATCCGAATATTTCTTGTATTCGTCCTTGTTATCCGAATCGTTCAGAAACCCATGCTGACACACGGCAAACATATCACGAAAATCCTCTATATCCGCGATCTCTTTGGACTTTATCGACTCTATGACCGTCTTATACGCATTTTTACAATCTTTTCGCAAATAAAAAATGCCCCCTATACAAAAATAAGAAGCACCATTACGCTTGTTATCTACCCACCATCACGGATAGACCGAAAATCTATATTATCTTGAAACGACCTTTTTGCTGACTTCAGCTACGGTTACGCCGTTCGCCGATTTTCTTAACTCAACATCTTTACCGGAACTCAGCGCTTTCGCTATCTGCCCCGCCTTTTCTATGATTATCAGTTCAATCTTGTCCTTCGTCATAACTTTCCTCACAGCACAGAACCGCCAGAGCAATATCTAAACAGTTCTTTCGCGCATCCTCACTCTGACACTCTCCATCAGCATAATGAACGCATTGTTCAAAGTGACATTTATTTTCTCTTAAGTTTATTTCTAAATTTAACACATTTCTGTACCCGATCATCGAAATATACGTTGCAATCCCGTATCTTTGCCATCTGTAAGTCAAACAAATGCTGTTCTTCCCGAAACGCCTGATACTCAGGACACTTGCCATGACACCCTAATTCTCTTTTCTCACAATCTTTACATGGTGCTTTCGGTCGCATTTCTTTTCCTCACTCTTAGGGGTTACGCCCTGTTTCGACATCTAAGCCGCTACGTTAAATGTCACGCACAGGGCAAGCGCATTGAGAAGGTATTTGGTGAACTCACGATGACAGTAAGTTCAAATCCCTCGCGGGGTCTTTGACACCCCTTTAATCAGCGACTTCACGCTACGAGGTTGAAAGGTAACTAAATATGACACACGCTTAATGGTCTTTCATATATCCTACAACTGACGCTAACATGAACATCATACATATGTCAGCTATCAGGTTCAGAATCAGTATTACTAAAATCGCTACTAACATTAGCTGATTTTTCTCCTTATCACACTCTTACATCGTTTACACACATAAACGATATATGTCATGTCCCCTTTGGTGCGCTTATAACATTTCGTTTCCTGGCATCCACAATTAGGACATTCGTTCTCTTTGATCTCTCGCATATTTACCACCCCTACACCTAACACGCCTTATTCTCTTTAGAACCCTACACCCCGAATTTCGTCGGGTACGAATCTACTTAACATCCTTTTCCGGCATCGGAACTTTATATCCCTCTGTGCAATATGTTATTGCCTGATATGTTACTGTGGGTATCTCTACATCGGGATTTAATGTGATCGTTATATCTATGTTCTTTACATTATCGCTATAACAATTTAGCATATCCTCTAAACAACTCTTTAGGTGATGTCTATATATTTCTATTCTCGATTCGCTTTCTTTAATCATACCCTTCTCCTTGTCGTTTGGGGATTTTTTCATTTTTGCAAACTTGAGGGGTTTCCCCCGCCGAGATAGTTAGACGCATATAACACCTGTACGGGTTGTTTAACGACTTCATACGGCCCCGGCTGAGGTTTTCCAGGTATTATGCAAAATGCACAATGTATAAAGACTATACCCGTTATACAGACGTTAACCGTCGTTTTTATCCAAACGCAGGCGGCCAGTGCGTTCAGAAGGTATTAAATACACTGTATTTTGCGTTATTTGTGCGGCCTGATTAGCGCTCCATCTGAGGCCGGCTTCAATATCATTATTCGCAACCGCAACCGCACCCACGGGGCCGGCATCCTTCAGATGATCCACAAGGGACCGCGTATTATAATCTTGTATTTTAGCTAATAATAACCGTTTAGGGTTTAACAAATCATTATCAGAAGCACACCACAATTTAATTGTACTGTAAGAAATACCGGAAAATATAGAAAAACTAAATAAACCTAAAGCTTTATTAAAAAAACTACAAACATTTATAAAAGTATCAATAACAATGTTTAGCTGATCTATGTTATCATAATCAATTAAAGAAGCCTGATTATTATATAAATTATGATCCGGTTTAAATAGATTATTATAACAATAGCGCAATATATTATTTACTTCTGTATGTTTAATGTTAGTTCTAACGTTATAGTTATATATATCTATTCCGTATATATCACAGTATTTTTTAATAGTTTGTTCTACCTGATCTTGTATCGTGTCCGGGTTTATGAAGTTGTATTGCGGTTTAGGTGCTTTTTTTGTATTCATAATACATAACCATAAAATAAAATAATCAATTTATCAGATGAAATAATTATATATTCATAACTGCCCTGCGGCAGTTGTTCTAATTGTTTATTCAATACAATATATAATAATATCTGATGCCCTGCCGGGCGTGTTCTATGCTTTACAGGTACCACACCGGCGGCCGGTTGTAAAGGGGCCCTGCATAAAGTTTATATATAAAGTTTATGCAATTGCATATATGTTATATATAAAGTTTATGCAAAATCAGAAAAACCCCGGTTTTATAGCCTGATATAAAACCTGCTGATCCGGGTTAAAAAATAGCCTGCTAACGCAGCCGGGGTTTTTACCTGAGGCGGGGCTGCTGATCTGAGCGCACAAAAAAAGAACGCCCGCGGGCGTTCTTTTCGTTTACTTTTCGTTTTCCTGATCTGAGGCCGGCTCCGGGTCCGGGGTCCACTCTAAAAGGGCTCCCGGTTGTTTTTTTAGCATATTACAAATAGCATTTAATGATTTTATTCCAGGAACCCCGCCCTGCCTGATTTGCTGCAGGGCGTTTTCACCTAATAATTTATTATTTCTAATAATACTTGTGTTATATCCTTTTTCTTTTAATGCCTGCATTACATCTATTTTAAATTTTATCATATGGAATATAAAACCCCCTTTAATTTTTGAATAATATTATCACATTTTTTCTAATGTAACAATAACATTTTTTATAATGTATCTGAAAACATTATATTCAATGTAACAATATTGTAACAATTTACATTATTTATAGTGTAATTTATACAATAAAACTACATTATTTTTAGTGTAATTGTATATTGACTTTTACATTATTTATAATGTATTATGTGTACAACAAGTTAACAAGTAGTACATAGGCACGGAACGCGCCGCCCGCGCTTGGTATGCGGCAGACAGTCCAAAAGTTAAACAATGGCCTTGTAGAAATGCGGTAGTAAGTCAAGGGAGGTTTAACATTACACCATAGGCCCCGGCAAAGTAACCGGAAGGCAAAACCCCGGGGCGGCCGTACTACTCAAAATAATTATAAAAGGAGGATCAGAAAATGAAAACTAACGCCGCTTATACAAACGAAATTTTAGCCGGTTATTTAATGAATAATAACCGCGTAAACGTGGAGTCACTTGCAGATAATATCTGGATCACAATGTACCACGACCGCCGCACAAATGAAGAAGCCATACACAACACCCGCCGCAAGCCGCGCAGCGTCGCAATTGAAGGCCTTATGAACTGGATAAACTTAAACCTGCCCTATTACGGTTATGAAGGCTTTTATGCAACAAACAAGCAGGTTATGAAGTTTGACAGGGAGCACGGCGGCAGCCTGGAAGAAGTTCTGGATGAACTCGAAAACTGGATCATAGCTGAACGCAACGAAAAATAATATCAAAAGGAAGGAAGGCCCCCGGCACGGGGGCCGCAGGTGTGAAAATATGAAAAATGCAAGTCAGATAAAAAAAGACTATATGAAAACTATTGACAGGATAAAAGCAAATGAAGCAAAAATTGACACTTTGTCGCAGGCTGATGAAATACGCGCCGCTATTCAAGAAAAAGACATTGCAAAGTATAAAAACTTATGCACCGCGCGCAAAGAAAACGACGACAAAATAATAAAATTGTCTGAAGCCGTTTATCTGGATAATATCGCCGCAAAAATTCTGAACGAAAATTTAAAGGCCGCCGCAGTTGCTGAGGTTTTGCCGGTTATATCTGAGGTTTTGACAAAATACAACGGCAAGCCATACGGCGAAAAGACTTCTGAAAAGATCAGAACCGAACTAAAAAACAGAACCGGCTATTATATAACTTTTCACGGCGAAAAAATAACCATATACGATGCAGCTATACAGTACAACCGCGAAGCCCTGATATATACAGGATATAACACGCCGGTTATAACAAACGAAAATAAGATTGACGCAGGAGCCCTGGAAAACGCCCGCAACCGCTATAAATACGCAGAAAACCCTGCAGCGGAGGCAAAAAAACTTGTAAAACTATACAACAAGGCCCGCGCCGCGTATGAAGAAGCGAAGGAAGCGCTGAGTGCATACAACACCGCCGCACCTGAAAACTTGTATAAAGAATTGCGCAATAACTATTTACCGCACACCATTTTAACAACTTATTAAAGATCACAACACCCCGCAGCAACACCGGGCAAATACAAAAAGGCGTTCACGGCGCCGGCGGGGTTTTCCTGAAAAATAAATTATAAATTAAAAGGAGGTAACACTATGGGAACTATAAATTATAACAAATCAGATTATATAACAATGGGTATAAACCCCGGTAAAGTCTGGGATATACAAAATGATCCGGAGGTTATAGCTGAGGTAAAGGAAAGTATAAAGCCATACGGCGGCACTTTTGAAAATGCTATGAATGAATACATAGAAAATATTTTTGCTGAATCATTTGATGAAATAGAAGCCATTTTAAATAAATATAGCTTTTATTATTATCATATAGCATTAAAGCCGGGTTATTATGAAGGCTTTTATCTGGATATTGAAAACAATTTTTGTATATGTTACGACACGTGGCAAGACAAACGCGAAGCGCAAAAAGAGATCACACAAATCAAAAAACTCCTTCATGAACTAACCGCCGCCGGGCTTGTGGCTTGTTTTCCTGGATGGTGCACGGGTTATGCAACACCAAACGAAACGCGCGCCGCAATAGATAAAGCTATAAAAGAAATGCGCGGGGAGGCTGAGTTTACGCCCACATGGTTAGTATATAACCGTTTTGAATTTCCATTTCGTTAGAAAAAAAGGAGGGCTATATTATGAAAAACTATATTATAACATCATACAAGGGCCCCCGGTTAGTTTTAACACCGGCAAGCGCTGAGGCGCTGAACAAATACCGGCCGCGGGGCTGCCCTTTTGAAAATTATACAATGTTGGACTTATTAAAAGACTTTGCAAAAATGGATTCCTGGATATTAGAAAAAAACAAAAAGTATAACATTTTAGATTTTTTGGACCTGATAACAGATATAAAAGCCCGTGTTTATAGGGCCGGTTTTGAGGAACTTATAACGGAGTAAAGGAGGCGCGGTATGAAAACAATTATTTTAATAACGGCCGCTTGCCTGATCTTAAAAAAAGCCGGTTTTATACGGGAGTTGCTGAGGCGGTGCCGCTTTAAAGATGAAGCGCCGCCGGGGTATTATCAGAAGCCAAACAATGAAGCCACGCTGAGAAAACAACGGGAAGCGGCGGTCCGGTACATACTAACCCGGCAGGGTTATGAATACATAGAAACAATAAATTATATGCCTGATGAAATGCTAATATCAATTATAAATGAGTATAGGCCGTAAACAGTAAATACAATATAACGCCGGTGCAATACCGGCGGCGGCTATTCCGGGAGGCGTTAACATACCCGCTTCAATCAGTTGTTAACCGTGGTGCAGCATACGAAACAACTGCAAAACAAATAAAAAAATTATTATATAGGAGGGCTTTATTATGGCAGCTTTAAATATTAAAAATATTATTTATTCATATTTACTTGATAACATGATACTCGAAAGAACTTTAAAAATTCATTATATAACCGGCACCGGTTGCGGTGATTTTGTTATAAATGATTTATGGCAGTTTTTTCCGGTTGCACCTGGAAAAATGAAAATATTAATAGATATAATCAGAAAATCGAATAACCCGCAGGAGCCGGCTGAGGCTTTATATAATTATTTAAAAGGTTGTGCAGATTATTTAACCACATTACGCGATAAAAGCGCGGAGCAGGCCTATAATGACACGGAAAAAAGCAACACCGCGCAGCTAACAAATGAAATAAAAAGATATATTGCAAATATTGACGCGCTGAGCGCCGCCTTCAAACTTGAAGCCGTGACAGATAAAAACGCCGTTAAAATGACAAAACAGGAAGTTTTAACACTTAAATATGATCCGGCCGGCCGTGCATATAAAGCTGAAAATCACACCGGCAAGCGCTTTATAAAAGGCAGTGTTGTATTCCACGTTTACAAGGTTAACAGACTAACATATATTATAATACCCTGCGCCGGGCTGCCCGTCGTAACTTATGAAGGCGCTATAAATGCCGCCCCGGAATATATAACCCCGGAATTATTAGAAAAAATTAAAACATGGAATTTTACAGAACCAAACGCGCGGCTTCTGGATGTTATAAAAACCGCTGAAAACATAATTATAAATAATGATATTTACTTAACAGAACCGGAGCCTGCTGAGGAAGTAACGAACGCCGCGCCGGATCAGATCATAGAAAAAACCACGGCACCCGCACCAAAAACAGAACCCGCCGCAAGTCCTGAAAACGACACGCCCGCACCCGCTGAGGTTGCACCGGCTATTATAGACACGGCAAAACAGGCGCCGCCGGTATATATTGCGCTTGTATATTATGGATGTATAGCCGCCGCACGCCGTAAAACAGGCATAAACGGCCGTTATAATAACAACCGGGTAAAAGCTGAGGCAAGCCCGGAAAAAGCGCAAAACGGGCCGCAGGGCGCCCTATTCAATACAGGCCGCCGCGCTACAATAACGCGCTATAACACCGCACACCGTGCCGCCCTGGAATATTTAAACGCGGGTTATTATATCAGACACGCCTGCGGGCGCCTGAAAACGTGCAAAAAATTATATTTTGATACAAGTTAAAACGCGCCCGGCCTGCTGAGGCCGCCGCAATTAAAACGCCTATAAACACACTTTTAAGCAATTATTATTAAAAGTATTCCGGAATACAAAAAGCCCCTAAAAAGGGCCGCAAAACGCCTTATAAACATATATAAACCCGGCGCGCCCGCTGAGGCGCCCGGAATAGGTAAAACAGGAGTTGTTTATTATGATTTATGATAACTTATATATAAAAACCGTGTGCGCGCAGCGCGGTTATATGCCTACTACATACGCAGTTTTTAACAATAAAGAATTATTATATATATTTTTGACTAAACAGGAAGCCCGGCAGTATATAGAACGCCTGAAAACAGGCGCGGCCGGATCAGAAAACACCGCAGCCCCTGGAATATAAAAACATACCGCACCGCCGGCGGTATAATCTGAACAAATAAAACGCGCGTTATATAACGCAATAAAAGCCGGTTATATAGCCGCCCTATATAAAACACCTATTAAATAATAAAAGCCGTTAAAACGGCCCCTGCGGGCCGTGAACGGTAAAAAGATCATATAAAACCCGCTGAGGCTGGAAAAACTGATCCCGCAGGGGTTATTCCAGCGGCCGCCGGTTTTATGCGGAGGTTAACACAATGAAAACAGATATTATAATATTTATACTTTGCGCGGCTGGAATTATACACCCGCAACAAATAAAGCGACGTTTACAAGCCGTTTTTAGCGCTTTAAACGTGCAACCGGTATATAATAGCCCCTATAATATAAAAGCCGTAAAAATGGCATTTAAACGCGTTATAATGCCATATAAAAAGCCCGCAGCCCTGCCGGCAAAACAGAACGCCCGCCGGCCGGCGCTGATCCTGCCCGCGGTCCGGTGCGGCATCTGTTTACATAAAATTTTGGTCTAACCCGTTAAACCACCGAAAAAATTTTTGGTGTGTGTGTCATTTTCGGAAAATCCCAACCGCTTGACAGGGGAGGTTTCTATATACGGAAAAAAATTTTTTCAAAAAAAATATTTTTTTCTACCACATAATTTTGATATAAAATGTCAGAATTTTAACATTTTTATATATGCAAAAAATTTGGTGTGTGTGTCGATTTTACAAACGCTAATTCCCGCGACAGGGGAGATTTTCAGAAGGGAGATTGAATTATGAAAAAATATATCTATATCAGAGTATCATCAAAAGATCAAAACGAAGCAAGACAGTTAGTGGACGCCGAAAACCTGGGAATCCCTGAGGAAAACATCTTTATGGATAAGCAATCTGGAAAAGATTTTGAACGTCCTGAGTATCAAAAAATGGTATCATTACTTCAGGAAGGCGATATAGTATATTTCCACTCTATCGACCGTATGGGACGTTCTTACGATCTGATTATTGAGGAATGGAACCGGATCACGAAAGAGATTAAGGCCGATATTGTCATCCTGGATATGCCCCTGCTTGACACAACCACTAAAAACGCCGACTTAACCGGCAAGTTTATAGCTGACCTTGTATTACAGATACTATCCTATGTAGCGCAAAAGGAACGCGAAAACATACGCAAAAGACAGCAGGAAGGCATAAATGAAGCCCGCAAAAATGGAACTTACAGGCGAATGACCGCAACTGATGAAGAATTTTTCGAGATAAAGGAACTTGTTGACGCCGGAAAAATATCTGTATCGACAGCTTGCAGCAGACTCGGACTTAAAAGCCGTTATTCATACTACAACAGGATTAAAATATATAAGCGTGACGGAAAATTATAGGGTGTGTGTCCCTAAATCAAAATCCCCTGTCGGTTTGACAGGGGAACTTTTTTATTTATGGCTAAAATTTGGATTTATGGGTGTTGTTAATGTCTTTTCAATCGACCAACCTCAAATCATAAAAAAGCACAATTAAAAAAGGCATATCGCCCGTCTATGAGATTCCTACCATCATCCTATCCTCTCATAGATTTTTTGATTACCTTTGTGATTACCTTTTGATTCAGTTGTTCTGAAACCCTTGTAAATAGTGGGTTTCTGTGTGCGGGAGATGGGACTTGAAAAGGTGTTCAGTTACAAAAAGCCTTGTAAATAGGGCATTCCCGCTTTATTACCCTTATTACTTTTGATTACCTTTTACGAAATCGCTGACGACAAAGTATTCAATGCTTCGTTTCTCGTCTTGTTGTTATACAGATAGAATTGCCTTGATGTCTTGATGTCCGTATGTCCTACTTGGTCTATTATCAGACTTTCGGGAACATTCGCATTGATTAGATTCGTGATGTATGTTTTCCGACATTTGTGCATCGACCTGGGTTTTATTCCCAACGCTTCGCACGTTCGTTCTAATTTCCTTGTGAACGATTGCCCTATACACCGTCTGCCATTGATAGCAAATAAGTATTCACTTTGCTGATTCTGACGCTTGATCTTGTCAACAAGTTCCATCGCCACATCATCTATCAGAACAAATCTGTTTCCCGCTTCTGTCTTGGCGTTATCCTTAACTTCCCGTGTGTACTCGCCCTCTTTTACTCGATACCGTGATTCTGTCTTATTTATCCTTAAACAATGGTCTGTGACATCTGATTTCGTCAAGCTGCACAACTCACCGACTCTTAATCCGCTTCGTAAACCTAACACAATTCCATAGCTTATAACATTAGGATTATTGTTCAGCAAATGTTCGGTTATCATTTCGACTTCCTGTTCCGTGAACACATTGTCTGTACTCAACATAGGCTTGTGATGAAATATTTTACTCGACAGCCGGATTTCCGAAAAGAATGTTCTGATTGCTATATCTGTATATTTATGTTTATAAGCATAATTCCAAACCCCTATAATGATTGTTCTGAGTCCACCATATGCTTTACTCGTAAGATTATGTGATGTAATTTGAGTTTTAATGTGATATTCAAGTTGTTCCTCGGATATTGACTTGATTTTGGTATACCTCATGTTGTCATCGAAATACCTTTTGAAATCAGCCACATAACGATCTCGCGTCGCTTCGCTGATTTCTCCAAACGATATTTTCTCGTCAATCCATCGGTTGAATATCTCATTGACCGAAGGTTCGTCCGTGTAATGTTCTATAACCACATCCTCGACCTTCTCTTTTGTGGATTTCTTTATCAACCTCCTTTTTCCGCTTTCTTCAAAAATGTAGGTGTACCACTTACCGTTCTTCCCTTGCCATATGTGACAGGGGTGCTTTTTTAATATTTCTTGTCGTTTGTTTGCCATAAACGTGTTGATGATGGTAGGTGCATCTATCATACCATGCTCAAACGCAAATGACAACACGTCTGAATCCAATATGAAATTGTCAACCATACCACCATCACCACCTAATTTTTAGAAATCGTCGTCGTTCGGTTCGTTATGTATAACTTCACAGCAATTTCTCAGCATTTCCTCAAACTCAGGAAACGTGTCAACGTGTTCCTTAAGGTCTTTTAAGGATTTTATTGACTTCCTTCTGAACCCCGTATGGAATACCTCACGTCCCTCTGGATTAAAAATTGCCATGCTCGACTTTCCGTAAAGAACGCCCGAATAACCATTTTCGCTCTTGTATTTAATCGGTTTTTTGCTCATTTCAGTATCCTCACAAATCCTAATCCTTGTAATTCCAATGCCCGTAACATCCGCATACCGCATCGGAATCCTACTTCCATGTGTTGATCGCGCTGAATATCGCGATATTTTGAAATGACCTCGACTTCAACCAACTTGTCCGGCTGATAGTCGCGTGTCGGTTTCGTGTTGCCTAATAGCTTGCGCCATCTTTCGATTATCGCGTCATTATCATGCTTAAAATCGAATTTCGGCACGTTCAGAATCTTCTTGACGTCAAAACTCTCGACGTTCAACGGCACTATGTACCCGTTATAGCCGTCTACGATGCCCATTTCGGCGTTTTGTGGCAAAGGGGTAACAATTACAGGGGTACAACATTCAAGGCTCTCTAAAAGGCTATATGAGAACGCTTCGGCACCACTTAGCTGAACCAAATAATCAGCTTTTGCGATTATCGGTTTCATATTTTGCCTTGCACCGCAGAAAATCATCGACGGTGTTGCGCCCTGTAACGGCTTGTCGCCGAAATATAACCAAATATGCTCGATACCCGCTTTAGTAAGCATCTGTGAAAACAGGACACATCTGTAATCGTTGCCTAACTTGTCGTTAGCACCTATCCTTGTTGCGCTACATAGGAATAATGCTTTTTTGGTTTTCTTGCCTTCAGAAAGATTATGTATCATTTCAGAACCGTCAATCCCGAATGATTCCTGACTTGCCCTCGATACATGAACGATGTGATCGCGTTTTGTCGGTATCTCATAACCATTCTGCTTTACACAATGAACCATCTGAACACTCTGTTTGTATCCGATATTCTGTGGTATGTTCTCTAAAATGCTGTTCATAACAAGCGTGTCGCACTCAATCGGTGTGTTCGGGTTATTCTTTACGACAGGAACTATCTCGACAAGTCGCTGAAGCTGATTGTTATTGATTTCCTCACATACAACCGTAATGTCGTAATACTCAGACATATGTTTGCAGAAATTATAGATAAAGGTTTCAATGCCACCAAACTCCTTGATGTTAGCCTTATATATGGCAACCTGTGTGATTATCGGTTGTGGCAACAGTTTCATGAACCTCTGAGGTTCGCCCCTGATTTCTGATACCTCAATCGGCACAGGTGTCCTAATCTGACAGTACGGCTCTAATTCCGGCAACTGATTGTCGTAAGTGAACAACATGACTTCATGTATCTCGTCCAATTCCTTGAACTCGTCAATCAGATGTGTCATATCCTTTGTGACGGTATTGAAGAAATAACCTATACGCTTAGTCTTGCTGCGCCCCGCCAAAAACCGCTTGTATGACGAACCTGGAGTCGTGTAGCGGTAAAAATACATATAATCGGGTGCGCAAACGTGTTTTGCCCGCCTAATCTGTAAATGCCGTGTGAAATCCTCGTCCTCGGCTGCATCCTTTTTCTCGTTGAACCTTGTATCACCGATAAATGCTCTTTTGAATACTCTTGTACTTGCTGACGGATTCGGCAAACTGTCTGCATCGTTCAACAGGCGGTACATATACTTGCTATCTTCGAGCGATTTCCATGAAAGGTCCATATAGTCCCACGGCTCGTCAGAACGCCCTATAATGTACTCGCAGAAATTATCGTCTAATAAGTCGTCTGCATCCACAAAAGCCAAAATCTGACCGCTTGACAGCTTTATACCCCTATTTCGTGAATAGGAAATGCCGTGATTTTTCTGTCGGTACAATCTACACCACTTATAATCCGTCTTTACAGGAACCTTGCTACCGTCATCAATCAATATGACCTCGACTTCATCCGTAATCTGTTTATTTAAGCAATCCAAAAGTTCATACACATATGGCTCGGCATTGTAGCACGGAATAATTATTGATAACTTAATCATTGTTTTCTCCTACGCCATTAAAAAATGGATCTGTTTTCTTTTCTTGTCCTTGCACCAATAAGCGAAAAGCATTTCGCATATGAATCCTAACGCCCTGTCATGTGTAAAATCGCCGTTAGCGTCCTCACGCATAAACCGTTCGGCAATCGGAATAATCATCGGGAATAACCATTCGCAATACTCGTTCAGCACTTGTCTGTCAGTTACGAACATATTGCAGATGTTGTAGCTGTCAGATTCTTTAATCCACTTCTGAAAGTCCTCTGGAAACATCGGCACATACTTTGAAAAAACTTCGGGTGTGAGTGCCTTTGCTAACCATTTCTCTAACGTGACAGGGGTAGTATGGTCTAAAGTCGTCACGATCTCGGCATCCCGTAAGTAGTGAACGGCTTTCGCAAATGACAATACCTCACCATTTTCCTGAAAGTATCTGCGGTAATGACACATCCCGACAAAATCATCTGTCGTATTTTTCCAGATGTCGTAAAGCGCCGTGACCTCATTCAAATACGGATTCAGATAATTGATGTTGTCACCCTTATGCTCAAACATCTTGCCGACACCTATATCGACGTATCCTGTTGACGGCGCCAACAGATGCCTTAGGTATGGTCTGTGTTTAACTATGTAAATCATCTAACAATCCCCCGTATTCTTTAAAAAATCTGTCCTCGAACCTGTCAAACTCATGTACTCGCCGATAGTTGTCATCTATGGCTTCACGCTTAAGTTCATAAAATCGCTTGAAACCTATCGAGTTAATCATATCGAGAACTTTTATCACTTGCATATTGTCATGAACCTGTATCACGCCGTCCATGTTGAAATACTCGTTTATTTTCGGCGAACCTATGTATATCGGGATTACTCGGTTGATAAAGCAATTGCAGATTTTCTCGGTTATCCACAGGTTGTCTATGTGGTTTTCATAAGCTATCGAGAACATATAGTCCTGATATATCTTTTCGGGACCTACGAACTCGCCGCCGTCAAACGTACCCATTACATCGACGTGTGAAACACCCTTAAGCGTGTTTGCAAGTTCTAACCTCGCCTTATGTAACTCACACATCGTCTTGTTACTCGACACGAACGACACGTCCTTAGTCTTGACAGTTGCCGGAACTTCAGACAGACCGCCTAAACCACCACCCCATATGATAGGTTTCGCATTTTCGCACATTTCGAGCAGCTTGCTGTCATGTGTGAACACATAGGCAAATCTGCCGTAGTTCTTTTCCATGTATTCATATACCCTCGGCTGAATTGATCTCGGCTCAATAAGTAGTGCCACGCTCTTAGGCGGTATGTTGCCGGACAGACAATCATAGTCGTTATAAACGTCTATGTACGGCTCACCATCTTGCGCCCAATGGTCTTTTAAATGCTCATATACTGAGTGCATCTTTATTTTCATTGTTCCTCTCCTTCTAACCATTTTCTGATTGAAAAGTTCTGTTCGATTACACGTTTACCGCCCACAAAGTAGAAACAATCTAATCCAGGCGGTGTGTCAAATCGGTGTGCGCCCTCGACATCGAATCCCTCTGTCACCGCTTCGCTATGTGGCAGATTTAAGGCTAAAAACTCTTTTACGCAATCTGCATAGGTTTCATTCTTTGCGTGCATGAAATAGCCGATGCTGTCATAATCAACCCTTGCCTTTCGCTTATCCCAACATTCCTTGGCTTCAGCAAAGGTCTTATAGTGCTGAAATACAACCAAAATGTCATCAAGCAACCCCATAGGGTATTCTGTCGGCACATAGCCAAACATATGCTCACACATCTTTTCATGTCGCATTGACATCGCCTTACATTCCATCAGTTCACCCTTCATGTAGTAAGTAAGGTTCTTGCAGAATTTCGGAAATTCCTCAGGAAGAATCTGCAAGTTGATCGTCGGCGAACAGAACTCCATATGATAGTCTTTAGCTATACACCCGCCGAAACAGTTGTTTGAAATAATTGACTTAATCATAAATCCTCACCCCCACATACCATTTAAGCCACACAAACTCGATAATCGTACACGTCATATATCTGCGATGTATCCGTATTGTCGGGATCAAAATTAAGTCGTACAGTTCGTGACCTTTTTGAATCTCAATGTTTTTCATCCGCATCACCATCCTTTGATTCAAATTCACAATCTCACTTTTCACAGCAATATACGAAAGTGCCTTTTATTTCGACTAATTTCTTGTGAACACAGTTTTCACAATCTCTTTCTTCATTCATCCGCATCACCTCTCATATCAGCACCGCATATCGGGCAGAAATTATAACTTGCGTGTGCTTTTATTCCGCAAATAGAACAAGTCGCATTATTCATATTGTCTATATGTATCCATCCCCCCTTCTTTGTAGGTGTTACGGATGGCAAATCATACACCCATTGTAAATCTACACATCTCTGATAAGTCTTGCCCTTGCAATCTTCCTTATAACATTCTTTAGACTCGCATATGTGGTTTAATACTGCTTCTCTGCTTATAGCATCCTCGCACTCAGCAAGTTTTGGTTGAACGGATGGCATCTGTCTTAATTCGGTTGCCAAGTCATCTTCTTTTGTGTGACCAATCCACCATCCTTCAACAAGTTCTATTACCGCCTGTCTGCTTATCGCATCCTCGCAAGGCTCAATTTCTTCTGCACCCCATTCTCTCTCAAGTTTTTCAATTGCTTCATCAAATCCCTTAAGAGAATCTTCAGCTACAATAATATATCTCCTAATCATCCTTCATCCCCCTCTCTCCATAATTCTGACTTCTTAACTTTGCTTTCTATACTTGCGACTACGTTCGGTAAGTATTCCACATAATCATCATCCTTGCAGACCTCTTTACAGATTTTCATTTCTCTGCTCATGGCACTTAGGAATATTCTCTTTTCTAAATCGGTAAAGTGTGGCTGTGATTCAAGTAATTTACTGATTGCATCAGATACTTCTGCGTCAATTTCTGCTCCGAAACTTGATTTCGTGATTTCTTCCAACTTGGCAATTTCACTTTCTGTTAACTCAATTATCAGCTTCATTCCTTATCCTCACTTTCTGCCTTGTACGGCTCTGGTAGTGGCATCCATGCAATAACTTCAAGAGGGGGATGTACAAAACCATTATTTTCACTTTCATTATGATTCCAAATTACTATATCAACTATATCTTTACCAAACATTCCATCCATAGATACAAGATAACCGCCATCTTTTTTGGGTAACCTCTCGCTACATGGAATCCACTTAGGCTGTGATTCAAGTGCCTTGATAGCCATTTCTATATCATCACTTAATATCTTGATTGCTTCACTTTTCGTCATTCTGCACCTCCACATTTACCTTTCCAAATATAGTGTCAAGGTCATCAATCGTATATCCATTATCTGCAAGGATTTTTCCAACTTTGTCAAATATGGCTCGGTACTTTTTCAACTCTCTCAGCCACTCTGCAAGCTGTCTATGTTCTTTAGCACGGTCAACATAATGTTCACAATTTGGATTACCTTCTTTACTCCGTAACCAAATTACTTGTTTTTCATATTCTTTTGCTACTTCCTCACAATGCTTTATTGCTTCATCTATCGTCATTCTGCTTCACCTCCTATCTTAAGGTTCCATCAGTTTCTGCATCTATTAATCTCATTCTTTATTCTCCTTTTCGTTGTCTAATCTGTTCTTCCTTTAGCTTCTCATAAAGCATCCGATACACTTCTCGCTGAACTTCAAAATCCTTTTCCGACAAATCAACATCCTCAACCCATTTACAATGCTTTTCAAACTCCTTGCGCTGACGGAACAGCGATATGTGGTTCTGTGTCACCCTGATTATCTGTGTGGCAACTAATACTGTTACCATGATTGTTAGGTATGTGTTCATTTTGTATCACCTTCTTCCAAATCCCACCCATATGTCAGTTGAATACTTTATGGCATGGAATCTATCTAAATCTCTGTCTTTATTCACTATCATGTTTTCTCTTATAAATTTTAAAAAATCGTTTGATAATTGATGTATGGCTTCAGCTTCTATTACTTCTTCTCCATATCTTTCAATTTCCTCTAAAGGAAAAATCCTATACGATCTTAAATGCTCTGTGGGAATATCTGTAATTCTATAAAACTCTCTAATCGGCTGATTTTTTATAAAATCAAGTTCTTTTTTCAACTTCTTCGCTTTTTGTCTTGCGTTCATTCTGCATCACCTCGTTTCTATGAGTCACAACTTCATCCTCAACTATCTTGCTACATAGCATTATCTTTGGAATAAGAACCGCAAGCGCATCCACAAGTATTTCATCCTCGGAATAACAATCAAGTCCGGCTTCATGTAGAAATGCGTGTATAATCTCATGGCGCATCGTCTTATATTTCGCACCTATCTTGACATCCTTTTGGTTGAAATAATCTTGATTGATTCTGATTACCTTCGTGTATCTGTCGCACTCGCCTATATTGTCGGCATCTTCCATAGCTGAACTTGAACAACATACAATGTCATAAGCTGTGCCTAAAATATCAAACATCATTCTGTATCACGCTCCTTATCTCTTGCTATCTTAATAGCTTTATCTTGCTCATATTGTTTTCTTGCTCTTTCCCATGTTGGATATTCAAAAGTCTTATATGAACAGTTTTTACAAATCAAAAACCATACGTCTTTATAGATAATGTGGATGCTCCTAATCTCTGCTCCACACCACGGACACCGTTCAATTTCTGTCAATTTCATTCCAAATACTCCTTCCGCTTAGTCTTATTCCTAAAGGTTTTCATCTTCTTTGCGACCAACTTCACACGCTTGGTCGTATAAGTCAGCATCCACACATTCTTGTATTGCACACCCGCATTGAGTGCTTCTTGATGGCTGTTGCAAAAGATGTCAAGGTGTTTCCAACCGATGCCACCGCCTGTATCTTCTGCAACGTATCCCTTATATTTTCCGACCTGTAAGTGTGTGCCATACTTGATTAACCTCGGATTCACACCAACTGTTCTTCCGGCTGTTGGTTTCGTACCACTTGCGGTTACTTTTCCACCACCTACACCACAGCATCTTGCGCAAGGACAATAGTGCGTACAATAGAATTTACCCAGATATGTCCGTTTCTCGACTTTGATTGTTACCCATTTTGTCTTGGCATACGTCGGCACGGAAATCTGACCGCACAACATGATCGCGACCAACATTATCGTTATTATCTTTTTCACTCTCTCACCTACCATTTCAATTTCTGCTCACATTTATGGCATCTATCCTGATACATGAACACCGTTTCCCCACAATGCGGGCAGCCATAAAATATCCTTATGATTTTTCGCCCGTCCATGTATCCGTCATTATCCTCATACATTACAACCTTTTTCGGTTGGTCTATCTCACTCATTGTCATTTATGATATATACCTCGACTTTCCTACGACCTATGTTGTAGGCTTCATCTAAGCTGCCTACGAACAAATCAATAACACCCTTACCCATACCGCCTGTATCATGGACATATCTCGTTCCGTATCCCTCAATAAAAATCGTCTTATGCCATAATTCTGAGTTATTACAAGCTACTGTCCATCCGACTTGCGGATAAACACCATCAGCGCACGGATTTCCTGTTGCTACATATGCTGTGAGGGTATATTCCCCCAAATATGTCATTTCAGGCTCTTGTTCCTCGGTTGTTAGCGGTTCGGGTGTCGCTAACACGACTTCCTTTACCACAGGTGGATCAATAAAAATTTTCTCAGGCACTTCCTCAACCATCGTTGATTGCTCATACTCAACTGTGTATTCCTGTTTCGTGAGGACACCAGCTGTACCCTCTGGAATCAAGCTGACCTCTAAAAGCACGACTAAAAACGTCAGAACGCCGAATATCGTAATCAATGTTAAGTTGCTTATTTCTTCCTTTTCGCTGTTTTTCATGACCTCATTCCTTTATCACTAAAATGTCGTCTATCTTGCAGCCGAATATCGCTGACAAGTGTACTAATCTGTCAGGACTCGGCATTATCTCACCACGGCACCATTGATATATGTTCGTGGCGCTTGAAACTCCTAACAACTGTTGCAACTGACTTACTGTTATGTGGTGTAATCTCATTAGGCGCTTTATATTCTCGCCTGTTTCGACCTTATCTATGCTCGGTAAGTTCGCCATGTTATACCTCCTTGTCAATTAACCCCATCTTTGTTTGCTCAGAAATTTTCTGAATTACGTCCTTAACCTCATTCGGCAACTGTTTATATTCCTGTGATCGTTTTACCTCGACTTTGTAGCTTCTCATGAAGTTCGATTGAATGACCGTGTTTACCTCGTCCATATCCAGACTCGCCCACTCACGAAGTATTGACGGATTGCCGACAGCCTTTTGGCACTCAACAGGAAGTGCGTCAAACTCTTTCTGTGAGTTATATGCCGAATTGCAGATTGCTTTATAAACCAACGACCATGCTTCGCCCTCATTCATGACCTCAGGACTCACTATCTCAGTAGCAAGTTGCCGGATGTCTGCGATTGTCGGCGGGAACTTATTTGTTGTCATATACTTATGGATTGCTGTCTGACATATTTCATATGGAATATCTTTTAAAAGTTCGTACCATACCATCATCGCATCGGTATCTGCTATAAACCTGGGATCGCTATAAACAGCTTTCATAGCTTTGGCGAGAACTGAAAATTCTGATTTTGTCACTTAATCACCCTCTTTCAACCATTCGTCCACAACATTAAGCCTGTTATGGATTGCATCAATGTATGCTGAACCGCTACTCTTTTTATCCTTTTTCTCTAACAGGTCCCATATAATGCCCTGATAGTTACGTTCCATACATTCCTCAATAACTTTCCCGACTTCTTCTTCCGAATAAGCCAAAAGCATCTTGTCAACTTTATTGAGTAATCTTGATAAACCCATAGCTTTATATGAATTACCTTTTTCTCTTTTATATAAAAACCAATCTCTTAATATATTAGATATATATGTACTGTAATTATGTTCTGTAATATTCTTGTTAATAATATCTAAATAAGAATTAGAATTAGAGTTAGATATATTATTAGAATTAGATATATATTCTTGTTCGCTAACATTAGATTTACTGTTAGTTTTACCGTTAGATTTACTGTTAGTTTTACAAGCTATTTCCTTTTGTTCTTGCCTGTATTTGCGCATATATTCACGCTGATAATCACGTTTATTTTCCAATTGATCTAAACTTTGATGCTTACCCCAATTAGGTATAGTTATTACGTTGTCGACAATTTCAATCATTCCGAATTGTTCAAATGTTTCTAATGCCATTTTTACTGTGGATTCTTTTCGTCTAAAGATAGTCGCAAGCATCTTGTCGGTATATGCAACCTTGTCATTAAGCATAAATACACCATGATTGTTTATTTTTCCGGCAAGGCATAATAGTTTGAACCAAATAACGATTATCGAATCCGCTTCGGGCAAAGTTTCAATCAAAAGGACCTTTTCATCATCAAAAATATCAGTTGTAATTTTTATCCATTTAACATCAGCCATGACCTACTCTCCTGTGTTCTGACATATAGTGTCCTCAATCTCATTTATATGAAGTTCCATTCCTCTACTATGAACTAATGTCGTGTGAATAAACGGCAACATATCTGAAATTGAATCAAATGCAAAATCGCAAGGTGTCGCAAAATCCTCATTCCATTTATCCTCAGGTAAAATTGAAACCATGTATCCCATTTATTACTCCCCTTTCTATTGTTATCCAGGAAATACGGTTCTCCCGTACCGTTCCATTTCCGTTTGTGTCATGTCAATTGCGCCGTTGTCATCCGGCATCTTGTATTCGTTCAGAAAATCCTCGAACTTCTCAACAGCCTTTTGTTGATTTTTTGTTGGTGGATTGTTCTTAGTCGTGTATTCAAGGTGTTTCTCGAATAGATGTGACACCTCACGACTTGCATTTTTATGCCCTTGTTTTAAACCATCGCGGTACCCTTTTTGCGGTCTGAACTCGTTTATTTTCTCTTTTCCTTTGCCCTGAGAACCGCTTGTCTTGTTGTATCTCGCCTGATAACCCTGTTTCATATATTGCAAAATCCAATATTGCTCCATTTCGTCAAGGTCTTTAGGCGAGTAATGTTTGAAATTGAGTCGCCATCCGTACGGGTTATCCTCGGAATACCACTTTCTCTTGCGTAAACTCAGGTCTATATGTTGAAAACCCGTCATGTGGCTGCACATCCGACTCAGCAACTTAACAGCCTGTCCGATGTAGTAATAATTGATTCCGTCCTCGTCTGTTCTCGTCAGAAAATAAATACCTGGACCATCATCAATTTTCGGACAAATTTTTTTGATCTCGGCTCGATATTTCTGCTGAACCGCATAAACCTGTTTGTAGTTTTTATAAGCCATTAGAACACCTCTTTTTTCTCATTCTGAGCATATTTTTATAACGACACTTTTCACAGCTTTTATAATGCGTGTCCGTCAAAGGCTGTCCACAAGTTATACACAGATGATTTTCGGCTCTCAATATGCGTCTATACCTTGCGGATTGCCTTGTTTTTTCGGCAAACTCAGGATGATTTTGTTTGTAATAATTGCTATACTCCCATGACTTCGCCCTACATTCGGGACACATTCTCTCGTCGCCAAATAACTTGTTTTTGCCATGACAATAGGGGCATTTGCCGATTGACCTATAATATTGACGGATTTCGGTTTCATATGTCATGTCATCACCGCCTTTTTAACGGAACGGCAACTCGCCTAACTCAGCTTCGGTCGGAATGTCCATAAAACTGTTCTCAGGCGCTTTAGGTGGCTCATTTTCGGCTTTTTCCTGTTCAGAGGTATTATTTACCGTCTGCGCTGAAAAATCGGCAGAATCGCCTTGTGCGGACTCAACGTCAGATTTGCGCAACTTAGGAAATTCGATCTCGTCACAAACGACCTCTGTCGTGTAGACTTTTCCGTTCTTGCCATCGTATGAACCTGTCTGAATGTGACCTTTAACCTCAATACCTTTACCGCGTCCGAAATATTTATCCACTACGTCAGCGTTTTTTCCGTATGCCACGCAGCTTATGAAGTCTGCTCCGGCATTTTTGCCTTTTCTCTGACACGCAACGCTGAAACGTGCCATTTTCATATCCTCGCCGTTCTTCGTCTTGATTTCCTTAACATCAATGTCACGGCTGATAAATCCACTTCCTGTCCAATTGTTCATGTTGTTTCTCCTTTAAAATGGTATTTCGTTCAATGAGGTTTCTAAGCCTTGTTTCGCGTACATAACCTCGATGTACTCAGGCAGAACCTCGCGTATATTTTTCATAGCCAAATCGCGATCAAGTGCATCTGACCTCGACATATGGCACAAAATCACTTTTCGCAGATTCTTCTTAATCGTGCCTAAAAACTCGATAACGGTCTTTTCCTCGGCGTGACCTAATACTGTGTGTGTTCTGTGTTCATCTATATCGGTTATCCTGTCGGATTGATAATTAAGTTCCACAAGCGCTATGTTTATGCCCTGTTCTGATAAGTTATAGGGAACATACTCATAGTCCGTTATGTATAAGATTTTCTGACAGTCTACGCTTATCAGATAACCGCAATTTGGACACCCGTTATGCGGAAGTCTAAAGCTGTCAACCTGAAAGCACCCCAACTTTGTCCTTAACCTCGGTTTATCGCTCTCATATGGTTTCCAGACAGGGCAGAAATTTGATACCTTCTTAGCACTTAAACTGTGATCGGATTCAAGAGTGGGAATGTGTGATAACACAGCCAACTACTTTTGCTATGTCGTAGTTAACCATTTTCTTTATGTCGCCTATCGGCAACCCCGCATCCAACAGCAATATTTCACCGTTGTCAGCTTGCAGAAAATATGCGTTACCCTTACTTCCTGTTCCGGCACATCCCAACTTCATCTAATCACCCCCTCTCATAATCCGGCTCCTTAAGACCTAAGATTTCATAATGGAAGTCACAGAAATTTGTATCAATTAGTCGCAACATAAATATCTTGTTCCAAAACCTGTGTGCTATAATGTTGGTTCTGACAATCCTCAAATCGTGCCATTTGCACCTATCTCTTCGGTATTCGCCTATGATGTATTCTGTACCGATACCTTTTCGCCTGTACTCAGGAAGGATGTAAAAGCTGTCCACATAGTCATCATCGAGCATTAGAAACCCGACAGCTTTACCTTCATAAATGACGGGTCGTGTTTCGAGATTATCCACGATCAGTTCTGCACAATATGAGTCAATTTCCTGTCTGAACGATTTATACATTTCTTCAAATTTGCTCATACTTTCCTCTTCCTCATTTCCTTCAGAATATCCTTAAGAGTCTTGCTGATTTCCTTTAGGTAGTACGCATCAGGATTCAGCTTTTCGCTAATCTGTGATTCTTCCTCTAATTGCTGATAAAACAGATTTACCGGCTTTTCTTCCTCTGGTGGTTTAATATCAATCATTTGATTGCTCCTTGTATCCTAAGATTGCTGACGCGGGATAGCTGATTTCAATAGCTTCATTGGATGAAATGCGTATGCAACCGACGTCATCAGGAATATCTATTCCAACCGAACGAACTCCAATAATGTTAAATACATCGCATTGTTCCTGACTTATTCGATACCATGTGTCGCTTTCAAAGTGTCGTGCTAACACAATCATATTTTCATATCCGTTTTTACCCCAAAACCCGTTATATTTTTCGTGTGTTGGAATAATTAGAAACTCGTTAAATATCCCCTCAACGCAAAATTCCGCGTTATCAATCAGTTCTTTAAGATGTTTTATCATCCTCATTCTCCTTTAACTTTTCAGCCAAACCCATAATCGTACCCGTGAACTCTTTGCATATGTCAGCATTGATGTCGGCAGCATCCTGTGCTAATTTGTCATGCACCAACTCGAAAGCCTTACGCATAATCCCTAACTTCTCGTCATTCATCTGCTCCGCTGTCGAGTCAATCATCGCTTTAAGTATCATCACCGCACCGTAGCGGTCTGTCATGTCGTATTTGCTCATTTGTGTTCTCCTTTTAATCAAGAAAATCAAATATTGTTGTTTGTGCTACTTCGGCATCAAGCCTGTGTTTTGCTTTTTCATAAAAGCCTTTATCAAGTTCACAACCTATAAAATGTCTACCTAATTTTCTTGCCATAAGTAATGTGCTACCACTTCCGGAACAGGGGTCAAAAATCAAATCTCCAACATTGGAATTGTCATTGATTAAATCTGCCAAAAGATCGTGATTCTTTTCAGTAGGATGCAATTCACTACTTCCTGTCGGAAACTCCAATACATTTGACTTGCAAAAGGCATTGAATGTAGCACCTGACTTTTTGACATAAACTGCATTCTCACAACCGCTTAAGTAAGCAAATTGACCATATATAGGACTTGGATTAGATTTCTTCCACACTAACTGCCTAACAGTTATCTTGTGATTTAAGTTGTCCTGATAGTTCCAAAAATGTTTTAATAAACTTGACATTTGACCTTGCGCACAAAATATGACGATTGTTCCCTTTGTTATCCGATAAACTTCGTTGAGAAAAGCTGTCAGATTAAAAGTAATTTCATCAGCCTTGCCTTTGCTTAACTGCCTTAATCCGTTCTCATTAACAAGGTTCACTTCGTCATAGGGTATATCAGTTAGAGTTAAATCAAACGAATTATCATAGACTTGTTTCATATATTCCATGCAGTCTATATTAAGCAGAAAATCCGCTTGCTTGCTTGCTTGCTTGCTTGCTTGCTTGCTTGCTTAAGGCTTTCGCTCGTTATTTCACTTGTCAAGTCATTTTCAAACAAATTTAATTGTTCATTCATAAGCTATTCCTCAAACATGGACATTTGTCCCTCAATCTCATTCGGATCAACTTCAACGACAACCTCATCATCGAAGGATTGCTGATTGGCATTCTCCTGAACATCCTTTGCAGCCTGTTCACGAACATCGTCAATCATTTCATCTGCACCTGTAAAAACGTCTGCCTGTTCTTTATCGTTGAAGTCGAGATTAAGCTGTTTGCATAATCTCCTCGTAACAGCCTTTTTTGCCATTTCAGAGAAAAAGTCTGCCCATGCACCGCTATTTCGCGATTTCTTCTTGACGGCGTTGATTTCATCCATCGTCATTACTTCATAGATTTCCTCGCCGGAAACGAAAGTACAAACGGCGAATACTCCTACCATCTTTCTGTCGGCACCAAACTTGGATTTGTAGTGTAAATGCGCTTCACCGTTTACAAATTCCTCGTCAAGTTCGTCACCCTCATAGATAACCTTACTGATTATCTGCTTTATGGGTTTCATGGACCTCTCAATTGCCATCTTGCGAAGTCCCTTATATGATGGCGTATAGGTTAACTTGCCGCCGTAACCCTCATAGATGTATACCTCATTGTTAAGCACATCCAGATTGTCCTTTGCCGTTCTAACAACTATCGGCGCAAGTTTTTCGGCACCGAATTTCACAAGTTCCGGCTTATCCTGTAATAGAGAAACGAAGTTAAGTGCTAATCTCTGCTTATCTACTGATTCGGGCAGATTTGCCACATCATTAAGCGCCTTTGCAAAATATGTACTCATATTTTTTTGATCTGTTAATGTCAATTCCTTCTTCTCAGCCATAATCAATCTTCTCCTTCCTTAAACAGTTCCTTAATCAGCGCAACCATGTATAGTGTCTGTGTCATTGACTCAGAAATCAGCATTTCGACAGGGGCGCCGCTTTCCTTAAGTGAGTCGATTATGCCCTGTGAAACTCTTGCACACGCTTCAATCATATCTTTTTTAGATACGGTTACGACCTGTTTGCTGAACTTGTCGTCAACGTCCTCGACACCGTCCTCGTCCTTAATAAACGAATAAATATTGTCATCCATCTTGTTCCTCCTTCTCGTCCTCAAAACAAAGTTTCAATAACTGTTCTTTAAAACTTTTGGTGGTTGTATGAACAACCTCGTTAATACCAAAACCCAAAGTCGAGTCAGCAGCCTTGTTAAGCGCTTCTTCAACTTTCTCGCACGCTTCTTTTAGGTATTCTTCGCATACCATCGTTCGCTTACTCATGTTCAACCCTCAATTCTTTATCCTCTGTAACGACTAATCCGATAACCTGTGACTCGACATTAAGTCTTGATTCGGTATTGCTACTAAAGAGCGAATAATCCTCAACCCATATCGGCATAGTCTGATTAAAGTGTTTCTGTAAGTCGGCACATATCGAAATCTTGGCAAGTGTTATCAGCGATCCGTTTGCCGCACTCGTCATCGGCTTGCCGTCTATGTATGGTTCGCACACAGGCTTAATATCACCGTTTTTCTGATACTCGTATAAGTGCCAATCAATCATCGAGAACTTCTTGTTAATCTCGTTAGTCAGCAAATCGTTTTTAGCCTGTGTGAAATCCTTAACCTGACTTATCAGCTTTTCGTTTGCTGCACGCTGAATTTCAGCATCTTTCTTTTCCTGACGCAAATCCTCAATTTGTTTGTCAAGTTCCTTGTTGCGGTCAGCTAATGCAATCTCACCAACTGTCTGTTTGATGACCTGGATTAAATAGGATTCCCTGTTTGAAAGTTCCTGTATCTTAAATGCGTCGGTCTGACCTAACGAATCCTTAAGCGCCTGTATCTGTTCTCTGAGTTTGATGTAATCCTCGTTCTCGTTCATGTTCGGTCTGCGTGGCAGAACCCTAAGTTCCTCGGCATACTTATCGACTTTTGCATCAGCCTTTTTCCACTCGGAATCAGCTTTCTTGTATTCCTCGTCAGCCGACTTGTATTTATCCTCTAAATCTGTCAACTTTTTAGAGAAGGTTTCGCCCTTTGACTTATAGTCAGCAAGTCGTTTAACCTTGCCATCCCCGAAGTCTTTTCGGATTCTGTCTACCTCAGACTTCTCAAAAGGTCGTTTGCATGACGGACATACCGTTGAGGACTCGTCAAACACCTCATTTTGGACTTTTTTGTATAAGTCCCTATATGTATCAAGGCTTTCCTTGATGCCTGTCTTTTCGGCTAATATGCGGTCTAACTCAGCCTTTGCGTTTATCATTTTGATCTCAGCTTCGTGGCGCTTGCTTTCGTACTTACGAAGTTTCTCGCTTGCTGAGTCAACTTTGTTATCAGCTTCATGCTGACATTTCGACTCTAAGTCGATGCAATCCCCCTCTAACCTCGCGATTTTTTCCTTGATGTCGTTATCAGCATTTCGCAGATTTAAGAAATCTGACCTCACCTGTTCTAACTCTGACTCGTAATCAGCTTTCTGCTTTTCGAGTGATTTGACATCAACCTCGGCTTTACTCTGAATAATGCCGGAAATACGACCGTCTAATATCTCGTTGTTCTTGCCGTATCTCTCATTTATCTTGCGAAGTGAAGCCTTTGCCATCGAATCGACTTCCTCAACCTTGTAACCTTTTTCATCCAGAAGGGCATATAACTCAGGAACATTAAGTCCTTTTGCTATCTCGACATCCGACAAGCTGTCAATCATTCCGAAAAGGATTTCTCGTATCTTTTCACGACCTTTTGCGGAAACATCCGATGTAAATGCGTCAGGATGACTCAGATATAAAAAGTTGTTCATATCTATGCCGCGTTCAGATAAATCCTCTGTAAACGCCTTAAGACTCTTGTCTATGCCGTTTATCGAATAGCTGTTTGTGATTGATGAAGTGATTTTGCCATCGACTTCCTTTTGCTTATATTTCTGCGTCTTGCAGACATTTAACGGTTTCCCGTCAAGTTCAAGCTCAATTTCTACTGTCGGCGAACACTCTGACTCGCCTATCGGAATAACGTCAGGATTCTTGGTTAACTTGCTGTCTACGTCAGCTAAAACCCACAGCACCGCCGACATGATGGTTGACTTGCCCGAACCGTTACATCCCTTAATCTTGCTGTCACCGTTAAACTCTATTTCTCTATGACGCACGCCCCGAAATGAATCTATCGTGACTTTCCTTATCGTTAGTTTCATCCCAAATATCCTCCTGTATATTTTTATGTTCTGTATTTGCGACTGCGAATAATATCAGCCATGCTCCACATATGATTGAAACGATTGCCGGAATCCATGACTCCGAATCTAAACATTGTAGCGACAGCAAACCGATTACCACGGCAACTATCGTGATCGCTTTTAATATCCTGTTATGCTCTCTCTTATTCATATCCGTACCCCTCTTAGTAATCCCACTTGTGTTTTGCCCTCTTGTAGACATCCACGGTCTTTTGTATTTTGGTTTCTACGTTTACGACCTTGATGTATGACTCGTTCAGATAACCGATGAAACGATATTGTTTCGGATCAAGTCCATGCGCCACAAGTATTGATTTCTGTTCTCTCGTCAATCTCTTGCCCTGTTTCATACGCTTGTTCCCTCTTTAATGATCCTGTATCTTGTGAAATTCTTTGTTTCACCATAGATGTTTTTCACGGATTCCCTTGACTTCTCGAATATCCATCCGCGCTGTTCTAATTCCAGGATTCGTGATGCAAGTTCAAATATGAACAACTCTGTGCAACTGTTAAGTCGAGTTATTGAACCATGCTTTCTCATGTAGTCCACAACCCTCTGTCTTTGTGTTGGTCGTTTTGCCATCTTAGTTACCCCTTTCTCTTTTAAAAAGTTTCTATTTGGAAACATAATTTGCAAAAAAAATAGAGTCAATATCCTCTGCTGTCAGCTTCAATATGTTGGCAATATCCCAAATCTCTTTAACAGTAAAGCTGTTATTCTGGATTCGTCTGTAAAATTTGCCCTTATCGAGTTCGACAGCGAGTAAAAAATCCTTGACTCTGTATCCTCTATCTTTGATGAAATACAATAACTTGTTCTTATCCACGACTTCACCTCCCTATCTTGTATTTTTATTCGGTGTTTCCTTATCGAAACTAATCACATCTTAGCAAAGGAAATTGTTTCTGTCAAGTAAAAAGTTTCGCCAAACGAAAAAAATGTTGTTTTGTACGCCACTTTGGGTTATAATCAATCCAACACACAAAAATAAACACTTGAAGGGAAGTGAAGGGGAATGAAAAATATCGACCGCGCCAAAATCACATCAACACGAATTAGAGATTTGAGATTAAAGAAAGGTTATACAATAGAAAAACTCGCCGATTTAATCGGTGTTTCAAAAGGTACTATTTCAAAATGGGAAAATGGTTATGTAGACACCATTAAACAGGATAAGATTCTGCTAATGGCTCAGACTTTTGGCGTATCGCCGTCCTATATATTAGGATACGACGTTGAAGCCGATTACATAAAACAGATTAGGGATGTGTCATCTGAAGCGGATGCTGAACGAATCCGCACGTTGCTGCTGTATTATTCTGAGTTATCCTCGACGGATCAAGATTTGATTGAGAACATGATAAAATCTCTTGCATCAAAGAAAGAATAAAATCCTGTTCATCATCCGATAGTTGTAAAAACATCTGTAAAGTCTGTTCACTCATAACACTCTCCTATTGGGAAAACTGACGGGGACATCACAGGGGAGTAATTGACACCCCCGTCCTAATCGCTCGGAACACTTCGAAAATAGCATTATCAGATTGGTTAATAAAGTGTAAAGTAGGTATAAAGATAGTTAAAGTGAGGTTTATTATGGTTAATGAGAAAAAAATCAAACTTATTGAGGAACTAAAAGAATTAAGAGAAATCAAAGGAATTACCTATCAGGAAATTGCCGATAAAACATTGAAAAACGGTGAACCCGTTTCATTGTCCACCGTAAAAAAAGTGTTTAGCAACAATTATTCGCACGACCATGATTATACTCACATACTTAAGCCGATCGCAAATGTGTTGACGCCACCATCTGAGGATGACACCCTTGAAATCAAAATATTACAAACAAGGCTTGAATTAAAAGAGGAAAAGATATACGAATTGGAATCACGCTTAGAAAAGAAAGAAGAAAACTTTAAAGAGCGCGAAAAATTCTATAAGCAGCAAATTGCATTTTTCACAAACCAAACCGAAAATCGTGACGGTCACATCAATAACCGTGACGAACATATAAGAAACTTAGACGATCACATTAAGCATCTAAATCAAGCAATTGATAGAAAAGATGCGTTAATCCGTGCATTGTTCTTAGGAAAAAAAGAGGAAATAAACTTAGGTTTCAATGATTAAGGAGGTATTAGCTTATGAAAAAGAAACTTATTGCGATTTTAACCATAATTTTAATGTTGGTTTCTGTGTGTTTTATTCCAGATGTTGATGCCGGAAAATCAACATTTAACATTACCAACCAGACTCGTACCGTAGCTGTCGGAAAGTCATTTACGATTAAGCTAAACGGAATAAAAGCTAAAAAGGTTAAATGGTCGAGTTCCAACACTTCTGTTGCTACTGTAAGCAAAACAGGTGTTGTATCGGGTGTAAAAAAAGGAAAAGCTACAATTACAGGCAAATATAAGGGCATAAAGTTTAAAATCAAGGTAATTGTATATAATAAGGGTTCAGGTGAATATTCTTATAAGGATATGTCATTTAAGTATAAGGAATCCAAATTAACAAAATATGAAGGGGAGTCATGTTGGGCGATCACCTTTGAGTATTCAAATTCAAGTGAAACAGGTGCCAGCTTTTCAAGTGAATATTATCCGCTTGTTTATGTTAACAATGTAGAACGTGATATGTATGATGACGAGGACTATTACACAAAGGTTAAAGATGGTGCGTCTATTGAAGTAACATTGTACTATAAAGCCAAAAAGGGTGACAAAATAGACTTTGACATTCATATATATAATGAAGATGATGATAAAGTTATAGTGTTTGAAAAGAACGAAACATTATAAAATAAAAAAGGACGGTTGAGTAATCTTCCGTCCTTTTACTATGTCTAATTATCTGATTTGACATATGATAACTTTTTATGAATCTCATTCCACTTATGTTTATCAAACCAAAATTCGGGGTTTGCTTCGCCTGTTACATCCATTTTTCTTAACACGTTTTCAGGCGGTATTTTATACCTTTGCATAAGTGTCCTGATTAAACAAATACTCTTTTCACTATCAGATGTGATACTGATAGTTATTGAGTTATATCGTGTGCATATGCCGTGATAAATGCCTAAATGACTTAATTTGGCACCGTTTATTGATTCGCTGATATATACATCAGGAATGTACTGTACCGCCTTATCTCCTATTACACCGTAATGTGTAGGCACCTCGCATACTGATTGGATCACTATATACTTAATATCATTCGCATTTCGCTGACATCCATAATCAATATCGTGGTTAATTTTAGACTCTATCTTCATGCTTTAGATAACCTTTCCATAGTTGAGTAATACAGTTTTGGATTTGCTATTTCCAGAGATTCCATCAAATCATCCATAATTCGCATAACTTCATTACTATTCCTACTATTTACTAATTTCATAAACTCGCTCAATGGTTCGCTTGCATATGAATAATCTGATTCATCTTCCGGAGTATGATCCAGAATCGTATAGTAAGCTGCAAGCTTAATACAAGTGTTTGCATTAGGGTTTTTCTGCCCTTGACACTTTTCAATTGCTTCTAACAAATCTTTTCTTGTAATCAAGAGCAACACCCCCTTACATCATCTGTTCAAGTTTGTTAATAACCTTCTGATATTCCATTCTGGTCTGTTCATCAGGAGCATCCATCATAAGTTCTCTTAATTCTGATGCAATATCACCATTTCTTGAATAACCATTATCTGAAGAATATCTACCCATGCTGTCACGTTTTGCATTTCTGCCACGTCCACGCGCATAGGAGTTGCCGTTATTATAACTTCCTCTGTAGCTTCTGCCATTTCTGTAAGAACCCTCATAAGAATTATAGCCGTAAGAATTGCCTTCTTCTTCCTCATACTTTTCAATGATCTTATCTATGTTTTTAATGGCGTGAGAAAGCTTGTCTACAACCTCAAGGCTACTTGTTGTAACCTCTTCATTGTTATACTTCTTAAGTTCTCTACAGAGTTTTTCCTTAAGTTCGTAAAGTTCATGCATAGCTTTATCCTCCTTTCTACGCTACCCTATCAATAACAAGGTTTGCGTTTTGTACTTCGATTGATGGTGTTGGAGTTGTTGCTGCATCAGCTTCAGTAGCGTCTACATAACGTACCGCAATGCTAAAGCAACATCCTTTAGGAACTGTAATCAATGCTGTGCTAGTTACATTTCCGTATTCATCAACCGCAGCCGGAGTATAAATTGCTCTACTTGTAAGTCTTGGTTCGCCTAATACACTTATAGCAATTGCTATAGGAGTTATTGCGCCACCGGTAGGAATTGCTATATTCCCGTTAAAAGTCACCTGATATCTAGCAAAACAATTGTTTGTGCAACCTTTAAGAATAAAAATACCTGTACCATCTTCGTGATAGACATATCCTTTATTACAAGGTATAGAATCAGTAAACAGGATCGGATTGTCTAAAGCGACATTCTGAACCGCATTTGATAAATATTCAGCCATAGGTCACACCTCCTTAGAAGTTACCGCAATTACATCCACCATTATTGCAAGTGAATATAGGGGTTCTTCCGTAAACAGGAGTTGAAGGAACAGGACAATTATTAAGTCTGTTGTAAAGCTGATCTACTTCATCAGCGAATCCCTGTGCTATAAAAGCGTTCTGTGCTGTCTGTGACTCTCTAAGAGTAGCCATGTTAAGCTGTGAACGAAGGTTATCATTTTCACGTTTGTAACCATCTAATTCAAGCGCACATAACTTGTCGAGAATAAGCTGGCTATTTCTGTTAGTAGCGTCAACAATATCTCTTGTGTTATTTGCATCTGCAAATCTTGTAGCTGCACTCTCGCTCTGAACTATGTTCTGTGTCTGGCAAGTTGCAAGCCTGTTATCGCAACAGCACTGTGCAAGCTGACTCTGAAGGCTAAACATCTGCTGCATATCTGCCATCTGTCTAGCATTAGCGCCCTGTTCAATGCTTGCAAAACCATTGCAAAGCTGTGTTGAAATGCCCTGAACTCCATCACGAATAGATGTAATGTTATCGTTCATAAGCTGATTCTGGAATCCTTCAGACGTAAGATTTGCCTGATTCATCCAGGGGTAAAGCATTGCGCCATCTGCAGCAAGTCCACCCATTCCACCGCCGAAGCCGCCCCATCCGAAGCCACCTCCGCAACAGAGAAGAAGAAGGATAATCCATCCCCAGTCTGAACCGAATCCACCACCGAATCCGTTTCCACCACCATACATAGGTCCGACAGGCATCACCATGCCACTTTCATCTGTTAAACTCATTGTTTCTACCTCCTAATTATTTGTGGTTAGCCATTATCACTATTGATAACGGGTTTATATAAAGCGTTTGCGCATAGCTTTCTAATTACGCTTAAAAGGATTGCTATTAAACAAGCTGTTCATTTGATCTATCTGAGATTGATTAACGCGACCACTATCCAACAGGTACTTCATAGCGTCCTGAGGACTATTAAGGTGTTCCTGAGGAATACCCATACGTTGTAACATCTGTTGAGGGTTCTGCATTTGTTTTGCGAATTGCATAATGTTCTGAATATTAAACATGGTAAATCTCCTTATTTCATCCAAAAATAGAGTACAGATTCGTCGCCGGACCGCCATGTATCATAAAAATTTCCGTCAATGACAGTAACGACGTGGTTTCCTGTGCCTAAAACATAAGTGCCGACAGGATTATCACGGGCGAACTCACGAACGGTATAGCAATCAATACACGGCAGATTTTCCTTGTAAAAGCCGTTCATTCTGAGGACAGCCGATATAACGTCGTTGTCGTTCATGATTGTACCCATCTGTTTTGACATATCAGCCAACATATCGTGCGCTTCATCCCAACTTACGCCGAGTGCTTTTGACACGGCACGGACAGAGCAATCGCCGACACTACGTCTATTCAACGGGTTATTATTAAAATATCTGTATCCCATAGTCGTTTCCTCCATGCCTTAATTACAACAAAAAAAGAGGACTCCCACAATAAAGTGAAAGTCCTCAAAAAGTATGGATTAAGTATGGTTAGAGATTTTAATCAAACACTCTTGCACAATTTCTTTAATCCTAACAGTTGACAGGTGATACTTTTCAGCAATTTCCTCATAAGTACAACCATCAACCTTATCATATAAAATTTTCTTGTTCCGAGCGTTCCACACATACTCAGCAATCAGATGTTCTAATTCTGATCGCGGTATATTCAGTTCGCTCATTTTCATAGGCTTATCTCCTATTTCTTTACGGCTTTAGCGCTCTCCAAACTGACAGGTCCGAACTGACCGTCAGCTTCAATCTTGACTTTTTTCTGAAATGACTTAACAGCCTTTTCGGTCAGCTTTCCGAAGTCACCGTCCACATCCAAACCATAGTCGCCGTACCAATTAAGGAACTTCTGTAAGTTCTTAACTTGCGCACCCTTGCTACCCTTTTTGAGAATAGGCGGTACTTTAGGGAACGTGCCACTATAACCCGCCTTTTTAGGTTTAGCGGGTGTTGGTTTCGGTGCGGGTGTAGGTGTCGGCTGAACATCTGTCGCAAGTGAATAGTCAGGACGACCATATCCGGCAATCCTGTAATAACCGATCGCATATTTCTTGCGGTAAACACCACCACCGTTAGCAACTACGCCCGATTGAGGTGATGTGTTGCCCTCAATTGTGTAAATGCTGTTGCCGTCGTATTTGTACACAAGACCAACATGACCGTACTGTTTGTTGCCGTCGTAGAAAAATACTAAGTCGCCGACTTTCGGAATCTTGTACCATCTGTTCATGTTCTTGAAATACTGAACGGCTGTCGGGCAATAAGCCGTCCAACCACCGAGCATTTTCTTAGCGATGTCAAGACCGTATGCCGTAGCGAACGACCACATTTGGAAGGTTTCACACCAACTAAAGCCGTCAGCAAACGGCGAACCAACCCACTTGTTCATATCACGACCGAACTTCGTGAAATTGTTATATCCCGCATTAGCGGTTTTGTCGTCAAGGTCTTTTGCTGATTTCTTTTCAAGATAACCGATTTCAGCTTCTTCGACCTTGATTACCTTATCAATATTGCTCATAGGGATTCACCTCCGTAAAATTAAGAATATTTGCCCGCAACGTACTTGCAAGTTACTCCTTGCGTGTTTGAAGCGTTACTCATGAATTTGAAGCCTGTACTTGTAATTGATTGGATACCTGTTTCGCCATCTGCCCTTCCGAGTTCTGGAAAATAAACAGACCATTCAATCGGATAAAGGTTCCAACATGAGTATTGATTGCCCCACGATGCTTCACGCCACCAATAAGCAACCGTGTCCTGTCCATTAAATGGTAAGGTGACTATTACGAAGTCAGGCTGAAAACCGCAATTAACTGTAACGGTTCCATATTGTGAGGTTGCACTTGTGAACGTGCCTGATACAACATTTGCGGGTACATTAACTGTTACGCTTGAATATCCATCAAGACTATCTGATGAAGCGTTATAAGTACCATTTGATGATATTGCTTTTGTGCCAACATTTGGCGAAACGCTGACAACTACTTTCGAGTAACCATCCGCACTATCCGAAGAAGCATTGTAAGTGCCGTTTGCGGAAATGTTTTTGGTGATTAAGGTTGCGGGTGTTGAACCACCGCTACTTCCCGTGCATCTGAAATAACTCATAACATCACCCTCACTTTCACTTTAGTTGCGCTACCTCTTGCCGTAAATGTCATTGTCATGCTACCGTTTGAAACCGTAACGGCTGTTGGACTCACACCGTATGTATCGGTGAAAATATCGTATGTTGCATCTGTTGTGATTGCAGAATCTGTAATGGTAAGTGAAGTTGCATTTGCCGAAAGTGTAGCTGTTATATCCTTGTAGAGCAACTTTTTGATTATGATGTCTGTATCCTTGACATAGATGCAAGTCTTAACCTCACCCGTATCCGCAAACACATTATTCTGCGCAAGAATGGAGTTAACTTGAGTAGGAGTGAGGGAGTAGGTGGAGTAGTCACCGCTTATCATCTGTACCTCTGCGCCTGTTGTGGGAGTGCCACCGCTTGAGTAGGCATCCCTATCAGAAATCCATTCACCATTAAGAGTTTCACCATTGTAAGAGTCATAATGAGGATATACCTTAAGGATACCATTTGTGACATCCAATTCGCCTTTATATACTGTGAGTGGATTTGTGCCATCGGTGAACTCGATGGTGGCAGTGGTATAGGTATTATCATATGGTGCAAATACAAATCCCGAATCAACAAGAGTCTGCGAGGATAAGTCCTTATCAGTATTACTATATGCTCTGAATGTAACTCTGATATATCTTGCGCTTGAATTACTGATATTGACTTCCTTAGTGCGCTCACCACTAAATGCAGTATCACCATTATCTATTCTGTTGCCTAAATAAGTCTTTGAAGAATCAAAATAAGCATAATTGATAAATGCCAAATCCTTAGTGCCTAAATGGTCTACACTCATCATGTAGTTTGTATTAGGGGTTATTGCGATATAATCTGATGTGATACGCACGTTAGTATTCTGAAAAGAACCACTAACATACTGACCTCTATCAATAGGCGAGTTTTTATCAAACAGATTGTCGCATACTGTCACATTACACTCATCCCATCCGCTTATAGGTCTTACATTACTCGGACTTGGTTCTCCCGAACCACTCTGAACAGGCTCGATTCCTACGATTAGGCTCTTTAATGGTAGTTCCGAACCGTCATCGAACGACGCTATGGTTCCACTTGCTGTGCCTGTAACTTCTGTTGCTGACGCAAGGTCGTTTATTGCACCCGTGATGACTTTGTTCTGCACCGGATTTTCGCTCGACGTCGAAAGTTCATCATCCACGGGTATAATCTTTGCGCCAAACTCTGACGCCCGTATCTTTCGTGTTCCCGCCGTATCATCGTCAGCACTTTCGGGTGTCGTGTTGTTGTCCATCAATATAAAGTCGTTGTCCTGTATGGTGTCTGTGGCTAATTCCTCAATTATCCTTTTCCCCATCAGCACTCACCTCACTTTCTTTAATCTTCATGGCTTGCTGATACTGTATCTCAGCTTGCCGTGTTAATTCGCTGTTTATTTGCTGAATCTTGTCACTCATGATCGTGGCGGGGATAGTCGCTGAATATTTGTTGACTATCCCGACCATGTCATCCATGAACGACTTGATCTCAAGTATTATTGTTCCGTCCATGTTTCGCTCCTTTATCCGTGGTAACAAATTATGTAGTTGAAACGATAGTTGCCCGCCGACGTTGTTCCGTCAAAATCAACCCACCAACCGCTTGAACTTCCGTTGTTCCAATGATATGTCGCAACAATGTTTTTACTTTGCGCACTTCGGTCGCCGTTACTTACAAAAACGGTTGTGTTTGATGCGTCTGAACTCGATTTGCCTAAAATCTGTGCAACCTGTGAATCCGTAAATAGCATATAGCTTGTTTGTGCGGGTAAGTTCTGTCTGACTACCGTTCCACATTTGGTTAGACATCCAATAGCATTGTTTATGCTATAAAATCCTGTGTCGCCCCAACCTGTACTACTACTTGCCAATTTGCCAATATCTAATGTAGCTATGCTATCTTGCGTGACTTTAAAATCTGTCACCCAACCCGAACTACCCATTGTCGAAAGCGATATTTCGTCGTAATCAATTTTGACTCTGTGTTGTCCTCTGCCGTTTCCTTTGTTGCCTTCTAATATCATGACGCAATCATCGGCATACATAACAAAATGACTATAAATATTTGAACTTGGACCTAACGGTTGTGTTCCGACCAACTTATCTAAGGAATTGCTCGATATAACAAACCCGCCTATGTCACCGCTTTCCGCGTGCATAGAACCCGCATTTGATACCGTGAATAGTCCACTTCCTAAGTCGATTGAACCGCCGTCTATGGCTAAATCATGGCACGTTACAACACCCGTTCTTGTTACGCTGAAATTCGGTGAGGTTATGGTTATTCCCGCATCCGCATTTAAGTCGATGTTTGCACCCGACAGATTGATGTTATCTGCCGTCACCTGGAATAGACTTGTTTCTGTTGACGGGTCAACACCTAACTCAACTTCAACAACTTTTCCCGCACCATTTACGGACAACACGGTACGATTGTTAAGCATTTCAAACGAGTTTGTGTATCTGTCTTTTGTTTTTTCGCTAATTTCAAGTGAATACTTGAACCCGCCCGTTTCAAACCGTTTTTTAGAAATCCTTAATATATATGCCGTACCTTGCTGTGGTTGAAATGCTGAATCTTTCGTTAAATAACCGTCGCCCTCATGCCATACAGGGAAAATATATCCTGTTCTTGACGCATTGATGTCGCTTAGTTTAGGAAGTTTTAGCCGTATAAAATAAGTGCCGTTTTTAGTCGTATCCCATACATGATTAAAAGTTACTTTAAATGCTGCACCTTCGTTTTCTTCGGGAACAAAGTCGCTGAACGAATCATCATCTGTAAGGTTTATCTCAACAATCTGTGCTTTTGACATTTCGTTTGACGAGCATACATGAGGTGTACCGCCCGACCATCCGTTGCTTTCTGTTCCTTTAAACATCGTGGTTGATATACCCGATGCACCCGTCTTGTTATGCCATAACACATATTTATTCACATATTCTGAAGCGTCAGGAAAATAGTTTGCCGGACTCAACCCCGTATCCGAATGTAGCGTGCTTATTACTTCTGCAAGTTTGGATTCACTCTCATATGCAACTACTCGTCCATAATATTCAGAATCCGATAATGCCGATGTCTTGCACGGGTATGCAAAAACTTCATCCAGACCGCTAACAGCTAACTCGATTTCATCCGATGTTTGCGTAATGCGTGTATTTGTCTGCTCAAACGCATCCTCGACCTCAGACTCAAATCGCTCAACGTCAATCGTCAGCTTATGGATTTTACCCATCGTTCTGTTGACTTGACTCTGTAAGCTGTTGACTTCGCTGCCACGATCTTTTTTGCCTGTTGCCGAAAGCGAATCCATCATGCCTTGTATTCCTGTCAGAACTCTCGACTTGACTATTGAGTTAATTGTGAACGGCTGATAACCTTGTTCGGCATCGTATTTTTTCGTGTTAATCACGATGTTAGTTCCAATCGGCAGACAAGGGTTTCCATATGTCGAAATCGTGTATGGACGATAGCTGAATGTTGAAATTGCATTAAGGATGTTTGTCAGCGCCGTGGTTAATGTCGTTTCGCCCTCGTCACCATAAACAAGCGGATTGTTTTCGATGATTAGCGGGTTAACACTTGTTCCGACGCTCGTTCCAACATCACTTGCTTCTGACCTTGCAACAACACCCGTAATCACATCTGTCGTATAGTCCTCATAAGTGCCTGTACCGTCTTTATAGAATCCTAACGTCACGGTGTCGCTTGTCGGCAAGCTGATATACTCAAACTCGCCCTCACGGTTTATGTGACCGAAACACGCATTAAGTTCGCATATGGCTTCGATGATTGTTTTTCCCGCAAGGTTATCGGATACAAAACCGCCCTGTGTGATGTATGAATCATTTATAAGTGTCGTTGTGACCTGTGTAATGCCTAATTCCTCAAAGAACGAATCACGCAAATCCTTAATAGTCATCGGAAACGTCAGACCGCTAAACCACTCTGTCACGTCAGCATTGAGGATGTCATACATAGCGTCGTAACACACAAGGTCACGCCACATCCTGTCGTTTGACGGCTTGTCGGAAAATACCTTGAATATTCCGTATGGAATTTCGGTATCCGTACCCGAACGATTTGCAACGACTATGTTCTCACCCTCATGGTCTACAATCTCGTTGTTGTCGCTGTCTATGAGGTTGACATATGATTGCGATATTTTCTGAGTGACCGTTAACGTCTTGCCCTCAAAAGAACCGCTATTGACGATACGAACCTTAAAGCAACTTGACTCGCAAGCGCCAAACATAAGTTGCTCGTCGCTACATAGCGATTCCTCTAAAGACATCTGCTCAGAACATATCTGTTCGTTAGTTATCGTGATGTCTGTCTGACCTGTTTCGCTAAATACTAATTCCATCTGCACGGGTTCGGGATGCTGATAATACTGATTGCTTTCACTTAATGTCACGTCACGTCACCCCCTTAGTATTCAATAAACGCAAGTCTGACAGGCTCATATATTTCCTTGTTCATGTGCGTATATTCCATCGTACCTGGCATATAAAAAGAACCCGTCTTGTAGGAATCGGATTCTTCGTCGTAATATTTTAATGGCACATCCCTGTTCAGCACGTTTGTCATGTTAGCCTTGATGTTATCCCATAAAGTTCTGAACTGTGCGTTTGTCAGATATGTGGTTTCGACCTCAACCTTATGCGCCGTATGTGGTAACACATTCCTGTGTAAATACCCGTTAGCGTCACGGTACGAATCAAGGTCTTGCACATTTGACGATGACTTGTATGTACTCGCCTTAAGGAAATCAAGGGGAATCTTGTAATCCCCTACTTTTATGAAATAGTTGCTAAAAGCCATAGGTCAAAATCCCCCTTTCTTAAAATACAAACGGACTATTGCCCGTCCTGTTGTTATAATTCTGTGCTTCGGAACGTGTTGCGTTAAACACATCCCTACTACTTATCGTTACATCTTTGTTTGCGATCACCTGAAGCAATCTGTTCTGTTCAGCAAGTAATCTGTTCTGTTCCATGATTGCATCGTAATTTCTGCTCTCAGAACCGTTATACTCGTAGTTCGATGTCGCAATACCGCTACTTATCGTTGCTGATGTCGGCATCTGCGGATTATAACGATACTTACTCACGTTTGCCATGCCGTCGAGCATTACGCCCGCAATCTTATTGATTGCTCCGAGGTTGTTTTCCAATGGCAATATTGCTTCTGCTCCGGCTTCACCAAAGATTACGTTTGTCGGCTTATTTGCATAAGCACCTTTTGCCGCAAATGTAGGAACTTTGTTTATGCTTACACCTGGAATTTTATTGATGGTATCAATTGCTCTATTGATTCCATTTGCCACACCGTTCCATGCCTTTTTAATAAAAGCTGAGAACGAATCATTAAAGGTTGCTGATATACTCAGCGCTTTACCTTTAACGGAATCCCATATGGATTTAACCTTTTCCAATCCTTTTAACAGACCGCCCTTAAGGTTAGCTGTCATGGATAATGTCTTACCGCTAATCTTGGAAACGGCATTTCTTATGTTGGTAACAACCTTTGAAACACCATCGGATAACGAAGCCTTAAGATTGATCTTTTTGAACTTCTCTTTGAGGTTCTTTAGTTTTTCCTTAATCTTGTCAATCTTTTCGGTGACATTACCCTTAATTGAAGCAGCAATCTCAGCGCCTTTTTCACGCCAACTCTTTATTGTATCTACAATGCTTTGGAATTTTTCTGATACCTTTGCACCGATGTTTATTACAAATTCTTTTCCAAAGTTTATGGCGGTTTTGATCGGGTTAACCAAATGTTCTGTCACCCAATCTTTTATGCCTGTTACCGCGTCCGTGATGCCTTTCTTTATATTGTTGACAATATCCTTGCCTATTGAAATCCATCCGGCAACTTCATCAAACAATGGTGTGAAATAATCTTCCATCATATCGCACCATGCTTCTTTTATGCCCGCCCAATCAATACCGTCGCCATCAGGACTCATTATGGTTTCGACAAACTCAGACCATGAAAAGTTTTCGTAATATGATGCAAGTTCTTCATCAAAGGTTTCTGCGATATTGCCGAACACCCATTTTGCACCTTCAAAGACAATCGTAAACTCAGCAATTGCAAGTGCAGCCTTAGCAATCGTAATAGGATTAGCCGCAAGGTACGATGTCATAGCTGTGCCTAACTTAGCCGATAATCCTGTAAGATTAGCCGCCGCAAACAAACCCGCAAGCGCGAGTCCAATTTTGGTTTGTGCATCGGCATTATTCCATAATCCCTCGATACAACTTGCAATTGCACCGATTAACGCTTTGCCGAATGTCAGTAGCTTTGCAGCTATGTCAGCTATTTGCAACCCATTGAGGAAATCAGCAATCTTTTCGCCTATCTGCTCAAAGTCTGTGTTTTCAAGTAAAGCAATTCCCGCATCGAGAATACCCGCTACCCATGTATGAACGGTATCACCGTATAACGTAAAATCACCTTTACCAAAAAATTTATTGATTCCTTCGGCTATTGAATTTCCAAATTCTGTCCACTCAAAAGTAGTTCCGAAACTATTGAGGAAACTGAAAGCTGTGTTAAGTGCGCCCGCAATCGTTTCGCCTGTTGCACCAAACAACTCTGGACTAATCAGACCGTTAAGGAACTCAGCAAGTCCCTCACCGAATCCCGACGCTTTTGAGTACACTTCGTCCCACGGGATATTCTCCATAGCGTTTGTCAGCTTTTCGCTTATGGCTTCGCCAACACCTCGCCAATCACCGTTCTTAATCTTTTCGGCAAGTTCTTTTCCGAAATCGCCTAACGCATTGTCAATGGATTCCTCAACATAGGTTACTTGGCTTGCGTCACCCGCCGCACCACCGCCACCGCCACCACCTGACGGATTGTTCGATGTGAGGTTGTTCAGTTCATCAAAACCTTGTAACTGTTTGTTAAGTTCTTTCTGCGCCCTTGCTGCACCGCCTGTTGCATCAGCAAGGTTGTTAGCATTTATGACCGCCTTACTGTATGTACTCTTGCCTGTCAGCTTTGCAAAGAACGCCGATAAAGCATTTGCCGCCGCAACAAGATAATTTATTAAGGTTTGTAAAGCGGGTGCGATCGCATTGAATATAGGTTCAAATGCCGCACCAAACTGATACTTAAGTAAGGTAAGTGAATTTTTGAGTGCTTCGACATTTGCCCTTGTGGTTTCCCAAAATGCGCCACTTTTCTGTAACTCACCAAACGACTCTACGATAGCCTTACGAAGTCGTCTGAAAAGTACATATAGCGACCTTATTCCGAATCCATATTTCAGGATTGTCATAAAGCCACGTTTAAAGCTACCATGCGCACCATTTGAACTGTGGTGTAAACTCAGCATATGTTTTGCCGCCTTTTTAACGGCATCACCGAGTTTCTTAAGCACGTTTACGGCACCTGTACCTATGGCACTCATGATTTTCTTGCCCGCTTCTGCGGCACGTTCTTTTAATGACAGGAAACCTTCGGATGCACCGCCGACCTCACCTTGCATTTCTGTGAGTCCCGCTTGCACACCCGCAAGTTCCTCACGCCATGCCTGAAACTTTGCCGTGTCTACGTTGCCACCCTTCATCATGTCATCGACCTGTCTTAGCTTTTCGCCGAGAACGTCAATGTCACTCTGTAAGTGGATGGCTTTACGGTCAAATGTCGTCATGGATGAACTGTCGCCACTCATAGCCGCGTTCTTATAGCTTTCAAGTCCGGCATATGCCTGTTTGATTCTGTCAAGTGACCTAACGACTTGTTTTTCCTCTTTAGTCATGCCCCTTGAATCAATGCTTATTCCTCTTGAAGCCTTCTGAATCTCTTGCATTTTCGACAAATCAAAAGAGTTAAGCATACTCTTAAGGTTCTTAAGCTGATTTTCGAGATTCTTTAGAGCATCCGAGGAACCTTTCGCCGTGGCGTCTATTTCCACTTGGACTCTATCTATTATTGTGTCAGCCATTCAATTTTTACCCCCCTTTCTCTGAATATTTCTTCGCAATACCTTTAGTCCATCCCATGAACTTAGCTATTGCCTTTTGTCTTTCTATCTCTTTTTCTTCTTCCGTTAACTCGAAAATCTGTATAGGCTTTGAAAGATATTCCGACTTTGCTTTTTTGCCGTTTAGACAATGGTCTACGGCTACCGTCATGGCACTTAGGAAGTAGTTTCCGACATACGCATATGTCAAATCGTTATTGCGTTTCTCTGTTTCTCGCCATGCTTTCTCGTAAACCTTAATTATTCGAGGGTTTGAACGCCAAAACTGTTCTTCCGTCATGCCGTATCTCAGACACGTCGGAAGGTACTGTTCCATCAGCCTTACTCTGATACTTCCTCGCCGTTCTTCTCTGTATCCTTCTTCTGAGAATCCGTCTTGCTGTTCCTGTCGAGGGAGCGAAAAAAATCAGAATCCTCTGCCTTTTCAGAGAATACCTCGATTAAGTCATTGATACCGCCGTTTTTGATCGAGTGCTGATTTATCTCGTCACCCGCTTTTGCAACGTCAACACCCATGCAATATGCGATGTAGACCCTTACTGTTGACAGCATCTTCTTGTCGATTTCCGTGACATCAATTCCGTTGTCACCTAAGTCACACAGGAAATTAAAGTCAAGTTCCTTTGCCTGATACACTTTGCCGTTAATCGTTATTCTTTCTGTTCCTTTACTCATTTATTTGCCCTCCGTTAAATAAAAAAATAAAGGCGCAACAATCAATGTGACTATTGCGCCGTTTGGTGTGAAAATTTATTTTTTCTGTTATTGTTTATGCACTTGCGCTGTCCGTAGGATTTACGGCTGTTTCCCATACAGGTGCGCCGATAGGAAGTACGTTAACTGTTACGTCAAGTACCGCATCAACCTCTGCTGCGGGCATACCGATTCTCGCCGGATCAACAGGCATAAAGAATGAATCTGAAAGTCCAGGAACGTAAAATACGAACCATGTTCTCTTAGATGTTGACTTGTTAGCATCATCTGTATCACAGATTGTTTCCCAAAGTGTGAAAAACTCCTGTGACATACCGAAAGTAATTCCGAGCGCACCGCCCATGTCCTTAAGACCTTCCATATACCTTTTCCACTCAGTATCATTGAGTGAGGTAATGTCAAGGGCGTTAGGTGTAGGGTTCATGTCAGGAATTGACTTCGGGTTAGGAAGGTTTGTATAGCCAGCCGTAGGACGAGTGCCACTTGTGGACTCGAAAGCATATCCTACACGGATTCCGGCTGTGCTTAAGTCAATTGCTACTGCCATTTATATTTCCTCCTTGTTTGATTAAAAAGTATCCCCGTTAGCGATTACACGTCGCATACGGATGATATATCTATGAAGGTTATTTACTTTGTTGTAAGTAGGTCCTGAAACCAAACTGTACCTAAGTGACTTCATAGCGTTTATGCAAGCTGTCGCAACTTTGAGTGAGTCCGACTTACTTGCGTTTGTTGAAACCTCTATCTGAAACGTATCTCTCAGCGCATTGATGTGAGTATTTTCAAGGTCGTTGCCGATTTCCGTAGGCTCTAACTCATGAACATATACGTTTGGAAATGACGGGGTTTTGTCATCAAGTTCCGTAGTAAAGGACATATTCGGGTACGCATTGTTTGTTAAGCGCGGAACCCTTATTTTCAGTTGTGTTGTAACGATTGACTCTAACTGTAATAAATCCATAACTTAACTCCTGAATACCGCTTTAGCCTTTTCTATGGCTTGATTCCTCATTGTTTCCGAAGCATAATAAATAGGCATTGACGCCTGTGTACCGATTGAACGTACAGGTTTGTCGTTGCCTTCTTCTCTGTAATACCAATAACCTGGATTTATGGCTTTGTTAGGCGGGTGTTTACTTGGATATGTGCCAACACCGTAGCCGTACTGTTCTGCATACGGATGTGTCATACCCGTGTTATAAGCAATACCCGAACCAAACTCGATAAACAGGGCGTCCTTACCCATAAGAGTAATGATCGCTGTGATGCGGTCCCCGTAATCTTGTATCGGTTCAACTGTGATAATGCCTTCAACACTATCGCCTATGGTTGAATTGAGTCTGTTTTCTGCTTCGATTTTTCCCGTTTCCAACAAGGCATTTAAAAAATCCCTCAACTTATCGTTAAGAGATTCCCTATAATCCTGTATTTCACGAATTGCATTGTCTATCGACGAATCGTTCAGTTCGACTTTGATTTTCATTTACATCAACTCACTTTATACGGACGGCGGGGTTGTTCCCTCGTCACCCTCAACACGTTTCTTAAGGATAAATCTTTCCTCGTTGATTGATGTTTTGATTGCTACTACTCTGTATTCCGCAGACTCAGGTATCGCGTGACCGCTTTCATCGACCTGTGGATAGTTCTTATGCCATATAAGTGTACGTTCATTAAAGGGCAACTCGCCCTTGTTTGCACTTATGACAGCACTATAATCACCATCATTTAAGCCGTATTCCGCAATTCGCGTTTCGCCTGAATTGAAACTGATATTCGCATAGAAATAACGCGGGGCATCGTAATATTCCTTAGACTCGATTACTACGGGATAATCAACCCCATCGACCTGTGTATATATTATGTTGCCGTCCTCGTCCCTTGCGTATATGTCCTCAGTATCACTTCCGAGTGGATAACCGCCGGATACAATGTAGTTTTCATCATTATCAATCAGCTTGTTACCGTTAGAATCCTGAATGATACTGTCAAGCGGGGCAGAATAATACATTTTCTGTTTGTTTCGCTTTAACTGTTTCATCCCTCAACCTCCGGCAATCCCGTCACAATTGATGTAAGGATAGACAGTATTCCCGCAAGTATGGATGCGCTTGCTACAAACAGCCAATTAACCTCAGATAATACAGTTGCACATCCAATAGTCGCTATGGCGGTCTGACAAACAGTTCTTATGGCTCTTATTCCGGCTTTTTTCAAAAAGTCCTTGTTAATTCCCATCGTCCCTATCCTCCTTTTGTCCTACTATTCCGTCCAATCTCTTATGTGCGGATTTTGTTGATTGCTCAACTATTACGACACGCTTATCAATCTCGTCAACACGTTTGCTCATGGTCGATAAATCCTGTTTGATGTCCTTGACATCACTCGATATATCATCCAACTTAATGTTGATCTTCGTATCACGCGCCGCTTTTTCCTCTATGTCTTTGACATCGTTACGCCGATTGCTTTTAAGTCCAAAATACACAGCAAAAGCAACCGACACGATTCCGACTAAAACTGATATTTCGATAGTCATGTTGATTGCTCCTTATCTTAAGTGTGTCGCCCACCACCAATTTTACACACACCCTTGCATTAAGGATGTCACGAAGGCACAACACCCTCAACACGCACATCTTCTATGTCTTAAAACATTTTGCAATATGGAATTACACCATTGAAGCACTTTGCACGCTCAAAATATGAACGGCTCGTCCCGTTCTCACTATGACTTTCTTCGCCCTCTGCTCCGAGTTTGGTGTAATCATACTTTGCAAGGTCTTTGACATTCGATATGTATTTCTGCATATCAGCTTCAATTGAAGCGGCACTCATACCACTTGGATATTTCCGTGCCGCCTTAATCTCTGCTATTGCATCGTTGAGGATTTCCGTTAATATGGCTATATCCTTTTCCTCCGTAACTTCCAATGTGATTTTTAGTGACTCTAAAATTTCATTGAATGTTGTTGTGTCCATATTATGTCCTCACTTATATCGTTGCTTATGCTGACGGTGAATCGCCGATTGTACCAACTACAACACCGTAAAGGTTCTCAGCGAAGATCTTGATGCCGGATACTACGGAATCATTTACTGTATCTCTGTCATAATCAGGATACTCATGTATTCCGATAAGTCCTGTCTGATCGGTTGTGAACTGGAATCCTTCTGTGATGTCTGCTGTTGCAGCGTTTACATAGTAAAGTACAATGTTGTCCTTTACTGTTGCGTAAATCTTGCCCTTAGGAACATCGCTGTTAAGGAAACAATCACCGAGTCCGAGGAAGTTTTCAAGGTATGTCATACCGAAAAGTGTAGCAAGATTAGCGGGTGTTGAACCGAGATAACCGGCTACATCAAGAGGGTTCATGAAGAATACAGGCTGTGCGTCTGTGTCCTCGAAGATAACCTGAAGCTGTCCCCATGCGTTAGCAAGGGTATCCTGGAATCCATCACCTGTTGCGGTTCTTGTTCCTGTTGCAAGGAATGTGAAGAAATCACTTCTGATTGCTCTCTGAATCTGCTTAAGCATCTTGTTAGTAGTTGCTGTTACAGCCTGATCGTATCCCTTGTCATTGATAGCTTCGATTGGTGTAGACTTTCTCCACTTTTTAAGTGTGATCTCGCCGATTGCCTCCCATGTGGTAGCATACTCTGAAAGCGGAATGATCTCGCCCTCAGGAACGGCACCATTTTCAAGTGTTCCGGTCACTTTCATAACCTTAAGTACGGAACCTGACTCTTTCTGAATCTTTCTCGTAATACCGAGCGCTTCAACAAGTTTGCGGATGTCGCCGTTGAATAACTCAACGAACTCTATCTCACGCACTCTGGCAAAATTAGCAGACTTACTAAGCCTTGCTTCGGCTTCATTAGTAACGTTAGTAGGCATATTGTTTTCCTCCTATAAAAAATTTTTATCTAAATAATTCAATGTTTTCCGCAATAGCCTTACGTCTTTCTTCGCCGTCCTTAATCGCCATAATCTGCTCTTTAGTCATTGAAGCGTAAACGCCTGTTTTGGCACGCGG
>Ga0310696_10000644_pt1 | contig 53256 bp, 39 predicted proteins | sample AusTroGonzalo_MG_4_FD_203885 | JGI IMG/M metagenome (GOLD analysis project Ga0310696, IMG submission 203885) | Bovine rumen microbial communities from tropical cattle in Woodstock, Queensland, Australia - Gonzalo_02 (v2) (version 2) | ecosystem: Host-associated > Mammals > Digestive system >...
CGAAAAGGCCCGGGAGTCCTCCGGCGTCATCCTCCGCAAGTTTCTCGAAGAACTGGTCAAAAAGCCCTACGCCAAGGTGATCTCGGGCGTTTTCATCTCCGGCGGGCACGACGGGCAGTTTTTCATTCCTTTCCGGGACTACGGCCCCGCGGCGACCCGGGCGTGGCGCAGGTTTCTCAAGGAGCGCTACGGAAATGACGACACCCTGCGCCGGGCGTGGCGCGATCCCGCGGCCGCCATCGCGACGGCCGCCGTCCCGCCCGAAACCGACGGCAATACTCTGCCGGGGAACTGGTACGATCCGGCGACCTCCCGGCGGCAGATGGATTTCAAGGAATTCGAAGAGCGGCAGATCTGGCTCAACTCCGGATATTACCTCGCCCTCTGCAAGGCGGCTTTCGGCCGGGAGATCCTGGGCTTTTCGTGGTGCTTCGGCGGGACGTGGAGCCAGAATTTCGACGCCCTCTACGGCTCGAAGGGCCATGATCTCTTCGCGGCCCAGCCCATGTACCACTACCGCCCTGCGGGGTACTCCGGCGGCCTGAACATGGTCGCGGATTCCAACGGGCTCCACGGCAAAATGGCCGTGTCCGAACTGGATCTCCGCAGCTGGCTCCGGGGCTCCGGCTACGCCGAGCTCTACGGCATGAAGATCGGGACCCCCCTGAACCAGCGGGAGATGCGCAGCGTCATGCTCAAGGAGTCCGGCCGGATGATCGCCGCGTATCAGGGACTCTGGTTCTACGACATGGGCAACGGGACCTTCCGCGCGCCGGAAACGGTCTCCCTCATGAAGACGGTCCGCGAGACCGCCGACCGGGTCTTCGAAAACGCCGGAAGCGACGATTTTACGCCCGACACGGTCTGGGTGACGTTTCAAAACGGCCTGTTCGGCAGCGTCCCCCTGGGCGGGGGCAAGCGGGGCAACCACAGCGGCCTCATGACCGAGGAGATGATGTGGGCGCTACGCGGCTCCGGGGTCTTCCCCGCGACCATGCTGATGAGCGACCTGATGAAAGAGGGGCGGCACCGGCGTTTCCGGGTGTTCGTCCTCCTCAACCCCGTCCATCTCACGGATGAGGAAAAGACCTTCGTGCGCGAAAAGCTGCTCAAAGACGGCCGCACCGTCGTCTGGGTCGGCGGCACGGGCACGCCGGGAGGTTCCCGCGGGGCCGGGGACGGCGCCTCCCTCACCGGGATCGAAACGACGTTCGATCCGGCCCTTTCCGAGACCCTCGTCCTGCGGGAAAAGGCGGATCACCCCCTGCTGGCGGGCGTGCCGGAGACCCTGGGCGTCGCCGACGCCTACCGCCGCCGCTTCGAATTGGGCAAAGAGGATCCCTGGCACCACAGACTGCCCCGGTGGATCGTCACCGATAAGAAGGCCGTCACGCTGGCGCGGTACGCCTCGGGCGAAAGCGCGGTGGCGGTGCGCCGCCACAAGGATTTCACGGCCGTGTTCTGCGGCGTTCCGGGGGCTCTGGACCCGGTGCTCTTTTACAACATCGTCCGTGCGGCGGGGGGATATGCGGTCGCCCGTCCGGGCGTCGTCGCCGACATGAACGGCAATTTTCTTTCGCTGCACGCGCTGAAGGCGGGCAGATATCCCCTTTCGCTGCCGCCGGGCCGGACCCGGCTCGTCGACGCGGAAACGGGGAAGGAAGTGAAGGAGCATGCCATCGTCCTCGACGCCGGCGAGTCGCGGTGGTTCGAATTTGCAGAAAAAGTTCCGAATAAGGAAAGCCCGCTTTGAGAAAGACTTTCGAAGAAAAAACCGCCGCCGCCGCCGCCTGGCTGACCGGCCCGGCGCTGGTGACGGACGGCCGCCCGGTGGGCGGCCGGGGCCGGGCCATGGCTCTTCTTTCGTGGAACGGGGCCATCCGCGGGGAGTACCTGTCGACGACAGGCGCCTGGGACAGTTTCTGCCCCCTCTGGCACACGGGGCAGGCGGTCAAGGCCCTCGTCATGCTGGACAAACTCCCGGAGGCGGCGTTCTGCGCGGATTTCATCCTCGCCAATCAGCTCCGGGAGGGGGAGGACGCGGGACTTCTGCTCGCCTTCGAGGACGATCCCCGGCTGGTCAACACCTCCGCCGTCCTGGAGTCCCTCGACGGTCTCTTCCTGCTGTCGGAGAAGACGGGGAACGCCCGTTACGCCGACGCCGCCGTCGCCGCGCTGGACTGGACCGCCCGCAAGATGTGGAACGATGAGACGAAAAAATTCCGCGGCACCTACGACGTCGGGAACCGCCGTTGCTTCTTCACCCACGCGGCCTCGGTGGAGCGCCCGCTTCTGGACGACGGGGTGTTTCTCACCGGGTGGCGTCTCACGGGCCGGGAGGATTTCCGGCGGATCGCCGTCGAGACGGCGGAAATGCTCCTGAAGGAAGAGGGGCCCTCCGGCAACTGGGGGCGGTACATCCCCTGCGTTTCCTCCGAAGGGCTGATCCATCCCCGCCAGGCTTACTGGTGGGGACGCCCCATGCGGGCCGTTTACGAGGCCACGGGGGACAAAAGATTCCTCGACTGTTTCCGGCGGTCCGCCGAATGGTACCGCTCGGCGCTGCGGCTGGACGGCGGTCTCTTCCGCCACACGGGGCCGGGGTTCAACACTTACAGCTTCGGCCACTCGGCCAGCGGAAGCGCTTGCGCGGCGCTGGTATTGGCCGACTGCCGGGCCTTTTTCAAGGACGAGTCTCTCACGCCATCCATCGAAAAGGCGCTGGATTTCTGCCTTGCCATGCAGTTCGACTGCCCGGACCGTCCGGAGCTGGACGGCGCCGTCCTCGAAAAGATCCTGCCGCCCGACGGCAGCGACCGCATCCCCTGGCAGCTGCGGGACCTGGGGACGATCTTCTTCCTCCAGGCCGCGGCGGCGTGCCGCTCTAACCGGGAATGACGACGTCGAAGTGCAGGAACGCCCTGTCGCTTTCGTAATCGTTGCGGTAGAGCAGATCGCAGGTGTGCCCCTCCCCGTCCGAAAGAACGGCCTTGAAGAAGGAGTAGAAGGGTTCCCCGCCGTGGGTGGCATAAATCCCCAGATGATGCCGGCCCGGCGGCAGGAGCCCGTCGAGGGCGATCTTCTGCGATGACTCGCCCGTGTAGAGCGGTTTCCCCTCCGGCGTGAGGATCTCCGCCAGCTTGCGGAAGGAGCCGTCCTCCCCGAACGCCACCAGATAGGAGTTGTTGTCGTAGAGGTCGATCAGGAGGGAATCCTCGTAGCCGAAAGCCCCCGAGGGTGTGATCTCCGCCGAAAAATACACCTTGTTCCACCGCGGCGGCTCCCGGCGCAGCTGCTTCTGGGCCTCAACGCAGGCGAGATAGGCCAATCCCGAGGCGCAGGGCCTGTGGTAGGGCCTGCGGTAATCGGTGAAATCCGTCTCCTCCGGACCGAAGAAGAACCCCGCGCAGCCGTTTCCGGGCAGCGTGAGAATGAGCTTTTCCGACGTGTAAAGTTTTTCCTCTCCCGGCGATTCCTGACCGGGGGAAAGAAGCCGGCACGTTTTCCCCTCGGGGGAAAAGCCGCATTTCTCCCAGTCGGGCGTGACGTCGAAGGTCTTTTCCTCTTCCGAGAAGTTGGCGGCGATGCAGAGGGCGCGCCGCCCGTCGGCGCTGATCATCATATAGTGGCCGCAGAGGGGATCGGCGGGGAAGACGCCAGTCGTGTTGATGTCGCTGAAAACGGCCATGTCCCTTTCGTTCCTGAAGAGGCCCCACAGTTTCCACAGCGGCCGGAAGGCCCGGTCGTTGATGCCCGGCTCACCCGGGTGGGTCAGACTGGAGGAGGGGACTTGACACCCCAGCGCGCTGTGGGGGAACTGCCCCGCGGCGGCGAGGAACGGGATCATCTTTGCCGTGGAGTACTCGGGGAACGCGGCGGTCCACATGGTTCCGCAGCAGAGGGGGGCCATGCTGAAGTATTCATGCTGTTTGCGGCTGGCGACCAGCAGGCCCTTCTCGCCTTCGCCCGAAACGTAGCCGTCTGTCAGGGAGAGGCTCAGCCCGGAGAAGGCCGGCCCCGTGTGGGAAAACAGAAGACCGTCCTCCCCGACCCGGGCCCGCAGACGGCGGAAGAGGTCGTAATGGGCGCGGAACTGCACCCGGCCGTGGGGAAAGTTCTCGTCCGCGGCGACCACCCGGCAGGTGGGACTGCCGTAGTCGATGTACAGGCCGTCGAAATTTTTTTGCAAGTACCGGTCGAACCACGCGCAGGCGGTCTCGACGGCGGAGATCTCGTTGCCGCGGATGTAGACGGCGATCCGGATCCCCCTTGCCCGGGCGGCGGAAACCAGTTCTTCGAAGCGCCTTGTGTCGAAAGGCACGCCGTCGTTCTGGACGTCGGCGCGCCAGTTCTCGTGCATGACCAGCACGTCGCAGCCGGAGTCCTTCATGGCATCCAGCTCCTCCATGGAGGGGTAGTGCAGCGTGTTGTCCAGATAGTGGTACATGACGAAGGGCGGCAGGTGCCGTCTGCGGGGCGCCGTCCGGATGACCCAGCCCCAGGTGTTGCGGAACTGCATGCCCAGTTTCGGCTTGGCGCCGGGGGAAGTCTGAAAGTTCCAGGTGACGGCGGGGGAGCCGTTTTCCCAGTCAACGCGGGTCTCGTTCCTGTTGCGCTGCCCGTCGAGGGAGGCCCCGCCTTCGACGAAGAACTCGACGTAGATCGACTCTCCTCCCTCCCGGGTGCCGTTGAAGGAGACGACGGGGGCCGCTTCGGGGGAGCGTTTTGCCGCGCCCCGGGCCAGATAGCGCTCGGGCCCCGCCGCCTGGATCACCGCGCCGTCGACGCGTTCCTTGCGGTGCAGGAATGCCCAGCGGACGTCGTCGAAATGCCCGGCGTCGACTCCCAGCGTCAGCTTGAGATCGCCGAATGACTCTCCTTTGGCCGAGGCGACGAGGAGGAAGAGCGAACAGAACGCCGTTCCGTCCGAAAAGATGTCATAGCAGAAACACCCCTGAAGTTCCGGGACGATCTCCCCGTCGGAAGAAAAGAACTTGAGGTCGTTCAGGGTGATCCGGGTGCAGTCCTTTTCGGGGAAACTCACGTCCGCATCTCCCTCCCGGCGGGGAAAAAGCTCCCTCCCGGAGGCGTCCCGGAGACTGAAGCGGCTCCGCGCGCCGTCGACGACGAGTTCCTCCCCGCCGGAAAAATTCTTCACCCAGACCGCCTGCGGCAGAACGCCGCGTCCGCCGTCGAAAACGATTTTCAAATCTCCTGAAAAGATCACTTGCTGCGCCATTTTTTTTCTCCCTTCCCGCCGCCCGGCATATTCCGGGGAGGGCGGCTTTCTTTTGTCATCTAATATCGCCCCCGGGGAGAGATTTTGCAACAGAGGACGGGTGTATTTTTCGGTTTTTTTCCGGGATCTTTCTGCTTTTTTTGTTTGCAAGTGCGGTTTTGCCCGTGTATATTCCGGGAGATCGCGGAGAAATGTGATGAACCCCTTTCTGTTCCATTGGCAGTTGAGTCTGAGTCAGCCGCTGGCCGCTGAAGAGCAGACCGTCCCGGCCGGATTCGTCAATCCGGTGTTCGACATCCATGCCGCGGTCCATCTGGGCATCCTGCTGGGGGGAGACCTCTCGATGAAGCATCTGGTGTCCGAGGAGGGGATGCGCTTGAAGCCCCTGCCGCTGGAACTCTTCCTCACCTCCCCGTGGCAGCTGCACGGCAACGCCGTGAGCCGGAACGGGGCGAAACTGCTGCTTTTCACCTTTCTTCCCGAGGCCGTGATGAACTGCGTCCCGGGCGGGGAGCGGCAGAGCGTCCGCCGCCTGCTCTACACCCCGCCGAACTGGAACTGCACGCCGTTCCTGCTTCCGGAGATGAAAGCCGCTTCCCGGCAGCTCGCCGCCGAGCACGAAATGCTCAAAAAAAATTTCCCCGCCGCGGTCGCGGAGCGCAAGATCTGGCTGAAACTGGTGGATTTCCTCTGCGACGCCGCTGCCGCACAGCCCGAAAGCGGACAGAGGGAGGCGGGGGGCAAATTTGCCCGGATCGCGCCCGTCTTCGAAGCGCTGGCCTCCCGGCGGCAGGTCCCGCTCTCCCCCGCCCGGGCGGCGGAGATCTGCTGTCTCAGCGAAAGTTATTTCCACCACGTGTTCAAGGCGTGCATGGGGATCTCGTTTTCGCTCTACGAACTGTATTTCCGCCTCAACGGCGCCGCCGCCGACTTGGCCGCCGGAACGGAGATCAAGGAGATCGCCTCGGACTGGGGCTTCTGCGACACCAGTCACTTCAGCGGCGCCTTCAAGCGCCATTTCGGCATCCCCCCCTCGCAGTACAGAAAACAGAGATGAGAGATGAGAGATGAGATGGGGCCGGCGGGCTTCCGCCCGACCGGCCCATAGGACTTATAAGACTTATAAGACTTATTGCCCCCGGGCCCCGCAAACGGTGCCCGGCGGACGCCGGGGTGAGCCGCCTCAAACGGCGGCGAAGGCAACTTTTGGGGGAGTTCGTCATTCGCCCTTGATCTCGAGCAGAACGAACTCCCGGCGCGGCAGGTCGACCCCGATGATCCCCGCCGGAGAAACGGCAAGTTTTTTGCCGGTCTCGAAGTCGGAAACGGTGATATTTTTGTACTTGAGGCCAGAAACATCGACGGCGACCCGGCGCTTCCGATTGCCCATGTCGCACACCGCGACGACCGCGTGAACTCTGTCTTTGCGGCGGTAGACGGTGATGCGGGCGTCCCGGTCTTTCGTCGTCACGACTTTCGGCGCGCCCTCGTCCCAGAACGTGACGACTTCGACATCCTTCGTGCTGTAGCCGAATTGAAACAGTTTGCGCCACACGGTGTTGTATGCTTTCCCATGATGGGCGGCCCAGATGACGTTCGGCAGATCATAGGCAAACGTGTAACACATGAAACTTCGGGTTATGTGCTCCAGATCGTTCCCCGTGAGGCCGCAGAGGACCGCGGGGGCGCATCCCGTGTGGGTGCCCAGGGTCTCGGTCAGAATGTGTTCCTCGCTGAAACGCTCATGGAACTCCGTCGGCCCGTATCCGCGCTCCAGATCCAGCTGGAACGCCGCAAAACTCAGGTACGGCAGCGTGATGCCGTTGGTGATGTGAAGATCCACCATCGGTCTCCCGTCGAAAACGGTCTTCCCTGCGAGATACGCCGCGACGGCGGTGCGTTTGATGAGCTCGCGCCTGCCGAACCAGTCGCAGTAGGGCTGGACGCTTCCGTCCGGCAGTTCGTAGGCGGGGCCCGTGACGGGATCGAAGACCAGCATGGGCCCGCCGCAGTTGTCCCAGTAGATGCCGTCCAGACCGCAGTCGAGCAGTTTTTTGACATGGTGGAGCAGAAAATCGCAATGGGACGGCGAACTGTACATGCTGTATTCGTCGTAATCCGTCATATTGCGGTACTCGGCATGATGCCACTCGTCCTGGAACGTCCTGAAGGCTGGCCACGCATCCGAGCCGGAGGCGGGATTCATGTAGGGGTGAAGGATGTCGCCGTTCCGGGCAAAATCCCGGCCCCGTTCGAGATGGATGCGCAGGCGGCGGATCTCATCCAATTGCATGGAACCGCAGTTGCGTTTGATGAAGTCTTCGATATCCCCCCGTTCGACGGCGCTCTTTCCGCGGACGTCTTTGCCGAGCTTCCGCGCCATTTCGTAATCGTCGTTGATGGGGAAGGGGTCGCTGGGACGCCACGTGCCCCAGATGTAACTGCCGCTCAACGAAGCCATGAATTTCGCATGGGGAGCCGGTTTCCAGCGGCTGGTGTACTGCCGCCAGTTTTCCGGTCGGGGCTTGACGGGACTGGGCATGAACCCCATGACGATCTCGAAGGGCTTTTCCCTGACGGTCTTCTGATTGAAGAGGTGAACTTTGAGCGTCACCGCGCCGTCCTTGCGGACAAGTTCGGTGGAGACGGCGTCTTTCTTGAGATTCCAGTTTTTGTCCGACGGGGCGAACCAGGCGATGCCGCGGTACTGGCCGCCGAACCACAGATAGGGCCAGAAGGGGGTTTTGAGGCGGGGATTCTGCCGTTCCTCGAGATTGTTCCAGATCCGCCCCTCGCCGCCCTTGAGGAAACGGGACGGGTGGAAATGCGGGATCCCCTGCATGCCGTGCATCTGAGACGCTTCTTCCGCGCGGAGAGGGATCTCCAGCACCATGGAATTGGTCTCCCATTTTCCCTGCGGGGCAAAGTGCAGCGTCATTTTGCACATGCCGTCGTAGTCGAACTCCGAAACGGCTTTGACGGAGACATTTTTGCCTTCCAGCAAAGTTTCGGCGACGACCCTGTCCGGACTTTTTTCCGTGAAACGGAAGGATTTCTCTCCGAAATAGTCCTTTTTCCCGTCGACGACGAGACACGCCGGGGAAGCGAGGATGTTTTTGCCCTGCGCGTAAACCGCGTCGAAAAACCCGTCTTTCAGGCGGTATCCGGTCTGCAGCGCATGGATCTCCCGGTCTTCGATCCGCAGGGATTTGAAGGGCGGCACGATCACGCGGTCCATGCCGATCCTGTTGTTTTCCCACGGGAAATGCGCGGATTCGAAGGCGGCGCTTTTGACGGTCTTTTTGCCGTCTTTATGCGTCATTTCGGCTTCGATCGTGTATTTGCCGTCGGGCAGTCGGCCAATCTCCCAGAGGGCAAAAAAACCGTAGGGCTTTTTCTCCGCTTGAGAGGTCGAAACGATTTTTCCGCCGGAGTCGCGGATCGAGAACTTCACGCCCGTGACGTCGGCCGCCGCCTTGATCTGCGGATTGCCGTAACGTGCCTTCATCTTGCCGTAAGCGGGGTAGTGCGCGAATTCGAATTCGGCGGAAGTTACCTTCTTTTCCTTCCAGAGGGCCGCGGGAGGCGGCGTCCATGAGAAGGAGCGCTTGAAAAGCGTTTTCCCGGAAGAAACGTCGTTGATCTCGGCCTTGAGGTCATACGCATCGACGGAAGCGGCGGACTCGTCGTATCTCAGTCTGAAAACGTGACTTCCCCGCGGCGGGAGCTCCACGGTTTTGTTCAGGAAGCGCGGCGCCGCACCGCTGGTGATGTTGAGCACGCACTCGACCTTCCGGGCCGCATTGGTGTTGTTGAAAACAGGCAGTTCTATATCGTATCTGCATTTGGCGTACTCTTTGCCCAGCGTCGCCAGACCGCCCGACGGCATGGCGGGATCGAATATGAATTCCGCCATATTCTGGGGATAACAGAAAAGCTGCGTTTTCGTCAGCCCCGTGACTTCCACGGGGTTGTGATAAGTCCTGGCCAGCTGGAACCCCCATTTGCCGACGGCCGTTTTCCCGTTTGAAAAACCCAGCTGATCGAGCGGGATCGCGACCTCGATATCCCACACGCCGTCGTGCATTTTGCTCGCGATGCGGACCTGGGGGTCCCAGTCCAGCATCTTCGTATGGGTCACCGCCCCGTCCGCGATCTTGTAGCAGGTGCTGAAATATTTCCCTTTCGGGTTCAGGCCCAGCTGAAACACGTGATCGTTCTTCGGCGTGTGAAAAAGCAGTTCGGCCGTGTCGTCCTTGTAGATTTTTCTGCCGTTCTGCGCGATCTTGGAATCGAGTTTCATCCCCTTGGGCGGCAGTTGACTGCGGCAGGAGAAAAAGAGATTCTTCGCGGTGAAGCCGATCCGCCACACCCCCTGACGGTGGGAAAGGACTTCGCTGTTGTAGCGCTTGAATCCGAAAAGAGGGACACTTCCCCGCCATTCTTTTTCATCGACGACGCCGTCGATCAGCGGCGCTTTCGGCATGGCTCCCGCGCGCATGACGGTTCCGCTTCCGCCGAAAACGAGCAGGGGAAGCAGAAAGACGGCCGCCCCGACCGACGCCCTACTTTGCACCTTCGTCATTTTTGTTCTCTCCGCCAAGATTTTTCATGCCTTTTTCGTATATCTCTTTGATCTCGGCGTCGGAAAGTTTTTTGCCGTAAACGGTGAATTCGTCGAGGGCATAGGGCCATCTTTCGTAGCTCCAGCCGACGCCGAACCGTTTCTGATATCCGAGTTCCTCGTTGGACAGCGGCTTTTCAAGTTCGAAGGAGCGATAGGGGACGCCGTCGAGACTGACGAAGAGTTTGTTGCCGGACCACGCCGACGACAGGAGATGCCACCCGGAGCAGATGCGCCGGGATCCCGTCGTCACGGCGTAGGCTTTGGCATATTTCGGACGTTTTCTGCTGATGAGGAGAAACCCGATCTGGCGGCGGCACGGGCAGAGCTTCATCGGATCATTCAGGACGCCGACGGTGAGTATCCCTCTTTTGTCGTCGGCTCCGACACCCCAGAAGGGGATGGCGGGGCCCGGCGTGCCGTGTTCGCAGTCGATCTTGAACCACACGTTGACCGTTCCGGGATCGTCGAAATCGATATTGCCTTCGCGCATGAACCGGATCGCGGAACCGCCTTTGCCGCTGCGGATCCCCTTGCCGCGGACGCCGCCGACGAAGACCGGCTTGCCGCTGGGCGCGCCTTTTTCATCCCCTTCCGAAACGACGGCATTGCAGCTGTTTTCGAAGGGAACGTGGAATTTTACGGCATCCTCCAGCTCATCGCCCGAAACACGGCACAGAAGCACGGCGGAAGCCGCCATAAGAACGATCGTTTTTTTCATTTCGGCTACTCCGTGATCTTGTTGGAGACGTAGAACCCGTACCCGTTGATCCTTCTGGTCAGCACATTCTCATCCATGACTTCCGTATGGCCCTCGACGAAGCTCACCGACGCCCGTCCGCTGTGCCTCGCTTTGATGTTGGGCCATCCGTAAGCCGGCGCGATAAAGGGATTTCCCGAATTCCCGTCCATCCAGAACGGGACCTTCGTCGGCCATTTGATCGAATCGGGCTTGAAATAGTAGCGTCCCTGACCGGAGGCGAAGGTCGCCCCGTAGGGCAGACTTCTTTTCCACGGCGCATAGCGGCCCACGGAGCCGAGATAGCTGTTGACGCCGAAATCGCTGTCGACCATGTTCACCTGGTTGGTGTGCTTCTTTTCGGGACAGCGCATGATGCCGAGCCCCTGCTTGGTGGCGTCGCCGATGTTTCTTTCCTTGAAGGCTCCGAAATAACCCCGCTTGCCGCAATGCTGGAGATATTCGTGGATGACCTCCGCGCGGTTGCCGCCGAACTGCCAGCCGTCATTGTCGTCGATGTAGAAATTCACGCCCTGGGTCATCTGTTTCAAGTTGGAATTGCACTGCTGGAGTTTGGCTCTCGCCCGGGCCTGCTGCAGCGCGGGCAGCAGCATTGCGGCCAATATGGCGATGATGGCGATGACGACCAGCAGCTCGATCAAAGTGAAATCCGCCGCGTTTCTTTTTGAAGTTCTCTTCATTTTTCATCCTTTCCTTTGAGTTCCGGTCTCCCGTTTCGGCTTCCCGTTGTCTGTCTCTTTATGATCTCCAGAAACTTGTACTTGTTGTGCGTGTCGGGTTCGAGATAACTGCCTTCGGTCCACTCGTTCCAGGCGTTGATGAAAATGATCCGGTTTTCATCGTCGTATTTTCCGGTCATCCGCTTCAGGTCCGAGAAGAGTTTTTCGAAGGGCTCCTCCTCCGGTTCCATGACCGGCATGAAGGGGTAGGCGCCGAAACGGTAGGCGTCGGACTGCACCGTTCTGGGAGAGGAATCCCAGCCCGCTGTCACGACCGGATAGTACGGCACGGGCAGCGCATCGACCAGGTGCGCCGCAAAAGCGAGATACTCCCGGGCCGCTTCGGCGTACGCCACACGCGGGAATTTCTCCCGCCAGACCGGCGTGGCCCCCGCGCTGTTGTAGCTTGTGAAGCTGTCGAAGCCCACCCCCTCCGCCTCGAGAATGACAGCCGATTCGCAAAAGGGCCTGTTGTCCAGATTGTCGAAGGAAACGGCATTGATATGAACGCCCGGCAGACCGGCGTTGACGGCCTTTTGCCGCAGCAGCGCGAGCACTTTCGCCGTATTGGCCGTGCCGCCCATCTGGCTGATGAAACGCTTCACGGCATAGATCGAAAAATACGGTTTCCCGTTGACGGACCAGTAGGAGGGACTGGTGAAATAGCGCCCGATGATGTAATCCCATACCTCGCAGATGTTTTCGGGCGTGTTCGTCCACGGATACAGCACGGGGGCGTTCGTCGCGTTGGCGAAACTCACGGGGTGCTTGTCGTGCCAGTCGTGGTTGGCCCACATCAGCGCGAATTTGATCCTGTCACGGTTCGGAGCCAGGAGAAACCCCTCGTCGAGGGCGCGCTGGAGATAGGGACCGTCATACCAGTACCAGTCGAAGACGAAGGCGTCGATCCCGTGATCCGCGGCGGCGTCGATCTTCCGCGCCATGACGGCCGGATCGGCCTCGTCCTGATATCCCCACAGGGGGATCCGGGGCTGTCTGTGACCTTCGAAACGGGGCCGGGCGCACTTCATAAGTTCCCACTCCGTCCAGCCGCGGCCGTGGAACGCCTCGTTCCTTTCGTCGCGATGATAATTGGGGAAATAATAAGCCGCGATCTGCATCTTTCCGCAAAAAACTCCTTGTCTCTCAACGTGTGAGGGAATGTACCGCCGACGCCGTTTTTTTTCCATGAGGCGTTTGCAAAAAAACAGCACAATCCTGCAAACGGAGGATTTTTGCCTTGAAAAAAAGCCGAAACGGTGTATTTTTTTCGGCAGAACGGAGCGGCGCGGCATGAAAACCTTTTATCTGAAAAAGTTCACGGAGGGGCGGTCTCTGCCTCTCTCCGTGCGGAATTCTCCCCACGAGGAAAATACGGAGCCGCACACCCACGATTACGTCGAGATCGTTTTCATCCGCGCCGGTCACGCGGTCCATCATCTGCACGACAGGGAGGGGCGCGTCGTGCTCTCCAACTCCATCATCAAGGGGGATGTGTTCACCATATTGCCGGGCGAGATACACTCCTACACCAACAGCCGGATGTTCCGCAACTACAATCTGTGCGTCGGGAAACAGTTCATGGACGACATGGCCGAAGAACTGCAGACGCTGGCGTATTTCGACACCTTCTTTTCCCCGGACCGGGAGATCGGGATCAATCAGCTCCACCTGACGCCGCTGGATTTTCTGGCGGCGGAAAACATCATCAAGCGGCTGGTCCTTCTGCTGCACGGCGGTCAGGAGTCGAAAAGCAAAAAGATCGCCGTGAAGATCCTGCTGATGGAGCTTTTTCTGCAGATCTTCGACGGCGCCTTGAAAGGATGGAAGCAGAATCCCGCCCGGATCAGCGACAACCTCTTCATGTCCATAACGAAACTCGAGGCCCGTCCGCAGGACAAGGTGAATTTTTCGAAAATCGCCCGGGAGGTCGGCATGAGCCTTTCAAGTTTCGCCCACAAATTCAAGGAGACCGTCGGGGTCCCGCCCTCGGAATATCTGAATCTGCTGCGGCTTGAAAATGCGAAAAAGCAGTTGGAGGAGACGGATATGCCGCTTTTCGACATCGCCGCGGGCAACGGTTTCGGCAGCGACAATTATTTCATACGCCTGTTCAAAAAGCGCTACGGCATAACTCCCAAGCGCTACCGGACGCTCTGTTCGGAGCCCCCGGGCCCCGCGTGACCCGTCCGGCTCGGCGCGTCTCTTCAAAACACCCCGTTTTTCTTGAAAAAAGAGGGGGTCTCAGGGGGAGGAAAAAACTTCTTTTTCACGGAAAAAAGAAGTTTTTTCCTCCCCCTGACTCCCATTCCCCTTCTTTATTCAAAGAAGCGGACGGCGTTGCGGAAGAAGCGGACGCCTTCGCCTTCGGCGGGGAGGGGACCGTTTTGTTTGCGGGCGGTCCAGTCGGGAGCGTTGAAGGGGGAGAGGAAGGCTTCGGGGTGGGGCATGAGGCCGAAGACTCTGCCCGTGGTATCGCAGATGCCGGCGATGGCGTCGACGGAGCCGTTGGGGTTGGCGGGGAACGCTGTCGCGGGGGAGCCGTCGGCGTTGACGTACTTCACGGCGGCCAGGTGGCGTTTTTCGATCTCGGCGATGACGGTGTCATCGGCGACGAACTTGCCTTCGCCGTGGCGGAGGGGCAGGCGGACGAGGTCCATTCCCTTGGTGAAGACGCAGGGGGACTGGGGGTCGGCCTTGAGGGTGCACCAGTCGTCGCGGAAGACGCCGCTGTCGTTATGGGCGAGGGCGGCGGTCTGGGTGAAATAATCACCGTCGAGGGCGGGGACCATGCCGAGGCGGGTCAGGGTTTGGAATCCGTTGCAGATGCCGATGACGAGTTTGCCGTCGTCGACGAACTGCTGGAGCTGATCCCGCAGATGGAACTTCACGCGGTTGGCGAAGACGGTCCCGGAGCCGAGGTGGTCGCCGAAGGAGAATCCGCCGATGAAGCAGAGGAGGTGATAGGACTCCAGCTTCCGCTCTCCCGAGAGCAGATCGTTGAGGTGGACGAGTTCGGGTTCGGCGCCGGCGAGGGCGCACGCGGCGGCGGTCTCGCGTTCGCAGTTGAGACCGAAGCCTGTGATGACGAGGGCTTTGATTTTTCTGTTCATGGTATCACGTGTGATAATCGGCGTTGATTTTGACGTAGTCGTAGGAGACGTCGCTGCTCCAGACCCAGTAATCGAAATCTCCGTCGTGGAAGTCGCAGCGGATGGTGAATTCGGGTTTCTTCACGTGCTCGACAGCGACGGATTCGGGGGTCCCGGCGTCGCCGCCCCGGGTCATGACGGGGAGACCGTCGATGGAGATGTCGCACTTGTCGGGGTCGAAGGCGGCGCCGGAGTAGCCCAGCGCGGCGGCGATGCGGCCCCAGTTGGGGTCGTTGCCGAACCAGGCGGTCTTGCAGAGGAGCGAGTTGGCCACGGACTCGGCGGCGAGTTTCGCGTCTTCTTTGCTGCGGGCGTTGACGACTTCGATGGTGACGAGTTTGGTGGAGCCTTCGCCGTCCTTGACCATGCGCCGGGCGAGGTTCTTCATGACGGCCAGCAGGGCGTTCTCGAAAACTTCCGCTTCGGGAGTGCCTTTGCGGATGACGGCTCCGGAAACGCCGTTGGCCAGCAGAAGCACGGTATCGTTGGTGCTCATGTCGCCGTCGACGGTGATGCGGTTGAAGGAGTTCTGCGCATTTTTCTCCAGCATTTCGGCGAGGAGCGGAGACTCGACGCAGGCGTCGGTGGTGATGAAGCACAGCATGGTGGCGTGGAGTCCGGCCAGTCCGGGGTTGATCATGCCCGCGCCCTTGGTCATGGCGCCGATGGTGACGGGGACGCCGCCGATCTTCACGCGGACGGCGGCGGCCTTGGGCACGGTGTCGGTGGTCATGATGGCCCGGGCGGCGTCGTTGCCGCCGTCGGAGGAGAGGGCGGGCACGGCCAGGTCAAGGCCCCGTGAAATGATGTCCATGTTCATCTGGGTGCCGATCCGGCCGGTGGAGGCGACGGCCACGCTGTCGGGGGAGATCCCCAGCTTGGCGGCGGTCAGTTCCGCGGTCCTGCGGACGGCGTCGAGGCCCTGCTTGCCGGTGCAGGCGTTGGCGATGCCGCTGTTGACGGCGACGGCCTGAATATTATTGCCCTTCTTCAGGAGTTCCCGGCAGTACCGTACGGGGGCGGCGGCGAAAAGACACGTGGTGAAGACGCCCGCGGCCGCCGCGGGACGTTCGCTGAAAAGCAGCGCGAAATCCGGAGCGCCGCTGCGCTTGAAGCCCGCGACGACGCCGGAGGCCTTGAAGCCCGGGACGCTGGTGGGGCTGCCGTTTTCGATGAATTCAAAGAGATCGCTCATTCGATTTTTCCTCCCATCGTCGCTTTGACGTTGATGGCGATGCCGCCCCGGGGCCGGAACCGGCCCGTGACCTCGGCTTTGCGGGGATGGGCGGCCTCGACCACTGCGGAGAGCAGATGATTGACCGCCTCCTCGTGGAAGATGTTGGCGTTGCGGAAACTGTACAGATAGAGTTTCAAAGATTTGCTCTCGATGCACAGTTTGTCCGGGATATACCGGATGACGATGTGTCCGAAGTCCGGCTGGCCGGTGACGGGGCAGAGGGAGGTGTATTCGGGACAGTCGAATTCGATCACGTAATCGCGGTCGGCATAGAGATTGTCGAAGACCTCCAGGTGCGCTTCACCGGGGGACTGGGGATACTTCGTCGCGCGGGACGCCTGAAGAAGCGTCAGCTTGCCGAAACGTTCCCTGGGTGCGGTGTCCATAAAATTCGGGATCCTGTCAAAAAAGTTGGGGTTGCAAAGGGGGCCGGAGGCCCTGCGGCTTCCGGCTCACTCCCACTCGATGGTGCCCGGGGGCTTCTGGGTGATGTCGTAGACGACGCGGTTGACGCCGGGGACCTCATGGATGATGCGGTCGGACATCTTGAAAAGCAGTTCCCAGGGCAGCTGGACGACCTGAGCGGTCACGGCGTCCACGCTGTTGATGGAGCGGATGGCGATGACGTAGTCGTAACTGCGCAGACCGTTGCGGATGCCCGTGGTTTTGACGGGGACGAAGATGGCGAAGGTCTGCCAGGTGCGGTGATACCAGCCGGACTTGAGGAGCTCCTCCGTGACGATGGCGTCGGCCTCCCGCAGGATGGCCAGCGTCTCGCGCCGGATCTCGCCCACGTGGCGGACGCCGAGGGAGGGACCGGGGAAGGGGTGCCGGTCGATGAGTTCCGGCGGCAGGCCCAGCTTGCGGCCCACGGCGCGGACCTCGTCCTTGAAGAGACGTTCCACGGGCTCCACCAGTTTGAATTTGAGATTTTCGGGCAGACCGCCCACGTTGTGGTGGCTCTTGATGACGCCGCCGGGGTTGCCGTCGAAGGGGATGCTCTCGAGGATGTCGGGATAGATGGTCCCCTGCCCGAGGAAGGGGGCGTTGATTTTTGAGGCGGCTTCGGCGAAGACGTCGATGAACTCCTTGCCGATGATCTTGCGCTTGCGTTCGGGATCGGTGACGCCGACCAGTTTGTCGAGGAAGCGGTCGGCGGCGTCGATGCACACGAGATTCATGCCGAAACTGCGCTCGAAGACCTCCTTGACCATGGCGACTTCGTTCTTGCGCAGCAGACCGTGATCGACGAAGACGCAGGTGAGCCTGTCGCCGATGGCCTTGTGGATGAGGGCGGCGACGACGCTGGAATCCACGCCGCCGGAGAGGCCGAGGACAACACGCCCATTTCCCACCTGGGCGCGGATGTCGGCAACGGCTTCGTCGATGAATTTATCCAGATCCCAGTTGCCGGAGCAGCCGCATTTTTTGAAGCAGAAATCCACGGCGGCTTCGACGGCGTTTTCGGGCTCGGTGATCTCCAGGACGGGGACGCCGAGGGAGGCGAATTTCTGCCGGGCCTCGTCGAGCCGGGCGCAGGGGCCGTCGGCAACGAGGAGCAGACCCGTGGGCTTCTCCGCGCCGACTCTCTCGGCGGGGGCGCTGTAGGGGATCACCATGGTGTAGACCTTGCGGGCGCGGACGGCCCGGGCCAGCTTCTGGATCCCTTCACAACCGCAGTTGATCAGGACGACGGTTTCGGGTGTGACTTTCATACGGCTGTTATGTTCCTCCTGTTGGGGTTCAGATCCTGCTCACGACCACGGCGGCGTTGGAGCCGCCGAAGGCGAAACTGTTGGAAAGGGCGTGTTTGATGTCGCATCCCGTGCGGCACGTGCGGATGAAATCCGCCCAGGAAAACTCCGGATCCGGATCGTCCAGATTGACGGAGGGCGAGAGGAAGCCCTTTTCGAGCATGAGGGTGCTGAAGATGATCTCGGCGGCGCCGGTGGCGCCCACCATATGCCCGGTCTGGGACTTCGTGCTGTTGATGGCCGGTTTCGAGCCGAAGACGTCGCGGATGGCGGCCATTTCCACGGGATCGCCAACGGGGGTCCCGGTGCCGTGGGTGTTGATGTAGCCGATATCGTCGGGGACGAGGCCCGCGTCGGCGACGGCGGCGCGCATCACGGAAGCGCTGGCCCCGGCGTCCGGAACGACCATGTCGGTGCCGTTGCTGTTGGCGCCCAGGCCGCTGACCATGGAGATCGGCCGCCCGCCGCGGCGCTTGAGGCTCCTTTCGGACTCCAGCAGAACGTAAGCGGCGCCGCCGGCGAGGACGAAGCCGTCGCGGCCGCGGTCGAAGGGCCGGCTGGCCTTTTCGGGACAGTCGTTGTACTTTCTCGACAGGGCGCGGCAGACGCAGAAGCCGAGGGCTTGGACCCAGTCCAGCTGCTCGGCGCCGCCGGCGATCACCATGTCGTAAAGCCCGGAGCGGATGAGGCGCGAGCCGACGATGACGGCCAGGGCGCTGCTGGAACAGGCGGCGGAGATGTCATAGGACTCCCCGGTGATGCCGAAGCAGAGCGAGATGTTCGACACGGCGCTGGAAGGCATGATCCGGGGCACGGCGAAGGGGTTGATGCCGCGCATTTTGAACTCCCGCTCATACATGGCGCTGAAGTTGTAGAGGTCCAGGTAATTTCCGCCGGCGACCCCGCCCACGATGGCGATGCGGTGATTTTTCACCTCTTCCAGCGGGATCCCCGCCTCGGCGAACATCTCTCTCACCGCGGCGATGGACATCATGGCGACGGGGGGGCAGAACCGCAGCCGTTTGCGGTCGACCAGTTCGGAGACTTCCGGCGTGAGATTCGGCATGCCGCCGACCTGGCTGTCAAGACGATGCGAGATGAAATCCTCCACGGCGGTGACGCCGCTGGTACCGCTGCGAAGCGCTTTTTCGTTGGCGGGCAGTCCCTCTCCCAGGGGGGAGACGATGCCGCGGCCGCTTATGAAGACACGTTCCATCCTGTTTCCCTGTCGTGTTTTGCTTTTTACGAAAGCAGATTAAAATGTAAAACGCTGCGAGTCCACGCCTATAATATACTGCAAGACTTCGATTTTTCTAATCAAAAATGCACCTTTTTGCGTGGAATCGCTCCGCAACCGGTGCTATATTACTCCCGGAAGCAGTCCGGCCGGCTTCGGGCCGGGCGGTACGGAGGATCGGAAAGTGGCTATTTTACGGGTGAGGGATCTTGACATCGACTTTCTCTCCGGCGGCAGATATCTGCGGGCGGTGAGCGGCGTTTCCTTCGACTTGGAGCAGGGGGAGATCACCGCGCTGGTGGGCGAGTCCGGGTGCGGCAAGAGCGCCAGCTGTCTGTCGCTGGCCGGACTTCTGCCCCGGCCCCAGGCCCGCACGCAGGCCCGCGAGGTCGGTTTCACCCTGCGGGACGGGACCACGGAGGATCTCTTTGCCCTGCCGCCGCGCCGGCTGCGCCGGATCCGGGGAAGGGAGATCGCCTACATCTTTCAGGAGCCCTCGGCCTCGCTGAACCCGGTCATCCGCATCGGCGATCAGATCGCCGAGGTGCTGGCGCTCTGCCGTCCCGAGGTCCGCGACAGAAGGAAACGGGTCGTCGAACTGCTGGAGGCCGTGGGGATCCCCGCGCCGGAGAAGCGTCTCGCCGCCTTCCCCCATGAACTTTCGGGCGGCATGCAGCAGCGGGTGATGATCGCCATGGCTCTGGCCGGAGAGCCCCGTCTGCTCATCGCGGACGAACCCACCACCGCGCTGGACGTGACGGTCCAGGCGCAGATACTCGACCTGATCGACCGCTTGAGACGGGAGCTGGGCATGACGGTGCTGCTGGTGACCCACAATCTGGGGATCGTCTCCCAGCTGGCCGACCGGGTGCTGGTGATGTACGCCGGGAACATCGTGGAATCCGCTTCCGCGGAGGCGCTTTTTTCGTCTCCGGCGCACCCCTATACCCGTGCGCTGCTCCGGGCCGTGCCCCGGCTGGGCGGAGCGGCGGGAAGGCTCGAGACCATTCCGGGGCGGGTCCCCTCCATCGCGGATTACCCCCCGGGCTGCCGCTTCTGCGGCCGCTGTCCCTCGGCCCGTCCCGAGTGCGCCCGGAAAGATCCCGGCCTGCGGGAGGTCGCGCCGGGACACTTCAGCCGCTGTCCGGAGAGCCCGCAATGAAGGATCTTCTGCCTTTTTCCCTGCTCGTCGGTTCGCTGCTCCTCACCATCGCGGGGACGGTGGCCGTCATCTCCTCCTACCCCGGGACCACCCGGCCCCCGGAGCAGGAACAGGAGCAGACGGTCTACGTTCTCCAGCGGGCGAGCATCCGCCAGTTCGACCATCAGGCGCGGCTCTTCGTGCGGGCGGGGAAATTGCGTGAGGCGGAGCGTCTGCTCCGGAAGATCATCCAGGTCCGTCCCGGGAACGCCATCACGCAGAAGCTGCTGGTCAAGGTGCTCTTCCTCCGGGGGGCGCTGGAGGAGGCCGAGATGCTCTCCCGGCAGCTGGCTTTCCAGCATCCCCGGGATCCGGTGGCGCGGAACAATCTCGGCGAGGTGCTGATCGCCAGAGGCTTCCCGGAGTCGGGACTCGGCGAACTTCTGGCCGCGGAACAGCTTTCCGGCGGCGAAAGATACATCCGGTACAACCTGTGCCGCGCCTGCGCGCTTTCGGGCCGGTTCGGACCGGCCGGCAATTACTGGGGGAAATTTCTCCGGACGCCGGAGAAACGGCGGATCCCGGAGGAGGCCATCAGTCACGGGCCTCCTTCCGGCGCGGACGGCATGTGAGGGAACGGGGGGATCGTCATGGGCAAAATACGGGTCATGGACAGCGATCTGGCCAACCGCATCGCGGCGGGCGAGGTCATCGAACGCCCGGCGTCGGTGGTCAAGGAACTGGCCGAAAACGCGCTCGACGCCGGAGCGAAACGCATTTTCGTCGCCGTCGAGCGGGCGGGGACCCGCCTGATCCTCGTGCGCGACGACGGCTGCGGCATGTCCGACGAGGACGCCATGCTCTCGCTGCAGCCCCACGGCACCAGCAAGCTCACGACGGCCGAAGATCTGGACAATATCCGGACGCTGGGGTTCCGGGGCGAGGCGCTGCCCTCCATCGCCTCGGTGAGCCGCTTTTCCCTGACCACCCGGGAGCCGGGTGCGGCGGCGGGGATACGCATCGTCCGCGGCGACGACGGGAGCATTTCGGGCCGCCCCGAGGGCGGTCCCGCGGGGACGGCCGTGGAAGTCCGGGATCTCTTTTACAACACCCCGGCGAGAAAGAAATTTCTGAAATCCCCGGGCACGGAGGAGCATCACATCGAGGAAACGGTCCTCACGCTGGCTCTCGGTCACCCGGAGACGGGGTTCGAGCTCAAGATCGACAACCGCACCGCCTTTTCCCTCGCCGCGGATTCCACGCCGGAAGTGCGGATCCGGGAGCTTTTCGGCAGGAATTTTTCGGCGAATCTGCTCAGGCTGGACCACCGGGAAAACGGTCTGCGGATCACGGGCTTCGTCGCGTCCCCCGGTTTCACCCGGCCCTCCCGCAAGGAACAGCGGATCTTCGTCAACGCCCGCGCCGTGGATTCCCCCGCGGTCTGGCGGGGGATCCGCGACGGCTTCGGCACCCTCGCTCCCGAATCGGGCCGCTTTCCCCCCGCGGTGATCTTCATCGAGATGGATCCCGGCGAGGTGGACGTCAATGTCCATCCGGCGAAGCGCGAGGTGCGCTTCCGGTCGGAGTTCGCCGTGACCCGGGCCGTGGCCGCCGCGGTGGGGAACGCTCTCCGCGGTTCCGGAGAAAAGCCGCCTCTCCCGGCGGCGGAGCCGGACGTCTCCAGCCTGCCGCTCTCGGGAAAGGTCCCCCTGTCGAACATCATCGACGCGGCCATGGTCCGCTATCACGCCCGTCAGGAGGAGGCGGCTCTTCCCCTTCCCCCGCCGCCGTCCCGGCCGGAGGCGCCTGAAGAAGACCCCGTTCCCGCCGGTGAAGAGGCGAAAACCCCTTCTGCCGACGTGCTGACCCTCACCGACCGGGGGCGAGATCAGGCCCCCTACGCGCCCCGGGCGGCGATCCCCGAAACGCCGGTCTTCGGCGGCGACTGGCCGGAGACCGTGCTGGGCGTCTACGACGGCACCTACATCGTGTGTCCCGGGCGGGACGGTCTCATCCTCGTGGACCAGCACGCCGCCCACGAACGGATCCTCTTCGAAAAAATCGTCGCCGAGGCGGAGAAGGGCTCCGCCGCCTCCCAGAAACTGCTGCTCCCCCGGCCGCTGGAGCTCTCCCGCAGTCAGGCCGATTATCTGCTCAGGAACAGAAAGCTCTTTGCCGATCTGGGGTTCGACCTCGAACCCGCCGGCGGCGGGACGGTGCTGATCGATTCGATCCCCGCGGGATTTTCGGACTGCCGTCCGCCCGAGGAGATCATTCCGGAGATGCTGGAGGAGCTCATCGAATGCAGCGAACTGCGTCACGGGACGGCGGATCTGGCCGCCGCCGCCCGGGCCGCCTGCAAGGCGGCGGTCAAGGCCCACGACCCCCGGGACCGGGAGGAGATGGAAAAACTGCTCGCTTCCCTGCGCGCCTGCCGCCAGGGGACTTTGTGCCCCCACGGCCGCCCGACCATGATCACCCTCTCCAAGCGGGAACTGGAGCGCAGGTTCGGCCGGAAATAGAAAGGGCCCCTTCCGGTGTTCGAGCGTTTTCCCTGCCGTGCCGAGATCCCCTTCGCCCTGGGCGTCGTTTCCGGATGCGTCTGCAGGGACCTGCCGACGTCGGCCGCCGCCCTTTGCGTCACGGCGGCGGGGTTCCTCTTCGGCCGCCGGACGGGCGCCGTCATGCTGGCGGGGCTCCTGCTGGGCGCGGGATCGCTCCGGCTCCACGATCATCTGGGATCACTCCGCCGCCGCGGTCTGCCTGAGCGCCGGGCGCGGATCGCACCCGTTCTGGAGTGCACCGACGCGCGGATCACCCGCTGTCCCGGTCTGCCTCCGCCCGGCAGCTTCACCGCCCGGACCCGGAATGGAGCAAGGATCGCCGTGCGGCCTTCGGACGCTTCTCCCCTGCCGGGATACGGGGAGCTCTTCACCGGGTCCGGCGTGTTCACTCCCTCGGCTCTGGCCGGACGTTACGGCGAATTCCTCTCGAACCGCGGCATCGCGGGGACGTGGGAGGCGGAGGAACTCCGCACCGTTTCGCCCGCGGGATGCGTGCCCCGGACTCTCTGCCGCGTTCGGGATTTCCTCATGGAGCGGATGCTTTCTGGCGTTTCCGCCGACCGGGCGCGGGTCCTGGCAGGGACGCTGTTTTTCGGCGCTTCCGGCGGATTCGGCCGCGAAATGCGTCACGTGCATCTCCGCGCCGGGACGCTGCATCTTTTTTCCATTTCGGGCATGCACATCGCGGCGGCGGCCTTTCTGATCTTCTTTCTCCTGCGGTTCCTGCCCTACAAAGCCCAGTACCTCTGCCTCGCCTGCGTCATGACGCTCTACGCCCTTTCCACGGGGGCGAATCCGCCGGTCGTCCGGGCGCTGATCGTCATCCTGCTGTGGTGTGCGGGCCGGATCTTTCTTGCGGGCAAGAGCAGTCTGGAGCTTCTGGCGCTGGCCGCCGCGCTGATGTTTTTGCACGATCCCGGACTGGTCCGCGACACGGGGACGCAGTACTCCTTTTTCATCACGGCCGTTCTGATCCTCGCCGGGTGCCGGTGCGGCGAGATCCGGCGGCTCGATCTTGCCTGCATCGCGTGTCTTCCCCTGAGCCGCGAGGCGCTGCGCCTGAGACGCTCCCGCGAAAGAAACTGGCGTGTTTTTCTCGCGGCGGCGGGATGCTGCGCCGCCTTCGCCGCCGGGATCGGCATCTCGGTCGCCCACAGGAATCTGATCCTGCCCGGCGCGGTCTTCATGAATCTCCTTCTGCTGGTCCTGATCCCGGTGCTGTTTCTTCTGGGCGGCCTCAAACTTCTGCTGGGGCCCCTGCTGCCCGGACCGATCTTCGGCGAGGCCCTGCTGAGCCTGGACCGCCTGTGCGCCGAGGGCGGCCGCCTCATGACTCCGGTGCGGCTGATCGTCGGGAGCGATGCCGAAGCCCTGCTCTTCTGCACCGCCCTCGCTGCGGCTCTGTCGCCGTTCGGTAAAAAATTGCGCGCTGCCGCCGCGGCGACGGCGGTCTGTCTGTTCTCCCTGTGGTGCGTCCGGCCCGTTTTCGCTTCTCCCGCGGCGGTCTTCATCTCCGGTGCGCCGGGGGTCCATCCTGTCATCGCCGTTTCCGAGCCGGCCGAGGGGCTGGGGTTCATCGTCAACGCGGGCAGTCCCGACATGGCGGCCGCGGCGGCGGACTTCCTCTCTTCCCGGGGAACGCATGACCCGGAGGCCCTGCTCTTTTCTTCGCGCTCGCCGAATGAGGCCGCGGGTGTTTCCGCGCTGCTGCGCTCGGCACGTCCCCGGCGGATCCGTTTGCCGGAGGGAAACTGCCGGGCGCTGGCCGAAAAACTTCTTCTTGCCGGCGCCCGGGATCCCGCTTCCGGGGGACGGGAAGAGGAATTCATCAAAATTTTCGCGGAAAAAAACCGCGGACGCCTTGAATATTTCGATCCCGGCTCTAAGTTAAGATTCTGTATGGAGTGGAAAGACACGCCCGGCGGGCGGCTGCTGTCGGTCAACGGCGGTCCCGTCCGGCGGATCTTGTGGGGCAGTGAACAGGAGACGGTCGTCTATGGATTCTGAAGGAAAAAAGCTCAAAATATGCCACGTCATCACCCGGATGATCGTCGGCGGCGCGCAGGAGAACACGCTTCTCACCATCAAGGGGCATGTGGAAAAGGGCCACGAGTGCGTCCTCGTCACGGGATTCTCTCCCGGCCGGGAGGGAGAACTGCTCAAAAACGTGGAGCTGCCCCCCTTCCGCATCGAGACCTTTCCCGATCTTGTCCGGGAGCTCTCCCCCGTCAGGGATATCGCTGCCTTCTTCAAGCTGCGCCGTTTTTTCCGGGAGGAAAAGTTCGACGTGGTCCACACCCACAGCTCCAAGGCCGGCATCATCGGGCGTCTGGCCGCCCGGGCGGCGAAGGTCCCCGTGGTGGTTCATACGGTCCACGGGCAGGCCTTTCACCCTTACGAGAAACCCTGGCGCAACAAACTTTACATCTTCCTTGAGCGCTTCGCAGCCAAGCGGTGCGACAAAATCTACGCCGTGGCCCGGGCCATGATCGACCAGTGCGTTGCCGCGGGCGTGGCTCCGCTGGACAAGTATCAGGTGGTCTACAGCGGCATGGATACGACGGCCTTCGCCTCGGCCCGCCGGGAGGTCCCTCTGCGGGAGAAGCTGGGGATCCCGGAGGACGCTTCCGTGGTCGTCACCGTTGCCCGGCTGTTTCCCCTCAAGGGGTATGAATTCGTCATCCCCGCCGCGGAGAAACTGATCCCGGAATATCCGAAACTGCATTTCCTCATCGTGGGCGATGGGCCCATGCACGACGATCTTCTGGCCGGACTGAAAAAGAACGGGGTGGACGGGCGTTTCCATTTCGCCGGTCTCGTGCCGCCCCACGAGGTCTGCCGCTACATCGCGCAGGCGGATATTCTGTGGCATCTCTCTCTGCGGGAGGGCCTGCCCCGCTCCGTGGTCCAGGCGCTGGCCTCGGGGATCCCCGCGGTGGGCTTCCGCCTCGACGGCACCCCCGAGGTCGTCATCGACGGCGAGACCGGCTTCACCGTGACGCCGGAGAAGACCGGGGAGGTCGTCGAGGTCACCCGGCGTCTCCTCGCCGATCCCGTCCGCCGGGTCGAAATGGGCAAGGCGGGCCAGAAACTCGTCCTCGAGCGCTTCGACTGGCGGAAGATGGCCGACATCCTCGAAAAGGAGTATTTCGACTTGCTCGCCCGGGTCTCCGGGAGCCGTTGAAATCCCGCCCCCTCAGGTGTATATTATTTTCCGGAACTTCCGGACGGCGCGTGCCGTCCCGTTTTTTTCAGGAGGACTAGCCAATGATCGACTTCATCACCGATCTTGCCCGGACCGCGGGAGAAGAGGCCATGCGGCACTTCGGCAATCTCAAACCGGGGGAGGTCGTGCTCAAAAACTCCGTGCGCGACCTGGTTTCCGTCGCCGACAAGGCCGTTGAAAAACTGATCGTCGAGGCCATCCGGAAACGTTTTCCGGATCACGGCATCTTCGGCGAGGAGACCGGACGGAGCGGCAGCGCTTCCGACTTCTGCTGGGTCATCGACCCCATCGACGGGACCCAGAACTTCGTCAAGAACATCCCGATCTTCGCCGTCTCCATCGGACTGGAGAAAAAGGGCGTCCCCGTGGCGGGATGCGTCAATCTGCCCGCGCTGGGACTCTCCTTCTGCGCCGAGCAGGGCAAGGGAGCCTTCGAAAACGGCCGTCCCATCCATGTGTCGGACTGCACCGAGCTGGACCACGCCCTCTGTGCCACCGGCTTCGCCTGCCTGCGGGCCGGACTGGAACGGAACAATCTCCCCTACTTCAGCCGGATCGCGCCGCAGCTGCGGGGGGTCCTGCGCACCGGTTCCGCCGCCTGCGACCTGTGTTTCGTGGCCTCGGGACGGCTGGACGGCTTCTGGGAGTTCGCGCTTCAGGAGTACGACATCGCCGCCGGGGTCGTCATCGCCCGCGAGGCCGGCGCCGTTGTCACCGATCACCACAACGGGGATGCTTTCCCCGCAAAGGGTTTCCTCTGCGCGCCCCCCGCGCTCCACGAAAAACTCCTCGCCTATCTGGACGTCTGAGTCCCCTGCGGCGCGTACGCGGGCAGATACAGACAGAAGGTCGTGCCTTTCCCCGGGGCGGATTCCAGATGGATCCAGCCCTGATGGTGGCTGATCGTGCCGTAGACCATCGAGAGCCCCATGCCGGTCCCCACGCCCACGGGCTTGGTGGTGAAGAAGGGCTCGAAAGCCTTGGCCTTCACCTCGTCGCTCATGCCGCAGCCGTTGTCCGAGATCTGGATGAAAAGATAATCGCCGATCTCCGCCGGACCGATGTCTGCGGGGGGGGCGAAGGGGAAGCCGGAGTCCTTCGCCGCGCCGACCCGGATGCGGATCTCGCCGGACTCCTTTTCGGCCGTCGCGTCCACCGCGTTGATGAGCAGATTGATCAGCACCTGCCGCAGCTGGACGGCGTCGGCCTGGATGTGCCACGAGCCCTCGGCGATCTCCTTGTGCAGCGCGACCCGGTTGGCCGCGTGGGGGCCCAGCAGGGTCTGACTGTCCTCGACGAGCTTGCTCACGTCCACATCGGAGATCCGGTACTTCCCCTTCCGGGCGAAGCCCAGGAGCTGGCTGGTGAGGTGTCCGGCCTGTTCCGCGATCTTGCCGATGCGGTCCAGACGGCTGCAGAGTTCGGGGTCGTCGGCGTGGGTCATCATCCCCATGTCCACGTGGCCGAGGATGGAGTGGATGCAGTTGTTGAAGTCGTGGGCCACGCCTCCCGCCAGCACCCCCAATGACTCCAGGCGCTGGGCGTGGAAAAGCTGCTCCGTGAGGGCTTGTTTCTCCGCCGCGGACTTGAGTTCGTCGGTGATGTCGCGCCCCACCAGCACCAGAAGGTCGTTCTCGCTCACCTTGATGGGCGTGAGGGAGTTGTCCAGCTGCCGCACGTTGTCGGAACCGGGATCCAGTTCGCATTTGAAGCGCAGGGGACGGTCCGGCAGTTTTTCGGGATCCCAGTCCTCCGGATCGGTGATGCGGAACCGGGAAAAGAGCCTGAACCCGATGAGCTTGTCCCCCGGACGGCCGAGCTTGTCCTCGGCGGCGTGGTTGAGGTCGCGGATCCGTCCCTCCCGGTCGAGGATGACGATGAGCTCCGTGACGTTGGCCAGCACCTTCTGGTAGCGGTTTTCCCACTCCCGGAGATTTTCCTCCAGCTTCTTGGATCTTCCGTAACTGCCGAAGAAGGCGAAGACGATGTCCAGCGGACTGGTTTTGCGGGTGACTTCCTCGGTCTCCATCTTGGAGACGTAGACCGAGATCAGCAGACTCAGCCACAGGTTGACCACCGCCCGGGCGATCTGGTCCCCCGTGATGATGGCGAAGGGGAAGCCCGTGCCCAGACGCAGGATCACCAGCGGCATGACGCAGGCGGCCTGCGCCGTGAACAGCGCCCCCGAAACGGCGAAGAACCGCGGCCATTTCCAGTTGCGCAGTTTCGTGTACATGATGGGCGCGATGAAGAGATCCGCCAGATGGAGCAGCGTGACCATGTTCACCTCTCTCCGGGCGGAGTTGAGAAGCATGTCGATGGTCGCCCCCGAGAGGCCGCTGGAGATGGAAAATCCCAGCCAGTTGCACTGGAGACTGGTGATCTCCCCGAGATAAATGTAGAAGCCGAAGAGGATCGTGACGCCGATGATGATGTGCTGCGCCGCCAGCGTCCCGAGGGTGATGTAGGCGACGAGATAGGCGCCCAGCACCGGCAGGTAGCACACCGTGTCGCCGATCCGGAAATTCATGCCGCCGAAGATGTTCCCCTTGATCTCGGCGGCGTCCAGCAGATAGGTCAGGATCAGCAGGAAGCCCGCCGCCATGTAAAAGGGGCTCTGCCCGATGGCCCGGCGCTGCTGGAAACAGACCAGCAGCGCGATGAAGATGAAGGTCATCTCCAGAAAATTCAGCAGGACGGCGTGCAGGACCTCAAGCATGATCTTTCCTCCCGGCGCTCCGCCGTTCCAGACGCCGCGTGCGTTTCCAGAGCTGGAGCGCGTTCCACGAGTTGTGCCATACCACGTAAAACGCGGGACCCAGCGCCGCCGCGGGAGTTGCGTAGACGACGGCCAGGAACAGCGTGAGCGTGGTGTTTTTCTGCCCCAGTGATTGAGCACACTCCAGAGGCCGTCTTCTGCCGCCGATGCAGCGGCCGAGGGTGAATCCGAGGAAGCACAGCGCAAGGGAGATCAGCGCCGCGGCGGCGGCTTCTTTGAAACCCTCCGCCCGGGAGCGGAGAAAATCCGAGGCGTTGGCGATGATGAGGAAGATCGTCACCCCCCAGAGATAGAAGGAGATGTCTCCGGACCAGGTGAAAAACCGCGCCTTTTGCGGCAGATACTTCCGGCACAGGGCCGCGGCCAGAAAGGGCAGACCCAGCACGAAGGCCAGATCCCCCGCCACGTGGAGGAAGATGCCGGAACTCTCCAGCCCCGTCACGAGGGGGATCAGTCCCGGCAGCAGCACCGCCATGCCCAGATTGGTCAGGATGAAGCTGGAGATCACGAACTCCTGTCTCCCGCCGAGGAGCGCCGTGACGATCCCCGCCGCGGTGGCGGTGGGGGAGATGCCCGTGAAGAAGGCCGTCTCCGCCAGTACCCGGTTCCCCGCCAGGGCGAAAACGGCCCAGCCGCCGAGGCCCAGCAGAAGATTCACGGCGAAGATCACCCCGTGTTCCCGGCGCAGGGGACGGCGCACGGGACGCAGTTTGAGAAGAGAAAAGAACATCATCAGTGCGATCATGTACCGGATGAGGAATTTGAGGCACGCCGCCTGCGGGCAGAGAAAGCCCGCGGCGAAGGCGCCGAAGAGGACGATCGTTCTGATCTGGCTTCTCATCGCTCCTCCCCGAAACAGGTGCGGACGGCGTCGGACAGGGTCTGCACGACGGCGAAACCCTCTTCCCGGGCCCGGTCGGCGTATTTGGGCCCGTAGCCCGTCAGAACGAGAAACGACTGCCGCACCCCCGCGTTGCGTCCCGACTCCAGATCCGAAAACTTGTCCCCCGCCATGAAGGAGGAGGGTATGTCGATACCGAGGGTCTCCGCGGCCTCCAGGAACAACCCGGGCGCGGGCTTGCGGCAGGCGCAGGGTCCCGTGAAGTCCGGATGGTGGAAACAGGTGAAGAAGCCGTCGATCCTCTCTCCGTGCGGCGCCAGAAGTTCCTGGATCCTCGCGTGGACTTTTTCCACATCCTCCCGGGTGAACATGCCCCGGGCCACGCCGGACTGATTGGTGACGACCACGGCCAGAGCGCCGGAATCGTGGATGCGCCGCAGGGCCTCGGGGACGCCGGTTTCAAGCTCCACCTGTTCCGGCGTGTGGAGATAGCTCACCTGACGGATGACCACCCCGTCCCTGTCGAGAAAGAACGCGCTTCTTTTCATGACGCCTCTCCCCCCGTCTCGAAAACCCCCGCCTCCGGGTCCTCGCGGAACAACTCCCGCATCGCCTCCGCCGCCCGGCGCTTTTCCCCGCGCTCCCGGAACAGCGCGAAAAGCGAGGAGCCCGAGCCGGACACCATCACCCGCACCGCCCCGAGCCGGAGCAGTTCCTCACGGAGGATCTCCAGCAGCGGGAACTTTTCGAACAGGGCGTATTCCAGATCGTTGTGCATCAGTTCCCCGACGGCCGCGACATCTCCCGCGGTCAGCGCCCGGGCCAGCCGCTCCGGGACATCGGGGGCGGCGGGGGCGATCCGCCCCGGGGCCAGGCGGCCGTAGGCCCATTTCGCGCTCGCCGGGAATCCCGGGAAGACGATGAGGATCTCCGGCAGGCGTTCCGGCGGGGGCAGAAAGGTCAGTTTGTCGCCGATGCCCTCCGCCCGGACCAGTCCGGGCGCGAGGAAAAAGGGCACGTCCGCCCCCAGGCCTGCGGCGAGGGCGGTCAGCGCGTCGGGCTCAAGACGGCCGTAGTGACCGTTGAGCAGGCGCAGGACGGCGCCCGCGTCGGCGCTGCCGCCGCCCAGTCCCGCCGCCGCGGGGACCTGTTTGCGGATCGAAATATGCCAAGATGCCTCCACTCCGGCAGCGCGGGCGTAGGCCAGCGCCGCGCGGCCGGCGAGGTTGTCGAGATCCTGCGGCAGATCCTCCCGGTCGCAGCGCACCCGGATCCCCGGCGGGGCCGAGAAGTCCAGCGCGATCTCGTCCGAGGGGAAATCGAGATACTGGAACAGCGTCACCAGCGTGTGATAGCCGTCGGGGCGTTTCCCGGTGACCTTGAGGAACCAGTTGATCTTGCATCCGCCGGCGCTTTTCGAGATCATGGCTGCTCAAGTTCGTTGGGCGTGCACGGGGCGAATTTGAACCCGTACTGTTCGTTGTAGCGCCGGGCCTCACGTTCGATGGCCACGGCCATGCGCAGGGCGCGGAGCCCCTGTTCGCCCGTCACCTTGGGCTGCTGGACGACGCCGGTCTCGCGGGTCTTCCGCACCGCCGCGAGAAAGTCCTCCAGCTCGGCGGCGAGGGCGTTCTTGTCGTCCAGATCCACATCCTTGCGGGCCAGTCCCAGCCGGTTGCGCTTGAGGACCATGCCGAAATGTTTGCCGTAGTCCATGGAGATGTAGCAGTCGTCCTGGAACACCCGGAACCGGCGCAGGGGATCCTGACTCACCCGGCTGGCGGTCAGACTGGCGCAGCTGCCGTTGACGAATTTGATCCGGGCGTTGACGATGTCCTCCGTGCCGCTGAGCACGGGGATCCCCACCACGTCGATGCGCTCCACGTCGGCCTTGACCATGGTCAGGACCAGGTCGATGTCGTGGATCATCAGATCCAGGACGACGCTCACCTCGGTCCCGCGCCGGGGCATTCCCGGGCGCGGCGGCGGATACTTGGCCAGCCGGTGCGCCTCGATGAACCGGGTCGCCGCGTGGTATTTTTCGAGAAAATCCATGGCCGGATTGAAACGCTCCACGTGGCCCACGCCGAAGACCACACTGTGCTTTTTCGCGGTCTCGACCATTTTTTCGGCCTCCGGCACGGAGGCGGCGATGGGTTTTTCCACCAGAACGTGCTTGCCCATTTCCAGCAGGGGCAGCGTGGCCTGCGCGTGGTAGTTGGCGGGGACGGCCACGCTCAGGGCGTCGCATTTCTCCGCCAGCTCCCTCCAGTCTTCCCAGACCTTGAGACCGAACTCCGCCCCCACGCTTTCCGCGGCGGCCTTCTGCACGTCGAAGATTCCCACGACTTCGGCGTTGGGACTCTGGGCGTACAGCCGGGCGTGGTGGCGTCCGAGAACGCCGACGCCGATGACGCCGACCTTGAGTTTTTCGTTTTCCATTGAAAAAAAGCCTCTTATCTTTTCTTCAGAGCCTTGGCTCCGATGTCCTTCCTGAAAAAAGCCCCGTCGAAGGAGATCTTTTCCACGCCCCGGTAGGCGTTGGCGATGGCGTCGGCGATCGTCTCCCCCGTGGCGGAGACGCCGAGGACCCGCCCCCCCGCGGTGACGATTTTGCCGTCCTTTTCGGCGGTCCCGGCGTGGAAGACCACCGTCCCGGCGGCTTCGGCCGCCTCCAGACCGGAGATCGGCTTGCCCTTTTCATACTTGCCCGGATAACCGCCGGAAGCGATGACCACCGACACGGCGGGGGTCTTCTTCCAGCCGATGGAGGCGTGTTCCAGATCGCCCGTCGCGGTTTTGAACAGCACGTCGGCCAGATCCCCCTCGAAGCGGCGCATCACCGGCTGGGTCTCGGGGTCGCCGAAGCGGACGTTGAACTCCAAAACTTTCGGCTCGTCGTTTTCGATCATGAGCCCCACGAAAATGACGCCGCGGAAACGCAGTTTCTCCTGCTGGACGCCCCGGAGGAAGGGTTCGAGGATTTTTTCGTCGATGCGCCGGGCCACGACGTCGTTGACCACGGGCGCGGGGGAGTAGGCCCCCATGCCTCCCGTGTTGGGTCCCTCGTCGTTGTCGAAGATGCGCTTGTGGTCCTGGGCGGGGGCGAGGGCCGTGATGGTTTTCCCGTCGCAGAGGGCGAAGATGCTGGCCTCCTCGCCGGAGAGCATCTCCTCGATGACCACCTTGGATCCGGCGGAACCGAATTCCCCCTCGAAGCACTGGTCCGAGAAGGCGAGGGCTTCTTCCTCGCTCCGGGCCACGAGGACGCCTTTGCCCGCGGCCAGGCCGTCGGCCTTGACCACGATGCCCCGGGCGCCCGAAGAAAATTCACCGCGGATGTACGCGCGGGCGGAAGCGGCGTCGGTACATGCCTTCCCCCGGGCCGTGGGGATCCCGTACTTGAGCATGAACGCCTTGGCGAAGTCCTTGCTGCCCTCCAGCATGGCGGCCCGCTTGTCCGGTCCGAACACGCGGAGCCCCCGGGCGAGAAACACGTCGGCGATCCCGGCGCACAGGGGGGCCTCGGGACCGACCACCGTGAGGTCGATCTTCTTTTCGGCGGCGAAATCGGCCAGTTTTTCCAGTTCCTCCGCTTTGATGGGGACGCACTCGGCGGTTTTGGCGATGCCGGCGTTGCCCGGTGCGCAGTACAGTTTCTCCACTTGCGGACTGGATTTCAGCGCCCATGCCAGGGCGTGCTCGCGTCCGCCGGAACCGACGATCAGAACTTTCATAAGATCCGTTTCTCCGTATGTGTTTTTTTAATGGATCACGACCCGGCCGTCGTAGGACAGGTCGTAATGGTTTCTCGTTTCCCCCGTCCGGCGCGCGTTGATGATGGCGCTCTGCAGCGTGAGGAGCATGAAGGACATGCCCCGGTTCTTGACCGGGATCGCCACCCGGCACACGGGGAAGCGCCGGTAGCGCAGCAGCACGTCCAGTTTTCTGGGATCGGCGAGGGAGATCTGATAGACGGTGATGTCCGGGAAGCTGCGGACGGTCATCATCACCAGCTCCATGGCGCTTTTGAGCTCCTTCATCGCCGTGCCGGCTTTGACGTTCGCCGTCGGCACGCCCGTGATGACGGGCAGCCGGCGGTAGGTGTCCATGACCTGTGCGCGGGACATCACCACGGACTCGCCGTCGACGACCCACGGGGAACCGGGCCGGCCCAGCACCGCCCGGGGAACCCGCTCCGTCACCTTGATGACCAGCAGATCGGGGAGCACGCGCACCACGGAGCAGCTGTCGACGTTCGGCACGTCGAGGATCCTGCGGCGGATCTTGCGCAGATCCAGGGAGAAGAGCCCCGCTCCGATCCGCAGGCCCGCGGCGTCTGCCAGCGCGTCGGGATGCTCCTTCCAGTAGCCCGCGCCGCTCACGCGGATCTCCCGGAGCACCAGCCGCGGGTTGGCGACGAAAAGCGCCTTTCTCGCACCGTAGATCCCCGCCGCGGCCGCCCCCAGCAGAAGGGTGATGGAGAGGACCGCAAGCCCGGCGCCGAGCAGTTTTTTCCGGCCCTGTCCGGTTTGTTTGTTCTTCGGAGATGTCTGCTGTGGAGATGTCATTTTCGCCGCCTCAACGATCTCTGCGCCGGAGATCCTCTTCCAGTTTGCGTTTCTCTCTGTCCCGCAGGAATTTCATCCGCTGTCTGTGGTCGCTCCACAGAATGTGCACGCTCAGCACGCCGGAGACGAGGAACCCCGCGATGCCCGGCAGGGGGACGCCGTTCCACAGCGGGGGGATCTTCGCCACGATGATCAGCGCCGATCCGAGGAAAAGCGCCGCCAGAAGCAGGGAACGGGAGAGACGTTCCCCCGTCACGTACAGCGTCTCCTCGATCTCGTTGAGCCCGCGGTGTTCGACTTTCCAGGAGATCTCTCCGGCCTCCAGTTTCCTCACGATGGCGTACAGCGACGCGGGCAGTTCCTGGGCGAAACCGATGTTTTCCCCGAGGTCGCTGGCGAACCGGCGGAGGACCCGCCGGGGATCGATCTCCTCCAGTTTCATTTTGGCGAGGAAGGGTTTGACCATATCCACGATCCTGAGACCGGGCGAGAAGTCCTTCCCCAGCTGCTCGATGGTGATGAGCGATTTGAACATCATGTAAAGATCGGGCCGCAGGGCCAGATCGTGCTCGTCCAGCATCTTCATGAGATCGGTGAGGATATTCGCCAGACTGAGTTTCTCCAGGGGCAGATTGAGATTGGCGTCCACCAGGTCGGCGGCATCGCGCTCCAGCGCGGCGCGGCTGCCCGAGGGGCGGCCGTTCAGCGTCATTTTGAGGGCAAAATCCACCATGCGCGGGATATCGTTCTCCATCATGTACGAGAGGGCCCGCAGAAAGATCCGCCGTTCGTCGGCGTTGATGCGGCCCATCATGCCGAAGTCGATGAAACACAGCCGCCCGTCGGGCAGCAGGATGATGTTCCCCGGATGCGGGTCCGCGTGGAAGAAGCCCGCCGCGAAGATCTGGTGCAGCAGGGAGTTGACGCCGTGTTCCGCGATCTTTTCCAGATCGTATTTCTTTCTCAGTTCGGGGGAGCTCTGCACTTTCGCCGCCGAATCGCCCTCGATGAACTCCATGACCATCACCCGGGTCGTGGTGTATTCGAAATGCACCCGGGGGACTTTGATGTGCGCGTCGTCCCGGCTGTCGGCGGCGAAGCGGTTCAGATTGGCGGCCTCGATCATGTAGTCCAGCTCCCGGTTGAGGGAGTGGGAGAACTCCTCGACGATCCGGACCGGCCGGAACCGGGCCAGCGAGCCGCCGGACTCCTCGATGCGCACGGCGATGAAGCGCATGATCTCCAGGTCCTGTTCGATGACTTCGGAGATGCCGGGGCGGCGGACCTTCACCACGACCCGGGATCCGTCGCTCCGGAGGATCCCCGCGTGCACCTGACCGATGCTGGCGGCGGCCAGAGGTTTTTCCTCCAGACTGGAAAATATCTCGTCGGCCGTCTTCCCCGTCTCCCTTTCGATGATCGCCTTGACTTCGGCGAAGGGGAAGGGCGGCACGTGTTCGGTCAGATGCCGCAGTTCTCCGGCGTAGACGGGACCGATGAGGTCCGGACGGGTCGAAAGGATCTGTCCGAATTTGACGAAGGTCGGGCCCAGTTCCTCAAGAAGACGGCGCAGTTTCGCCGGGCGGTCCAGTTCCCGCAGATCCGGGCGGTCCTGTTCCCGGCGGCGGAAAATGCCTTTCGCCCCCTCCGGGAAATAGGTGTCGGCCAGTTCCCGGAAACCGCAGGCGCCGACGGTCTCGACGATCGTCCAGAACCTGCGGATGGACCGCAGGTCCCTGTTCAGGCGCATCCCTCTGCTCAGAAGTTTCCTCAATTTGCCGTCCCCCGTGTGTGATCCCGTGAATTAATATACTCTCTCGGCGGCCTCCGGTCAACGTCCGAAATGGCGGCTTTTCTCCGCCGGAGGTCTTTTTCTGTTCCTGTCCGCCGGATTGCGCACGGTGATGACGGCGACCCGGCTCGCGGCCGTGACCGATTTGAGAGCAAGTTCCGCCTTGATGAAAAATCTCCGTTCGCTGCCGGGCGTGATGACGAGATTGTCCACGAAAGGCAGCGCCTTGCTGATCTGCACCTTGTTCCCGGGGGCCAGCTGCAGCGGGAAACGCCACGCCGGCTGCCGGGGCGGCGTCTCGAGTCTCACCCAGCCTTCGGGATCGCTCTGCGTCATGCCGGGCAGATAATTCTGACAGCTGATGACGATGTTGTCCGGTTCGTTGGAGAACCACTCCTCGATATCGATCCTTTTGTTTCCGCAGTTTTCCAGAGAAAAGGTGACGACGCCGCCGTCGCCTGCGTAGAGCCGGCCGCTGCCGACCATCTCGAGTTTGAGACGGTAGCCCTTGAGGGGCGCGTATTTGTCCTTCGCCCTTTCGCCCAGGGCCCTCTTGCCCGCCACGGTCTCTTCGTGGACGACGCACCCCGCGCACAGCAGGAACGCCGCGCCCGCGAGGCCGGTCAGAAACAGTGCCGTTTTTTTCATGAAAGATCTCCGTACGTTCAGGAAAGGCCCGCGATCTCCGCGAGCAGTTTCATCTTGTCCTCTCCGGAAGAGGCGTGCCTCAGCTTTTCCATCAGCTCTTTCTTCCTGTCCCGGCGGCGGATCCTCCGGAACTCGGCCACGCTTTCGGAAACGGCCCGTTCGGTGTCCGGACAGGCGGTGTGTTCGATCAGGATCCGGCTGATCTCCGGCACGGGGCGGTCGGTCAGGGCGTCCCGGACCTCGCCGATCCCCTGCTCGAATTCGCCGTTGACCGCGGCGCCGAGGATCGTGTTCAGCGCCCGGGTCACGGGATCCTGCGAAGTCAGTTCCTCCGGTTCGACCAGCTCGGCGATCCGCCGGGCCGCGTCGTCGGAGTTGACCGCGAGCTCCAGGAGCGAGAGCAGCGCCGCCGGATAGACGAAGCGGTCCTCCGCCCGGACGGCCGGAGCCGGCGTTTTCCGCGTCTCCTGCGTGAAGCCCTCTCTTCTCCGCTCCAGTCTTCTGGCCCCCGCCAGTTCGGCGTAGATCGCTTCGACGCTCACCGAAAGCGCTTCTGCCGCCTCCGTCGCGTAGCCCTCCAGCTCCACGCGGTTCTCCACGTGTTTGAGGAATCCGGCCATCCACGCGGCGGCTTCTCCGCGGCCCACGGGGGTGGCGAGATCGAATTTCCCCGGCAGGCGCGACGCCAGCACGGACATCAGGGGCCGGGCCGTCCCGACCAGACCGCGCACCGCCTCCGCTCCGCCCGTGGAAAACAGTTCGTCGGGATCCTTGCCGCCGGGGATGCTGATGACCCGGACGTCCATGGAGAGCGGCAGAAGGATCTCCGCCGCCCGCTCCACGGCTTTCTGCCCGGCCCCGTCCGAATCGAAGGCGAGGAGAAGGCGCGAGGTGTAACGCTTGAGGATCTTCGCCTGATCCGGGGTGAAGGCGGTCCCCAGAGGCGCCACCGCGCAGTCCACTCCCGCCCGGTGGAAGGCGATGGTGTCCATCTGGCCCTCGCAGAGGATGGCGTGACCGCTTTCGGCGATGGCTTTGCGCGCGGCGGCCAGTCCGTAGAGGAGATGGCCTTTGTGGAAGACCGGCGTCTCCGGCGTGTTGATGTACTTGCCGCCGTCGGCGGGCTTGGCTTCGAGGCTCCGGGCGCTGAAGCCGCAGACGCGGCCGTGCTCGTTGGCGATGGCGAAGGTGAGCCGTCCGCGGAACTGGTCGTAACAGCGGGCGGAGCCCTCCTTCTGCCGGGCCAGTCCGGCGGCGAGCATCTCCTTGTCGGTGAATCCCCGGCTCCGGGCGAATTCGAGCCCGGCGGTCCAGCCGTCGGGGGCCGCGCCGATCCTGAAACGGCGGGCGTCCTCGGGCGAGAGGCCCCGGCCCCGCAGATAGACCGCCGCGGGCCCCTGGGGATCACGCCGGAGATTCTCCGCGAAAAAGGCCGCCATGGCTTCGTTCAGGGCGAGGAGCCGCTCCCGCTGGCTGCCCCTCTGCCGGGCCTCCTCCGGCGAGGAAGCGCCGGCGTATTCCGGAATGACGACCCCCGCCCGCGAGGCGAGCATGTGGACGGCGTCCACGAAGGAGAGGTTCTCCTTGTCCATGACGAAGCGCACCACGTCCCCGCCCTTGCCGCAGCCGAAGCAGTGGAACATCTGCCGGGAGCCGTCCACGTGGAACGACGGCGTCTTTTCCTGATGGAAGGGGCACAGGCCCTTGAAACTCGCGTTCCCGGCGCGCTTGAGCTGGACGAAGGAACCGATCACTTCGACGATGTCGCTGCGGGATTTGATCTCTTCGATCACTTCGGGCGGAATGACGGATCCCATGGAGCTGCCCCCTGAGAGTCACTTCCCGCCGTCGAGACGTGAGAGCCGTGCGGCGGCCTCCACCCGTCCTGCGGCGTCGTTCCCGGCCACGCGCAGGTACTCCCGGTAGAGCCGGGAGGCCACCTGACTGTTCCGGAGACAGCCGTCGTAGAAGCGGGCGACGTTGAGGACGATCTCCGGATCGTTCTTTCCCACCCGGAAAGCGGCGGCGAAATACCGCTGCGCGGAAGTCATGTCGCCCTTGCGGACGAAACTCACGGCGAACTGGTTTTTGAGCGCGGCCGAGTCTTTGACCTCGGGGACGCCCGAGATCATGCGCAGATACCCCAGCGCCCGGGGGGAGTTCATGGCCATGGCCACGTTGCAGAGCAGGATCTTCACGCGCAGATCGTCCCGCCGGATCTTCCAGGCCTTGAGCAGGACCTGTTCGGCCTCGCTGGCCCGGGCGGTGTCGGCGGCGTAGAGCCGTCCCAGCGTGTACCGGGCTTCGAAGCTCTCCGGATCCAGTTCCACGGCCCGCCGGGCGGCGTCGAGGGCCGCGCCGCGGTCGCCGCAGCGCTCGGCGGTCACGGCCCGCAGCACGTGGGCGGCCACCAGCTCCGGATGTTTCCGGGCGGTCCGCTCGGCGATCTGCGACGCCTCTTTCCACTGGCCCCTCTCGGCGAAGGCCGCGGCCCGGGTCATGGCCTGTTCCGGCGTCCCGTCGCCGCAGCCGGACGATATCATCGCGAACGCGGCCCCGAGACAGGCCGCGAATGAACAGCAGCGTTTCATCAGCGTTTTCCCCTCCATTTTGAATATCCCAGCGCCGCCAGATAGACCACTCCGGCCAGAACCACGATGGCCGGCCCCGAGGGCAGGCGGTAATAAAAACTGCCCAGCAGACCGCCGGTCACGAAAAGACAGCTCAGGATCCCGGCCAGGGTCATCATGCTCCACAGGTGCCGCGTGAAGCACCCCGCCGTCGCCGCAGGAAGCGTCAGCAGCGCGATCACGAGGATGATCCCCACCACGTTGAGCAGCAGCACGATGGTACAGGCCGTGAGGCCCAGCAGCACGAGGTAGATCGCGGTCGTCCGCACGCCCCGCAGTTCCGAGAACGTGGCGTCGAAGGACATGGCCAGCACCGCCGGGTAGAAGAGGATCATCGGCAGCAGCACCGCCGCGTCGAGGACCAGCGTCATGACGATGTCGCTCCCGGAGAGCAGCAGGATGTTGCCGAAAAGATATCCCTGCCAGTCCACGTAGCCCGGGGTCCGTTCGAGGAACAGCAGTCCGATGGACATGCCCAGCGCCCAGACCACGGCGATGACGGTGTCTTCCCGCTCTTTGGCGGAGAGGCTGACCACTCCCACCACGACGGCGGCGAGCAGAGCTCCCGCAACGGCGCCGAGGGTCGGCGTGCACCATGCGAGCCGGACGACCCGCTGGAGGAAGAGCGCCAGCCCCACGCCGCCCAGCGCCGCATGGGCGCAGGCGCCGGCCAGACTGGAGATGCGCCGCGTCACCACGAGACTGCCCACGACCCCCAGCGTGGGGGCGGCCAGAAGTCCCACCAGGAGCGCACAGCGCAGAAAGGCCAGCTCCGGCGAGAAAAGTTCGCGGATCATCTCACTCATCGTGACCTCCTCCGCAGTGGCAGAAACAGGCGTGGTCGTGGTGGATGAGGTTCATTTTGTGATGGTAGACGGCGTCGGCGGCCTCCGCCGTGAAGTTCTCCGCCCGGTGGATGCTCACCTTGCGGTTGACGCAGATGATGACGTCGGTTTCCCGGTTGACGAAGCCGAGGTCGTGGGAGACGGTCAGCACCGTCATGCGCTGCCGCAGCTGCGCGAGGGTGGCGTAGAACTGCTCCTCCGCGCCGGGATCGATGTTGGCCGTGGGTTCGTCCAGCAGCAGGAGCCCGGGGCGGCAGGCCAGCGCCCGGGCGATCAGGACCCGCTGCCGCTGGCCCCCCGAGAGGTCCGCGAAACTCCGTCCGGCCAGATCGGAAATGCCCAGCTCCGCCAGCGCGTCCATGGCCGTCTCCTTGTCCCGGCGGCTGTAGAAGGGGAAAAGTCCCGGCTTGAGCCGCCCCATGACCGCCACCTCGAGGGCGGTGACGGGGAAGGAGGGATCCAGCTGGTGATACTGGGGCATGTAGCCCACCTGCCGCCGCGCCTCCGCGGGGGGGGCGCCGAAGAGCCGGATCTTTCCCGCGTCGGGGGTGAGGAGCCCCAGCAGCAGTTTGAGCAGCGTGCTCTTGCCGCCCCCGTTGGGGCCGACGATGCACCCCGACTGCCCCGGCTCGATGGAGAAAGTCGCGTCCTCCACCACGGGGAAGCCCGGTTCGTAGGAGAAATCCAGATGTTCGACCTCGATGACCGGCGTCATTTGTCTCCTCCGGAAGAAAACCCGGAACGGACGGCGTCCGCCATGGTCAGCAGATTTTTCTCCACGTCGCCCGCCAGAGGATCCAGGGGCGCGACCCGGCCCCCGATGGCTCCGGCCAGCGCCTTCGAGCTGGCCGGATTGAACTGCGGCTGCACGAAGATCGTCTTCACCTTCGCCTCGCGGGCCTTGCGGATCACTTCGGCCAGACGCGCGGGGGCGACTTCCCGGCCCCCCAGCTCCACCGCGGTCTGCTTCAGGCCGTAGCGGTGGGCGAAATAGCCGAAGGCCGCATGGTAGACGAAGAAGGACTGCCCCTTGTAGGGCGCAAGTTTCTCCGCGATGGCGCCGTCGATGTCGCCGAGCCGCTTCACCAGCACGGCGTGATTTTTTTCGAAGGTCTCCTTCCCCTCGGGATCGAGGGCGCAAAGTTCGCTCTTCACTGTCCCGGCCATGCGGATCAGATTGCCCGCGTCGAGCCAGACGTGGGGATCCAGCTCCCCGTGGTCGTGGTGATGGCCGTGGTCGTGGCCGTGGTCGTGACCGTGGTCGTGACCGTGGTCATGATCGTGGTGGTGTTCCGCCTCGGCGAAGGGGATCCTTTTCACGTCTTTGGCCGCATCGACGATCTTCACGCGGCCGAGGGCTTTGACGGCCCGGGCCTCGAAGGGCATCCCCGTGGTGAAGAAGGCCCGCGATGAGGCGGCCCGGCGGATCTCCCGGGGCCCCGGCGCATAGTCGTGGGGACTCTTTCCCTCCGGCAGCAGGGTGACGACGTCGAACCTGTCCCCGGCCACGCCGCTCACGATATGGGCCACCGGCGGCAGGCCCGCCGTCACCCGCGGTTTCCCGCCCGTTTCCGGTGCGGGGTCTCCGCATCCGCTGAAGAGGATCGCGGCGAAAACGAGTGCGGCGACCCACGCAGAAAAACGATTTTCCTTCATCCTCTCGAACCTGTTCCTCGCGCGCCCGGGCGCATCCTGAAGCTCAAAAAAACAGCTTTCTGAGAATATACCGCGTTCGCATCGTTTTTTCAACACCCGCGGAGGACGAAAAATCACTTTTTTCCCGTTTTCCGCTATTTACTTTATCCCGGAATCGTGGTATATTACTACGATTAAAATTTTTTAATCACCGGTTTTCACGTCAACCCTGAAAAAACAGGAAGGAAAAAAATGAAAGCTCTCAACGCAGTTCCCGCGGCCGCCAGCGCCAAACTGGTCGCCTGGGTCAATGAGTGGGCCTCCATCTGCGAGCCCGACGGTGTCTACTGGTGCGACGGCAGCCGCGCGGAGTACGACCGTTTCTGCGAGGAACAGGTCAAGTGCGGCATGGCGATCCGCCTCAATCCGGTCAAGCGTCCCAACAGCCTGCTGTTCCGCTCCGACCCCTCCGACGTGGCCCGCGTTGAAAAGCGCACCTTCATCGCCTGCGAGAAGCAGGAGGACGCCGGTCCCACCAACAACTGGATCGATCCCAAAGAGCTGAAGAAGACCATGCTGGGCCTCTACAAGGGGTGCATGCACGGCCGTAACATGTATGTCATTCCCTTCTCCATGGGCCCCGTGGGCTCCAAGATCGCCAAGATCGGCGTCGAGCTGACCGACTCCCAGTACGTCGTGCTCAACATGGAGATCATGACCCGCGTCGGGACCCGCGTCCTCGAGGTCCTCGGCGACGGCGAGTTCGTGCCCTGCGTCCACTCGGTGGGCAAGCCTCTGGCTCCCGGCGAGTCCGACAACGGCGTCTGGCCCTGCGCCCCCATGGAAAAGAAGTACATCGCCCACTTCCCCGAGACCCGCGAGATCTGGAGCTTCGGTTCCGGTTACGGCGGCAACGCCCTGCTGGGCAAGAAGTGTCTGGCGCTGCGCATCGCCACCGTCCAGGCCCGCGACGAGGGCTGGATGGCCGAGCACATGCTCATCCTGAAACTGACCAATCCCCAGGGCGAGGTGAAGTACGTCACCGGCGCCTTCCCCTCGGCCTGCGGCAAGACCAATCTGGCCATGCTCATCCCGACCCTGCCCGGCTGGAAAGTCGAGACCGTCGGCGACGACATCAGCTGGATGAAGTTCGATGACGAGGGCTATCTGCGCGCCATCAACCCCGAAGCGGGCTTCTTCGGCGTCGCTCCCGGGACCAGCATGAAGTCCAATCCCAACGCCATGCTCTCCTGCTCCAAGGACACGATCTTCACCAACGTCGCCCTCACCGAGGACGGCGATGTCTGGTGGGAAGGCATCGGCTACGACGCCCCCGGCACCCTCATCGACTGGAAGGGCAACAAGTGGGATCAGGCCACCGCGACCGAAAAGGCGGCCCATCCCAACGCCCGTTTCACCGCCCGCGCCGCCAACTGCCCGGCCATCGCCGCCGAGTGGGAGGATCCCAACGGCGTGCCCGTGAGCGCGTTCCTCTTCGGCGGACGCCGTCCCTCCACCCTGCCGCTGGTCTACCAGTCCAGGGATTGGGAACACGGCGTGTTCATCGGCTCCACCGTCGGCAGCGAAGTCACCGCCGCCACGCTGGACGTCAAGGCCGGAACGGTTCGCCGCGACCCCTTCGCCATGCTGCCCTTCTGCGGCTACCACATGGGCGACTACTTCCAGCACTGGCTGGATATCGGCAAGGCCGGCGCCGCCAAAGGCAACCTGCCTAAGATTTTCTGCGTGAACTGGTTCCGCAAGACCCCCGAAGGCAAGTTCATGTGGCCGGGATTCGGCGACAACAGCCGTCCGCTGGCGTGGATCTTCGACCGCTGCTCCGGCAAGGGCAAGAGCAAAGAAACCGCCATCGGCATCCTGCCTGCCGATGACGCCATCGACCGCACCGGCATCGAGGATCAGGTCAGCGCCTCCGACATGGCCAAGCTGCTCGAGGTCGACGTCGAAGGCTGGCGCAAGGAGCTGGAAATGATCGAGGAGCACTACGCCAAATTCGGCGATCGGCTCCCCGCCGCCCTCAAGGCCCAGCTCGCCGCCCTCAAGGCCCGCCTCGGCTGAAAGCTCCGTTCCCGATAAGGGAGGGGTATTCCGGGGGCAGGGGAAAACTTTTTTTCACGTGAAAAGCCGAACGTCGGCTCCGGTGTAACTGCGGCCTGCCCTTCGGGGGGCCGCAGGAGGAAACGGTTCGTATGCGGTCCGGCGCGTCCCCAAAGGGCAACGCGCCGTTATCCGCCAGCGGGTGCTACCCGCCCCTGCCCCCGGGCCCCCATCCCTTTTCAAAAAAAGCGGAATGTTTTGAAGACGTCGCTTACCTTGGCCGGGAATGAAGCCAAAAAAAAACCCGCACGGGAAACCGCGCGGACTTTTTTTTGTTTTCGCTTCGTTCTTCACATGTGGGAGAAGGAAAAATCCTTTTCCCCGCCGCCGTGGAGGACCAGTTTCGCCGGAAAATCGCAGACCAGCTCGCCCTTCGGACATTCCGCGCCGGTCGAGCAGAGGACAAGATCGATCCCCGCCGCCCGTCCCCGCACGGCCAGATCGTGGATCAGGGAAACGGCTTCGTCGGGAAGAGACCGATCCGCGAATTTTTCGAAGCCGAGGATGATCACCGGATGGAACGGCATGTCGTCATGGCCTCCGGCCAGGTATTCCGCCGCGGTTTTGTAACCCTTTCCGGCCAGGTCGCGGTACCGGAGTTCGAGGGTCTTCCGCATTTCCCTGAGTTTCCCGACGGGATCGGTTTCCGTTCCCGGCGCCGGGCGGTCCGGGAAATTGACGATGACGGGTTCGATCCACGGCAGGGCTTTCCAGCCGTCCAATATTTTCCGGACGACCGCGGCCTGATGATCCGGCGCCCCTCCCGTCACGAGCATCTGCGGCATCCGCCAGAGGTCGAACTGAAGGAGTTTCCCCTCTTCTCCGTATCCCAGACTCACCGGGAGAAGCATCTCCGGTCCCTTTTTTCCATGCCGATCGTTTTTCATCTTGCTCTCCATCTGTCTTCTTTTTTGCGGTGAAAACCGCTCTGTCAGCATATACGTCCCGGACATCCGTTTTTTCATCGAAAAAATATAACATTTTCAGCCCGACATTTCCAGTCGTTCCGGAAAAAACGGACATATTTGCATTCCGCCTGACGGCGGGATATATTACAGGACGGCATTCGCGTTCGGGGAGATTTTTCAAATGCTGAAACGGATCTTTCTGCTGACCGGCGCCATCGGATGGGGCGTCTCCGTCCTCGGGGTTTTGCTGCCGTGGCGCGTCATGGACGTCATCCTGCGGAACATGGGCGCGGCGGGACCCGTCGCCGATCCCATGATCCGCTACCATTTCCGTATGGCGGCGGCCGCGTGGAGCGTGATCGGCCTCTTTTATTTCGCGACCTTCCTCTTTCCGGAGAAATACCGGCGCATCGTTCCCCTGCTGGCGGCGGGGACTTTGTTCGAAGGCGCGGTTCTGCTGGTGCACGGTCTGATTCTCGGTGTGCCGCTCTTCCCCTTTGTCGGCGACGTCGGCTTCTGCCTCGTCACGGGCGGCGGACTGCTCTTGACGTCGGGGTTCGGAAGAGTCCGCTGGCCCCTGCTGGCGGGACGCGCGCCCGACGCCTCCGCGTGGCGTCTCGATGACGTCGATCCCTCCATCACGGCGGCTTGTCTCGAAGTTGTTTTCCACGCCTTCGATCTGGCGGGACCGCAGGATCTTTTCCGGCTCCGGCCGGAGGATTCGCTTTTCGATCTCTACGACTCCCACTACGAAACGGGCCGCCGGACGAGCTTCTTTTTGGGGACGGACGATATGGAGCTCGAGGAATGCGCCCGTGTTTTCGACGAGCTCTGCCGCTTTTCCGGGGAAAAGTTCGACTGCCGGATTTCCCTGCACGATCTTCTGCGGACCGTTTCCCGGGCCCGGGATAATCAGCCGCCCACGGCGGAGGAGATCAAGTCTCTTCATCTCACCCTCCGTTTTCTGCCGTACATCGGTCGGTGAGGTCTCTCTGCGGGGCATTCTTTTTTTGCGTCCGCCGTTTTCCGGCTTGACTTTTTCCCTTTTTGCACTTAAATTATTACAGTGGTAATGTCTTTCGTTTTCCGGGCCGCGATGTCCCGCGGCGGTTTTCGAAAGTTTCCTGCAGCAGGAGAGGGGGGACACATGAACGACATTTCTTCAGGCGGCGTGACCTCGCCGGAGAGCAGTTTATCGGACCTGACCGGGACGGGTCGCATCGGACTTCCGGCCGCGGCGGACGTGACGATCAGCGTTTCTGCGCCGGACAGGGTGTTCGACGAGGTCGGCTACAGCGTGGACATGGCCTCCGGAGACGTCGTGCTCCCCTACACGATGCCCCAGGCCGAATACATGTACGGCTGCGTGGCGACCTCCGTGGGGATGCTCCTCGGTTACTACGATCTCTACGGCTGTCGGGTGGGGAGCGTCACCTACGACATGAGCAACATCATCCCCGGGACGATCTCTGTGTACTCCCGCGGAAGCGACGACGGCTCCATCTACGACATGGACGATCCCTCCCTGCTGGCGCAGTTCATCGCCTCGGAGGAATACGCGGGGCGTTTCTACGACACGACCCCCGCGGACGAGCTGTACTGGACCTACGTCGACGGCGATCCCGCAAAAGGGCTGAACGTCTCGGTCTGGAACTGTCTGGCCGATTATCTCGGCACCGGGCAATACTGGCGCGGCAACGGCGACCTCTCCACCTCCCACTACTACGCCTCGCTGGACTGGCTGAACAAGACTTCGCAGACAGTTACCGAGGGCAGCCTGGTGGTCCCGGTCAAGTACGAGGATTTCAAATACGGCCTTTCTCTCTATCTGTCGAGCGTGGGGTACACTCTGGATCCGAACAGGACCGAATCCTTCGAGATCAGCGATTTCTCCTTCAGCGACTTCCGGGCCGAGATCGACGCCGGCCGGCCGGTGCTGGTCTCCATGAAAGCCGGCTCAAGCGGGCACATGGTCTTAGCTTACGGCTACAACATCAGCACGCAGGAGATCATTTTCGACGACACCTACCGCAGCGACTGCCGCATGAGCTGGACCGGGACCTACCTGTACAACAAAAAGAACTTTTCCCTCTCCGGCGTGACCACCGTCGTTTTCGACACCGCCGGTCTGCCGGTGTCCTCCGGCGGCAGCACGCCGCATGAGGAGGTGATCACCGGTGCGGTCATTTCCGGATCCGTCGTCGTTCACAGCGCCGTGCAGTACGTCCGTCCCTCCGTCGTCTTCGGCGGGCGGCTGGTCGTTTCCAGCGGCGGCACGGCGAATGCGGCCAAGGTCAGTTCCGGCGGGCGGCTGGTCGTTCACAGCTCCGGCGTGGTGGATTCGACGGTGGTGAGCTCCGGCGGCAACATGTACGTTTCCAGCGGCGGCACGGCGACCTCGACCACGGTGCATTCCGGCGGTAGCGTGGGCATCTCCAGCGGCGGCACGGCGAATGACGTCACCGTTTCGGGAGGCTCCGTGTACGTCGCTCCGCAGGGAACGGTCAGCCGGACCATTCTGCGCGGAGCCGGGAGCATGAATGTCGCCTCCGGCGGAAAGGTCGACAGCGTCACGGTCGGTTCCGGCGCGAAACTTGCCGTCTCCGGCGGCGGGAGCGCACTCCATATCCGGGAGAGCGGCGGTTATGTTTCCCCCGGCGTGAATGCCGTGGTGACGTTCGTCGCCAACAGTTTCTCCGATCTCTACCTGACCTCCGCTTCGGCCACGGTGCACTCCGGGACGACGGCCGGCAACGGCGTGCTCCGCTCTTTGGGATCCATGTATGTCTACAGCGGCGGCACGGCGGCCGCGACCACGGTCAGTGCCGGCGGCCATATCTGCATTTTCAGCGGCGGTGCGGCGAACAGGACCACGGTGAGCTCCGGCGGCACCCAGTATCTCTCCGGCGGCACGGCGAATTCGGCGACGGTGAGCTCCGGCGGCCGGATGTATGTCTCCGGCAGCGCCGTCGTCTCCGGCGTTTCCGTCATCTCGGGGGGGACGCTCACTTTCCTCGGCGGCGCGGTGGTTTCGGGAAGTCAGGTCTACGGCGGAACGGTCGTGCTCAACGGGAGCGTCACCGCCGGCGGAGCCGATGTGACTTTCGCGATCGACCGGCGGACCGCCGCGGACACCCGCATCGTGAACGACCTGGCGCTTCTTGACGCCCGGGCCTACTCCATCACGGTCTCCACGGCGCAGGCCGCGGGCACTTACGTCCTCGCCGACGGAGCGGCCGGATTCAACAGGACCGTCACGGTCTGCACGACCTCTTCCATCTGCAAAAGCATCACGGTCGGAAATTCCGTTTCGATCGGCGACCGCGTCTTCACGCTGGATCTGGCGGGCACGTCCCTGCGCCTGAGCGTCGCCTCTTCCGCGGCGCCGCCCGTTTCCAGCGGGACCACCGCGGTCAGGACCTACTCCGGGAGCGTGCCGGTCTCTTCCGCCGGCGTCATGACGGGCAAAACCCTCGTCTCCGGCGGCGGCGAGACCATCATGCGCATTTCTTCCGGCGGCAGGGCCGAGACCGTCACGGTCCGTTCCGGCGGTAGTCTGTACGTATCCAACGGCGGTTCGGCCGACGGTACCGTCGTGAGTTCCGGCGGCAGTCTGTATGTCTCCAGCGGCGCCGTGGTCACCGACACGACGGTGAGCTCCTCGGGCAGCATGTATGTCTGCGGCGGCGGCAGCGCCGCCGACACCGTCATCTCCGGCGGCAGTGTTTTCATCCTCTCGGGCGGCACGGCGGACGACGTTTCGGTCACCGCCGGCGCGAAACTCTTTGTCTCCGGCGGCGGGAGCGCTCTCCGCATCCGGGAGAACGGCGGGTATGTCTCCCTCGGCGTCGGCGCATCGGCCGAATTTGCCGCAAATGTCTTCCACGGCGTTTCCCTCCTCTCCGCCTCGGCCACGCTGCACTCGGGAACGACGGCCGGCGAAAGTGTGCTCAACGCGCTGGGATATATGTACGTTTCCAACGGCGGCACGGCGTCCGGCACCACGATCGCAGCCAACGGCCGGCTGTACGTTTCCAGCGGCGGCACCGCCAAGGGTGTCACGGTGGCGTCCTCCGGTACGCTGAACATCTACGACGGCGGCAAGCTCTCGGGGCCCCTCCTCATTTCCGCCGGCGCGACCGTTTCGGCCCTTACGGGCAGCATCATCGATTTCGATGTGACGTCCGTTGCGCCCGGCGGCCCGGCGCTGGTCAACAATCTCGCGTATATCGGCGGGACGCCGGGGTACACCATCACGGTCTCCTCGACACAGGCGAACGGGACTTACAAACTGGCGGACGGCGCGGCGGGATTCAAAAAAACCGTCACCATCTGCACCGCGGCAAATGTCTGCGGTTCGCTCGCCGTCGGAAACACCGTCACCCTGTCGGGCAGGGATTACTCCCTGAGCCTCAACTCCGGCACGCTTTCTCTGACGGTTGCCGGCGGTCCCGTCTCCGCTCCTCCGGGCGACCTCGACGGCGACGGGCGGGCGGATGTCGTCATGACCATCACCCAGTCCGGCCACGGCGCGGAGGGGGCCACGGGAGCGTGGCTGATCCAGAACGGTCAGACCGCGGCATGGGGCGATTTGAGCCAGCGCAATACGGGCTGGGAGATCTTCGGCATGGGCGTCACCGACGCGGGCAAGACGACCAATGACGTCTACGTCAAGAACACCGGCAACATCATCGGCGCGTGGGTCACCGACGATTCGGGCCACGTTGCGGGCTGGGAGACCATCGGCCAGTTCGACGCCGCCACCCGGATCCTCGGCCTCGGCGACTTCAACGCCGACGGCCAGACGGATCTTCTGCTCCGCAACGTCAACGGCGCCGTGGGATGCTACTTCACCAGCGGCGAAATACTCGGCTGGAACTACTTCCAGAGCCTCGGAGACGAATGGAAACTCACCGCGGTGGGCGACCTCAACGGCGACGGCCGGGACGACGTGGTGCTGAAACACGACGCGGGCTTCGCCGGCAGCTGGCTCACGCAGGCAAACGGCACCATGGCCTGGGCCAACCTCGACACGCTCCCCGACGGCTTCGCCGTCGTCGGCGCGGGCGACTTCGACGGCGACGGCGTGGACGACGTGCTGTTGAAGAAAGGCACCTATTACGGCGCGTGGCTGGTGGAGAACGGCAGCGTCAAGAGCTGGTTCGGCCTCGGCGACCTGGGCAGTGTCGCCGTGGAACAGATCGCCGACTTCGACGGCGACGGCAGGGACGATCTGCGGATCCGCACTTCCGCGGGCGATATCGGCGTCCAGCTCGTCAAGGGCGCCGATACCCTCGAATGGCACTACTACGGCAGCGTCGGCGCCGAGTGGAGCACCAGCCTCGCCGCCATCTGAGCAAAAGAGCCCGGGGCAATAGGCCGGATAGGCCGAATAAGTCTTATAGGCCTTACGGGTCCTATGGGCCGGTCGGGCGGAAACCCGCCGGCCCTGCCTCATCTCTCATCTCTCATGCCTCATATCTGCTTGAGGATCGCCCGGGCGGCGGCCCTGACGGCGTCGACGATCCCGGGGGGAGAAAGGGGGATCGCCTGGCCCTGCTGGGAGAGGATCCAGGGCACGACGACCTCTTTCGGCACTTCGGGGATGATGAAAAGCCACGAGTCCTTTCCCTCTTTGCGGATGCGCTGTTTCGTGTGCATGCGGTGGGCGACGGCGTATTTTCTGGCCTCTCCGGTCAGGCGGATCCTGACGTCGGCGTATTTTTCCCAGCTGACGATGTTGTCGGAAGTCACCGAACGGATGATCTCCATGTCGGGGCGGAAAGTCTCCGGCAGGATCTCGGCCTCGCGGATCCGGCTGATGACGAAGGTCCGCAGATCTTTCCGCAGACGGCAGAAGGCCTTGATCCGCCACTCCCGCAGATACAGGAAAAGGACATGGGGTTCGACGATGCGCTCCGTGGGACCGTCGCCCTTCATGTCGTCGTAGACGATGCGCAGCAGACGGTGTTTCTGCCACGCCTCGAAGACGACGGGGAAGACCTCCGGCTCGTTCACCGCGCCGGACTGGGCGAACACCTTGAGCGAATGGACCAGTGTGGTGTCGAGGAAATCCGGATTGTTGGCCTTGAGGATCTCGTCCACGGCGGCGGCGATGCGGGACGTGACCGGTTCGGGGAACACGTCTTCGGCGATGCGGGCCCCCAGGACGAGGGCCAGCATCGCGGACTCCGACAGCTGCGCCGGGCAGTTGAACTCCCAGCTGTGATCGGTGAGGTAGTAGCCTTTGGCAGCGCGGTCATAGGCGATCGGGCAGTGAAAGTCGTTTTTGAGGGAGTCGATATCCCGGTAGACGGTCCGCAGGCTGTATTTCGCCCGGATGAGCTGGTTCTCCTCGAATTCGAGTTTTTCATACTCTTCGAGCAGAGTTTCCGCGCCGGGCATCCTGTTCTTTTTGAGCAGGGAAACGATGCGCGCCATGCGGAAAACCTGCATCCGCGAGGGTTTGGCCCGGTTCTCCGGGGAAGAAGATCTTTCCATTTTTCACCCAGTTTCCCGCCCGGCCGGCAATCGCGGGGGACCGCCGGATCTCCCGCCGCCGGACGACGCTATTTGAAAAACGTGTAGATCGAGCGGCGCAGCAGAGCATGGCTGCGGCGGAGATCCACGGTTTTCTCGTCGGGATTTTCGACGAAATGATAGCTGGAGGTCTTCTGTACGGGCAGGTATTCGACCCAGGGCACGGGGACAGCGTGGAAGCGGCCGTCGCCGCCGTAGACGCTGACGTGGTCAACCCGGTCCTCCCCGCGGAACCCCGAGGCGGTGACCTCCACGGTGCCCGCACCGGCGTCGTCGCGGGAGACGCACCTGGTTTTGAGAATGTTCTGCGTGATGCTCTGGGGATGGGCGAAACACTTCCCCCCGTAATAGTTGGCGATGGCCTCGTGTTCCCAGAAGGTGGAGCGCTTCTTCTCCTCCTCGCCGTAAATGGCCTGCCGGGTCCGGATCTGCTGGTACAGGGGAACGATGAGCAGCGGCGCCAGAGCGAAATAGAGCGATTTGAAGACCGCTTCGTTGAACGTCTGAAAATTCTTCCGCATGCTTTCGAGATCATAGCCGCAGAACTGCTCCGGGTCGTCGCTGAAACTCGTCCCGTCCAGGTGGGAGGCCATGATGAAATTGATCTTCTTACGCTTGATGAAGCGGAAATCGTCGCCGAATCCGACCTCCGCGTCGTTGAGCAGATCGACCATCTGCTGCTGGGCCAGCGGCGTGAAGAGCAGACGGAAACCGACCTCGTCGCTCCGGTCCTTGGCGTGGAACAGCACCTCGAATTCCTCGTTGCTCATCATGGTGAAATTGGACTCGTCGTCCAGATTTCTGGCGTAGCGTTTGAGTTCGTTCAGCCGGGACTTGCGTTCGAGGGAGTTGAAGAAGCCCTTGCCCCCGGCGACGCCGGAGGGTTCGCGGGAGAACACGAGATCGGGCGCGGCGTCGTTGCCGAAGATCAGCATCTTGTCGGTCGGGTAGACGGGCGCGGGTTTCTCCACGTGGGCGGTCAGGGTCTGGTACCGCCGGACGGTCCGGGTCTTGCCGTCGGAATCGCGGACGGTCTCGGTCCAGGAGATCTCCAGATGCCCCGTGTAGCGCTTCATCTCCCAGTCCTGACGGAGCAGTTCCGCGAAGACGAAGGGGTTGTCGTTGATGACGCCGCTGTGGGCATTGACCACGGAATAACGTTCGTTGAACTTGTCGTCCCAGCCGAAGGACTCCCTGAGATCCCGCAGCCGGGCCTCGGTGAAGAAGGGATCGAACTCGATGCGGGGCACGGTCCGGGTGATGAGATCGGCCGTGATCCGCCAGTCGAACAATTCGTTGAGGGGAGCCATCTGACGCCAGGCCTCCTCGGTCTTCTCCCTGACGATCTGCTCCAGTTCCTTTGCCTTTTCATCCGCCTGCCGGTAGCGGGGGACCGTCAGCTTGATCATGAGAAGAAGAAAGACGACGGCACCGGCGATCCCCCCCGCAACGAGTCCGATCAGAAGCTCCTGCCGGAGCTCGGCGCGCTTGACGATGCCGTAGATCGCCGCCCCGACGCCGCCCGCGGTCAGAAGAACCGCGAGGGCGGTGAGGAACCCCCACAGGGTGCGCCTGGACTTGACTTCCTCCAGAGCGGCCGTATTTTTTTCGATCTCCGCGACGAGGGCGGCGTTGGCGGACGCGTCCACGCGGGACTCTTTTTCGAGCTCATTGAACTTCTCCGCCGTCAGGCGGGAAAACTTCTCCCGGAATTCATCCCGGTAGCGGGAGAGAGGCTCGTAAATGTCCTCGATCAAAAGAAGACCTCACGGGCTTTGGCTTTGGTCTCGGCCGATGCCGTGAAGGGGATGCGCGTGGTATAGCCGGCCTTGGCGGCGACGATCATCTTGGTCGGCCAGTCGAAGAGGTCGGAGTTCCACTGATTGACCGTGTCGTTGTAGAGGGCGCGGGCGGCGGTGATCTCACGCTGGAGATAATTGTTCTGCTGCATGGCGTCGGCGATGGCGGCGTGGGCCTTGAGTTCGGGATAGGCCTCCACCTGGGGGAAGAGCCGTCCGAAGGCGCCGTCGATGCTCCGGGCCACGGCGTTGCGGTCAGCGTCGGGCAGGGAGCCTCCCCGGAAGGCCGCAACGGACTTCATGACGTCCTTGTCCAGATCGATGGCCTTGGCCACCAGCGGCGCGACGTTCTGGAGGATCTGCACCCGCTGTTCGAGATAGTTGTCGATCTGGGAGGCATCGGCCTGGATCTTCTGCTGGAGCTTCCGGAAATAATTGGCCGCGCCGATCTTCATGAAGAGGAAGATGAGGCCCGGCAGGATGCCGCAGATCCACAG